>Ga0315280_10000108_pt1 | contig 151623 bp, 155 predicted proteins | sample YL17G06_40_MG_FD_203697 | JGI IMG/M metagenome (GOLD analysis project Ga0315280, IMG submission 203697) | Sediment microbial communities from Yellowstone Lake, YNP, Wyoming, USA - YL17G06_40 | ecosystem: Environmental > Aquatic > Freshwater > Lake > Sediment | place: USA: Wyoming | collected... | reverse complement strand
TGAGCTTAAAAGTGATAATACGCGGGCCGCAATAAACGACGTATTGAAAGCGGTCAAATACGAGTATAAAGGAGGCGTAACGGTCTATCACGCTGCTGAAGTGCTCTATGCCATGAAAGAGAGCCTTATTGAGCGAGCAACGCTGTCTCTTTCAGGTTTGAAGATTGCTACGCATCACGGCTGTCACTATAACAAAATCTTCTATGAAGAAGTCGTCGGCGGGCTTTGGGAGTACCCGACATTATTAGACAATATATGCGCGGGTTTTTCTGGCACGCTCGTTGACTATTCTGAACGCTCGCTGTGCTGTGGAATGGGTTTTTCGCACTTTATTAACTCGAGCGACTACACAGAATCGATAGGCTTACTGAAACTAGAGAGCATTCTCGCCGAAGAACCTGATGTCATCGTGACTATGTGTGGTGCGTGCCAAACAGTCCTCGACTACCTTCAAAAGCGATTTGAAAAAAAGCTTGAACGTGTCGCTCCGGTGCTCAACATTTCGCAACTGGTGGCAATTTTGCTCGGCGCTAATATAACAAAAGACGCTTGCATCCAATTTGCCGCGATGGATGTTCTCCCCGTCTTAAAAAAGATAAAGGTCGTTTGATGCCGAAATTTTGCATCTTTCTACCTTCAACACGGGCTCAGGTCAGCATAGCCAATCAAGTCCCGAGCGATCTTGGAGCACCTTGAGTTATTTCGGTCGGGCCGCAATGGTTCGCGTACTAAAAAAAACATACGCTGGTTGCATAAATGTAGACGACACTGATTCGATATAACTCTACGAAGTAACGTAGCCAGCTACCAGAAGTGTTGAAATTAGAAAGAATCACGAGAAAAAATGCGTCTGTGAATTTGCTTAGTTTGAGCTCGATCAGTTCGATCCCTGAGTTCTACCTCTCACCGCAAATAGCTTTTCTTGACTCATCAGTCGGCTGAACTAAAGATAATCCAAATAACGAAGTAAGCGCTTGATATCTGTGCTATTCGCAAAAACAGGATCGCTCGAGACGTACGGCTTGATCGCTCCCCGAGCCGCCGAGTCGCGATAGAACTCTCTGATATTTGCCAGTTCTTTCAACTCTGGCGCAATGATAAACATCTCATCAGTTTCATACGCTCGCTGCTGTTCGCTCTCGGTCATCAGCTCTTCCCTCAGTTTTTCGCCTGCCTTTATCCCGATCATGTCGGTTTTGATTGCTTCGCAGTCACGTCCGTACTTTGGCGCTAGTTCTTGGATCATAACCGTCGCGACTTCCATTATTCGCAACAGTCGCATCTTCAAAATAAAGACCTCCCCACCTCGTGCTAATTCTCCCACCCTCGTAATAAGCTTGAGAGCTTGAGACATGAAGATTGCAGGCCTCACCATGTCTTCGTGGGTAATAGTGACCGGGCCACCCTTTGCTATTTGCCTTTTGAAAAGAGGGAGAAAAGAACCACGAGAGCCCAGTACGTTTCCAAATCGGACACTCGCAAATCTCGTTCCGTGATCTCGATCTTGAATGTTCGCGATCGTAAGCAAGCGCTCTGCGAGGAGTTTGCTTGCGCCGTAACAAGTAGTCGGTTTAACCGCTTTGCCCGTGCTAGTAAATATTACCTTCTCGACATTCCCGTGCAGGCAGGCATCAATGACGTTTTTTGTTCCCATGACGTTCGTTTTGACTGCTTCATACGGATTATACTCGCACATCGGAAGATTCTTGAGCCCCGCAAGGTGGAATACGAGATCAACGCCTTTAAAGAGAGGTTCAATCCTTTCCTTATCTCGTATATCGGCAATAAAGGTTGAAAGCTCGCTCGATCGAAGATCTTGCTCGAGATCATACAAGGCACCCTCGTTATTATCGACCAAGACTAAATTGTGCGGGTTGAACTCTAGCAGAGTCCGCACGAGCTCTGTTCCTACTGAACCTGCCGCGCCAGTCACTAGTATAGTTTTATTCTCGTAAAATGCACTGATGGTCATGCTCTTCCTTAAACACACCTTTGAACAGCCATTCCGGAATTTTATGTGTGGATATACTTTTTTTCTAATCGATAGTCGCTAAGGTAGGGCAGAGCTGCATCGAAATCACGACCACAGCCAGCATCTCGCTTCAAAGCTATTTAAGTGCAAGCACTGCAGGTGCTGCTCGATAATAAGTCGCGACTGTTTAAAAGACTCGGCCTGTACAAGCACTACAGCGAGTAGCAATTCGAAGGCTAACAAAACTTCTGCCAAAGATAAAAAAAGAAAGGTGGAGTGACGAAAGTCACTCCTTCGCACTTTAGAACTTTCGGCCGGGCGAGACGATTCCTCTCTCACCAGCAGGCTGGAACTCTCGCAGAGCACCGCGCGCAAACTCCTTGTGCACCTCGGCGAAGTCGAACCAGAGGTTGGGGTCGGCGAAGCACACCTTGACGAGCGGGCTCGCGGCGAATGCATCGCCTCGACCGACGTGCGCGGCCTTTGCAATGCCACCGTAGCCGCCCTGGTGCCCAACGTTCATGGCGTAGTTCGGGTAGTTCGCACCACGGAGTTCGTCCGGCGCGCCCTCGTCGGACCGGACGGAGAACGTGTTCGTAGATCCGCACTGATCCTGCAAGTCGAAGCCGTAGAACCCGAGTCTCCCCCACGCGTCCTTGTGGAGAAGCATGGAGAGATACCACCCACTCAGTCCGGCGTCCGCGTTACCGGTGGCGATAGCAACGGTCACTCCAGACGCGGCTGCGAGCACCGTTGCTCGTTGCGAGCCGCCAAAGTGGTCCTCAAGGGTGGTCGGGTACTTCTCGTACTGCTCGATACCGTAGAGCGTTACCTCGGTAGCGAGGTCGTTAACGACGTCCATCGTCTGTGGTGCCGTTCCGTTCTTCCCGTACTTCTTCGCGTAGTCGTTTCCGTAGTAGCTGTAGTCTTGGAGGATGTTGTCGGTGTACGCTGCAGTAGCGTACTGTGTGAAACCCACGCCTCCGGACATGTACGATCCGAGCCATATCTGGTCGTAGAGCATACAGCCCGCAGTGACAACCTCTAGCGATGACTTAACGGGGTCGTCGGGGTACTTACGGTCGGCTTGGCATATGTCGGCCATGTAGCCGAAGGACAATCCGCCCGGTTCGTTGGGTCCACGGGCACGGCGTGCGGGAAGCATGTTCGCCATCTCGACGAGGCTTGCGTGCTTGGCCGCAAACGCGAGGTCAGCTACTGCGGCCTCACCGGCGCACATGTTGTACGCAGCGATGAACGACATGCCGATCTGCATAGCAGACCATCTGCTCGTGTTTCCGCCGTCGCACGTGCGCGAAACGATCGTCGGAATGTGCACGCCTTGCCAGAGCGTCTTGCCGATCGCCTTCTTCAGTTGGTCAGCTTGCGCCTTGGGGAACAGCTTGTTGATGTCAACAAGGAACGCCTTGTCGATTTCAGCAGCGAGGTCATCGTCGCCGGTGAAGACTTTTACGAAGCAGTCTTCGACGAGCGCAGGGTGGGTCTCCACCATGTGCTCTTGGACAATGGCCGCACCGGGCATCGTGTGGTTCAGCGCCTCGAGATAGCCGTTGATGGTCTCAGGGGTAACCTCCTTGCCAAGTCTCTTGGTGAGCGTTTCGTGCGCTTGATCAAGACCGACAATGACGGTACGCCGAATCTCATCCCACATCTGTTGCATTGCGGGGTTGTTGACGTAGTGGAGGTCATCGCCTTCGCACATGACGTCAGTCGTAGAGACGTTGTACGGCATAAGTTGCCGCTGACCGAGCGTCATACCTCCGAGGTGGACGTTGACGTTGTACGCAGGTATTCCACGGTCCTTGGCGATCTTTGCGCCCCATTCCTGGAACTCACGCTTGTCCTTGGATTGGATGTACCCTTCGCGTTTGTACGTTGTCTTGTTTGAAGTAGGATCCTCCGCGAACTTCTTCTTCATCGCGTTGAGGAACAATTTTTGTGTTTTTTCAGTAGCCATATTGTTAACACCTCTCTTACGCCATTGGCTTGAAGCCCCACATCGATCTCAGCGTGTGAATCCGCTGGATGTAGGCGACAAGCTCCTTGTCAGCTCGTGCTGCTTCTCCGTCGCTCCGATAGATCGTCGTCCGGCTCTTAAGGTCAGCGTCTGACAAAGGCTTGCCCATTGGGACTGCCTTGTCCAAAGGCCTTCCGACCTGGTCTTTCACGATGCTAACCGAACCATCAGGGTTCATTAGCGATCTCGCAAGCATGTCGAACATCATACCGTTTTGGTCCAATCTTAGTGAGTGACCGTGCACGGTACAGCCTCTGACACCGCTTCGGGCGGGGTCAAACACCTCGCTTTCCAGCAGCATCTTGCCGATCTTGTCGAGGTCTCTCTCCCGGCATTCAATAATTTGTCTGCCGGAAAGGGTACCAGGATCGACGCCTCGGAATCGCGTGGAAGCCATCCACGACCTTACGTACGGAACCATCGGGGCGAAGTACATCGAGTCAGTGAACTGAATGTACCGAATACGATCCCCTGCGGCCGCTCCGTCGGTAGGCGTCACAAGCTCCCTCATGGGGTCCTCTGGCTCTCCTATCTCTGATAATGGTGGGTGGGTCGACGGATACGCCGCTCCAGGTGTGCGGTGGCCCAGTATTGCCACGACGTCATCATCTGAAACTTCACGGACTTTGTCCAGCGTCTTCGTCGGGTCGAGCATCTTCCTTCTGTTTACCGCTACCTTTGAAGTACCGGGAACAAATTGTGGCATCTTTTATCAACTCCTTCGTTCTGCGCGTTTATAGTAATTGATACACTTAATGACCTCGTTGAGCTTATCACGCGTGATAGTCTCACCACGAGTCACGTTGGTTACGATTCCTACGATAGTCCCGTCGGTTTGAACGTTTTCGGGCGTTGGCATCACAATGCGCGTCTTCACCCCGATCCGGGCGAAATCTTCGTAGTCAACCTGCGTCTGACTCACCACAATCGCCGGAATGGCGACAAAGCGCAGGATATTCCGCGCTTTGTAAATTATGTGAGTCTTCACAGCCCCGAGGTGGATAACTGCAAGCTTATGGCGAGCAATTTGTTCCACCTCCTTTGCGGAAAGACCAAACTTCGGCCCGAGACCACGCGCGCTTTCAGGCGCATCGGCCGGGACGCCGCTTCCGGCGTTCAGCACAAGCACGCCGACCTGAAAACCTTCGTTTCGCAGGCCGTGCGTGATCTCGCAGATGGGCTTCGTTATGTGTCGTCTGCCTGGGGACATTGCGATTGCGACGATATCTGGTATCCCTGTCTCGGAGATGGTGCCTCGTTGGGCAAGGCCTCCGCCTCTGCCCAGGCCCATCGATTCGCGGCAATCGACAATGTGTGTGGCGCGGCTGACGATAAGCGTCACCTCTCACGGGGATAGATCGAGCAGATCCGATATTTCGACCTCGGATCTGTCATGCCAAGCACTCGTGTGTCCCTGATTACACCCCATTTGGCGTAATCGGTCTGCGTCGGACGCGTTCGCAAATACAAGCCGCGGTTAATTTGGAAGCCGCACGGAAGAGTCCTTCTGCACGCCTCCTCGACCTGTTCGATTACGTCCTCATCCTCGAGTTCAAGCCAAATCCTACCAACCTGTACCCCGAGCTCCACGTCCTGTTGCCCCACTTGAATGTGTCTACGCCCTGCGTGCACGTTCGGCGTTCCCTTCGCTGGCCCTTCCGGAACAGCGGGAGCGATCCGAGGCCCGTGCAATATTAAGCGTGCTATGCCGTCGATCTTGGCAATCTCTGTGAGCAACTCCTCAACCGTTTCTGGGCTGAGAAATCTTTCTGTGAATATCTCTATTTGAACAGGAACGTTCGTGTCGGGTACATTCGTATCCATTATGTATCGTAAACCTCCGCGCATTTCGCTTAATTACATGCCCTCCGCTGCTTTGGCAACAGCAGTAATCGGGTCTTTGAATTCTGGTATTTCGCCGTACACTATGCCGATGAGCTTTGACGTTGCCTCTACCGAGAACATCTGCGTGCCCGCGTCAATCGCCACGGCTGCAGCAACGCACGGAATCGCAAAGCCCTTGGAGTGTCTCGTCACGATGTGGTTTCCATTGAACACACCAGGTCCGCCTCCGCCATAGATCGAGTGGCTGAAGAACGAGAACCCGACTGCCGTACCCATAACCTTACCGAAGTCACATCCGGGGAGTCCCGTCTCGTGCTCGAGCAGGTCGTTGGCATACAGCAGCGTTGACGAAACCGCTTGCGCCCCTCGTGCAGCACCGCAGTTCACTATGGTCGCGGCGAGTGTGCAGGAGGCTGCATAGGCGTTCCAGATTGCGACGTCGTCAGTCTTCATCGCCTTGAAGCCGGATGGCCAGGTCGCATCTTCCTTAATAACACCGGCTGCTTTTGCCTTTTCAACGGTCGACGCAACTACAGAGCCTATAGTGCCAGTCTTCCCGTTTTCTTTGACGAGAGAATAGGTCAAGTTGTTCGCGTTTAACCCCTGCATCGCAAATCCGCAGAGCTGCAAACGCTCGTTCCAGCCAATAGCGTCGCCCATCTCCCAGACGCCCGTCTGTTCGAATATCGATGACAGCGCAGACGCGTTCATCGTCCGCTTGCCAGTGGCGGCTGCAACGTGGTTAACCGCCACATTTCGTAGCGAGTAACCGTACCCTTCATCTTTCTGCGGGGTCTCGAGCATGGATTTCACCATACCACCCACGTTGTCGAGTGTCTGTGGGTACTCTCCCCAAATGGCCGCCTTAACCATCGGCGCTTGGAACATGTCCACCTTGAACATCTCGATGATCGCTTGCGTCAACGCGCTGCTTGTTGCAGTGGTTCCTGCGACATAGGTGGCTCCTGCCTCGAGACGTGCTGTCGGCACTTGCACCATAAGCTGCTTTCCGCCGCCAAGGGTCTTGACGTTCGTGTCGTCGCCCGCACTTACCATCACAAGGTCCTTGACCTTCTGTGCGAGAGCGTCGGCGTTGCCCACCAGATCCAGGTTCAACTCGCGACCAAGGATTTGTCTACCCTTGCCGCCGACTTTACCGGTCATCACCGCGTTCTGGACGCCCTCGAGATTAACGGCTACCGTTCGCTTGGTGAGGTTGATAATCTTCCTGATAGCCGGGTTCACCATCGGGCTGACAGCCTCGAGCGGTATGTTGGAACCAACCTTTTGACCTCTGTCGTTGTATAGATCGACTTTGTCTTCAAATTTTGGCATTTCTATCCCTCCGCGGGGTTAACTGCCACACGAACGACTCTGTATGCTTTAAACCAGGACTGAAAAATAACTGAATACAACTCGATCGCAAAACGATGACAAGCTGTATGTTTCACCTAGCATGGAGCGTACCCCGGGTTTACGTTACGTTCAATTTCATAGTTTATTAAGCTTGTGCTGAGAAACAGCGGAGAATCAACAAAATAATTTTTGCCGAGATTTAAGGGAAAAAAACCGCTAAAAATTTTATTTTATTTTTTTATAAAAATCCCGCAAGCACCATTTTATGAACGCGGTGGCCGCCAATCACTCAAAAGTTATATATGCAACCAATCTCATCTCGCCTTTGCGCATGAAGGTATTAATAAGTCCCAAAGACGAATTTGAGGCGAGAGAGGCAGTGAATGGGGGCGCAGACATCATCGACGTCAAAAACCCGATCGAAGGATCACTCGGGGCCAACTTTCCATGGGTCATAAGACAGATTCGGAGCCTCGTGCCTCTCTCGATCGAAGTGAGCGCAACGATCGGTGATTTTCCACATCTTCCCGGTTCCGCCTCCTTGGCCGCGCTGGGTGCCGCCGTTTCTGGAGCTAACTACGTCAAAGTAGGGCTAAAAGGGTCCAAAACCAGAGATGAGGCGATTTTCTTGATGCAGCACGTAACGAGAACGGTGAAGGAATTCGACACGCAGACCAAGGTCGTACTCGCGGGATACGCAGACTTTCACCGGGCAGCAACACTCGATCCCTCTCTGCTGCCCGACGTAACACACAGTGCAGGTTGTGACGTTGTGATGGTCGATACGTTCATAAAGGATGGGAAGGGCCTCTTTGATTTCATGGACGAAGCTTCCTGCAAGCAATTCATCGATGAGGGGCACACTCGAAATTTGCAAGTTGCCCTCGCAGGGTCCATCAAACTGCCAGAAATCCCTGTATTAAAGCACATTGGCGCTGACATCGTTGGAATCCGTGGCGCGGCTTGTTCACACGGCGATCGATTGACCGGAACGATACAGGCCGAAAACGTCAGAGCTCTCATCGAACTGGCGAAACAGGCGTGACTGCCTGCTGACAAAACCAGGTCGTCGACTGCCGCCACTTAGAAAACTATTACTTTTCGCACTGCTATGTTTATGATATGAGTCTAGACTACGCTGCACTATCTGACCAGCTCACGAGTGTTTTAGGTCTGAAAGGCTCACCCGTGGCGGTCAAACTCATTCGAACTGAATCAGAGGTTCCAGAAGGACTGAATCACACAAACGAGGTACTGCGCCATTGCGAAATGGTGCAGAAGGCGCGCGGTGGTTCGAAATTCTACGCAACGGTCGAACAGCACGCCTGTAAAGGCGGTGCCGGAATGCTCGGCGTAATCGAGATACCGGAAAACATCAAGTCTGGCGAATTTTACTACAAACTCGGGAGATTCTCCTCAGTTGACCACGCCAGCGAGACCATGCAAGCTATTCCCAGTGTCGATTTCAAAACCTATGCGACAGCATATTCCCCGCTTGCTGAGACTCCCTTTGAGCCTGACGTGGTTGTGCTCCTTGTTAACCCCCGCCAAGCGATGATGATCGCCCAGGCAAACGTTTACGAGTTGCATTCAAGAAATACTGCCGATTTCTCGGGAATTCAATCGCTGTGCGGCGATGCTGTAGCTGCCCCCCTCATCAGAGACAGCATAAACTTCACGCTCGGGTGCTCTGGTTCCCGAAAATACGCGAAGGTAAGCGAAGATGAACTGATCGTCGGCGTCCCCATGAAGATCCTTCCCAAGTTGGCCGACGCTCTCCAAAGACTTGCTTGATTGGCGTGCGCGACCTCAATCGCGCTGTTTGTTGGTTGAACTGTACCGTTAAATATCAGAAGGACAATTCGCACACACTAATTGGAGGGGCATCATGCAAGAGAACTTTGGGGTACTGGTGCTGGGTCACGGAAGCAAGCTAACCTACAACAAACACACCGTGGAAGCTGTGGCAACCATGCTCGCAGAAAGAATGACTGACGCAATCATAAAAACCGCTTACCTCAACATGGATCGTCCGACGGTTGCGGAGGGGATCGAAAGTTTTGCAGAAACCGACGTTACAACGCTTTACGTACTTCCACTCTTTCTCGCTCACGGGACCCATACATTGAAGGATATCCCTGAGATTCTCGGACTTTCAGACGGCCAACGCCGAACCACGCATTCGTTCGGCGATAGAAGCGTCGACGTCGTGTATGCAGAGCCGCTTGGCATCGATCCCTGTATCGCTGATTTGGCGCATAAAAGGCTTAAAGAGGCTTAAACCCCACATGGACTTCGGCGGCAAAAACGTAGCCGTTTTAGACACGATTCACGGCGGGCGGCAGATCTGCAAAAAGCTGCGCGAAATTGGAGCAGCCGCAGTAGCAATTAACATTTATCACGATACGCCGACGCCCGACGTGATCGACTCGTTTGACGTGGTCATAGCACCCGTTCACGCCCACACCGTGCTCGCAGCGCGCGCCGAAGCTTTGGGCATTCCTGTGTTAACGCACCACCAAGCCGTGGGTCAACTCGTGCGGCAAACTAGAGCGTTGCAGGGCGCCCTTGTGTTTGAGGTGACCGGCGTCAAAGGGAAAACGACGACCGCGTTGCTCTTGGGTAACGCTTATTCTGATCGGAGGCTGCTCACGCTAACGAGCCGCGGACTCGAACTCCACGAAACTGGGAGATACATCGCCAAGAAGCGACTGAGCATCACCCCAGCAAGCATATTGACTGCGATGGACCTGATCAGGGAGTTCGACTTTGATCCAGAGGTGTGCGTCTTCGAGGTGTCCCTTGGTGGCACCGGACTTGCCGACATAAACGTCCTCACAACGTTGTCGCCGGAGTACGGCATTGCGCAACACACGAAGACTTCTACGTTTGCAAAATTGCAGATGATAGCAAACGCCAAGGCCAATTCGTGCCTCGTCGCTTCAACGGAAACGGCGTCTTTAGCAGAGCCGAACTGCTGCCTTAACACCTTCGGCGAAGGCGGGGCAACCGTACGATACGAGAATATAAGGAGTGATAAGGCAACAATTGCGTACGCCAATTTGGAAAGGATGGACGGAGGCCGGATATCGGGAGAGGTACGCTTTGCGCTTTCCGGCTACTATGACGTTAGGAGTTACGAAGACGCGCTGCTGTGTTTTACGACTGCGGCGCTCTCGGCGAACCTCAGCCCTGAAGCGAACGGACGGACGCTATCGAACTTCAAAGGAGTATTGGGCAGGATGTCTGCAGCAACAATCAATGGAAGATTTCTCATCGACAACTCAAATTCAGGCCTCGACGAACTGTCTATCAAACAAGCAATACGGTATGGACTTACGTTCAAGAAAGCCGGCCACAAAGTCGTCTTAGTCATCGGAGAGGAGGCAAAAAACGTCTGCGACGGGATAGCGCCAGAAGCTCTCGTATCGCTCGCTCAAAATGACGCGGTCGACCACGTTGTATTGGTCGGCGATCATATGCACACCTTTAGCAAGAGCGTTGTCCGAACAGATAACTTAGAAAGTGCGTTACGTAAGGCTCTCACGCTGACCGAGGCACGTGACGTCATTATTTCGTGTGTGAAAATGTGGAGGTAGCACGGTGTCATCCAAAGCGCAAGGAACTGACGCAAGTGCGGAGCAGATAATCCACCCCCGACCGAGCTCAATCGTTGCCGCGCTCTATACGCTAAGAGATCTGGAAACTGACGCCGTGATAATACACGGGCCGTCAGGCTGCTGCTTCAAGCATAGTCGGCTCCTCGAGGAGGATGGAATTCGGGTTATCACGACGGCAATGGATGAGACCAATTTCGTATTTGGGGGCGATAAAGTCCTTACGAGGGTGATACGACGAGCAGTTGAGCTGTTCGATCCAAGCCTTCTAGGCGTGATCGGCTCGTGTGCGAGCATGATCATTGGCGAAGACATCCATCAGGCTGTGCAGGACGCAACCCCGCCCTGCCCCGTAATCGAGGTTGAAATTCACGCCGGGTACCGAGACAATACGTACGGCGCCATTGCGACACTCGCCGCGGCCGTTCAAGCAGGAGTGCTCGATCCAGGTGAATATCGACGACAAAAGGAACTACTTATCCAAGCGACCGATCTTGAAAAAATCGCCGGAGTAGCAAGCAGAGAGTACATCCCGCCATCGCGCGGTGACATCAAATACGTTACCGCCAGGAAGTTGCTGGAGCTTTTAGAGCGTAAAAAGAGAGGGCTTATCGTTTTAAATGCCAAAAAAGAGACCGCTTATCAATTCGCTGATATACTGGTCGCGCTCTCAACCGTTGCAAGCGACATAGGCAATGAATACCTCAAAACTTTTGCCAATCTCGACGTTGACGTTGGATTGCCGCGACTCCGAAAGCATGCAGAGAACATTCTAAACGACTTGAAGGCAAGCGACGTCTCCATTGACCACATCACGGGTGGATTAGACGAGTATCCAATCACGGGCACTGCTGCCGGAAACTTGATTGAAAGCCGCTACAGCGACTATGACTTTGCCGTCCTACTGGGCGTTCCGCACGCCGTTCCAATGAAGAGTCTAGGTCAGAAGACCATTTTTTCAGTCACTAATGGACCTCGACAAGTGTTGCCCTTAAAACAACTTGGTCACACGCACGTAACGGTCGAGATAGACCTACATCCAAAGACTCTGGGTGTGAGTCACATCGTGCCATCGGAACTCGGCGACACGTTGCGCGCCGTGTTTTTAGAGGAGCACGAAGGAGTCAAACGGGCGCAGTGACAACAAAGCGCGCAACTATTCTTGATAACTAGAACTGCAACAACGGAGACACCTCTCGTTGCCGAAAAAACAGTCGACCGAGACTCGTGACACTCGAATCGCCCTTGAATCCAAAGGTTGGTCAACACGATGTACGACGAGCGAACAACCTTGCGTTGCCGTCTGACGATGAGAACCTCAGAGAGTTGAGCCTGCTATACCCATAAACGATGGAACAAACCGATCTCCGCGCACCCCGTATACTCATCGCGGCTGACAGGAGTTCCGCGGGAAAAACGACAATCGCCGTAGGGCTGATGTCTGTTTTTTCCAAGGAAGGAAACGTCGTTCAGCCATTCAAAGTCGGACTGGACTACATTGACCCGAGCTACCACTCCGAGGTTACCGGGCGCTTTTCCCGTAACCTCGACGGCTTTTTGATGAACCGGCACGCGATCATAGAGGTTTTCTCCCACGCAATTCGTGGTGCCGACATAGGAATCATAGAAGGCGTAAGAGGTCTTTACGAGGGTTTAGAAAGCTTAAGCGACGTTGGAAGCACCGCCCAAATCGCAAAGATGCTCCACACCCCGGTTATTCTCGTTATCGACGCACGGAGCATCACACGGAGTACGGCGGCGCTTGTTAAGGGTTACCGTTCATTTGACAGGCGAATTGACATCAGAGGAGTGATACTCAACAATATAGGAAGTCCAACGCACGCGGCCAAGGCCAAAGAAGCTATTGAACACTACACTGGCATTGAGGTCGTAGGACAGATCCCACGCAACGACTCAATGCACCTGGCGATGCGCCACCTAGGGCTCGTCCCTGCTTCTGAAGGGCTCAAAAGAGACAGTGCTTTTCGAGAACAACTTGAGAATATTGAAGACATAGTTCAAAGTTGTGTTGACGTGGATAAGGTGCTTCAAATCGCAAAAAGCGCGGAGCAACTGCCACGAGTTAAGCCCAAGGCGTTCGTTTCTTCGCGTAGAGGGCAGGTCGCGCATAAGAGACGCGTGCGTATAGGCGTCGCCTACGATGAGGCTTTCAACTTTTATTACCACGATCTATTTGATCTTTTTTCCCTAAACGGCACTGACATCGTCTTCTTCAGTCCTTTGCACGATGAGGAGATTCCCGACGTTGATGGCATTTATATAGGCGGAGGATACCCTGAACTCTTCGCCGATGAGCTGGAGCGAAACCATTCAATGCGCGATTCGATCGCGTCACGCGCTCAAACAGGCGCCCCTATATTCGCTGAGTGCGGAGGACTCATGTATCTGACCGAATCGTTGACGTACGGCGGACGAACCTCCAAAATGGCAGGTGTCATTCCCGCAAACACCAACATGGTGAACAAGCGGGTTATTGGCTATGTTGCAGGCACGACCATTCGTGATACCGTCATCGGACGCAAAGGAACCCGGTTTCGCGGCCACGAATTTCACTATTCTGAGCTTACCGACCTAAGCAACAAGCCCAAATTTGCGTTCCAGCTGCAAAAAGGCGCGGGTATTTCGGACGGTTGCGACGGTATACAAGTAGGGCAAACGCTTGCCTCGTACTCCCACGTTCATCCGCTCTCGTACCCCAATCTTGCCGCGAACTTCGCAGAATCGTGCGCGAAGCTTAAGGACCGAACAACTCACAGCACGCGATCTCCCTAATAAATACCGTATTGAACTCTGCTATGGCGCGAGGATCAGTAGCCGTCGTAATGCTGCCATCCCGCTCTACTGGCCTGCCCGAGTAGTTTGCGCCCGCCTCCTGCAATTCTTGTCCGACGGCGGGGTGCGATGTTAGCGTCTTATTCTTCACGATTCCGGCTGATATGAGCACTTGCGGGCCGTGACAAACCGCGCCGATCCGCAACCCTCTGTCGTAGGCTTCTCTAACAACTTTCTGAACGTCTGGATCGTCCCTGATTTTTGACGGCGCTTTTCCGCCTGGTATATAAAGGCCGGTATAGCCTTGAACGTTGACGTCTCGCACAAGCTCGTCGGCAATAACCGCCACGTCGCCGCGCTTCCCTCTAAGCACGTCTTGCACGGTGCTCGCCACGGTTATTTCTGCGCCTTCCAGCAAGAGTGCTCCTGCGACGTCCCGAAATTCAGAGTCCTCAAACTCTGACGCTAGCAAAATGAGCACGCGTTTTCCTTCTAACCTCTTGATAATCGCCATAGAAGACTGTTGCAAGTCTCTTGGCAAAAAACTTGTCCATTCTTTACACAGTCCCCCACTAAATGACCCGCTCACGAGCTTACCAGAACGCGATCATTAGGTTACGGCGAATTTTCTGTCGTCTTGAAAGCCAAACGGGTGTTGTGAGGCGCTGGTTTATAGCAACCTGGCTTTGCGCTCTGTTAGAGCTGACAAGAAAATGATATATCTCTCCCTCGTGAAGGTTGTCACAACGTAATCTTCTTTGCCAAACATCAGGCTTTTTTATGCGGACGTTGTAACTCTAAAAGGATTGTATTTCGTGACGGTGGGTAATTTATGGACTTTACGCATATTAAGGACGGCAAAGCGCAGCAAGTGGATATCTCCGATAAGCCGGTAGCTTCGAGGCGCGCTCTCGCGGAAGGGACTATTGAACTCAAACCTGAAACAGTTGATGCGATAAAGCAAGGCTCGGTCGAAAAAGGAAACGTGCTAAATACCGCGACAGTCGCAGCTGTGCTTGCCACCAAGCAGACCTCACAAATTATTCCGTTTTGTCATCCTATCCCTTTGACGAGCATCCAAGTGGACTATTCGGTGTTAGATACAACGATCAAGGCAACCGTTGAAGTAAAGTCTGAAGGCAAGACAGGGGTTGAAATGGAGGCGCTCACTGGTGTAAGCGTAGCACTTTTGACGATTTGGGACATGGTCAAGAGCATTGAAAAAGATGCAACCGGCAACTACCCCGTGACAAAACTTCGGGATATTCGCGTCTTACAAAAGAGCAAAGTCGTAAAGTGAGTATCGCATCACAGAGAGACCGACCTGCCTAGCTTGAGAATTGTAGAAATTTGGTGCACCTGTGCGGAGGGTATTGGCATTGTTAGTAACGACCGCACCTCTATGTAGCTTGCAAGTAATCGTGAGCGTGCTATGGTAACCGCGTCAGCACTAGGAGCAGGCACCGTCATTAATGCGATCGCAACGCTCAAAGGCTCTGCTTTTGCTATAAACCTGAAGACTTGTGCCGAGGTCGAGATCGTCAACAGCGGTATTAAATGCGAAATTGCTGACGATCCCGCAGCAAATACCTCGCTGATTGCAGAATGCGCGCGCTTGGTGGTGGAACGATTTGCCCCAAGCGTCGGTGTGCACATTACAACAAAGAGCGAGATACCGATCGCGAGCGGGCTGAAAAGCAGCAGCGCAGCAGCCAATGCGACGGTGCTCGGACTCGTTGAAGCGCTAGAAATCGAAATGGAGCCGCTCGAGATCGTCAAACTAGGTGTCCTCGCAGCGCGAAGGGCGGGGGTGACGATTACGGGGGCATTCGATGATGCTTGCGCATCGTTTTTCGGAGGGCTTGTGCTCACCGACAATGAGCGCGACTTGCTGCTCAAGCGAGTTGAGCTGAATGCGGCCGTACTGGTCTACGTGCCGCGCGAAAAAGCCTACTCAGCGAAAGCGAACGTCGCACGAGCAAAACTTCTCGCACCGTGGGTCGACATAGCATATCAATTGGCTAGCGAAGGAGCGTACGAAAAGGCAATGATTTTGAACGGCTTGCTATACTGCAGCGCGTTTGGATTTAGCACGGAACCTATGATTTCCGCGTTGGCTGCTGGAGCAAGAGCTGCTTCACTATCAGGAACGGGACCGGCATATATTGCGCTCGTCGATCGGTCATCTTCGCCAGCCGTAAAAAACACGTGGGAACAGCTCGAAGGGCTTATCATCGAAACCGAAACATCCAACAAGGGAGCGCAGGTAGAAGCGCTTTGAAGATTCTCTTGTGGGAGGGGCCAACATTCTTCTAATACGAGGTATATACACTCAAGCCAGATGATAGAAGAGGTGCGAAGTCAAATAGAAGCGATCGATGCGGACATCGTCGAACTGATAGCACGAAGAACAGACTTAGCGTTGCACGTCTTGCACGCAAAAAGGGCGGACGGCTTCACACAGATCAACGACGAAAAGCAAAATGAGCGAGTGCTCAACAGAGCGGTCGACCTGGCTACCGAACGAAATATAGACGTTGGTTCAGTGAAAAAAATTTTTGAAATTCTCATTGCAATGAACCTAGAAATGCAGCACGGCCTGAGTGGGGAAGGTAACCTGCCGTAACTGTGACCTGCGCCATACGAAGACACGAAGTCTCCAACCAATATGATCTATCAGAAAAACGGAATATGCGTCAGTTTTGATGATGGGACAAAATTCAGGCTGGATCCACGAACCTACTCACCAGACGAAATCAATTTAGTCTCACACGGACACTCTGATCACCTACCGACTCGCTGCAATGGCAAAAGCGTCGTGATGTCCGACGTCACGCAGGCGCTGCTGAAGCTCAGAAAATGCGCCACAGCAGACATACTAAGTCACGGTTCAGTATGCGCACTTGACGCAGGACACGTTATTGGCTCGCATATGTTTTTTCTAGAAGGCGACAACACTATTCTCTACACCGGCGACTTCTGCACCAAAGAGAAGTTCTTTTCACCGGGGGCACAACCCGTCGATGTCGACGTCTTGATTATCGAATCTACGTTCGGAAGCGAACAGTACATTTTTCCAGAAACGGAGAAAGTCGCCGCGCAAATTCAAGAATGTGTCGCTTCGTGTATCGAAAACGACGAATCGGTGATCGTTCTTGCCTATCCTTTTGGAAAGGCGCAAGAGCTGACGCACCTTCTTCAGGATTATACTCCTTTTGTTGATAGCGGCATTTTTGAGATTAATGAAGCGCTAGAGAACTTTGGCTATAAGTTTCGCCACCAGCTATTCGACGCGATGTCCGTCAAAGAGTCGCGAGAACCTTTTGTGCTCATTACGAGCAGGCGCGCAAAGCAGCTTCGAGCTCCAGACGAACTGCTCTGTGGAAAAAAGCGCACACTTGCGGTTTCGGGCTGGGCGATTAATCGCGGTTTCAAATACTATCAGGGTGTGGACTACGCATTTGCGTTGTCAGACCACGCTGATTTTCGAGACCTCATAAGATTCATTGATCGATGCAATCCTGACGTGGTATATACGTGTCACGGCTCCGCAAAGAGGTTTGCGGGTCTCGTTCGCGATCACCTCGGCATCGAAACAATACCGCTCGAAAAAGGGCAACACTTTTTGTCTAACTACGCTTGATATGCTGCTGGCGAACAGCCTCACTCAGCCGCGCGAAGGCTTGAAATTGCCAAACTAAAGAGTATATATAACAAAAGCTGTCAACTTACATGGGAGAAGAAGATGTCTGATACCAACGATAACCAAAGAAAGATACTCAATTATCTGAAAAAAGGGGTTACACGAGGTAAATACTTCTTTAAGAGTAAATCAATCGCGCGAGAACTGGGCCTGAGTCCCAACGAAGTCGGCACGAATATCAGCATGTTGATCGACAACTCCGAAGACATCGTCATTGAGAAATGGAGCTATTCTCACGGAACTACTTGGCGCGTGTACACCGCGAAGAAAGCTTGACTACTTTCTTTTTTTAAATGAAGTTTCGGTGAGCCATTGACTTCGGTTTTGGTCATAAATAACTACGGCCAATTTGCCCACCTGATTCATCGCGCTGTTCGAGACCTCGGCATCCGCTGCGAACTCGTCAAGAACACCCTGAGCGCCGACGAGTTACTCCGGCGGGGTTCAGACGGTTTGATTTTGAGTGGCGGTCCAAGTATGGACCGCATAGGAAACTGCAAGCAGTACGTAAGAGAGACAGGCCTGCCAATCTTGGGGATTTGCCTGGGGCATCAGCTGATAGCCGAGACTTTTGGCGGCGCGGTCGGCAAAGGCGCTTCAGGCGGATACGCACGCGTCACGGTAGAAATCATCGAGCCGGATGACATTCTCGTCGACATGGGGCCAACGATAAGCACGTGGGCGTCACACGCCGACGAAGTGAATCGCTTGCCGAACGATTTCGCGAAACTCGCTCGTTCAGAGATTTGTGAAGTGGAAGCGATGAGACACCCCACTAAACCTATTTACGGCGTGCAATGGCATCCTGAAGTGTCGCACACGGAAGCGGGAGATACTCTTTTGCTGAACTTTGTCAAAATCTGCGAGCAGAACTAGCGCCTCGGCTTTGGCGCAGAGAAGTCGATTCGAATAGCGCCCTTCGGACAGCTTCCAATGCACGTTGTACAGCCGAGGCAGAAACTGGGATCCTTAACGACGCATTTTCTCTTGCCGTCAATGACGGCAACGCCGTAAATTCGCTGGCCCTTGGGACAAACCCGAGCGCATTTTCCAACGCCATCGCACTTTTCGTGGTCAATAACAATCCGAGGCATTAGAACTACTGTTGCTGAAGAATTAGTCGTTAATCTCGCCGACCCGCATTTCACTGACGTAATCATCTCTCTTGAAGTGCAGCGACAACTCGCGCGAAGCAGCCTCTGGCGAATCGGCTGCGTGCACCAAGTTTCTCACCTGCTCAAGGCAAAAGTCCCCGCGCAAACTTCCGGGCATTGCTTCAATCGGATTTGTTGCCCCGACAAGTTGGCGAACCGCGCGCACTGCATTGAATCCCTCAACCGCCATTACGATGATTGGTCCAGACGTGACGTAGTAAACCAAGTGGTCGTAAAAGGGCTTGTCGCTGTGTTCTGCGTAATGTTTTCTGGCCGTTTCGATATCTAAATTCTTGAGCTTCAGCGCTCGAAGTTCCAGACCTTTCTCCTCGAGTCGCGAAACAACCTCTCCAACAAGCCCCCTCTTAACTCCGTCTGGCTTAATCATCAAGAACGTGCGTTCAATGTGATCTTCGGACGCCATTTAGACCCTCGTCACGCTTTTTTGCGCGCTGCTCGCCCAGGTTCTGTCCAAGCAACTCGTCGCGCAAGACGGCCCAGTCTGAAGTTCTTTTCACATTTAGAAGAGCAAAAATTGTGCACCGTTCCATCTCGCTTGACGAACATCTTGCCGGTGCCAAGTTCGATGGCGCCCCCGCAGAAGGTACACGTTCGCTTTTCCATCGTCTCACCGTGTCATGAGTTTCTTGGCTTCGTGTGCCGTCTCACGAAGCATAAGAATGTCTCCAATTTGGACAGGACCCACGCAATTCCGCGTGATTATTCGCCCCTTGTTCGAGCCCTCGAGGACACGGCACTTCACCTGTTTCGCCTCTCCGTGCATCCCGGTGTTTCCCACTATTTCGATGACCTCTGCAGGTGTTGCGTCGTTATATTCTGCCACCGCATGTCCTCCGCGATTGATCCTTCAAGATTAACCCGAGCGAATCGTTTTGAGCTGCTCGACGACTTCATCGACGAGGGCTTTGCTCTTCCCTGCGTCTATGATTGCGGCCGCTGCGGAGCCGACATCAAGCCCCGACGCAGCTCCAAGATCGCTCTGTCTTTTTACATAGACGTACGATATCCGCTTCTCATCGCAAAGTGGGGGAATGTGTGCCACGATTTCTTCAGGTTGAACGTCTATACTAATTAACACGAGTTGAACGATTCCCCGTTCGATCGCCTTAGTGACCTCATTCGTACCCTTTTTTATTTTCCCTGTATCACGGGCACTCTCTAAGGCTTCTAACGCCTTGCTTTCGACCTCGTCTGGGATTTCAAATTTCACAAACATGGGTTTTGCCATACTCACATACCTCTTTCAGGATCCGAACGCAAATCATTCGAATCCTGTCATCATTCATCGATATAGGTGCTCTCGTAGGAACTCAAAAAGCCGTATCGACCAAGCTTTCTTCTTGTCAATAACCGCTTGCGATGTCCTGTCGGTGTCCTCATTTTATATGGTTAGGTATAAATGCTTTTTCGATGGCGCATCAGGACCTTGGCACTCGTTAGCGTTGTTACGCTAATGCTGCCCTAATTCAAACCTGCTTATGTCAGAATAGCCGGCAGGTAAGAACTTGGCTATCTGATCTACCGTTATAATCTTTCGTAAGCTCTTCTTCTCGTCCTCACGTGCCGTAGCGAGAAGCTCTCTAGAAATCATCTTCGCTAGATCATTCGGATTGTATTTTCCGGGCTCGATGACGACGACTAGCTCAGCCACGCGGGTTATGGCAGACACGGACCCTCCGACGATCTTGTCGTCGTGGATGCCGATGGCAAGCCGCGCTGGTGACTCCAGATAGTGTCGCTCACCCCTAATAATGAAAGCGCCTTTAGGCACATGCTCTCCAGATTCAGGGGTTTTCGACACTTGGTCCGGATGCACCCAGTAGCAGCGGCCGGAACCGAGACCTTGTTTCCAGATCGCAGAGTAAGACACAGCGAATTGAGCAGCCTCGCGTAAGGTGGGTTCTGATATTTCCTTGCCTTGAGATTTCACGATCACGGCCGGTGCTCCGTAGACATCGGCGTGGAGAAATATGTCACGAGGTTCTAGGTACTTCTTCACCAATTCTTCATTTGTATCCGCATCTCTGCCGCCAACTATTAGAAATCCTTCTGTTGAAAAAAACCAACGATACCGCTCGTACCAGCGAGTCTTCTTTTTCTTGATGCGGCGCTTTTCAAGCCCCAGTTGTTTGGCCTCTGACCCTTGTTCTTCGTTCATTTTTTTCAATGAGAGCGTTAGCGCGCGCTCCGCGCCCTCGGCCTTTGCTTTCATCACCTTCGCCTTTTCGTAGTACTTCTGCGCGTTTTGAGGAACGTCCACGTCAACAACGACGTCGATGAGGACCTCTCCAACTTCGATGGTGATGGTCCCTGTGCTTTGATCGACCTGCTTGAAGAATGAGAAAGAGCCGAGAGCACGGTTGACTTCGCCCCACGTTTTCGACCTTCGGGCCTCTCTTACCGTGTTAATTAATCGATCGATCTCTTGATACTTTTCGAACAGCAAATCTCCTTTTGACTTGTTCTCGCGCTCTTGGTTTTTGAATTGTTGAATTGCCGCTGTTTGCCTATCGATGATTTTTTGAAGTCGCGCGTGGGTTGCAGGCGCAGTTTCTGGTCCTTCAATTTTCAGCCCGTAATAAACGTCAAGGGCTTGGTTGAAACTTGGGAAATAGTGTTTTTCGTATCGGTCGAACTGTGATACCTCAAACGGAAGGACGTCGACAGGCGCTGATTCATTTTCATACACGACGTGTGGTTTTAACGTATTCGATCGAAGTGGATCAAAAACCTCTCTCAACGCGACATAGAGCCTTTGAACCTCCCCCGGACTAACGCTCGCACTGCTTTTTTCGACTTCTGCTCTCAAACATATTTCTTCAGCATACAAGCCCCCCATATTGAAACGAGTCGCGAGCGTTCTAACGACATCGCGCGAGACCGGCGTGATAGCCGCCTCAAACTCGTTGTACGACAGGTCGATAGGGCTGAGCTGCGTTGCAGGATACTCGTACTGTTGGCCTCTCACGACCTGCCGTGTTGCTGACCTCACGCCTCGCAACGGCAAAATAATGCGCTTGGACTCGTCGGCAAGGATAACGTTGCCTTTCGAAAAGAGTTCACATATCAAGTAGCGTTCATCATCGCCGCGCACAAACCGTATTTCCACCACGCGGTCAAAATCATATTGCGCAATTGTGCTTATCCTTCCGCCTTTGAGCTCTTTTCTTAGTAGCATCGGAAAACTAGGGGGTAAGGCGGGTGCTGCGGTAGGGGTAGACGTGAGGTGTAATCGCTTTCCTGCTTCGATTACTAAGTCGTGTTTCCCATTTTTTGTCGCAAGCTTTAAACGAAGCTCCACAGGCGTGAGTTGGTAAGCCTTTTCCAGCTTCGCTCCGATAAGTACGTCTAATTCCGGCAAAAGTGCTGCCACATCAACGCTCGTCATTACCGTCTTCAAGCGATCGCCTCTAATTAGGCATCTCGTCCGCCAAACAAACCCAATCCTATCACACGATCGTTTGTTAGAGACATAAAACCTGCGTTCTTGCGGCGCGCGTCCGTCGGCCGTGCCGTCACCCTTTTCAGAACGTAAATCAGGCGCGCTGGCTTACGTTTGACTTCAGCGAGTCTAATAATGCGGTCATAAAGCCACAAAACATATAAGCACAGTTGAATGTTAGTTGATGTCAAAGCATGGCAAAAACAAAAGAAAAAGCTGCCCCGAAAACTGAAAAAAAAGGTGCCTCGCGAAAGGCTGAAAAAAAGGGCCCGACAAAGGCCGGCCCGACAAAAGCCGATGAAAAGCAAGGACAAGAAAAACGGGTAAAGCACGTTGAAGGCATCAAAAAGACGGCAATTTCGTCGGTACTCGGTATTGCCGGAGGAGTTTTTTCGTACTATCTGCCTGCTTACAGCTTTTTCATCCTCATTGTAGTGATATACGGCCAAAGACTTATACTGCCTCGTCTTGCAATTGACACGAAAGAATTTCGCTTAACGGACTGGTTTTTCCTTGTGTTCATGACCTTCGCGTTCTGGTTTGTCAGCTGGACGATATTGCTTAATAAACCAGCTTGACCTTACCGATTGAGCGAGCTCGTTACGATGAGAATAGCAGTGCTGAAAAAGGAGAGCTGTCGCAGTAAGAAATGCGGCACAGAGTGTCTGCGTTTTTGTCCTCCGGTCAGAACCGGCGACGAAACGATCGTCATTGGCGCTAACGGCAAACCTGTAATTTCCGAGGAGCTGTGTGTCGGGTGTGGGATCTGCATCAAAAAATGTCCATTCGATGCGATAGCGATAGTCAATTTGCCTGAGGAACTTGAGCAACCGACCCATCGGTACGGCGTCAATGGTTTTGCTCTTTATGGACTCGCCATTCCGCACGGTGGCCGCGTCACGGGCATTTTAGGGCCAAATGGCATAGGCAAAACCACCATAACCAACATTCTTACGGGCGAGATCAAGCCGAATTTTGGTCAAGACCACGTCAGCGAGGAGGAAATCCTTGAGCACTACTCAGGCACCGAGGTACACGATTATTTAAAAAATGTTTATGACGGCAAGCTCCGAACTGCTAGCAAACCACAGAACGTCGACCTCATACCCCGCGCATACGCGGGTAAGGTCGCCGATCTTATAGAGAAGGCCGACGAACGCGGAATAAGTCGCACACTGTTCGATCAACTTGAGCTCGAGAACGTCGAAGAGCGGGAGGTAAGACATTTAAGCGGAGGTGAGTTGCAGCGCCTAGCAATTGCAGCCACCATCGCTCGAGACGCGGATTTCTACTTTTTCGACGAACTTACGCCCTACCTCGATATCTATCAACGTGTTAACGTTGCGCGCACGATTAGAGAGCTTGCAAAGCGAAAGCCAGTCCTCGTCGTCGAGCACGATCTCGCTATACTTGATTTGCTCGCAGAGGTTATGTATATCGCTTACGGCGAGCCCGGGACATACGGCGTGATTACCAATCCAAAAGGAGTCAGAGTCGGGATAAATGAGTATCTCGCAGGGTACCTTCGAGAAGAGAATGTTCGAATCAGAGCCGATGCGATTAAGTTTGAGCTCCACGCGCCGCGCCTCGATACGGATACGCGCATCTTAGCGCACGTGGGACACCTAAAGAAGAGCTATAATTCGTTTAAGTTCGAAGCGACCGGTGGGGAGCTTACGAAAGGTGTGATCGGCATCATGGGCGCTAACGGCACGGGGAAAACAACATTCGTCAAGTTGCTCGCCGGCGTTATCGAACCAGACGAAGGAAGCGTCGACGTAGAGGTGAAGACCTCCTATAAGCCACAGTACGTGACAAGAAACGGCAATGCAGATGAAAGCGTCGGCTCGCTCCTACAATCGATTACGGACTCCTACGATTCCAGCTACTATCGAACTGAGATTCTCAAACCGCTGCAACTTGAACGTCTATTAGACCGGTCACTCGAGAAATTGAGCGGCGGGGAACTCCAACGGGTAGCCATCGCTGCCTGCCTTAGCCGCGACGCAGACCTTTTTATGCTTGATGAGCCGAGCGCACACCTCGACGTAGAGCAAAGAGCCCTAGCAACTAGTCTCATTAGGCGCTTCACCGAAAATAAGAAGGCAGGCACGCTTCTCGTTGATCACGATATCTACATGATTGACCTAGCAAGTGAGCGACTCATGGTTTTTACGGGGAAACCGGGCGCAAACGGAAAAGCTGAAGGTCCTTTTGATATGCACAACGGGATGAATCGCTTCCTAAAACACATAGGAATCACTTTCCGGCGGGATGAAGACACCCACCGGCCGAGAGTAAATAAAATGGGTTCCAAGTTGGACCGGAAACAACGCGAAGACGGAGAATATTACTATCCAGAGCAATAGTCCGGTTGCTCCGAAGGTAATTTCGCAAGCAGATGGCACTTCCAAATGACCTATACGATTTGAACTCGGCAGTAGGCATCGCACTGAGAATTTTGCTCTTCGCAGCAGTCACCATCATCGTAGCACAGGTGATTGAGACGTTGCTCGAACGATACTTGCGACAAGCCTCGATACGACTGAGAGTCAGCGCCACCAAGTACCTCGTGCTTCGACGGCTCGTTGTTGCTGCAATCTATATAACCGGCGTCATCATCATCATCTATTCGACGCCGCAGCTGCAGTCGCTGTCCGTTGCCATTTTTGCGAGCGTCAGCATTATCGGTATCATCGTCGGTATTGCTGCCCAGAACACCATTTCAAATATCATCGCTGGCATCGCAATTGTCGTATTCAAACCCTTTGGCGTGGGTGATTTTATTACCGTACGCGGCGAATCCGGGTTTGTAGAGGATATCACCTTCAGACATACAGTCATTCGCCTTCTCGATGCTCATATGATCATTCCGAATTCGGCGATAACAAGCGAGGTAGTGTTTAACCACTCAGATCGCAACATAGCAGGCCGCATAGACGTCCGCGTTTCTTACGACTCGGACTTGCTCCTCGCAAAACAGATCATTCGACAGGAAGCCCAGAAGGCTGCTGCGGTTGAGCAAGACACAATCGAAGTTATTGTATCAAAAACAGATGAACAAGGCGTCACGCTTTCGCTTGTCTTTAGATTGGAGGGCTCACCGTTCGACTGCTTAAGCAGCCTGCGAGAAGCAATCGTTCTTCGACTCTTGAGCGAACGCGTGACCATAAGGTGAACCATTAGCTTCTTAGCTGTCACACGCCCGCGCCAGAAATGCTTCAGATTGCGCAGCGCAAGCAAGAAGGACTATGCAATCTCACAGAAGCAGTAGAAAAATGATGACTGCGGCTATGGCACCAGCGGCAGTGGCGAGCAAGTTTACCGAGCTGTTCGTCAGGTAATGCCGACGCTCCAATACCGCCCCCAGAACGCTATCAACGTTAGCTCCGAAAAAGCCGCCAAGGATAACAGGAACGACCGTGCTGAACGCTCCGACTCCAAATAAAATAGCTATGATCGCTATCGCTGCAGCTCCTGCTAAGGCGGAGTACTCTCCCAGCGTGGTTATTCCTCCGTCGGTGCCGTGTGGGACGTACCTAAGATCGGTGATCAATCGCGGCAGCTTCTTGTGGGTCTGTCCGATCTCACTCGCTAGGGTATCGCCGGTAGCTGTCGCTACTGCACCAATGTACGCAACGACCAGCAGTGAGTTGCCTGTGATCCCAAAAGCGACGGCGCAAACGAGCGCCACAAGTCCATTGCCGAAGACATTCCGATATCCCCTCGCGCCACCCCCTTCTTGCGCAATCCCGATGGCGCGTTTGTAGTCGTACTTGTATTTGGTAAAGATTCCGCCAATCACGAAAAACGAGAGGATAAGCACGAACCACCGAAAGTCCGTAAATGAGACTATTAAGAGGCCCATCAAGATGCCGCTGAGGACGCCTGAAATGTCTGCCAGTTGGACCCTCCCAAGGGCATAGCCCAGCACGATCATGAACAGCAACGTTAAAAGAAGTCGCAACACCGGAACCGAGTAGTCGAAACCATTGAATAGCCAGATTGCAAAACCGATGCCGAGTGGCACGACTACGTTCTCTTCTAAGTCGTGTAAAATATTCCTCAACAGCGCCCCCACGAGCGCGCCAATCATGGCAACGAAAAGCAAAAAGTCGGCCGACGTGCTAACGTTTGTAAAGGTAGCAGCCGCCCCTCCGACCAGAAAACCGAAGAAACCGCCTGACAACACGTACATCAAGCTGCTTGTCAAGCCACCGTATGACTCAAACAAAACGGCGAGAACCTCAGCCAACGTTACAATTATAATGACGTCGCTTACTATATACAGTGGCAAGCTTGAGACTACGCTAAAGATGCACAGCGCTGTCAAAGACAACGTGAGAGCCAGCGGCTTTATAAGCACTTCGGATTTTCGGTCCGCAACAGTTGCAAGTAGCATGAAGACGTGCATCTTAGGGTTGATGAGAGCAATCAGCAAAGACAAAAACAAAAAGAGAAAAAGCGAGCCCGTGTTCCCCAAAAAAGGAACAACCAAGGCAACCAACCCAAAACTCGCGCGAATTATCAGCCTGCGTGCTGCAACACTATTCACGCTAATCCCCTTCTAGTTCAAGCTCGAAGTACTTTATGTTTACGATGGCTCCGAGTGAAAAAATAGGCTAAAAGATGAGACTGAGCCACGCATGATTTCAAACCTTTACGAACGAAGGCTTCTCGACCAGATTCAAGAAGTACCACGACACGTTGCGCTCGTCGTCGCTGAAAAAGACCTCGATACCATTGAAGCTTATAAAAAGATAGGCGCGTTCACGTCGTGGTGCCGCGACATTGGGATAAGTCGTGTCACGGTCTACATAAACATGCTACGTCTCGGAGAAGAGGTCAACCAAAGGTTGCGGTCGCAGATCGTCCAAAGAATCACGGATTGCCTCCAATCTACGTCAGTTGCTGCCACCATCTACTCGCCGGACGCCCCAGACCCCGTCAACAGCGATCAAGCACCCGCTGTGAGTATCTCGATTGGGTACGGCGGCAAGAAAGAGCTCGTCGATGCCATTCGATCGATAGCGCAGAAGGTTAGGAATAAGGAGCTACGAGCTGATGACATATCTGAAGAAACCGTCAGCTCACATCTCATCTTCAAAGAGGAGCCTGAACTCGTAATACGAACGGGCGAGAATCGCTTGACCGATTTTTTGATATGGCAAGCTGTTTACTCAGAATTGTGCTTCACTGACGTGAATTGGGCAAATTTCAGGAGAATGGATTTGCTCAGGGCTATCCGCGACTATCAGAAAAGACAACGGAGACGCGGCCTCTGATTACAGGAGACAACGCTTCAACGTATTGCACGTGCGATTGTGCTTCAGACTGGGGTGACAACAACCTGAGCGGCAGCCCCATTGAATATTCCACGTGCGCACCACAACGCGCATTTCCTAGTGAATCACATGAATTTCGCAATCAAACTGCTTACGTCTACCAAATTTGCAGTCGCCACCATAGCCGTGATTATCCTCCTATCAGCTGTGGGTACTTTTTACCCTGGCGGTGACGTGGTTTTTGGGTCCTGGCCTTTCCTTGTCTTCATAGGGCTCCTTGCGTTGTCAACCGCACTTTGCAGTCTGACGAGGGTTGTCCCCTTATGGCGCGGCGTTATGCACCCCCCGATAGAGGTAAGCGATCAATTTTTACAAAAGCTCCCATACCACGCAAATATCTCGGGCGTTACGGCTTCACAATTCAAAGCCCATTGGAAAGGGTACAAATGGCATGAAGCGAGTAGTTCGGGAACCACCTTCTTGTTTGCACAGAAAGGAAGAATTGGCAGATTCGGACCCCATATCGCGCACTTTGGGGCGCTAATACTCTTGCTGGGGGTCGCTGTCGGAGCAGCTTACGGTTATGCAAACCCTTACAGTAACAAGATTGCAGTGATTCCAGAGGGCAGTTCACTGCAAGTCGATGGCTTCACCCTGCAACTCAACGGCTTTAACGTGAGCTATTATGACAATGGTGCCGTGCGGGATTACAGAGCTACTGTCACACTAATAGATGGCAATCAAGTGCAGACTCGCGACATCACCGTGAATGGGCCGATAACATATAGAGGGCTGACTTTCTATCTTTACGGTTATGATTCAAACGGAGTGATAGAATCTGGAAAAGCAAGCTGGGTTGCATTTCAAATCAAGAGTGATGCAGGCGTCCCTCTGGTTTGGCTAGGGGCAGTGGTTACGCTTGCCGGAATAATGGTATCCCTCTACGTGTCACACAAGAGGATTTGGATGAAAGGGTCCAACGAGAGTATTTTGCTCGGAGCAATAAGCAACAAAAGCTCAGCGCGGTTTTTCAGGGACATTGACATTGTGCGCACGGAGCTAAAGGATCGCGCTCAAGAACGTGATGTGGCCGGATCAAAAGAGATATAACGTTGCGTTAAACTGACTAGAACAACTGATGGACATAGCAGCTCTTGAACAATTGGGATTCGAAATTGCTCTTGGAACTTACCTTATATCGTCGATTCTTTTTATCCTCTACTTCTCAACAAAAAAACGACGCCTTGCAGAGATGGGATTTACCCTCGTAGCCTTTGGATTCGCGTTTCAAACCCTTGCACTTGCAACGCGATGGTTTTACGCGGGCCACCCCCCGTGGGTGAACACTTACGAAGTCATGTCGTTTTTTGCGTGGACCATTGTGGGTGCCTACCTGATACTAAACGTGAGATCTGACTATCGGAGTGTTGGAACGCTTGTCGCGCCGCTCGCGTTCGCCACGCTTGGGTTCGCCTCTTTGCAGCCTACAAACCCGACACCACTTATCCCCGCGCTGCAGAGTGTCTGGCTGCTCATACACGTTCCCATCGTTATTCTATCTTACTGCGCCTTCTTTATCGCGTTCGTGGCGAGTGTTCTCTATCTATTCAAAGATAAGCAGCTGAGCGAGGGGCGTCTTATGGAGGGCCCCCACCAGCCGAGAGATAGCTCTGCGAACGCCACGCGTGCAGTTTCGCATGAGCCAATAGGCGTCCTAGGTAAGTTTAGTTTAGATCAGCTGGATGATCTAGCATATAAAAGCGTTGCAGTTGGATTTCCCCTCCTCACCATTGGAATTATAACCGGAGCGATATGGGCTGAAGCCGCCTGGGGAAGTTACTGGAGCTGGGATCCAAAAGAGACGTGGTCGCTGATCACTTGGCTTGTCTTTCTGATCTACTTGCACGCGAGAACGCAGAACTGGAGTTCTTCGCTTGCCGCGTACATCGCTTCATTTGGATTCCTGTCCGTTATTTGCACGTTTCTCGGCGTGGGGTACGTCCTTCCATTTCTCGAAACCTATTTCAGCGTAAGCACTGGATTACACGGGTACGTCGGAGGCGGTGTCGTCGCGGGCACAGTGTTTTTTTGTGGAATCTTAGGCTTCGTCCTCCTACTGCTCTTCGCGACGCGCAAAAAGCCACCAAGCGCGACCGAAGCGCCGCCAGCTGAGGAGAGCACCGAAGCTGCGCCTGCGCATTAGTCGCACAGCGTCTTTTTGTTCAATATTTCGATGTCTTCCAAGTTGTTAATGTTAACAAAAGTACACAAATCAGGGTCGATGGCACGAATCTCGTCCTTTGGCACGTAGTTGGCCTGCAACTGATCAACAACGTACATAATCGCCCCTTTACGCCTCTGAATTGCCACTTTGGCAGCGCGAATCGTCGTCTCGCGCCTGTACACCGCGTGCAACGGTTCCAGCGGATAGGGAATGGCCACGTCGTATCCTACGGCCCTACGAAACAGCAAGTCGACGACGTCTGCTTTTATGAAAGGCATATCGCACGCAGCAACGAACGCGTATTCAAAACTGGACGCATTTAGCCCGCTGCAAATACCTGCCACAGGACCGAAGCCTCGAACCTCGTCTCGAACAGTCCTGACTCCGGCGAGGTGCAACGTCCTTTGCTGCTCCTCATCTCGCGCAACAACAACGATCTCGTCAACACAGCCCGAAAGTGTTTCGATAATGTGGTTGAGTATCGGTTTCCCGTGCAGTTCGAGCAGCGCCTTCTCTACATAATTCAGTCTGGAACCTTTGCCTCCCGCCAAGACTACCGCAGTTCTCATCAATCGTTTTGAGCTTTAATTCCGGGGACAAAATCTCGCAGAATCTCTTTTACCTCTTCGTGCGTTATAACGCAGGCTCTTCTTGATAGGTTGAAGACCTCTTCGACTTCGACTTTGCCTATCTCGTTGAGAAACAAAAAAGCGCGTTGAACGATACTGATCCTGCGTTCCTGCTCTCGCTCTTGAAAAGTACGCACCGCTCTGAGAAGGTCAATTCTTCTAAACTCCGGCCAATAAGGGGCACAGAAATAGGAGCAACACTCGTTGCCGTTCGCCTGCCACGGCAGAAAGTTCGACGTTCGTTCTTCGCCGCCTGATCGGATTATGAGATCAACGTCAGCGAGTGCGTTATTGCTGTAGAAAAGCTCCGCAAGCACGTGTTCATCGATTTCCTCAACACTTATAGCGCCGTTGTCCACCAACAGAGCGATGGAGCGCACGACATCCACGATCTCCTTTCTTCCCCCATAAGCCAAGGCGAAGTTCAACGAGTGTCTCTCGAAGTTACGAGTGGCTTCTTCGACGCGCTCTACCGACCGGAGGACGCTATCGGGCAACAAGTCCCGTTCTCCGATCATTCGGACTCGAACCTCCATTTTGTAGATTTGTTCTTCGTTGTACAGATCCGCAAATCTCTGTTCGAAAAGTGAGAACAGGGACACGAGCTCTTCCTCGGGCCGCCCGTAGTTTTCAGTTGAAAAAGAGTAGAGCGTGAGTTGCTTAATTCCGAGATCGAGACACCACCATAAGACCCGCTCCGTCGTCAACGCGCCGTAAACGTGACCATTTGCGCGTGGTTCACCAATTTTGTCAGCATATCGTCGGTTACCGTCTTGTATTATGGCGACGTGTTGCGGCATGGGGGCCGCCTTTACTTGTCTGACCAAAAGCCGCTCGTAAGCCTTATATAGGGAATTATGAGCGTTTTGTCTTATCCACGACATAAAGCCCCTAAAACACGATGTCCTCGGTTAGAGGGGCAAGCCCCTCTTCTTCGGTTAGAAGCGACCGAACGACGTCTTTGTATGAGTCTTTCAAAGAATAGACGTTGTGATTCTTGGTGACGTCTATTCTAAAGATGCCCAATCTAGTATTCATAAGCCCTACCATTGCGGAGACTCCTCGATAACTCACGTCGTATCCGCAATCTTTCAAATGTTGGTAGACCTCTTCAGTTGTAAAGATATGCTTTTCCAGAAACAATTCGAGCACGGCCCTTCGCACTCCTAGCCCGTCTCTTTCAAGATAGTTCTTCAATCGGTCCTCAACATTTCTACCGTTCAGCTCGATCACATCCGAGGTGATAATAAATCACCAGCGAAGTATTTACGTTTTCGGTTTTAAGCAATCGCGCAATGGGGTAATTTCTACCACCATGCCGTCTGGATAAGTCTCAACGATGCGTGCTTTCGTTGTTAGCTCTGGCTGTTTTTTCACTAGCTGGAACGCTAATTGCCATGAAGTCAGAAATTGGCCGTTTTCAATCGCATATTCCTCGCTCGAAACGCCTGTGAGGCTATCAAAACTCGGCACAGATTCCAAAACACCGAACACGAGCGTCCCGTCTTCGGTAACTTCGTCGAATGGCCGAGCTAAACGCCGAGCTTTGCGCTTTAGTCGCTCTCTGAGCTGGACTCTATCTTTTGACGCTGAGGAACAGAAATACGTCGGCAGTTCATCGCTAGCAATCTCTAAGGCAATTTCTCGGCTGCCGAAAGCGGCGTAACCCGATTTGAGTTGAACAAACCCCCTTGCGGTCATCGCGTCATAGTTTGTCTCTGAAAACTCAAGTTCATTGAGATTGAGGAATCCGCCAAGCTCTTTAAGAGCTTCGACAATCGCAGGGATGGGTTTAATTGCTGGAACCTCAACGCCGGCCTGCAAGCCAAGTGCCTTGGCATATTCGAGCGTTGCGCAATGACGAGACGACGAGAAGTCATCCCACTCCTCTATCGGCGGGTGAAGCCGTATTTCATCCAACCCGGCACTAGCTAGCACGTCGAGAGCATTCTTAGAAGGGGCAAGAGAACTATAAAGATGGACATGATGCGCCGGTCCAAACTCACTTTTTAAGAGCTTGATGTAGTTTTGGACTCGCTCGAATTTCAACAACGGTTCGCCCCCAGTGATGCCCGTGCCGAGCGCGTCCATGGACCGTGCTTCATTTAAAACATCGGCATCGTATCGCACGAGTCGCTCGTTCGCATATACGGCGTCTTTTCCCCGCCTATGTTCAGACAAAGGACAATAGAAACAGCCCCTATTGCATAGACCGGTGACAAAAAGCACCATCTTCGCGCCAAGCTGACATAACTCGCATCCTTTGCTATGCACGGTTCTCATGGCGCTCAGACTCTCTTCAGCGATTTCAGTTGTCTGCTTCGTCCGTCTATTATTTGCTATTTAACGCGAACGTAACTCTCTTTATGCGATACGTGCCCTCTTATCACGTAAAAACTTAAGTATGATCGTGTTAAGGGGTTTGTAACTCCGTTGCGTAGGCCAGACCTGAATAGAGCCAGCTTTGTGACGTGGTTGGGGGCTGCCATTTGAAAAAGATTCCAATAAACGAAATACTGCGAATCAAAGAAAAAAGCTTCGAAGAGGCGTGGAAATACGGGGGCGAATTGCTCAACGACAGAAGCGCCTACGACCTACGCCGCGTTACACAAGCGGCCTCGCCAGGAAAGCCGCATCCGCTCAACGACCTCATTGAGAGGATGCGACAACGACTACTACAGCTAGGCTTCGACGAGGTTATTAACGAGACCATTTTTCCGCAAGAGGACATAATGAAACAGTGGGGACCGACCGGTTATGCGATACTCGATCGCTGCTACTATCTCGCAGCCCTACCAAGGCCCGACGTCGGTTTGAGTTCGCAGAAACAAGCAGCGATCAAAAGCTTTGGCATAGACCTGCCTCCTGAAAAAGTGGCCGCGCTCCAGCTTACGCTTCATAAGCTCAAAACGGGTGAGCTCGAAGGCGATGAGTTAATCAGAGAGATCGGAAAAGAGTTGGATGTCGCCGATGACCGCGCAATAGAGGTCTTCGAAAAAGTGTTTTTCGAGTTCAAGGACTTGAAGCCGCTCCCTTCCAATCTTACGCTACGATCGCACATGACTGCTGCTTGGTTCGATACGCTCGCCACCATCCAAAAATACACCCCCGTTCCAGTTAAACTGTTCTCAATTGGCCCTCGCTACAGAAGAGAGCAGCGCGAGGATGCAACGCACCTTCGAGTGCACGATTCCGCTTCGTGCGTCGTGATGGACGAGGATGTGTCCATTGATCTCGGGAAATGGATAGTGAAGGAGTTCTTGCGGCCTTTCGGCTTTGAGGATTTTCAATTCAGACAAGTTTCCACTGGCACGGACACCTACTATGCCCCGGGTAAGCACTTTGAAGCCTTCGCATATCATCCCGATTTTGAAGAGGTCGCAAGCGAGGATGCAGGCTGGCTCGAAGTAGCCGATTTTGGATTATACAGCCCCCTCACACTAGCCAACTACGGCATCGAATGCCCTGTTGTCAACTGCGGCATTGGAGTCGAGAGGATCGCGATGCTCATGCACGGGTACAAGGACATTAGAACTCTTGCGTACCCTCAGTTTTACGGAGAATTCGTTTTAACTGACGATGAGCTAGTCAGCCTCATCACGCTGAAAAACACCCCGGCAACGCCGCAAGGACAAGAGATACAACGCACAATCGTCGATGTCTGTAAAACTCACGGCGCCGATGCGAGCCCTGTTGAATTTGTGGCTTGGGAAGGAGAGCTGTTGGACAAGTTCGTAAGCATCACTGTGATAGAGCCTGAAGAAAAAGCGAAACTTTGCGGACCGGCGTTCCTTAACGAGGTTTTCGTCAAAGATGGAAACGTCATAGGGGCTGTAAAGCCCGAAGGCGTTTCGACGGGGATTACGTACATCGGAGCTTTCGCAGCTGAAGCTGCATATGCGATCGAGCAGGCCTTAAAAGAGGGCAAAAACAAACTCGAAGTGCGAGTGCGAATATCTCGATCACCCAACGACATCAACCTTAGAATAGATCCAGTCGCGACGCGATATATAACAAGCCGAAACAAGAGAATCGACCTACGTGGCCCAGTCTTCACAACGATCCGTATGCAAGCTGCTTAAATTGACCGGCTTAGGCTTTTTATATTCCCCTAGCTCTGGCTTACAGATGGTGGTTAGATCATGCGAGTCTAATTCGCCGTGTTGTCCGCGCAAGCCGGTAATCCAAAGTTGCGCAGGCGCGGCAATCGTCGCTCGCCCTCAAAAGACGGTGCTTGATTGCGCTCACGAAGCCGATTATCTTGAAACGCGACGCGGCTGCCAGAAAGTCGTTCGCCGATCTATGGTTGCTCGGGCATTGGCAGTCCTTGAACTGATCGCTCTTTCGATCCACGCTTGCTCTTAAACTCTCCGTCAAAACCAAAGCCCTAAGAACGCTTTTTTTAGGCTTTCTCGAAACTGTGAGGCGTAAGAGTCGCACAGTCGAGCAGCTAGAGCCGAGTGAGACGACCGCCTTTCGCAACTCCTCTTTTACTCGACTGCGAGCCAGCCTATCTGCTCTTCTCGGCTCGTAAACTTGTGAGCTTCTTTAAGCGTTTTAAGTCTAAAAAAACTAGGCGATGCACCATCAATGCCTAGATTAGCGTTTGCGCTTCAAGAAGGGCCGCATAAATACTTTCTTATAACATCAACTCAATATTGATAGGTATATCAACACTGGTGATTGAAGATTCCATGAAAGATCCGCTTCTTGAGCTCGCGCTTATTAACGCGGTGCAGCAGCCAATTCAAATGTCAGCAGTCGAATTTGCCAAAAGACTCCGAACGAGTCCCATGACTGCGTCGCGACGACTCAAAGAACTTGAGGATGGGGGATTGATTACTCGAATGCTCTCAGGTAGGTCTCAAGCTATCATCATTACCGACAAGGGATCCAACGCCCTAAAGGAACAATATCTAGCTTATAAATCCATTTTTGAGTCAAAACCTGCGATCGAATTGAACGGAATCATCGTATCAGGCTTAGGAGAGGGTAGATACTATCTCTCGATTCGCGGCTATACGAAACAGTTTGAAGAGCGGCTAGGCTTCACCCCATATCCCGGCACGTTAAACATTAAGCTAGATGATGAAAGCGCCGCAGCCCGAGTGAGATTAAGCAACCTGGCGCCCACCTATATCTCAAGCTTTAAGACTAGCAACCGCACTTATGGTGGTATCAAGTGCTATGTGGCTTCGATTGGGGAGATCGACGGCGCAGTAATCGTCCCTGACCGCTCGCACTATCACGAGGATGTGATCGAAACTGTTGCTCCGGTTTCAATCAAGAAGACTCTCAACGTCAATAATGGCGATTTGGTTAAGGTGGTGGTGATATGACCGTAACAGAGGCAATAAGAGCAGTAAGAAGAGGAGAGATGGTACTTATTTACGATTCTGAAGATAGAGAGGGTGAAACGGACATGGTTGTTCCGGCCATCTCAACGACGCCTAAACAGGTGGCGAGAATGCGTATCGAAGCTGGTGGGCTCATCTGCGTCGCCATTTCTCCGGAAGCTGCTGAAATACTATGCCTGCCGTTTATGGCAGACATCTTAAAATTTGTGAGTTCTAACGGACGCGGTTTGAAGCTCGAAGCTGTCTGCGAGAAGCCCGGCGATCTTACTTATGATACGCGATCCTCCTTTTCGATCGCTGTGAACCACAGAAGCGTCGGGACCGGAATAACTGACATCGATCGTGCACTGACGATTACTCAGCTTGGGATAGCCGTAGAAAATGCGACACTTCGCCATCCATTTGACTTCGGCGCTGCTTTTCGCTCGCCTGGCCACGTTCCATTGCTTCGAGCAGCACAAGGGCTCATTTCGGAACGAAAAGGACAAACAGAGCTCTCAATAGCCTTAGCTGAGATGGCAGGGGTCATCCCGGCAATGGCCATGTGTGAAATGCTCGACGCACGAACCGGTAAAGCCCTCACTAAGCAAGATTCGATGGACTATGCAAGGAGAAACGGACTCGCGTTCGTGACGGGAGAGACAATAACCGACGCTTACGAGCGCGCACAGTAGCTACTTTTTCTTAGGTGCATCCTTGAAGAAGTGACTTTGCGCTAACCCAAAGCGCCTCGAATCTGGCTCATCTTCAACAAACAGCTTTCAATAAGACCAAGTTGGGTGACTTCGTCAACGAGCATCTTATGTTCACTGCTCACAAATTGTCTCAGCGAGGGCTTCAGCGTCTCCATTAAGGTCGCGTACAACAGATTAGGCGCCTTTCTGTCAACCTTCAGATACTCTTTGATATATTTGACGTCTTCTGAGACCTGCCGAAAAGCAACGCGTGGGATGAAGTCTTTTGCAGCGTCCAGATTGACGAATTGATACGCGAACTCCAAATCAGAAGACACGCTTGCGTAGTACTCTGTCAAAAGTTTGTCTAACAGGCCGCGCTCATCGGCTTCCTTAAGGCCTCTGCCGGTCCCAATGATCTCAGGAGGCAGGCCTATGCTGTATAGCGCGCCTGTATATTTTATGGCCCTGGGCAGATCAGGTAGGGCGCTAGCGACCTGCAAACGTTTCAGTTCAGAGGAAAGCGTTTGGTCACCTATACATGCAGCAAGATCAGCAGGCTTTGGAACGTCACGGGAATACCCGACAGGACCTTTCCGTGCAAGCCGGTCTCGCTGATCAGGAAACAAATCAGAAATCGCTTTTGCCGGGTTTATAATGTGATAGAAAGTTTTCAAATAGTGCTTGGTGAAGAGTCCGATGAGGAACAGAATTTCTTGCCCTTCTTCACGTGAAAAAATGGTGGGCGCGGGCCTCTGTAGACGAGCCTTGATCTTCTTGACCAGCTCAATGGTTTCTTGTCGGTCGTAATCATAGCGAAGACTCGATTGAATCGTTATGGTCCTTAACCCTGCAAACTCATTCATTAAGCGGTCAGCGTTTTCAGGCGTGACGTGCCCTCTAAATGGAAGGGTACCAGCACCCATTATAGGCGCGATCGTCAAGCCAAGCTCCTCGCCACACAGGTAGCACTCGGATATTGCCAGCTTGATAGAGAGTGCTGCCGCAACGTGACCATAATCCAAAGCCGCGTCGCTTCTCCCAAGCATAACGCGAAGTCTATCGTCCTTCAGTTTGAGTCGCCTGCTTCTGATGACGTATTCGCCCAACATTCTTTTGATCTTGACTAGTTGTGGAACTGCCTCCACCAACGGAATAAGTTTTATGACATCTGGCTCAACAGCGATGTGAAACTCTTGGTTCGTCAGGTTAACCACGTCTACTATTCTTTGCCGCGTTTCCAGTAGTTCCGAAGAGCTTGCGCTCATCGGGTGTATTACTTCAATTATGCTCGGTGCCGCGATGACGTCGTGTACACGATAATAAGCTTCCATTATCGACATCAACGCCATGAGCTGCCTAAAAACGGTTTCCTGCGAGGCGCTCGGAATCCGAGGGGTAACGAACACGTCTTTGCCTGGAATTATTCCCTCTGATACCAGTCTTAGAACGACTTCCGATGTCTGAATGTACGGCGTCATCTTCCCTTCAAAATCAATCATATACTCGTCGATCCCAAGCCCTCCGCGACTCACAGGCGTGAGAACGTCAAGGGCCTCTTGTGGCTCTTTTTGCACCGGGACATAGACAGTCGCTGAATCGGGATGCTGGGTAGCCATTGTAGCAGGAATTCGCTCCATTCTTATCTCCTCTTATTAAAGACCGCGGCGGCCTAGACATACAAGCATTACGCTCAATTGGCTCTTTGAGCACCCCTGAACGATCTCACAGTGAACCGAAGATATAGGGACCGATAAGCAAGATTAGGAAGGAAGAGAGTATTAGCACCCCCAGTGTCGTCACGAGTGCACTTGTGACGCGTTCTTGATCTTTGGCGTTTCGGAGGAATTTTTCCGCAAGCGACTTGAAGAGTTCCCGAAATATGTGTCCGCCGTCCAAAGGAACTGCAGGGAGACAGTTAAAGAGCCCCACATAGAAGTTTATCCAGCCGACCCAGAGAAGAGTATTGGCTACCCAAAAAAAGGTGTTCCCTAGTGGGGCCGCCCACCCTGCCGGCTGATAGAGGTGAGCGATATCGCCAGTAAAGCCACCGAAGAAGAGCAGAGGCAGGCCGATGAGAGCACCCCATCCTTGTAAGGTATTAAGGTTAGCTGGGACCGACTTTAAGAAACTGAGAAGTTCTGCCGCTGACCCTCCTTGGATGCCCAGGAAACCTTTGTCGTAGTTCGGATTTTTGTCTAGAACAGCGACAAAACTCCTTGCGGTTCCTTGATCCGTTGCTTTCACGGTTACTATCTGGCCTTGATGAGTCGCATTCATAAACGCTTGAAAGTCGTCCCCGTTAGAGATCTTGACGCTATCGATTTGATAGACTGCCATTCCTGGTTGCAGACCTACCTTTTCCGCTGGAGATCCAGATACGACGCTGACGATCCCGAGTCCTTCGACTGACGTTACAGATGATAAGACCGGCCCAAAGAATAACAAAAAGGCGATTAACGCAACTGCGAAATTTGCCGTGATTCCTGCGCTAAACACTCTCAGCCGTTCTGGTCGTGTCGCAATTCTGTCGCCTGGTTTAGCGTCTGTTCCTAACAACTGCGATTCGTCCGGCTCTGCAAAAGCACCAATGGGCACGAGCGCGACTAGAAGGCCTAATGATTTTACTCTTATATCTGCAACTCTGCTTAAGATTGCGTGCGAGAGTTCGTGAACCACAAGCGTGACTATGAGGCCAATGAGTCCCCACGTTAACGGAATGAATTGATTTACTCCTGGTAGCAGCAGCAAATTTCGCGGCGCATTCAAAGCGGTAGGCGCTGGCTGTGTGACTATCACCCTGACGTCGCCGATGAGCAGTATCGCAAGCATAAAGAACATCGCAATAACGGTCAAAGGGATGCCGATGTTCGCAAAGACCCTCCAGAACCGCTTGGGATGCGCTAGCTTGTCTAGCAGACCCAGGCCTTGCGTCGTCCTGAGCATTAGAACAGGACCGTAAGCGCTAATGCCATGTCGTGCGAGGAGGCCTCGATTGTTCAGAAAAATCACGAAAAGCCAATAAGCCGCGAAGATAATCAACGCAAGAGTATAATAGTCCAAATGGCTTTCACCTTAAGGGGTGTCATGATGTTCTCTGACATATACGTAACTGCACCGACTTTGGCGGAGGCAAAGCGCATTGCTCACGCAATGGTTGAAGAGAAGCTCGGAGCTTGCGCGAACATGCATCCGATCAAGTCATTGTATAGATGGCGAGGAAGCATCGAAGAAGACGAAGAGTATGCATTGTCGATCAAAACCAAAACCGCATTAGTTGACAAGGTAACTGCCAGAATACGAGAGCTCCATAGCTACGAAAACCCGTGCATCATCTCCTTTACAATAGCGTCAGGATGGCCGTCGTATCTTGATTGGATATACGAAGAGACGCAATGATCCGCGATGCCACGCTTGCCTTTCACTGGTATCTGCAGCTGGGATGTGACAATAATATTTCTCCAGAAAGGAGATCTAACGTTTTAGGGTGCCACCTGGCGGCATAGGTTCCGAGCGAATCTGCTGTAGGCACGATTGGCTCGACTGATAACCCCTAAAGGACGTGTGAGATGGAAGGAACACGCATTCACTGGGCAGACGTGATTGCACGCGCCGTTGAAGGGCAGCAAGTGATAGCCACCGGTATCACCCCATCCGGCAATATCCACGTCGGCAACATGCGAGAGGTAGTCACCGCTGACGCAATATTTAGGGCTATTGAGGATGTCGGCAAAGCTGCTCGCCTCATATACGTGGCTGATACGTATGACCCACTCCGGACGGTTTATCCATTCTTGCCTGCCGCGTGCAAAAAGTACGTCGGCATGCCTTTGTCTGAGATACCTGACCCCTTTGGCTGTTGTTCAAGCTACGCGGAGCATTATCTTAGGCCTTTCTCAGAATCACTGGTGGAACTGGACATCGCTCTTGAAGTTTACCGCGCAGACCAGATGTACAAGCGCGGCCTGTATACAGAGGCGACGAGAACCGCTCTCGAACGACGCGACGTTATCGCTGATATAATTGAGAGCGTTTCAAAGAGAAAACTACCAGTAGGGTGGAGCCCATATAATCCGCTTTGTGAGGAATGCCGGCGAATCAGTGCCGCACAAATTGTCGAGCACGTAGCCACACGCAATTCCGTCCAGTACAGATGTCAGTGTGGCGCCGAAGGAGTCGCAGATTATTCGAGGGGACAAGGCAAACTCGCGTGGCGGGTCGACTGGCCGGCACGCTGGAAAATTCTAGGCGTTACTATCGAACCCTTTGGCAAAGACCACGCGGTTGCAGGGGGCTCCTATGACACAGGCCAACGTATCTCAAGAGAAGTATATGGATATCCCCCTCCAATTCCCGTTCCGTACGGTCATATACATCTGAAGGGGCGCGGCAAGATGTCGAGCTCTAAAGGCGTAACTATCACCATCAGCGAAATGCTTGAGAGTGCACCTGCCGATGTCCTGCGCTACATGATAATTAAAACGAAGCCTGAGAAGCTCATCGATTTCGATCCCGGCTTAGGACTCCTGACGCTTGTTGATGAATTTGACCACGACGAAGGTCGCGCTTTCGAGCTCTCACGAATTTCTGAGCAAGGATGCAACGTTCCCTTCAAGCATATGGTGACGGCAATGCAAATCGCAAACGGCTGCGACGAGCTTGTCCAAGTTCTTCATCGAAGCGGCTACGAAGCCATAGACACGAATGCTCTCAAAAAAAGAGCGCGCAACGTCAGAAACTGGCTCGATCGTTTCGCACCAGAATTCGTTAAGTTTCAAGTCCAGCGCACACTTCCTGTTCAAGTCAAAACGCTCACCAACGGGCAAAAAAAAGCATTAGCGAAGCTCGCAGCGGCACTTGAAATGAATAGCAGCGATCCAGAGTGGCTACACAACGAAGTCTACGCCATCAGCGAAGAAGTGGGAATCGACTCGAGAGACGCTTTCAAAGCGATATACATCTCGCTCCTCGCAAAAACATCGGGACCTCGGGCGGGCTGGTTTTTGACCTCACTGAGCCCGGAATTCGTGATCGCCCGGTTCAAAGAAGCTGCTGGCGATATAAGCTAAAAGCCCTAGCCACGTCCACTAAACTGCGTCGAGAGCTTGTTCAATGTCTGCCTTGATGTCCGCTACATCTTCAAGCCCTACCGAGACCCTTATGAGATTGTCCGTGATCCCGAGCATCTCTCGCTCTTCCTTGGGCACAACCGAGTGAGTCATAAGTCCTGGGTGCTCTATCAACGTCGCAGTGTCGCCGAGACTCACGGCGACCGTACAAAGCTTAAGGTTGTTCAAAAACGTTATAGCTGTGTCTACGCCTCTACGAATCTCAAACGCGAGCATCCCCCCATAGCCTGACATTTGCGCCTTTAGACCAGGATTGCGTTCGAGGTTTCGATCGAATTTCGGGTAAAGAACCCGCTTGACGAGCTTCTGCGCTTTCAGGAAAGTAGCGAGCTCAGTCGCGTTCTGGGTGTGTCGCTCCATTCTCACAGCGAGGGTGCGAAGCCCACGCAATATCAGAAAAGCGTTGAAAGGGCTAAGCGCGGCGCCCATATCACGCAAGACCCCTTTTCTTATACTGATTGCGTCCTCATAGGATGAGACGACGATCCCGCCTAGCGCGTCGCCGTGTCCGTTTAAGTATTTCGTCGCGCTATGCACAACGACGTCAGCCCCGAGTTCGAGGGGCTTTTGATAGTAGGGGGTTAGAAACGTATTGTCGACAATCGTCTTAGCGCCATTTTCCGATGCGACTGCTGCGACCTTTCGTATGTCCACAAGCTTGAGCGTCGGGTTAGCCGGGGTTTCAAAAAAAACAAGCTTCGTGTTGTCTCTTAGAGCCTCAGCTACACGCCCGGGTTTAGATGTGTCAACAAAGCTTACGTCAAATCCCAGGCGAGGGGCGCCTTTTTTCAGAAGCTCATAGGTGCTACCGTAAAGCACTCGATCAGCGACAAGATGATCGCCACACTTGAGCAGCGTAAGCATGATTGCCGAAATAGCCCCCATCCCCGTTGCGAAACTAACTGCGGCGTCACCCCCTTCAAGAGCCGCCATTTTCAGTTCTAGTGCTGTAAGCGTTGGATTTGAAAGCCGAGAGTAGACATACTTCCCGTGTTTGATGCCCGATGGAAGGAGCTCATCGATTGCGAAGCTGGACGTTTGGTAGATCGGCGGCGCAAGTGCAAATATGTCAGGAGATGGATGCTCGCCAGCGTGCACTAACTTCGTATTAATTCCGTCTTCATAGTTCACAGGATAGCCTCATATCAATGGCTTTGGCTGCTTGTCTTCCGGCAGCACCGGCAATTTCATGGTGTTAACGAGAATCGGCGTCGTTACTTCCTTCGCTCTCTCGAGCAACAGTTCTTTTCCTTTTTGCGACAAGGCGAACAGCGGCACCCCAGTGCCAACTTGTGCTAGTGCTTTGTCGCCGACGGCTTCTCTGATGAAGCGCGACGCGCACCCCGTAGTTATATCCACTGTATCAATGAAATCGCGCGCGACGTCCTCCCTCATTCCGGTTACGTGTACGCCGATCACGATTACGTCAGCGCCCGTTTCGCGCTCGATGTCGCGGCATTGTCGACCGTCGTGCAACGTCGCAACGGTGACTGCTACGCGTTCGAAACCCATCTCTACAGCGCGAGCAACGCCCAAAGGCTGATTAATAATGGCTTTGTTCCCGTCAAGGAGGATTCCCCCTTTTTCCTCCACCCGATTCTTCAACTTTGGAATGAGAGTTGTTTCTATCACGCCCGAAATCCGTGCCCCGATTCCTTGCGTGAGGTTCGGATTGGACGTAATGACCGTACCGACGCCCTCACAAACTGAGACGCTCGCATCAATCAGACCTCGCCGGAGCGCGGTCATCATCACTTCAGACGCGCCAAATCCGACGAAGACTTCCATCTCAATGGCTCGCTCACCGGTGCACATGCCAAAATCGCGAATCCGGAATTCGATGTTCTGTTTCACGACTTCTTGATTAATTTCTTCAATGCCGCGCGCCTTTGCGAAAATTGGACAGCGTTCGATTAGAGGCTCTCCCACCTCTACTACGTGCCCGTCTTCGACCACGATGTAAGCCTTTCCTAAAGCTTCCAAGACGTGTCTATTCTTCATTGTCCTCCTCTTGTTGATCAGAGATTGATAGCTTTAACGATTGCTTGTCGGGCAGTGTAGAACGTGGGCCCTCATTGCTCTTTGTTTATGCCGCTTGCTCCGCTCACATAACCGACAACTAACGGCACATCTTGGTTGTTATCCTCAAGGTGGGCCCATTTTTCGACGTGTATCGGGTGGTCAGAGGTCACCAGAATCAACGTGGGCTTTCGCAATCCGAAACAAAGCCGCTCGCAGTTCTTATCGATGGTCCGCGCCGAGAAGGCGAGGTCATCCCACGCCTTCGCGTAATGATGTGCACAGTTGTCAATTGCCCGCAGATGTATCATCAGTAGCCTTATTCCTTCCAAATTGAACGCCTTCAATGCCAAATCAGCGATCCGTCGGTCGTAGTCAACGATCCCGCGAAGATTCTCGACGCCAATGGCTAGATCCACTCGATTTAGCATCGCCTTAGCACCGAGGAGTTCTATCACTATGCCAGACTTGATCCCTCTCTCGCTTGCGAGCTCAAGAATCGATCGCAGCGGTGTGTAAAAAGTGTCAGCTACCTCGTACAGAAGATGGTGCTCGGGCGCATATCCGGTCAAGATAGTGCCGATATTTGGCGTCGTTATCCTAGGCGGCAACGAATGGATCTCAAAAAATAAGCCATCTTCGGAGAGAGTCTGCAGGTGCGCCAAAGCACCGTTCAATTTTTTATAAAGTGCCGCCCCCACGCCGTCTACGACAATCAGCAATATTTGATCAACGCTCTTGTCAGCGCAGAATGCGGTAATCTCTTTGATCTCTCTTCCATCTTTTTCAGGTATCTCAAACCCCAACAACGTACTGATGGTCGGTGCGATGTCCAGCTGCGTATATTTCATCTATTCACGTCTCCTGCGCCACAATATCGGACGATATTCTTCGGGGCAGCGACGCCCGAGGCATCTTCAAACGCGCTCGAGCTCAAGCTCACGTGAGCCTGACCCGTAAGGCAGCCTGTTTCAAAGCGTCATACGCTGGAAGCCCTTTCCCAGAGAGATAATTGATAAGTGCGCCACCTCCCAAACTCACGTACGAGAAACTGGTCTCGTCGATGCCAAGCTCACGTATCGCCGACAGCGTGTGGCCGCCGCCAACAAGTGAAAACGCCCTAGAAGAGCCAATTGCTTCCAGAAGTGCCTTGGTCCCGGCGGCAAACCCAGGAACCTCATAGACCCCGGCTGGTCCCTTCGTCACCACGGTCTTGGCGTCGTTTATGATGGATTCGTACGCGATAATCGTTTCTTTGCCGATGTCCGCAACGATCCCAGTCCCCGGCAAGTTCTGCACGCCAACCTCAATCCGCTTTCCTTCGTCATTGTAGGCTAGGTCCACGGGGACGCGTATACGTGCGCCAAACCGGCTGAGCAGGTCCTTGACGTCACCCATATGGTCAAGAAAGCGCTTTTCCCGTAGCAGAGTGTCAGTCTCTTCGCCAAGCTTCCTCCCTGCGGCCAGTAGAAACAGCTGACCAAGCACTCCGGAGGTGAGCACGTCGTCGACGACGCCCCTTTCCAAGGCGTACTTCATTACCTCAAGGATATCATCCGGTTTGCTACCGCCTAAACAATAAACGAGCGGGCGCTCCGGGCTAGTGAACACTTGCTGATCAAAGCGGAGTTCCCTTTCCATGTTTCTACCTGCCACAGACGGTAGCGTTCGCGTGAAGCCTACGAGCGACGCGTGCGACCGATGGGCGGCCGAAAATGCATCATTTGCGAAAACGTCAGCTAGCGAGCTTAACCTCTGCACAAGAATCGTTGTCGCGTGCTCTTCGGGAGTCCGATCAAGCGTTTCTTCGGCCAAGAATCTAACGTTTTGGAGCAAGAGTACATCTCGGGGTTTCATTTCCTTTATACGCTCACGCGCTGCGACGCCAATGGTATCATCAACGTAGTCGAACGTCTCGCCAAATGCGCTGTTCAGCACGGCTGCGTGTTGGTCTAGAGGCAGAAAGTCATAATCTCCAACCCGGCCTTGATGAGCAATCAAAACCACTTTTGCTTCCCTATCAACGAGTTCCTCGACAGTATTCCTTATCGCCTCAATGCGCTTTGATTCAGAGATTAGCAGGCTTGCCTGATCGACGGGTACATTGATGTCCACACGAAGAAGTACGGTCTTGCCTTTAAGTTCCACATCGTCAAGAGTCAGAAAATCTAACATAGTAACGAAAGCCTGGCGCGTTTCGCAGGTCAAAGATGAGTGTTTTACCGGTGTTCGATCTTGGCGCGTTAAACGGTGCGTTAAGTTACTCGATCCCCCACACCTTGCTGTGAATTTCTCGAAGCTCCTCAGGTTTATCCTGAAGGCATTGTGGTGGCCTGAAGGAGCCCATAACTCCCATTGCTTTGTCAGTTTTCCGAATAGATGCTTTTGCGTCTTTTTCAGTCTCAGTGACGGCCCTAATGCAGTCAATATTATCTAAGATTATGTCGGCCTCTTGATGGACACCCTGCATATAGAATACCTCTTTGTCTACGACGTTAACGCTCTCTTCCCAGATCGCAATCTCCCAGAGGTCATAGCGTGGTCGCCCCAGATCTCTGCTTAACTCGATAATCTCCGCAGTAGAACCTAGACCGTCTCCAGCCCGTACCAGCATTAACCGCATGCGACTGTAAAATTCCTTGAGCACGTCCTCACGAGAGACGTCGTTTTCGACTTCGATCATGATGTTATGTTGGTGCATAAGTGTCGTCGGGACAAGCACGGCGATCGTCGCCACGTTCCACTTTGGCATCACGGTATTGACATCTGGACCGTGATGCGAGGGAACGGTCGGCGGATTTGGAATAATGGCGTTGATCGGTCCTTTCTTGATTTGAACTGGGTCGCCGCCCCTTCGTACTAGTACTACTCGAGCCTTCTTAATGCCCGCAACGCTATCAACAGCGGATAAGGAGCGACACAGTCCGGTCGTGTTGCACGATACGACCCGAACATAATCCTTACCAATCGTGTCTTGATAGTTACAGTACGCGTTGAATGAGGCTCCAATGGCGTCGTGTTTCTCCCCACCTTCAAATATGGCCTTAATACCAAGCTTCTTGTAGATCGCTTCCAGATTCTGCGCACCCATCCCTTCCGGTGTGGCATCCACCACAACGTCGGCTTCGCCTAGCATATCCATTGTCGTACCGGCGACTTCTAAGCCTGCGGCATTAAAAGCTGCTATCTTGTCCTCTTCAGATGCATAAAGGCGGTAGCCCTTCTGAGCGGCGACAAAGGCTTCAAAATTTGGCCGCGTTTTTGCCACTCCTACTAGTTCCATGTCGTCCTGCTTAGCTACCGCGTCTGCAACCCGCTTACCAATGTTTCCATAACCATTTATTGCTACTTTTACGGCCATTTGCACCCCTCATTCAAGTTTGCTTCGCCGAGACCGGTTAGAGCCGATCTTAAAGCATGACATCAACTCCACAAGTAATAAGTTTTGGGTTTGCTCTTGCAGTCGTTGCTTTGCGGTAGTGACTGCTATCGCCATACGCTGGCGTTCAATCGAACTGCATTAGCCTTGTCTGCAACAGATGCTTTTTCAAAAAAAGGGTGTTTGCTGGCACTTTGATGCGCGTTCGCACACTCCTGAGGGCGTCAGTCATACTTTCAAATATCAGTGGTTGGCGAGAAAACGCGTCCTTAACGAGCTCTCGAATAACCCAGCTTCCAAGAGGGATATCGTACGTCGGTTTTACTTCGCGCACGACATAGATAGACGCCTGCCTTCTGACGCGTTCCAGAAACTCAAGCGCTGAAAATCGCGCCGCGTAGTAGCCGCCGTCCATATACGCTGGCTTATTCATCGCATCTTCGTACAAATCGCCTATCTCGACCTTGCCTTCCTGCGATATCCACATTTCCGTCCATCCGAAAGCATAGGCTCGAGGGACGAGGAGTATCTCGAAGTGGTTTCCAAACGCTTCCGAGACAAAGAGCTGAACCTCTGCGTTCTCTGGATAGTTCCGTACCCGTTTCAGCAGATTGTCGCCTAGCATGGAGTCGGTCGCTGTGATAGACCAACGCGTCGGGACAATCAAGCGTTTCTTGCCCAACGTGCCCACCGAAAGAAGCCGACTAATTTGATACGGAGATATCGAAGCTTCGTACAAAAGGATTGCCGCCTCTGTTGCTTTGATGTCCCGATCGTCGGCAAGCGCGTCTACTTTCTTAGGGACTTGTGGGTTCTCAACTATCTCTATGTCGGTCACGGTTCCGGACGGGCCCATAGGCGTGAGGATGCCGTCAAACTGAAGAGTGCGTCTTGGCGGCTTTAAGAACTTTACCTCAACGTCGACAGGAAGCGCGGCCATCGCGAGCTCCTGCGTCTCCTTGAGCAGTCGGCCGGGATCGCGCGCGTCTTTAACGTTCAACTTGAAATTGGACCGAACTAGGTTTGATCTAAACCCGATTATCTCTTCCCTGCTCAAATGAAGCCATTTGTCTGGCGTGTCACTAAGTGAGACCTCTTCACCTACGGGCGAGACCAACGGTCCCGCAAGAACCTCAGGGTAGCCAAATCTTCCAACAAACGCCGAAGGTGGCGTTAGACCAAATAGATCCTTGTCTATTGTACCGAGCTTAAAGGAGTTTAAAAGGAGCTCCTTCCGACTTAGGTCTCCCGATGCGACCCTCACGGACGACATGTTTGTCCCTGAAGGTTTATATACAAAGGGTTGCGAAGCGCGCTATCAAACAAAACGACTCGGCGTCAAGCACATTATGGTCTCGGAAGGGCATCCTCGTTATAAGTCACTTACGCTGCGCAATAAGCTGGTAGACGGCTATGAAAAAGGCATAACGAGTGCTCACGGCCTCATTGCGCACGGGAGAGGCGAAGCATTCGATTACTTGCTAGGGGAGCAAACGAGCGAGAATGCACTTGGCGCCACTAACGTTGCGTGCGCCTATTTGCTCACTGCACACCACCCGATTCTGTCGGTAAATGGAAACACCGCGGCACTCGCATCAGAAGAAATAGCGGAGTTTTGCGCGATAACTGACATTCCTGTAGAGGTTAATCTGTTTCATCGATCTGCAGAGCGCGTAAAGAGAATCGCAGATCATTTGCGCTCGTACGGAGTGGCTAATGTTCTAACCGGGTTTGACATCATCAAGCTCGACCATATAGCCAGCGACAGGGCAAAAGTTGACAAGCAAGGCATATTCAAAGCAGACGTGGTGTTCGCTCCTTTAGAAGACGGCGATAGGGCTCAAGCTTTGACTCAGCTCGGGAAAGTAGTTCTAACTGTCGACCTAAACCCGCTTTCTCGGACGGCAGTGACGAGCACTGTAACAATCGTCGACGAAGTCACGCGCGCGATGAAAAATCTGAGTGGTTTTGCGAAGCACGTTGAAGGTCAAAGTGATCAAGATGGACTTGATACGCTCAAAGCAAGCTTCAACAACGTTCAGAACTTGAAAGCGTCATACGTTGTCATGCAGGAGCGGCTTCGGTCTCTTGCGCTGTGATCAGCTGCTCAGTTGCCGTTTAGTACGTCTACGTCGTATTCAAGGTTGCTGGGGACTTTAACCGTGAAAAGGTAGAGCTTATAATCGTGCTTCCTCGCGATCGCGATAGCCTCTTTTGAGACTCCTGATCGTTCAGTTTCCACTTTGGCTAAAACGAGCTCGTTGTTCGCTCGGACCACAAAGTTGTAAAGCTTCTTGTCACTCAAGCCATTCAAAAAATCTACGAGTTTCTTCAGTTCCTTCCACGTTCGCGCGATGTATGCATCTTTCTCAACCGAGTTAGAGACGTACCAGTCGCGACTCATATGAGGATACGCTTTATACTGCTCGTCGACTTCATGGTACGCTTTGAATATCCTCCTCGGATCACTCAAAGTGATATACTGAAAGCCGCCCTTCTTGAAATAGCGACTAACTACAATTTCGCCTATCGCGCTGAGGTCTTCTTGTTCAAGTCGCATAGGAACTCCTTTAATCCACCTTACCTAATAGCGTTTGCTGCATAATATTCCTTTTCAATTCCATTAGAACATAGAATAGGTAGAAATAAATATTATGATTTCTCGACGGATGATCCATGGCTGTTCCTGAAAAGATCAAATGTACAGTCACGAATTGGAACTACATCTACGACCTGTGCCGCGATCTGTCAGCGAGTGTAGTCGAGTCGGGATACGAGCCGGATGTCATCGTGGCGTTAGCGCGCGGAGGCTGGTTTGCTGGCCGCATGGTTTGCGATTTTCTCGGTATTTCCGACCTGATCAGCCTGAAAGTCGAGCACTATGTCGGAACTGCTCGCCTGGCGGATGAGTGTCGAGTGCGATACCCCATTGTAGAAGAAATGGTCAAGGGTAAACAGGTGCTTATCGTAGACGACATCGCGGACACAGGAAAAAGTCTTCAGCACGCTTCAAATTACGTAAGAGAATTTAAACCGACTGACTGCAAAACAGGCGTTCTACAACTGCTCTTTACTTCCGAAATTACACCCGACTATTACGCGGAGTTTCTCGAAGATTGGGTGTGGGTCATATACCCGTGGAATTTTATCGAAGATATGATCGACTTGATAGTAAAACTGATGGCTCAACAGAGAAAAGACGTGTGGAACGAAAAGTCAATCAAGGCCGGACTGAACCATTCGTTCTCGATCGATCCTATTCATTTAGACATCGCTCAGCCCGGACGCCTCCCGGAGATCTTGAAAGAGATGCAGCGGAGGAAGCTTCTAGAACGGAAAGAAGGGGGCTGGACGTTGAAATGAACGCCGAGGTTGCATTCATAGGTGGTTCCGGGTTTTACAACCCTGACATCCTTGAAGATCCGACAACGGTTGCAGTAAAAACACCGTTTGGTCTTCCCTCCAGTGACATAGTCCTCGGTCGGATCGGCGGGAAAGCGTGTGCTTTTCTGGCTAGACACGGGGTGGGGCACCGTTTTTCGCCAAGCCGCGTAAATTATCGCGCAAATGTTTACGCCCTAAAAGCGTTAGGCGCCGTAAGTGTTGTCGCGATTTCCGCAGTTGGCAGCCTCAAAGAAGAGATTAAGCCCCTCACAACAGTGATTCCCGACCAAATTTTTGACAGAACTAGGCTCCGTTCAAATACTTTTTTTGACGACATTTGCGTTCATATTGGCTTCGCCGACCCATTTTGTCGAGACCTGTCGCACGCGTTGTGGCAGGCGGCGCAACAGGTCGGATGCAGCATCGAAAAAGGCGGTACGTATATCTGCATCGAGGGCCCTCAGTTTTCGACGCGGGCAGAATCGAACGCTTATCGACGTATGGGCTTCGATATCATAGGAATGACGGCAATGCCGGAGGCCAAACTCGTAAGAGAGGCAGAGATGTGCTTTAGTATGTTGGCTACGGTTACAGATTACGACGTTTGGCGCGAGGAAGGCGTCACCATTGAAACGGTCATAAATAACGTCAAGAAAAACGCAGCGAGCACGCAGAAAATCATCCAAGAAGTGGTGTCCCACCTCCCCGTCAAGGACGGCACATGCGAGTGCAGACACGCACTTAAAGATGCTATTGTGACTGGCCCAGAGGCCATTTCAGCCGAGACGCTGGAGAAGCTTCGTCCGCTTGTAGGGAAGTACCTCGGGTGACCTTATCGTCTGAGACGGAGCTCTATCCTGCTCAATATGCCTCTGAGCGTCCTGACTTCTGGAACGCTTAGTTCTGATCTGCTGTGGATGCGTCTTAGGTTGATAAGCACCCGCCGCCGCTTGTGCGTCGGAAAGTCGATTGCTTCGAGAACGTCGCTTGAATGCTGCAGCAATCGATCGAGCTCCACGTGCGATGCCACCGTTCGTTTTGACGTGGCACTTGCCGTCGCGCTGGCGATGCTGTGCAATACAACAGCTGCGGCATGCGAAACATTCATTACCGGATACTTCGGGCTCGTTTCAATGTTGACGATCATATCACATTCCTGCAACACTGCGTTCGAAAGTCCTTGATCTTCAGCGCCAAATAGTATCGAAGCGATGCCTCGCATTCCCGAGAGTTTGACGCCGAGTCTCGCAAGCGGGTACGGCGTCCTAAGATTCGCTCTGGAACCGACAATTCCTGTCGTCCCTATCACTAAGTTTGATGCAAGCAAAACATCTTCAAGCGTCGTAAGCCGCGCAGAGTCGAGCACATCCTGAGCGTGGGACGCCATCGCTCGTGCTAAGGACCCCAGCTCGCATGGCTCTATCAGGGCGAGTTTTGAGTAGCCGAAGTTCTTCATCACGCGAGCTACGGCGCCTACGTTGCCTTGATAAACGGGATTTACTAGTACAACTTCAACATCCATTTACAGCTCTTGACTTTGCGAGAGCACCGACCTAAGGATTCGCTGCACCTGACGCATTCGACTGAACCGCAGGACGTGATCGTGCCCGTACAATCCTCTTAGCTTTGTGCGCAGAAATCATCCAAGCAGCTAGTCATATTCGCGCCACGTGTAACCACACTTCGTACATCGAAAGAATCGCACTTCGCTCTCGTCTGCAGAACGCAGCTGTCTGAGCCACCAATAAGCTTTGTCGTGACCACATTCAGAGCAATGCGCTTTGATAGTAGGTTTTCCTTCTTCCGACTCGCCTTCGATTACCAACATAGTTCGCGCGTTCCGAGAGATTTCATGGACGTGCTTTTTCTTAGCCAACTGGTCCTTCTCTTTAACGAAACCACACGCTCGACACGTCACTAGGCCTTCTTCGGGAACCATAATGCTTTTGCACTTAGGACAGAATTCCATTCTTTCTCACAGCTTCCGATTACGCACAAAGCACTTCTCGCGAATGAGTCCTTTATTTCTCGTACCTTAAATATATACGGCGGTAGTGTCAGCTGACCAAATTAACGCTGGTCGAGCTAGCTGCTTTGAGTCGCAAAACGACGAGTCAAAATGGTTATATGCCAGTTTCATTATAAGGCGTTGTGAGTTGGTTTAGCGACTTCCAACCCATTGGTGGATTCATGCAGGCGTTATTGTGGATTGCACTCGGTCTTTTCATTATTGCGACCGTTGCGCCGCGTAAGGTCGCATATCCGATCGGAGCTACCGGTTGGGTTTTTTTCTCGCTACACTGGGCATATCAACCCGTGCACTATCTGGCAATTGAGGACTATTTCAACGTCATAGCGACCATTTTAGTCGCGGTTTTTTGCGGCTATGTCGCCTTCGTGATGTCGAAGAAAGCTGATGATCTGACTCTCCTTATCACCAAAGCCGCAGCCTTAGGGGGCATACTCTACTTTTCCTTCGCAGAGTTAGCTTCTCTCAATCACGTGTTGATCGGCGCGGTAGCAACACAGACTGCCTTGACGTTAAATTCCTTCGGGGTGCCCGCAGTTCAGGCTGATTGGAACGTTCTAACACTGAACGGCTACCCAGTCCAAATCATACTCGGCTGCACTGGCATCGAGAGCATCGCTCTTTTCCTTGGAGTCATATCGTGCGTGCGTGCCCCGCCACGCAGAAAATTGGCGGCATTTTTGGTTTCCGTCCCAACGATTTACATATTGAATGTGCTGCGCAATGCATTTGTGCTGACAGCTACGGGTAACCAATGGTTTGGTTTGCCTGAAACCAGTTTCTATATCTCGCACAACGTTATTGCAAAATTTGGATCGATCGGTGCTTTGGTATTGATCTCGTACATGGTATTCATGATGCTCCCAGAATTGCTCGATATGGTAGTCGGTGTGTTCGATATGCTAAAAGGAGGCGTTATGCGTGCTAGCTAAGGGATCTGAGTACTGGATCCTAGGCTCTTTCGCACTAACGGCATTCATAGCTTTTTTTACCCCATATATGTTCGTCGGTATTTTGATTACCGTTTTCCTCTTCCTTTTTTTCAGAGATCCCGAACGGTTATCGGAAAGCTATGACTCAACCGATGTAGTGAGCCCTGCAGATGGACGGGTGCTCAAGATACAGGATCATCAGCTCAGCATCTTCATGAACATTCACGACGTGCATGTCAACAGATCTCCTGTCAACGGCGAAGTTATAGACATACAATACCATAAGGGAGGGAGGGTCCCCGCTTTTTACAAAGACTCAGATAGAAATGAGCGGAACACTATTACCATTCGCACTCGAATTGGCAATGTCATTGTTACGCAAATCTCTGGGGCAGTTATCCGAAGGATTGTATGCTACGTTAGGCAAAATGAACGAGTCGCACGAGGCCAAAGAATAGGCATGATCCGGTTTGGCTCAAGGGTCGATGTTGCACTGCCTCGCGGTTATTCTTTTGTTGTATCACGAGGGCAAAAGGTGAAGGCCGGAGAGACAACGATCGCTAAATTGCTCTAATGAGGTAGTGAGTTTATGAGGTTACCCTTCAATATTGAAATTAGGGAGCAGGATGCCGCCACAATAGTCAACCTGCTGTTCGGTACGCTAGCCATCCTCTTTCTCATTGAGGGTTACAGAGAGAACACAAGTATTGCTGCAGCTTTTGTTCTTGTTTGCGTCCTGGCCGACGGTGCTGATGGCTATCTAGCTCGAACAAGAGGACAAGGAAGCCTTGGGTTCCAGCTCGATTCACTCGCAGATTTTGTCTCTTTCGGTTTGCTACCCTCACTTCTTGTTTACTACGTGGTAAGAGAAGCAATAGGAAATCGTAGTCTCTTCTTCTTGATCTTCGTCATCTCATTCATCTATGTAGTCAGTGGGATGCTGCGGCTTGCTCGATATAACGTTGCCCCGCAAGACACTACCTTCTATGGGCTACCTATAACCACAGGAGGGCTAATAATCGCACTTTATGTTCTCGCAGGACTGCCCCCCGCCGGGTTGCTGATTGTAGCGCTCATTCTCGCAGGGCTGATGGTCAGCGAAATCAAGTATCCCAAAGTCAGAAACACAATTACTCTAGCCATCGTCGGCGCATTGCTCATCCTCATTCTCATCCTTTACGCGATCGGTACGGGCTACTCAATTGTTGCTCTCGTTCTTTTGCTACTTTCGATCGTTTATATCCTAAATCCATTATACCGGGGGTATTTTAGATAAACGACAGAGAACAAGCGCTTTTCGAAGCAGGCATAAAACTTGGGGCTATGTATCACCAATATGTAGGCGCACCACTCGATCTGCATACAATTCCCACGCTCGAAAAAGCAATCGAGGAAAGCATACGCGTGCAACCTCACGTTGAGAGCGTCATAGTTAAAATCGACGAAGATAGCGTTGCGTCTAAGATTAACAAATTTGGCTATACAGAGCTTGAAGGTAACATGCTCGACGTCGAACTTGTCGTCGCCTATGGCACAGCGAAGGTGCTCGTCAAGATGCAGTACGACGAGGATGCTGACTATCCGCTAATGTTTATCGAGAGATAATAGACGGGATACACCTCTGGTTTAGCGTCGAATCGCCCTAGTTTTTGTTAATCACTAAAAAAGCTCCATTTTGCCCCTTAATTAGTCTGCAAGCGCTTCGCTTAGTTTTAAGAGGGATGGTTTGTATAGTTCAATCTATATGAGCGGTGATTTCAAGGAGCGATGGGCCACCTTTTTCGCCCGATACTACGAAAAGCAGATACTGAAACTGGCAAGCGAGTACCCAGAAGTAAACAGCATCGATGTCGACTACGAGGCCCTTCAAAACTTTGACATCACTCTAGCAGATGCGCTGCTTGATGACCCATTACCGATCTTACGAGCAGCGCACGACGCACTCCTTGACTATGATTTACCCATCGAATGCAAGCTGGACGTCGAAGTACGAATCATCAACGTTCCTGACAAAATAAAGATTAAAGACCTCAGGAGCAACCACGTAGGGAAGCTTGTGTCGATCGAGGGGCTCGTCCGCAAAGCCACTGAAGTCCGTCCAAAGCTTATCGAAGCAGGCTTCGAATGTTTGAGCTGCGGTCACATTACAGCCGTCGAACAAGATGATGCCAAGCTCAAAGAGCCAGCTGAATGCTCTCACCGCGTCTGCCGGAAGAAAGGCCCGTTCAAGTTGAATTTCACGCATTCTAAATTTGTGGATGCGCAAAAAATTAGGCTGCAAGAGTCCCCCGAGGGCCTGAAAGGCGGAGAACAGCCACAGATGCTCGACGCAAATGTAGAGGCCGCGCTCGCCGGAAAGGTCTTTCCTGGCGACAGAGTTGCAATGACTGGCTTACTGCGAGTTGCACAGCGGCAGTATCAGAACGTAAAAAGCACGACGTTCGATTTATTTCTGGAGGCAAACTCAATCGAAATCCAAGACAAAGAGTTCCAGGACATCGAAATACTGCAGGAAGATGAGGTCAAAATAGTCGAGCTTGCTGGGAGGGCAGGAATTGACAAAGCTATTGTGTCTTCGATAGCCCCATCGATTTTCGGTTATGAGAGCGTCAAAGAGGCGATAGCGCTCCAACTTTTTTCAGGCGTACCGAAGACGCTTCCTGATGGCTCGCACATTCGGGGAGATATTCACATTCTACTTGTGGGCGATCCTGGCATAGGTAAGTCACAACTACTGCGGTACGTCGTCCAGCTCGCGCCGAGGGGCATATACGCCAGTGGCAAGAGTTCGACATCGGCGGGGTTAACGGCAACCGCAATAAAAGATGAATTTGGCGACGGCAGATGGACTCTGGAGGCAGGCGCACTTGTGCTCGCAGATCAAGGAATAGCGGCAGTTGATGAAATGGACAAGATGCGGTCTGAGGACAGATCTTCTCTGCACGAAGCGATGGAGCAGCAAACCGTCAGCGTGGCAAAAGCGGGAATTATGGCAAACCTTAAGAGCCGTTGCGCCCTGCTGGGAGCTGCGAACCCTCGATACGGGAGATTCGACCCGTACGAATCAATCGCAGAGCAAATCAATATGCAGCCCACCCTTCTTTCTCGCTTTGACCTGATTTTCGTGCTGACCGATGTACCAAACGAGAGCGCTGATACAGGCATCGCGAAACACATACTCCAGTCGCATTTTGCGGGAGAGCTTGCCTCCTCCGGAATGCCCAATCAAGAAGTAGAGGCCGCAATGAGCATCATAAGTCCAGAAATTGAAGCAGAGCTGCTGCGGAAATTCATTGGATACGCGAAAAGGGTCAATCCAATCCTCACTGAAGAGGCCAAACAGCAATTCATAGACTACTACGTAGGTTTAAGGAGACAAGGCGGCGAGGGTTCGCCGATCCCTATAACCGCTCGCCAGCTCGAAGCTCTCGTGCGGCTTGCCGAAGCGAGCGCGCGCATGAGACTAAGCAAATGGATTACACTCGAGGACGCAAAACGGGTCATTCAAATCGTGGAAGCCTGCCTAAAAGAGGTCGGTGTCGGCGTCGACCCTGAAACAGGGAAACGAGATGTCGACGGATTAATCACTGGAAAAAGCAAAAGTCAACAAGACCGCATTAAAAGCATAAGAGACATCATGCGGGAGCTCGAACAAGAGGTGGGAACCGCGCCTCTCGACAAAATTGTCGAGAGAGCATCGAAATTTGGCTTCGACAAAGCCAAAGTCGAAGCAGACATCGCCCGCTTATCTCAAGATGGAGCGATCATTGAGCCCGTCAGACACAGCGGCAACTATAGGCTTACTCAACAATAGAATGCTTGAAAACGAAGATGTCGCTACTGTCATGACGATGTGCTTGAAGTCATACAGTGCTAACAAAGAAATTCTAGTTGCTGTGTGCGATTCTGAACTTGTCGGACGCACATTTTGCGAAGGAGAGCTTCACTTGTATGTCAATGAAGACTTCTTCAAAGGTCAGCCGGCAGATGAACACGAGGTGAAAAAGGCACTCGAAGAGGCCACCATCGCAAATCTTGTCGGCGAACGATCTGTTACTTGCGGCATCGACAGCGGTGTCGTCGATGAGAACTGCGTCATTATCATTGAGGGCGTCCCGCACGCGCAGATGGTTCTTTTCTAAATCACAGGAGGCAATGTGACTCTCGAAAGCGTTTGTCCCAGCTGTGGTGAACGTTCGTACGGTGTGTGCGAACGCTGTCTTGCCCGAGGTCGCACTATAGCAGCAATGCCTAGCTTCCTCTCCATACAAGTGTGTTCGACGTGCTCCGATCACTTCTTCAAGGGTAGATGGATAAACGAGGATACAAATTGCGCAGTCGCAAAAGCAGTCGAAGAGGCCCTGAAGATTGATCCCGATGAAGCAGCTTTTACGATTGTTCTAAATCAGATTTCCCGGACGATCATACACGCGCGTGTCGAAATCAACGTCTCTGGAGCGGGAGGGTCATACGAAAGTTTTGACGTAGATGTTCGTGTGAACCGAGTGACGTGCGACCGATGCTCTAGAATCTCGGGCGGTTATTACGAAAGCAAAGTTCAAGTACGCGCCGACCATAGGACGCCAGAGCGAGCCGAACTCGAGCGCGCCCTTGAGATCGCTGCTAGAACGATTAACCCCACACACAAGGAGGATAGACTAGCATTTATCGCCAAAACAATCTGGCTAAGGGAAGGCCTCGACCTTTATATCGGCACGGTCAAGGCCGCAAAACGGATTGTAAGCGCCTTATTAAGGGAGATGGGGGGGAATCTTAGCGATTCGGCGCGGCTCATAGGACGACGCGACGGAAAGGATGTTTACCGCGTAACCTTCGTCATGAGACTGCCCGAATTTCCTACTGGCGCGATCGTTTCGTCTCAGCAGCATATTTATGAGATATGTTCGACAACAAGCACGACAAACGCCGTCGACCTGGAGACTGGCTATAGAACTGCCCTCAATGCTAATGACTTACGCAATGCAGAGCTCGTTGGCACTCGAAGTGATGCGAAACGAACTGTGTTGGTTGCGATCGATGCCGATGAGGTCCACCTGCTCGACCCTGAAACTTACATTACTCTTACGATCAAGAAGCCTCCGCACATCAGTAAAGAAGATGAAGGTAAAGAGATAAAGGTCGTGAAGACGCAAGAAGGGGTATTTATCCTTCCATGAAAGGGTATCAGCTGCTTGAGCAACGACTAAGAGCGCCGCTCGCTGAACACGAAAAGCTGCTGTTGCCACGTAGGTGGCAGATCCTTGGCGACTTGGTGCTCGTCAACATCCCGACCAAGATCGCACGTCTGAAACACGATATAGGTGAAGCGCTGCTGGATCTTTATCCACGCTGTAAGAGCGCTTTGTGGGACAAAGGAGTGCGCGGCAGCCTCCGGACGCCTGAGATCGAAGTCATTGCAGGCTCAGGAACGAAGACTGTCCATAAAGAAAACCGTTGCAAATTTGCTCTCGACGCGAGCCGCGTTATGTTCTCAGCAGGCAATTTTGCCGAACGAGTTCGAATGAGCACGGTCGGCAGCAACGAGAGAGTCCTCGATATGTTTAGCGGCGTAGGTCAGCTTAGCATTCCGATGGCTGTGCACGCCCATCCGCAATCGATTGCCGCTATTGAACTCAATGCAGTTGCATATCACTACCTTCGACAAAATATCAGGCTAAATAACGTAAACTGTATAGTCCGACCCATATTGGGCAATTGCGCGCGCGTCACGCCAAACTCCCAATTCGACCGAGTGATCATGGGACATTTCGACGCGTGCGACTATCTTCATAAAGCGCTGCGCTCTTTGGCTCCCGGAGGGGTCGTACACTACCACGAAATCGTCCCCTTAGAATTGATGCACAAACGACCGTATGCTCGCGTCGAGCAAGCGGCGCAAGCACTCGCTAGATCAGCCGACCTACTTGGTACGCGCAAAGTTAAAGACTACGCTCCAGGAATTGCACATGTCGTTGTCGATGCTAAAATAAATTGAACTCGAGTTTCACGCGGGTGGCGGCGTCAACCAACACTTTAAGCTTTTGAAACGCGACCTCTCTCGTTTGAAGGCGCAGTCCGCAATCAGGATTGACCCACATATTGTCACCAAAAACGTCTATACCGCGCTCGATTCGCTTTTTAACCGTTTCTACAGATTCGACCTCTGGACTGTCGGTGTCGATCACGCCGAGCGCGACGCTTTTTCCGTGGCCTTCAAATGCAGCTCCTGTTAGTTTTTCCAGCAAAACAGGGTATTTCGCTGCTTCCACGCCGATGTATTCGACATTTTTTAGCTTCAGGAGCTGCTCAAACTCCTTGAAAGACGCTACGTGAGGATGAAGCTTCACAGGAATCTCAACATCCTCGACCGTCGCGTCGATATATCCGAGCACGTTCTCGACCCCCACATTGTACAAAACTGGCTCATCGATCTGCAAGGCATACGCTCCTGCACGACTGAGCTGGTCAGCTTCAAAGCGGAGCGCTTTTGCAAGGTCGCCAAGCAAACGTGGATCGACTCTCGACCTGTACGGCGCGCCGTGGCTTAAAGAAGACGATGCGGCGAGTGTGACAGGCCCAGTTATGATGCCTTTGATCTTAGCATCCTCCCCGGCACACTGACGTGCTAAAGTGAGGTCCTTTGCAGTAATACTCCTCAGGGGCCGCGTGATTTTTCCAGTTATGTACGACCGACCCTTCTCGCTTTTCATTCCTGGAATCCCAGCTGCAAACGTGCTGATCATATCAGCCCTAACCTGGCCGTCAGAGATCAGGTCGATTCCGGCTCTAAGTTGATCAACGACTGCTGCCTCAATAGACGCGCCGAAAGGATCCTTTCCAGCCATGAGATCTTGAACACTCATTTTGGCTTTGCTGTCTTCTCCTATGGTGTGCGTTGGGTAGCTCCCAACCGTGTTAGTGAGAATTCCCATTCAGGTGCTCCTCCTTAGCGCGCAATCTCCATTCACAGCGTTTAACGAATAACGTTTGCGAACTTGCTCGCGCCTGTTATAGCCCTCTTCGCAACCCTCTGCGGTGACTGATGTACCAGGCGTCTCCAAACAGGGATCGTAAACGAACCTGTGTGCCGCGTCTTCAAGGTCATTAAGGCAGCGTGAGTAGAAGAGATGCGAACAGCACCTGCAGTCTGACGAGCCAAAGCCCCTGATGCAGGCAAGCGAAGGGTTTTTCCACAGGCTGTGCGCTATTCTACATTCGATTCTCTCTTCTGTTGCGATTTCAATTGTCTCGATTACCTCTGAAACGGTTAAGAGGTAATCAACGTGCCACTTTTGCGTCTTGCGACGCCCGGCAGAAACATCCAAGTGGCGCGTAACTCGTTTGAAGCCGGCAGCCCCCATCGCCGATCCCACGTAGGCGTAGAAGCCTCGCGCAAATGAGATGATCCCGAGCTTTCCGACCGTTACATCTTTCGCTGAAGCTACCCAAAGAATCAACACGTAAGCGCCCTTGGCGACCTCATTCTGGGCCTTCGTTCGCTTTTGCGAAACTGAGAGACTGTTTGATCTGTTCATTTACGTTGTTTGCTGTGACCTCCCCGTGGCCAGGATACAATACGCTCACTTCCAGCTTCGCCAATCGCGAGATTGAGCGTATCAAGTCGTGCGAGCTTCCGCCAGGCAGATCGGTCCGACCAATACCCCCATAGGGAAAGACCGTGTCCCCAGAAAAAAGGCTCTTCGAATGAGCTTCGTAAAGGCAGATACTTCCAGGGGTGTGCCCCGGCGTGTGGATCACGCGCAAGATGGAATCACCGAGATCAATGCTCGCTCCGTCTCTTAGCAAAGTGTCAACGTGAAATTGAGGCGCTCGCGCGCCAAAAAAATGTGCTGCTGAAGCGCTTGTCCCTATTGCTTTAGCATCGGCCTCGTGCATCATAACTGTCGTACTACGTGGAAGTTTCAGCTGATCTAGCGCTGCCGTGTGATCGTAATGCAAGTGAGTCAAAATAATGCAACAGGCTTCATCTAAGGGCAGCTGTTGGGCGGTTGTCAGGGATCCTAGGTCAACAATCGCTTTTTGCTCTGCACTTAACCAGAAAGTGTTGCTCTCGTAAGGCCGCGAAAAGGTGTCCACACGCACTTCAATGCAGTACAGCTTGCGGCGTAATAAAGCTTGGGCTAGACCAACACAGAATGGCGCGGCTCACATTTTTAAGCAACAAGCGCATAACACTATGCAGAGGTGTAAGCTAAGCGCAACCGAAAAACAGCATGACACTCCTAGCAGAGGCGAAGAAAGGATTAACTGATGATATAAGAAATGTTGCCGAATCAGAGGGCATAGCGAGCGAGAGACTTAGGCGCAACATCGCTAGTGGTCGAACCGTCATACTGAAGAATGCGACTCACGACGTCGCGGCGATCGGTATAGGCGAAGCGCTGCGTGCAAAAGTCAACGCCAATATAGGAACTTCCATAGACTATGTTGAAAAAAGCGAAGAGCTAGCAAAGGCACAAATAGCGCTTGAATTCGGCGCAGACACTGTCATGGATCTATCTACGGGCGGTGACTTAGATAGTATTCGACGCGAGATTCTGCAAGAGGTCCAAGCCCCGATTGGCACAGTGCCGATATACCAGGCAGCAATGCGACGGGACGCCGTGGTGTCAATGACGACGGACGACATGTTCGATACGGTTCGTAAACACGCGCGAGACGGAGTTGATTTCATGACTATCCACGCGGGAGTCAATTTGAAGTCTCTGGAAGTGTTGAAGAAGAGTACACGACTCATGGGGGTCGTCAGTCGGGGGGGCGCTTTCACAATAGCGTGGATGATCCACAACGACGAAGATAACCCCTTCTATGCAGAATACGACTATCTCCTTGAGCTCGCACGTGAATACGACTTCGTCATAAGCCTCGGCGATGGCATGAGATCGGGATGCTTGCACGATGCAAGCGATCGTCCTACGTTCATGGAATATATCCAAATCGGAGAGCTCACACAACGGGCTCAAGAAAGCGGCGTTCAGACTCTTGTAGAAGGACCCGGTCACGTCCCACTTAACGAGATAGAGGCCAACGTCAGGGCAATGAAATCGTTGACAGGTGGCGCACCACTCTACCTGCTTGGACCACTCGTCACAGATATAGCCCCGGGGTACGACCACATAACAGGAGCGATCGGGGGTGCCCTCGCAGGAATGTATGGGGCTGATTTCTTGTGCATGACAACGCCATCGGAACACCTCGGGCTGCCGACACAAGAGGATATCAAACAAGGAGCGATCGTCACAAGGATAGCCGCTCACGTTGCTGACCTGGCGAGAGGGATGCCGCGTGCGCACCTGCTCGACAAAGAGATGGCCCAATCACGGGCCAGATTGGATTGGGAAAGGCAATTCCAGCTTTCAGTGGATCCAGAACTAGCTCGGGCCAAATTTAACTGCCGTAGTCGAATGACTGATGCTTGTTCTATGTGTGGAGATCTTTGTGCGATAAAAATCGCGAATGCGGCGTTAAGCAACTCCAAGCCATAATTCTAAGCTGCTTAGAAGGGCGAACTATTATTTAGTTCCGCTATTTACCTGCAGAATTCTAAGCGCTAGGAGCGCGGCATTTTTCCCGTTGTCTATTCCGACCGACGCCACTGGAACGCCAGCAGGCATTTGCACTACTGAAAGCAACGCGTCCAAACCGCTGAGCTTGCTGCTCACGGGAACACCTATCACTGGAACCGTTGTTTTTGATGCGATGATGCCTGGAAGAGCTGCAGATAGGCCTGCAATAGCAATATAAACCTTAGCATGAACTTCTTTAAGGTATTCATCAAGGCGTTTTGGCTCTCGATGCGCCGAAATGACCTCTAGGTCATACGTGATGCCCGCGTCCTCGATTATCTCTACCGCTTTTTCCGCTACGTGCATATCAGAAGTGGAGGCCACTAATATAGCCACATCGGGGTTCTTCATCGCGTTGTAGTTGTCCCGCCACTGTAAAACTCTTTCTGAACTAGGAGGATGGTAACAAGTGCACCATCGTTCGACTGTGATTGCCGGAGACCAATAGCGCTTCACAAACAGATGCTGTTAACCTTGTGGGGGGTGCAATTCTGTTGCGAAACGAGCAGACTCAAGGTTCTTAGCGCATAGGCACTTCTTGTCTGGAGAAAGTGTGGAGTGGCACAAAATATCTAAATAGAGTGTTGCGATTAAATAACGAGGCGGACTGCTGTTTACACGCTTATTGCCACGGAGAAATGCGCCTATGGACGATACAGCTGAGACTGAGTTAATAATGCTTCCCGGACCTGTCCCGGTGGCGCCCCAAGTACTTCGCGCTCTGTCAAAACCGATGATCAATCATCGCGGGTCTGAGTTCAAAAGGCTGTTGGACAAGAGCCGCGAAAAACTCCGCAGCGTTTTCAAAACAGAGAATGACGTCCTTATACTTAGTGGATCCGGAACGTGCGCTATGGAAGCGGCAGTCGGAAACCTCGGGGCGGACAAGAAATATGTTGCGCTCGAAAACGGCAAGTTCGGAGAACGATTGAAAGTGCTGACCTCGCTTTATGGCAGCTCGGTGGCGGTGGTTGCCGATTGGGGAACGTCGATCGACGCTGAACAGGTTAAACAAGCGCTACAAACTGGAGCAGATGCAGTCACCCTCGTCCATAATGAGACCTCGACAGGTATGACGAACAACGTTGAAGAAATAGGCGCGCTGTGCCGAAAACATGATGCACTACTAATCGTGGATGGAGTATCATCTATCGGCGGCATCGAAGCCCCCATAGATAAATGGGGTGTCGACATAGCTTTCACGGGCTCTCAGAAATGCCTCGGCCTTCCACCGGGCCTTTCGATGATTTCAGTAAGCGATCGGGCGTGGGACGTCATAAAAACGGCACAAAAAAGGCCTTACTACGCTGATCTGATTGCACACATGAAATCTGCCGAGAAGGGGCAAACACCTTATACCCCTACCGTGCCGTTGTTCTTCGCGCTTGAGGAGGCTCTTAAAATGCTTGAGGCTGAGGGGCTGAGCGCACGCATCAGCAGGTACAGCAATTATGCGACATCTATCCGCGCAGCCGTTGAAGCAATGGGCTTAGAACTATTTCCGCAACTTGGCGCTTCGAGCGCGTATTCAAACACGGTGACGGCAGTCAACATGCCGCCTGGAATAGATTTTTTTGTGCTCAACAAGGAGATGAAACAACGTGGCGTTATTATCGCAGGAGGCCAAGAACGGCTTAAAGGCCAGATCTTCCGGATAGGCAATATGGGTAACTTAAGCAAAGGTGACATACTACAGGTCATAGAGAAGCTTGAGCTCGTATTACTTGAAAACGGCGTTGTTAATGAGATGGGGGCAGGAACGCTCGCCGCTGATTGCGTGCTTGAAAGATTTTGATGTGTAAGGTTTGGTATTGATTATAGGGGCGCTTTGAATGAAAATAGGAATAGCAGACACCACTTTTGCTAGGTACGACATGGCTGAGACGGCCGTAGACGAACTACGACGGTGGATGTCCGCATCAATTCAAAGGTATACTGTGCCTGGCATAAAAGACCTCCCAGTCGCGTCAAAGAAGCTCATAGAAGAATCAGGATGCGATATTGTTATGGCTCTCGGCATGCCTGGATCGAAACCGATCGACAAGCAGTGTGCACACGAGGCATCGACAGGCCTCATAAGAGCACAACTGATGACTAATAGGCACATCATCGAGGTATTCGTCTATGAGGATGAAGCCACAAGCGACAAAGAACTTGCGCGGCTAGCCGATGCTAGAACACGTGAACACGCCCAGAATGTTTACAGGTTATTGAACAACAGTTTGGCCCCAGATGCCGGCAAGGGCAAGAGAGAGGGTTTTGCTGACGCAGAACCAGTTGATTTTTAGAATATCAAAGAGAGGGATAACATCATGGATCAAAAAGATGACGTGCAAATACGGCTTGGATTTGTCGTAGCGGAATTTAACCGGGACATCACGTTCCAAATGGAAATTCTTGCTAAGGAGCATGCTGCATTCTTAGGCGCTGATGTCGTGAAGACCATTTATGTTCCTGGGGTTTTTGATATGCCCTTAGCAGTAAAGAATTTGGCTTCAGATGATGAAGTCGACGCAGTAGTTACGATCGGCTGTGTAATTGAAGGCGCAACAACGCATGACGAAATTGTTGCGCAGCACGCGACTCGCAAAATTGCAGATTTGGCGTTAGAGCACAACAAGCCTATCACATTGGGAATATCGGGTCCACGAATGTCCCGTTTGGAAGCGCACGAACGGGTCGATTATGCAAAAAGGGCGGTTGAAGCCGCTGTAAAGCTGTTTAAAAGACTTCAATGAGACAAAATCCAGTCATTTCCGCGAGAGTCCGACACATACCTCAATCCGCTACGATGAAGATTGCGGACATTGCAGCCAATCTTAGACGCGAAGGGCGAGACATTATCAGTTTCAGTCTCGGTGAACCTGACTTTGAAACCCCAGAGAACATAAAAAAAGCCGCAAAAATTGCCCTCGATCGTGGCGAGACACACTACACACAAGGCAGTGGAATTCTGGAACTTCGAGAAGTAATAGCAGAGAAACTGAAAACTGATAACAGCCTCGACGTGACTTCGAGCGACGTGCTTGTCACAACCGGCGCTAAACAAGCGATATTTGAAGCGATCTGTACGCTCATCGATGAAGGAGACGAGGTATTGTTGTTCGATCCAGCGTGGGTTTCCTACGGAGCAATTGTGAAGTTCGCTGGTGGAAAGCCCGCCCTGGTTCCTGTTTCCGAACGGGATGGCTATGCACCAGTTGAGTTCCAAAGTCACATAACCAAAGATACCAAGCTCCTTGTCTTAAATAGTCCATGCAACCCAACTGGGGCTGTTTACGGCGAAAGTGTAATAAAAAGCATAGCTCAGACGGCCGAAGATCACGGCATCTTTGTGATTTCTGACGAGGTCTACGAAAAGATCGTTTATGGCGCTAAGCATCACAGCATAGGTACATTGATACCTGACTTGACGATTACCGTAAATGGATTCTCGAAGGCATACGCTATGACGGGGTGGAGGCTCGGCTACGCAACTGCACCTCGATCAATCCTTCAAGGCATGCTTAAGATCCAACAACACACAGTAAGCAACGCAACGTCCTTCGTCCAACGAGCTGGTATCGAGGCGCTGAGCGGTGACCAGAGCGCTCTGCGTGCCATGGTGGCTGAATTCCAAACGCGGCGCGACCTCATGGTCAACGGACTAGCTAGAATTGGAATAAAATGCGCACTCCCGAAAGGTGCGTTCTACGCGTTCGCAAAGGTCGCTCAGTTCGGCACTTCTGAGCAGGTGACTGAACAACTATTGCAGGGCGCTTTGGTCGCTGTGACACCTGGATCAGCATTCGGCCCGAACGGTGAGGGCTATGTGCGTATGTCGTACGCAACGAGTCGTGAAGACATCGCTGAAGGCATCCGCAGGATCGAAGAATCGCTCCAGAAAGAGTCTAACGCCTGACCCGACGCTTAATGATCTCTCGAATTATGTTTTCCGTACCCGATAGCTTTCCACTATCGTGATTAAGCAGCCTTATCACTTTTGAAGGAATATGCCTTTTTTCAAGGTCCTCTTGAAGCTTGTTCTCGTCAAAATACTGATCAAAACCAAGAGCTATTATATCTGGTTTTATCAGTCTTAGGGGCTCGAATATGTCACGCTCGCTCCCAAGTTCAGCGTGGTCTACCATCTCTAGGGCTTGAACTACTTGCAGCCGTTGCTGTTCTGGAAGGATAGGTTTTGACTTGTGCTGAACCATCGAATCGCGTGACACAATGACAAATAGTTCGTCGCCTAGCTCTTTTGCTTTCCTTAGATAAAGGATATGGCCGGGATGCAAGATATCAAAGGTGCCTGTTGCGAGAACTCTAGTCATTTTCGCCGCCGAAAGTCTCCTTTATGTCTCTATATACCGCGCTCTCTTCAATTTCAACGTCGAGCACATCGAGTTTTCTAATGTTGGCGATTCTATCGTAACAAGCCCAGCTCGTGATTTCGTAAGGATAGCCGACAATGATATGATAGTCACCATTTTGCATAAACATGCGGATATCTGCATCCGACGGCTCGAGCCCCCCCGACGGATGGCTGTGCACTGATCCTACAATATGTGTGTTAACGGGTAACATGAACAGATCCATAACCGCGCTCACATTTGAAGACTGAGTAATGGGGACGTCCACATCGGTTATGATCTGGTCAGTCTCATATAACATCCCAGCGAATTCCTTGGGATGGGAGGACGCACTCACTTCAAGTACAAACTTCAATGCGTCACGGGCGATGCCTTTGATCTTCTTTTTCATAAGCGCTACGTATTGTATACTGTCACCAGATCTTTTTTTACTCTGTTAAAACACGAAGGACAAAAAAGCCGCTTTGTCGGTTCGACCGTTCCTCAGCTGTGCCTCAGAACTCATAGGGATCGTCATTGCGTCTTTAGCGCTCGGGAGTTAATATACATCATCGGCACAAGTGCAATTGAGCTTCTCAGTATTATAGATATACCTCGGTGACCCCGCGACACCTGCAGCCTACAACTACTCTCCGCGGCCAATTTGCTTCGACCTTAGACAAGATAATCTTACGGGACGTGCCAGGAACCCAGATCGCGCGCAAAAATGAAAAACGACAAACGTTATGATGCGGAGGGAGGGATTCGAACCCGCGAACTCCTGTGAGAGTGGATCTTGAGCCCACCGCCGTTGACCACTTGGCTACCTCCGCTTTCGTTTGATTTAGTATAGCTATCACGTATTTCTAGTTAACTAATGCGCAGCTAGAAGCGCATCTTCCCCCGAATCGATTATGCATGTCAACGCAATATCTTTTATCGCAAACAATCACGCGCCTTGCCCTGGAGAACCTAGCGACTAAATAACCTATTAGAAGCAAGTTGAAAACGTTCGGCATTTGTTACTTAGTAGATCCAAGCACATTACCTTTTTCGAGAATCCTGCAATTAAATATCGCAATTTCTAAATACGCCTCTCGCGTTTATGTAATAGGTGATTATAGTGGTTGTCGGAGTTACAATGGTCAACGTAGTTCCTGGTGAAGAACGATACGTTTACAGAACGCTGTTGGAATTAGGCGGTATACGGGAAGTGTACCACGTCTTTGGAGAGTATGACTTTGTTGTCATTATTGAAGTCGAGGGACTTACTGCATTGAACAATTCAGTTGATAACATACGAGATATCAAAGGAGTAACGACGACTCACACCATCGTTGGCGCGGAACTGTGATCGGGAGAACGTCAAATGGCTGAAAACATCGCCGAGAAGCTTGCACAGAAACAGCGCGAGATTAGCATAGCCGAGTTCTTTGAGAAAAATCGTCACATCCTCGGTTTCGACTCGTCGACTCGCAGCCTTATAACAAGTGTTAAAGAAGGGGTTGATAACGCACTAGATGCCTGCGAAGAGAGCCGTGTGCTGCCCGACATTCTGATTGAAATTCAGAAGGTGGATAAAGACAACTATCGCGTCATAGTCGAAGATAACGGCCCCGGCATCGTGAAAGAGCAGATACCGCGAGTGTTCGGAAAGCTCCTGTACGGCTCTCGATTTCACGCCCTAAAACAGAGCAGGGGGCAGCAAGGCATAGGAATCTCCGCGGTCGTGTTATATGCGCAACTGACGTCTGGGCGGCCCACCGCGGTATACTCAAAAACAGGAAAGAATGAAGACGCTCATTATTACGAGCTCGTTATCAATACGAAGACTAACGAACCTGAAATACTGATGGAGAAAATCGTGCCGTGGGACCGACCTCACGGGACCAGAATTGAAGTCGAGATGGAGGGCACATACGTCCGCGCGCGTAAGCAATCGATCTACGGTTACGCGAAATCGACTGCCATTGTCAATCCGCACGCCAGATTGACGTTGGTTGAGCCGACCGGAGACACTGAAGTGTTTGAGCGCGTTACGGAGATCTTGCCAGTCGAACCATGTGAGATATTGCCGCACCCGGAGGGCATTGAACTAGGCACTTTGATCAAGATGTTACGGGATACTGAGAGAAGACGATTAACCTCATTCTTGACAAACGAATTCGCGAGGATTGGACACAAAACCGCGAAAGAAATATGCGCAAAAGCCGGAATCGACCCGGACGTGAACCCCAATGACCTTTCACGCGATCAAGCAAAGCGCTTGCTTGAGGCATTCAAAACCGTCAAAATCATTGCGCCTTCAACTGAATGTCTTTCCCCCATAACGGAAGAGCTAATCAGAAAAGGGCTAGAAAAAGAATACGACGTTGACTTTATCGCGACGACCACGCGTGACGCCTCGGTGCACACAGGGAACCCATTCATCGTCGAAGCAGGCATTGCCTACGGAGGCAGCTTGCCAAAGGAAGAGAGGATAGACATCCTACGATTCGCAAACAGAGTTCCCTTGTTGTATCAACAAGGGGGGTGCGCAAGCACTCACGCCGTAGAGAGGATTAACTGGAGGAACTATGAACTCCTGCAACCAGGCGGGAGCGGCATCCCACAAGGCCCAATCGTCGTGCTTACACACGTCGCTTCAACCAATGTTCCTTTCACGTCAGAGTCGAAAGAAGCGATCGCAGATATACCGGAGATAGTAGACGAGATAGAACTTGCAGTCCGAGACGTCGCGCGTGGCCTCAAAAACTACTTGGCAAAGCAAAAAATCCTTGCAAAGAGAAAAGAGAAAGAGGAGATAATAGAGAAAGTTCTTCCTAAACTTGCCGAGAAGGTATCCCAAGTAACAGGAGCCCCACAACCTAATATTCAACCCATCGTGGCTAAAATTATGGGGAACGTGCTCGTTCAAAAGACAGCCGAGCAGAGCGATACTGCGTGCACAGTGACAATCCGCATCAAGAACTTTTCAGAGAGTCTTAAAGAGTTCAAGCTGCACGAAGTCTCTCCTGTAGAGATCGAAGACTCGACTCCCAAGCCAAGAGTGTCGAGTTTTGATGGCCAATTCGACAACATGTGGAAAGTGTCAGTCAAGCCTAATGCAGAAAAGAAGGTCAGATATACGGTTAAGTCAGAGGAATCTGCAAATGCAAGTCCTTTGGTCGAGGGCATACTCGCAGAGATGGTCACAGGGGCAAACGCGCTGCCCAAGAAGCGAGCTAGTGAGTGAGGTTAAGCATGAACGCTAAAAAAGATCTATTGAAAACAAAGAAAGAAAAAGACAGCTTGACTAAACAAAGGCTCTTGAAAATCGTCGAAACCATCTACGATCAGTTTGCGAGAGAACAAATTCCACAACTGCTGATCCCCACAAGAACGAAATCTAACATTGAGTTCAACGAAGAATCAGAGGTTTGGGTCTATGGTGACCGGGAGAGTGCAAGGAGCTGTAAAACGGTACGAGGAGCTTATAGCCTGCTCAGGTCGAGCTACACGATCGAATTCCTAAAAAAACAGCTCGACGAGAACCGCTCGTCAACACTCAGAGAGCTTTACTATATCTCCGAAGGTTGGAAACTGGCGAAGTTTAGAGAGCAGCCTGAGTCTGACAGAATGATCGAGGATCTAGAAATCATAACTGAACTACAGCGCGAAAACTTTCATGTGCGACCTGAAGAGAACGGCGCTACCATTTTTGGTCCGATTCGAATCAAAGAAAACGTTGAAAGACGTGGGCAAGTGTCCGAACGCGTCATTCACTGCGTCGATGATGTCGGGGAAGGAGGGTACCAGATCCCATATAACGTCGATAACCTAGATTTTGTCGAGCACGACGCTAAGTTTATTATCGCCATCGAAACCGGTGGAATGCGGGACAGGCTTATCGAAAATGGCTTCGATACAGACTATGATACAATTATCGTACACCTGAAAGGCCAGCCTGCGAGAAGCACACGGCGGCTTTTAAAAAGGATGAACGAGCGGCTAAAGCTGCCTGTCGTCGTTTTTACGGACGGAGATCCCTGGTCGTACAGGATATTCGCCTCCGTCGCTTACGGCTCGATAAAGAGCGCACACATGTCGGAATACATGGCAACCCCCGCAGCCCAGTTCATTGGCGTGCGCCCGAGCGACATCGTCAATTACGATCTGCCCACCGATAAGCTGTCTGATCAGGACATGCGGGCTCTGCAATCAGAGCTTACCGATCCACGTTTTGCAACTGATTTCTGGAAGGAAGAGATCACTCTCCAACTCGAACTGAAGAAAAAGTCTGAACAACAAGCGTTCGCGAGTCGAGGTTTAGACTACGTAACTGACGTGTACCTTCCCGAAAGACTCACTGATCTCGGGATAGTTTGATAGGCTTGTGACGATTTGCGCAACTGATTGTGGGGAGCGCTGGGACGATCGTCCCTAAGACGTAGTAGCAGGCTAATTGAGTTGACGCGAACCAGCCCCGCAAACCTGATTGCCCCACCCTTTCTTTAACAAGATAGAACCTTCACTGAATACGACTTCACCTCGTACCATAGTGAGTGACGGAAAGACGCCGGTGCAGCCTTCGAAAGGCGTCCAACCACACTTGCTATGCAGCCCACTCGGCGTTATTATTTTCTTATCGTTGGGATCAACAAGTATTAGATCGGCGTCATATCCTTCACCTATCGCTCCTTTGTTCTTCAAATTGAACCTAGTCGCTGGGGCTGCGCTTACCAGATTCACGAGCCTTTCGAGACTAATCTGATCGAGCCTTGACAACAGCAAGGGAAGCAAAGTTTGAACCCCTGGAACCCCCGGAGGAGGGTACGACATTTTTTTGTCGGCAATAGAATGAGGCGCGTGGTCGCTTGCGATCATATCAATATAACTGAGGCGTGACCAGAGCATATCGACGTCTTGCCGGCTCCTAAGCGGCGGGTTCATAATGCCAAATGGGCCAAGTCTTGCTTGGTCGAAGTCAGATAGAAAAAGGTGATGCGGAGTTACCTCACAGGTGACATCCTGATCGGAACCTCTCACAAAGTCAAGCCCCGACGCTTCACTTAGGTGGCTTACGTGCACTTTAGCCCCAATTTCTTTGTTGCACGCAAAGACTGTCCTGATCCCTGCCAGTTCACTTGAGATTTCACCGACGCGTTTTTGGGCGTGAACGCATAATACGGCATTGAGCCGCTTGATAGTTTGCAGCGCGTGCTGCAATTCCTCGTGCGATTTTTCTTGAACGAATACCTCGCCAAAAGCCGTAACCCCGAGTCGCCACAAGTCGTCGAGCTGGTCAAGTCTTTCAATAGCAGCGTTGATGCCATAATCAACAACAGATTTTCGTGCCGCGCGCTGCTTCCGAAAATAGGACCTCTCATCGCATACTGGAGGCTTTGTGTTCGGCTGATCTATGACAGTAGTCACACCCCCGGCAGCAGCTGCGCACGAGCCAGAATACCAATCCTCCTTGTATGCTTCATCCAAATCACGAAAATGTACGTGCACGTCGATTGCACCGGGCAATAACAATCGGCCGCGCGCATCTATCTTTTGCCCTCCTGCACGGACGCTTCCAATCTTTGCAATCGTGCCACTTTCGATCAAGACGTCGCTGAGAACAACGTGATTCTTGCAAAAGACTCTTGCATTTCGAATGACTGTTGAGCTCATGCGTGGGTCACTCAAGAAAGCGCTCTACTACCTCGCCACCAGAGCGAAGCTCGGAAAAGACCTGACCTTCAAACACAAATATTTCTGCGTTGCGTTCTCGCGGGTTTAAACCTGCCTTCACATACGTTTGGTCCAAAAACTCCTGTTGCGTCCAGTTAAAGTCGGTCGCAACTTGAGGGAGAAGCAATCCTTGCCGCGACCCTTTTTTTACAATGACGCCGTGCTTACCGACTACAATATCAGCAGGGCCGTCAATTCTTTTAGGCTTTGTAAGGAGCGTAATCTCTACCGTAATGCGCGTTAGCTCCTCTGCGCTGACCGGAGGAAATCGATAGTCATACAAGGCAGCGCTGATTGCCGAGTCAATCAGGGCTTCTTTTATGGTTTTGCTAGCGTATGGATATCCCACACAGCCCCGCAAGGCGCCTGAATGCAGCGTCACAAAAACGCCGCCAAGTTCATCGAAAACAGCTGGGAGGTCTTGAGGTGCCTTTATGCGATCTCCGGAATTCACCGCGATCTCGATTGCTTCGCGTGCGAGACGCACGCCAATGCGCGCTTCGTCCAGATGCATGCTTCGCATGTTAGTGAATACTTATATTACATTTGCCTTCAAGATATGCAACAGAGAGGGGGTGAGTGGCTGCCGGCGGAACTCGCTGAGGAAAGTCCTCCCACCTTCTGGACGTGTGAGCGAGGAGACTCGCATGGCGAGAGTCATGGCTCTGGCACAGAAACGATACGTCCCTGCAAATATGAGTATGAGGTGAAGAACCGACGAGAGCAGGGGTGACGATGGAACGGCGAATCCTCACAGGTGCAAGCTAAAAAGGGTGAATGAACAGTCCAGATGACACCCAGGTTAAGCGCTTAGATAAATGCCACTTGAAACAGAAGGAGGCTTACAACCCTCACTCCAACCATGTTCTCAAACACTTTTTTGCTACGCAAGAAAGTTTTATATCAATCTCCTCCAAAATATTAGTGCCTTTCAAATGAAAAAACTAAAGGCTTGAGGAAGAAAATGAATTTAAAAGAGCTAGCAGAGCAAATAAGTGCCCGTTTTTTGGAACAAGGTGTACAAGTGCCCGCTAGCGAGATAGAACAGCGGTTACACAGTCTCTTCTATGATTTTAAAGTTCCGATTGAAGAAGCCACAAGAAGCGTAGTCTCTTATTATTCTAAACTCCACCCGAAACAAGGATCGGCTTCCGAGACAGAAGTCAGCTACACAAAGATCACAGATATAAGCGCAGAAGACAGATGGATCAACCTACGCGCCCGGGTGGTCCAGCTATGGGAGCCTAATTCACCATCCATAGCGCAAGTCGGCTTGCTCGGCGACGAGACCGGAACTATAAAATTCACCAGTTGGTCTAATGCGAACTTGCCGATTCTCAAGGACGGACAAAGCTACTCGGTACGTAACGTGGTCACAAAATCGTGGCAGGGACGTTTCAGCATTAGCTTGAACAAAGCATCCGAAATTGTGCCACTCGATGAAGAGGTCACAGTCGGTCGCGCAGAAGAAGAAATTGCTGGTGCTATTATCGACGTGCAATCGGGTTCCGGACTGATAAAACGATGTCCAGAGTGCAGTCGCGTTATCGTCAAGGGGTACTGCGCAGAGCATGGCAAAGTAAGCGGCGTTTACGATCTACGCATTAAGGGTGTGCTTGACAACGGCGAGATTGTGACCGACGTACTCTTTAATCGCGAGATAACGGAAAGGCTGACTGAAATCACGCTAGCACAGGCCAAAGAGATGGCTATGGAAGCGCTCGACCAAAACGTCGTCGCAGACGCCATGAAAGCCGCCATAATCGGACGATACTACGTGGTGCGCGGCAACAAAACGCCACGGTGGCTAATAATAACAGATTTCAAGGAAGCCTCTCAGATAAAAGAGGGGGACCTTAGTGCGATCCTCGAAAGAGCGCAGGAGCTCCTCTGATGCCACTGAAACAGCGGGAAGTAGCGCGCCGGCTATATGCGAAAGAGCTCAACGAGTCGACGCTCTTCTACAAAGAACACGAAGACACCTACGCACCACAGTATCTTTTGACCCCAACGGGGGCAAAATGTAATCGTGTATTTGTCGTCGGCACGTTGACGGAAAAGGAAAACGTTGGCGTTGACTCTGACTACTGGCGCGCTCGGATAGCCGATCCGACGGGCGTTTTTCCGATATACGCCGGCCAGTATCAACAACAGGCAGTCACACAGCTCAGTGCAATAGAGGTACCTGCGTTCGTGGCTGTCATAGGCAAATTGAACGTATTTCACGCTGACGACGGTCCGGTCAAAGTGTCTATAAGGCCTGAGTTCATTAACGTCGTTGATTCCGAAACAAGAAATAAATGGGTCTTAGAAACTGCTGAAAAAACTCTTGGAAGGATTGATAGGCTGCAACGCGACGGCGAAGATGTGGCAAAAGCTCGCGAGTACTACGGCACAGATGCAAGCCTATACATAGGGGTCGTGATAGAAGCTGTTAAGGCGCTCAAACAAGAGTACGAGACGTAAGCGAAAGCTATTCGCTCCTTTGAGGACCGCGCCTTAGCAGCATGGCAATGTTATATGGTGTCTCGTCAGCGATTGAACAAGACGTTCAGGAGTTTATCTTAAGCGCCGTTCAGACGTTCAATGCTATCGAACTCGTTTCAGAGTATCCCCACGTTCACTACAGCACGCCTAACGTCAACGTGCTTACTGAACTAAAATCGAACTACGGACTTACCTATACGATGCATGCTCCTTTTTGTAGCGTAAATCTCGCGAGCATCAATCCGAAGCTTCGGGAGGCGTCCGTAAATGAAATACTCAACTCTATCACTTACGCCAACGAACTCGGATGCGAGCTAGTCGTGGTCCACCCGGGTATTGTTAGCTATCCAAGAAGCCTGCAAAAATTTGAACGAATTTCTAAGGAAAATGAGCACGACTCTTTCTTGCAGATATGCAAAAAAGCAGAGAACGAAAGAATTCTCGTGTGTTTAGAAAACATGCCGCGGCTTGCGCCCGCATTTAAGCGGACCTGGACTGGGGAAGCTCTCGTGCAAATTGTCGACGAGTTTGGGTCAGTTTTCCTGCAATTGGCGCTGGACGTTGGTCACTGTAACACCACAGACGTTCCTATACCACAAATGATTCGCGATTTCGGCTCGCGAATCAAACACGTGCACATCCACGACAACGACGGATTTCGAGAGACCCATTCGATTGTCGGGCAGGGTTCGGTCCCCTGGCGAGCTGTTATTGAGGCACTTCACGAAATACAATATGACAGGCTCCTAATCGACGAACACCGGACGATTGAAGGACAGAAGCGCGGAAGAGAGTACTTGGAGTCAATCATTCAGTCTTGTTCCTAGCCGAAGACTCGCCGCTCAGGCGCGTTCTGCTAGGGCTGTTTTTGCCTTTTCAAGAGACATGCCCTTCTTTTTCCCTCCAATCTTCGCTATTGCGGCAATATTGACGCCTGATTTAAGCTCTATGTGTCCTGTGCTCTCTGCGAGCTTCAAAAAACCTTCACCGACATCCGTTCGCACAATCACAACAGTGTGCCCCGCAGATGCGCCAACGCTTCCAAACGACAAATCTGCGTCTTCGCTCGTAAAGTCAACGCAATGTTCACAGCCACGTCTTTTTGAGGCGCCTGCGTCTTTTAGAGGCAACTCGAGCGTAGCTTGATTCCTCAGTTTGACTATGAGCTTTCCCTTCACGTCGAATCCGCTTATCTCCCACGGCTTGATCCCGTGAGTTGTTCGCAAATCGTCAAGAAGGCTATTTGTGAATATCTCTGTGCAAAACAGCCCGAGGGAAAGTCGAATTGCGTTTTTATATATCGACAAGACATCGACGTTCGATTGGCGAATCCTTCTAACCGCAGTGGTTACACAAGGCGTCCCTACCACAGCAATCTTTCGCAGCTTTCTATCTTCTATCGCATCTCTAAGCGCCTTTAGGATTGGTGCCCACACGTATCTTGATCCTGCCGCCCTAACAACTGCATCCGACGTTTGCACGAATGTGGGTTGAGGTAATTGGCTCCATTTATCCACGCCCATCACTATCGCGCCGTCTATTAGGTTTGACTCAAACGCGGCTGCGAGTACAGAACTAACGACTCCGCCTGACTGGGCCTCTGAAACGGGCACCTTGGATTTTGATTCAAATATTGATATGATATCACCGAACCCGTCAGAGCAGGTTTCTTCGATCCGCGGACAAGCATAATAGCAGGCTGCGCAAGGCACTGCATCACGCGTCACCTTGCAGTAGTCGTTCGATTTGGGGTGATCGGTGTCCTCGTTAAAATAAAGAGCTTCCGTAGGGCAAACGCCTACACACGCTCCGCATCCGCAGCATTTTTCAGTGTCCCACACTTTCCGCTTCAAGTCTTTGAATGAGAGCAGGTCCATGTCGCCTCCGCAAGTTATTCACAGGTATACAATGCAGCATAAGGCCTGTGCGAGACCGGTGCTATCTTTGTGAATTCCGTGTCAAATACGCTATCGAGGCCCAAGCCAAATACGCTGCAGTACTCCGTGAGCACTCTCTTGACAGCCATTTCGTCATCAGCGGTCATCGGAAATTGTGATGCGCCATTTCCGAGCTTGCTGTCATCGACCTGGCCTCTGACGTAAATAGCGCCTCCGTGTTGTCCTGTCGCTACCCAGTCCCCTAAAATCTCGGTTTTCTTGGCCGCATTATGAATTCCCAAGATAATGATTATGCCGCCAGCCATGTACTCTCCAAGAAAGTCTCCGGCGTGTCCGCCGGCAACTATTACTGGAACGTTGGACTTGTAGGTCTTCATATGTATGCCCACTCTGTAGCCGACGTCACCTCGAACGAAAATTTTGCCGCCCCGCATGCTATGGCCTAAGATGTCTCGTCCGTCACCGTGTATGATTATCTTGCCTGAACTCATCGTGTTTCCGACGCCGTCTTGGGCGTTACCAAAGACGGTTACCGTTGGACCATCCATGAACATCCCTAAGTCGTTTCCAGGGGTGCCGTAGATGTCAATCTTGAGCTTACCTTTTAGACAGTCAGCAATGAACCTCTGGCCGTTTACGTCCTCGAGCGTCAGCTGCGCTGCGCCATTATTAATCGCCTGCACGACCTCCTCGTTGAGTTCCTTATAGTGCTTGTAGTTAGCTACTATGCGCATGTACTTACCTAGCTGCCAGCATGTTGGACACCGAGTATTTCCAGCGTCGTGTGATCCAGGCCGTACCCCCTAAGCCTGTCACGATTTCCTCTTAAGCTTTCGATTGCGTTTATTCCCGCCGCGCCAAGGATCTCTTTCAGCTCGATCGACCAAGCTAGTAGCAAGTTCGAGACTCGCTGCGCCCCGTCTGCGGGGTCGAGTCGTGACCTTAGTTTCGGATCCTGCGTAGCTATCCCCCAAGCGCATTTGCCGGTGTAGCATCGCTTACAAACGGTGCAGCCGAGAGCGATGAGAGCAGCAGTGCCTATCTTCACAGCGTCCGCGCCAAGCGCTATCGCCTTTGCAACGTCGCCACTGTTTCGAATAGTACCGCTAGCGATTATGCTTGTGTCACTCCGTATCCCCTCTTCTCGTAATCGCTGGTCTACAATGGCAATTGCAAGTTCAATAGGGATGCCTACGTTGTCCCGAATTACCTTGGGAGTTGCGCCAGTGCCCGCTCGAAAGCCGTCGATTACTATCGCGTCTGCACCCGCCCGACAAATGCCGCTAGAGATTGCAGCAACGTTATGAACGGCAGCTATCTTTACAAGAACCGGCTTTTTGTATCGGGTGGCCTCCTTCAACGAGTTGACCAGTTGTGCGAGGTCCTCGATCGAGTAGATATCGTGGTGCGGGGCCGGGCTTATGGCATCCGCCCCTATCGGGATCATTCGTGCTTCTGAAATTTCGTCAGTTATTTTGGTGCCCGGCAAGTGCCCTCCAATCCCAGGTTTTGCCCCCTGACCGATTTTGATCTCAACCCCCGCTCCGGCTTCTAGGTAAGCTGGGTGCACGCCAAATCTTCCGCTGGCAACTTGCACAATGATGTGATCTGCATATGGGTAGAGATTCTTGTGAAGACCCCCCTCTCCAGAACCCATGGTAGTACCGCGCATCACTGCAGCTCGAGCCAAAGCCTCGTGCGCTTCAAGACTAATAGCTCCGTAAGACATTTGGGCTATCATAATTGGAGTTTCTAGTTTGAGCGCTGGCGAGAGCTCTGTCTTAAGCTTGATGCTTTCACCTACTTCAAACTCCACAGATCGCGGCTTTCGCCCAATGTATGTTCGGAGTTCGATTGGCTCTCGCAAAGCGTCGATCGCTGGGTTTGTTACCTGACAAGCGTCAAGCAGCAGATGATCGAAGATGATGCTCTCGTGGAGTTCATTTCCAGTGCTCGCCAACAGAATGGCACCCGTTCTCGACTGCGTGAATACATCTCTTCGCGCGTTCTCGGTCCAAACGGGGTGGGCACTCATGACCGAGGGCATTCGATGGAGCGTTATAGCGTCCTCAGGGCACATGCTAACGCATCTCTGACATGCGACGCACCGATCGTCAAATGCCTTGACCTTGTCCTCTCGCCATTCCAGTGCTCCGAATGAGCAATTCTCAATGCATCTTTTGCAGAGCCTACACCGTTGCTTGTCGATGACCACTCTGAATTCAGGAACGGAACTAAACATCTCCAGTCACCATCGCCACTGTCGGCTTCCCCGCGCCTGGCGCCCAAACGATGTCTGGATTCTTACAGACCGCCTTGATGGCGCTCTCTTCGCTCGCCATAAACGTGTAATCATCTTTTCTAGCGCACACCAGTGGTCGCAGCTTAATTCGGTCCGAGAGCCCAATCATGGAACCGTTACCCGCAATTCCAGTAAGCCCCGAACCATTTGCAATGACGATGCCAAAGGGACCATTAACCATTGCAGGACCATAGGTAATTCGCAAAGCCTCTATGATATGCCTCTTTTCAGCAGGCATTCGTTCGATCTGTTCCCAGAACGGAGGAGCTAATACTTCGGATGCAAGTTCTACGGGCAGCTTGTGTCTTCTAACTAAAAGATCCCACAGATAAGCCAAGACTTCAGAATCGGTAAAATAGCTACACTTATACCCATACAACTCGAGAAACCGCCTGTTTGTCCCGTAACTAGTAATCTCTCCGTTATGCACGATGCTACAATCTAAAATGCTAAATGGATGTGCTCCACCCCACCAACCCCGCGTGTTTGTGGGATATCTCCCATGAGCTAACCACATATAAGCTTCATACGTTTCCAGCTTGTAGAGCTTTGCAACTTGGTCTGGGTAGCCAATAGCTTTGAAAACGCCCATGTTCTTGCCACTCGAGACGACCAAAGCGTCGCCTGTACTGTTGATTTTCATCGCAAGATCAGTAATATAGTTGTCCGCGTCGTGTGCGTACCTTTCAGGCACGTCCACGAAGAAGCGCCAAGGGAGGTAATCCTGTGAAATACCTTGGACGTTGCGCGTTTCAATTTCTTCGTCTTTATAAATATCGACGTGCTCCTTTAGCATCTCCTCTACTCGGTCTTTCAGTTCAAAATCCTTCAAAAGGATATGCAGGGCGTAATAATCTTTGTATTCGGGGTATAGTCCATAAGCTGCAAATCCACCGCCGAGTCCGTTGCATCGTTCATTCATTAAACTAATGCCCTCAGTGATGCTACTTGCAGAAAAAAGTTTGCCGCTTTCATTCACGATGCCTAATATGCTGCACAAGTCTGCTACCACCCCCTCTCTTTTTTAGTTTTTTTACGAGATTTATTATCTGCCGTCAAAGTGTAAAGACAGACGTTAACCACTGGTTCAGTTCGTTTGGCTCCGCAAAATTGTTTTAAGAATGCGTAAATCTTTCTCTTTCCTTGAGCCAGCGAAGAATGCGCTCTTTTGGTGGAAACAAAGTTCCTATTATTCATTTATATACCTATTGTCAAATATAATTTATGTGTATTACGCCTGACAACGACGAATAAGTAGCCCTAGGAAAGCCTTTAAGCAACACCTCCAGTCCTACGCTCACTCACCTAAGTGCAGGAATGCTTCGCGTTGTTACAGCTACGCATAGTTTTTTCAATTATAGACGACATACGAGGGAGCGCTGACTCAAACCAACAGGGCCGCTGCAGCCAAACCAATGAGATCAGACGTTTCTCACAATGAGGCTTCGGAGCAAGTGAAGTTTCTAAGAGTGAAACGCGCAAAGTGAAAGGGGTTCTATGGTCGAAACTAAAAGCATTTTAATCGTTGATGACGATGAGACGATCTTAGCAGTCCTGAAAGAGATTTTGCAGCTAGACGGCTACACAGTTGAGACAGCAGCAACCGGCAAAGAAGCTATTGAAAAATCAGAAACTGCCTTTTTCAACTTGTCGCTGCTAGACATCAAGCTGCCAGACATGGAGGGCACAGAGCTAATCACCGAACTGCATAAAGCCAATTCGCAAATGATAAAAATAATCATCACCGGATTTCCGAGCTTCGACAATGCAGTAAAGTCCCTCAACCTCGGAGCAGATGCGTATATTATGAAGCCTGTCAATTCTAAAGAGCTGCTTGAGCTTGTCGGGGAAAAAATTAGAGAGCAGCAAGCGGCGAGTCAAATAAATGAGGATCGAGTCTCCGACTGGATAAACGGTAAGATTCGCCAGATTGAGCGAGAACGAGACAAGCATTAGAGTTATAGAACAGGGCTTTCTACCCTGCGCTCGACCTATAGAAATCGCTGAAATAAGTGGCAGCAAACCTGCGCTCCCTTACGTCTTGAACAAAAAAAACTCGCCTCGACATGCCGTTTCACGATAACTTCAGAGATGCAGAGGGTGACGACCCTACGAAGCAGTCATCAGCTGAAAAAGAGATCGAAAAACTAATGGCTACGCTGTCGGGAGCTCAGAACCAAAAAACGAAGATAGCTGCAGCAGAGGCACTCTGCAAAATTGGAGGCCCCGCAATAACGCGCCTAATCTCGAGGCTTAGCCAAGAGAGATGGGAAGTGCGCAGCAGCGCTATTTTAGCGCTTGCAAAGGTAGGAAAACCTGCAACGCAAGCGTTCCAAGCTGCATTAGGAGATCAAGATTGGTTCGTGCGAGCAGCCGCAGCTAAATCACTTGGCCAAGTCAAAGATCCTCGAGCCGTAAAAAGCCTCATAAGCATTTTAAACGACAAAGAATGGTTCGTTCGTGAGCGCGCTGCGGAAGCGTTGAGCAAAATTGGGGAGCCTGCGGTTGAGCCTTTGATCGTCGCGCTAAAGGATCGAAATGGACTCGTTCGTGAGCGCGCTGCGGAAGCGTTGAGCAAAATTGGGGAGCCTGCGGTTGAGCCTTTGATCGTCGCGCTAAAGGATCGAAATGGACTCGTTCGTGAGCGCGCTGCGGAAGTGCTAGGTCAGGTAGGTAACGCAAAAAGCATGAAACCCTTGCTCGAAGCTTTCCACGACGAAGAGCTGTACGTGAGAGCAAGAGCAGTACTAGCGTTTGAACGAGTGAAAACAAGGAGCGCTGAAAGCGCCTCTCCCTCGGGACCTAGAAAACAACAGTAGTGCTTTTTTGATCCAATACCTTGAGCCTAGCTTGTATATGGCTTACTGGTTTAGATTTAGCACGTTTTTAGCTCCCTCACGACGCTACATATCCAGTTTGGGATCAACTACTAGAATCAAGAAGTTGCAAAAAGTACTTGTGAAATCTTAAGTCATCGCTCAATTCTGGATGAAACGCGAGTGCTAGCTTATTTCCTTGTTGCGCAGCAACACCATACTCCTCGACGCGAGCTAAAATATTTATGCCGTTTCCGACTTGCTTGATCGCAGGAGCCCGAATAAATATGGCATTAAACGGAGAACTGAAAACCGTTACCTCTAACGGAAGCTCAAAAGACTCTGCTTGCCTGCCAAACGCATTTCTTTTGACTTGCATATCCATTAGCCTCAAGCCCTCCACATCCTCATCTTGATAGTCGGACAGGATGATTAACCCAGCGCAAGTCCCCATCATAGGGATGTGCTGATTCTTGAGTATCTCTTTATCTATCCCTTCAAAACGCAATAGCCTGGAAATTGTTGTGCTTTCGCCCCCAGGAATTACTAAACCGTCACAGTGCGGGACTATGCCCTTCTTTTTTATGGTCTCTATTTTGTAGTTCAAACCGCTCGAGACTTTTTCTAAAGCCACCACGTGTTCTGAAACTGCACCTTGAATAGCAATTACTCCGATTGTTAACATTGGGTGGTTCCTTCTTGACGTCCAAAGCGGTCACAAATGTTCTGTCCGGCCACTTTTTTTCAATAATTCGTGAAGCAACCGATGATAACGAAACACATGGCAGCCAGTGCGTATGTAAACCAGATTATCTGCGATGACTAGCTGAAGCCCGATAACATATAAAGATAGCACGCAACGCGGGGCTTAAGCTCGACAAGAAGTCTCACTTCGCAACGCAATTCAACCATGAAAAAACTCAGTACCTGCCAAAGCGATAATTATATAATTCAAAATGTTTTACGTTTTACGTAATGGCCAAAGATAAGATTTTCAACATTAGAGTCTCGGAAGATGACTACATTAAGCTGAAAAACCTCGGCAGCATACGAGCTCGCGAGATTTTGCTTGATGCAGTCAACGGGCAGCTTTTTGAACAGGTTCCGAAAAGTGAGATGGAGAGACTCGTCTATAAGTATGACATGTTGGATTCCTCTTTGGCTAACCTTGAGCAGAAGCTACGTGTCATCGACCAAAAGGCTCTTTCAAAGTTGATTGACAATGACTATGCTCAAACAGCACTCAGTGATTTTGAAGATCTTTTTCAACGCGTCGATCGCTCCGTTACAAAACTAAATAGAGAGAGGTTCGAGCTCCTAAGAATGAGAAGAGAGGGAACGCGCTATTTTTACACTGGCGTCAGAGAGCTCGCGACTAAACACCGATTGAACGGACTGCTCGATCACACCGATGCAGAACTCTACAACGAGCTAGCTTCAAGGCAGTTGATCGATAACAAAGACAAATACAAAAAAAGCATCAGTGAACTTATCAAGACCACTCAGGAAAAAATCAAAGAGGAGGAGCTCCTCTTGAACTCCCTAAGGGCGATGAGCCCTTATATTATAATGAAAGAGAACGTTCAGGGTCAAATTGACGGTTTGAAAGAAGAAATGAAGGATGTCCTATACGTTATCGAACACATAAAAGCCCTTGAAAAAAGATATGTCAGCAACTTCTTGGAGAGTTTGAGGTTTAGCAGGGCGGATGAAGAGCCTTTGGCCTCTAAGCTCTTGGATAACGAAGAATACTTAGCACGTTTTCATAACTCAGACCTCTCCTTGTATGACAAGTTTGAAAAGTACCTTATCTGCTGTGGAGTCGATGAGACTAGAGCTAAAGCAATAGTCAAGAAACATATGACGTGATCCCACGCGGTACGTCTGGCTTAAGAAATGGCGGGAAAGCAAAAAGCTCCAGACAAACTAGTGGACTCGACGGGAATCGAACCCGTGGCATCCACGTTTTTCTCCTGAGATGCGAACGTGGCACTCTACCCCTGAGTTACGAGCCCCCGCACTTCAACTGCTGTCGGACTTTAAATAATTTGGGACTTTCGTTTAGACGTGCGAGGAAGCCTTCAATCCATTTCTCCTTTGAGGTGGACTATAAAAAAGTAGGGAGTGGATCAGAATAAAATCTCAATGTCCAGTTCTTCTGCCAGTTCCTTGTAGCGATTCCGTATCGTCACTTCAGTTACGCCAGCAACGTCAGCAACCTCTCGTTGCGTTCTCCGGTCACCGCAAATAACTGAAGCTATATAGATGGCCGCTGCAGCGACTCCCGTAGGGCCTCTTCCACTTGTTAGTTCTTTTTCCGCAGCTTGTCTCAATATTTCGACAGCTTTAGATTGAACCTCGCCCTTGAGTTTCAGGCCTGAACAGAATCTCGGCACATAGTCTATGGGTGACGTTGGAGTCAATTTTAGATCTAGTTCACGTGAAATGAATCTGTAAGTCCTGCCAATCTCTTTTCGACTTACTCTCGAAACCTCTGCAATTTCATCAAGAGTTCTTGGAACTGAACATTGACGACAAGCAGCGTATAGAGCCGCCGCTGCAACGCCTTCGATGCTCCTTCCTCGAATAAGGTTTTTGTCGACTGCTTTTCGGTACACAACGGCAGCAGTTTCCCGCACGTTTCTCGATAAGCCAAGCGCTGATGCCATTCGATCGAGCTCAGACAATGCAAACGCGAGATTTCGTTCTGTCGCATTTGACACGCGGATTCGCCGCTGCCATTTGCGCAGTCGATAGAGTTGCGCTCTATTCTTCGACGAGATAGACCGCCCGTATGAGTCCCTGTTTCGCCAGTCTATCATCGTGGATAATCCTTTGTCGTGAATGGTGTAAGTCATGGGAGCCCCAACGCGGCTCCTTTTCATTCGTTGATCGTGATCAAATGCTCGCCATTCTGGACCCATGTCCATAAAATCTTCATCAATAACCAGTCCACATTTGTCGCAGACAAGTTCCGCCCTCTCGTAGTCTTGGACTAGCTGTCGTGAACCGCATTCGGGGCACACAGCTTTCAATTCCTCATATTCTCCAAGCTCTTTTTGGCGCTCTTTTGTAACTTCCCGCGCTTTTGCGCGCTCTATTATTCTTTCCTTTTCCACTTCGACCATATATTCACCTTTGAGCTCAGATGTAGACCTTTTCTCCGAGTAGTTGTTTCAAGTCAGCGGGAGCAAGTTTTTTAGATGGCTTCACTGATACATAAGGCGATATTACCGGACCAAATACGTCGTGCACTGTGCCAATTTTTTTCATTCGCTTCGTCAATACCGCAGAATCAACGTTTGGAAATAAAGCCGCTCTAAGAATAATGTAGCCGTGACTAGAAACGTGAAGTACAATACCTAACTTTCGCAACCCTGACCTCAAACGTTACATATATATATAGTTTTTGAAACTATTTAAAATTTTGGGAAAAACTTATAAAATTTCATTGAGAAGCGATATCGCATTTCGATGAGTTACACGCTGTGCTTCTTCTTCGTTCAGGCCAGCACCTCGTGCAATTCTTTCGGCACCGGCAGTCCCAATCAGCTCAGTACCGTGACAGTCGGTGTTTACCAAGATGTTCATGGCAGTTTTTGCCACGTGACCATTAGTAACGTTGTGACCGCATCGTGCTGTAAGCTCGAGATAAATGCCGTTTTGACTCGCAAGCTCAGCATCTTCCTGACTCACAAGACCTGGATGTGCGATGATATTGACATCGCCGAGAGCTGCGGCTGCTTTGTTTGTTCCAGGCGCCACCGGCTCCACGATCGTCTCACCGTGTACGATTATTACCTGTGCACCTAACGCCTTAGCCTTCCGAACAAGCTTAGGAATTTTTTCGGGGACGACATGAGTAATTTCTGCTCCGACAAGGACCTCAACGCCACTAGACCCCTCGGCTGCCCGCTTTGTCGAGCGAATCACTGAATCGACGTTAGAAAAGTCAACGTGATCTGTTATCGCGATTGCTTCGTGATCTGCGACATATGCCCGCCGTATCAATTCACTTGGTAGAAGCACACCGTCGCTCAAAATAGTGTGCGTATGAAACTCTATTCGCTTAGTCATTTGCTTTAAGAGTCATGCTGGGCTCGCAATGATTTTATTCTGTGCGCAATTTGCCTCGTCGCGTCTCGCTTACTACCTTCAAAGTCTACGAGTATTCGGCCTTTATGTTCCCACCAAAACCGTGGGTACATTTTTTCATCTTCGCAAGAGGGCTTTAGTCCCAATTCCTTAGCGGCACGCATGATTTCCTTAATGTCGGGTGCGCCCACTGAATCTTTCTTTGCCAACATTCGGCCCTCTTTACGCGTTTTATGTGCGTCCATGTATATGGGCCAAACGATCCTTTTTAAGTTCTTCGCCATCATACAACAGCCGTCAGTATCGTAGATATGTTAATATTGTCAAACCAGCCATTAAAACCTATGCACAAGGTTGAGATAGAGGTAGGTCGCGATATTCTTAAAAGGAACAAAGAAGAGGCGAGTCAAAACCTGGACGTGCTTAGACAAGACAACATTAGAGCATTCGACATCCTAGGATCAATCGGCTCAGGAAAGACTTCTATCATAGAGAAGGTCGTGCCGATCTTACGGCGTGAAGGGTTTCAAATTGGAGCAATTGCAGGTGACGTCGTTGGCGAGGATGATTTCGTTCGAATGAAGGCGCTGCATATCCCAGTTATTAACCTAAACACCGGAACAGAGTGTCACCTCGACGCGCATCTCGTTGGCCACGCGATAAGGAAGTTGCCTCTGAAAGAGCTGGACCTCCTATTCATCGAAAATGTCGGTAACATGGTGTGTCCAACCGATTTTGAACTTGGGACCGACGCAAGAATCGTCGTTGTAAGCGTCACCGAAGGAGATGACGTTGTGAACAAACACCCTATGATCTTCAGAGTAAGCGATATAGGAATTATCAACAAAATCGACTTAGCTGAGGCAGTTGGAGCAAGCGTAGCACGCATGCGGAACGATATGGAGCGAATTGCCCCACACGTCAAACAGATACCAATGAGTGTGAGAACTGGAGAGGGGATAAGCGAGTTTGTCGACGATCTTCTCAAGTATTAATTTTCCTTTTACCACTACAGAGGCTGCTCTTCGACGACTAGAACGGCGTTGATCGATCCGTCTTGACCAGGCCTATTGGTGACCTTCGCCTTGCCCACGGTTGTTTGAACAATTGCGCCTTTTGTGATGATGTTACGCCTTACATAGTTCCTGTTTGCAGCGTTGAGTTCGACAGTCTCGATATCTGCTATACTCGTTTTACCCGTCAAAACATCGGTCACGTTGACGTGAGAACCTTTGTAAAGCCGTATCTTTGAGTTACCGCCGAACCCGGAGACGTGCTTCTTTCTCGTTTCTCCAAGCTGCGTAAGTGTCGACTCCCTACCCATCTCGTGTTTCTTCTTGCCAGCAGAGCGCTTAATTCTGCCTCCTGTGCTGCTGCGTACGGACTTTCCTTGCCATTTCATATGTAAACATCCTGACTCGAATGATTGATAAGGGTTTCTTATAAGAGATTTCTTATTTCAAGCTTTCTATGGCCTCAAAAGGCGTTGATTCCTTATAACGCATCGGATGTGACTACCGCCTTGCCCAAGCGTAACTGCAGCTACAGCCAGTCACGTTCGAAACGCGCGCTGTTAACGCTGCCACCAACCCGTAGCTCGGATTCAACACCGCAGTTAGAACCATAGCGGTGACAATGAGATCACAACCTTACGGTCACGAAGACAGAATGCAGCGGGTGTTTGGGGTGGCTGAAGAAACCTTCTTGTCTAGGTGGGCATAGAAATATTTCCTTGACCCAGCAGCACGAATTCCGCTACGAGAGCTTCTAGTTGTATCCTCTCGTTAGCGCCTTCACTCAGTCTGAAATCAATCTCTCCAATACTATTAATGAACTGAACTTTTAGCTGATCGGCGATGTTGAGGTCTAAGAGTGCTTTGTGGATTTGCGCTACGATTTCGGTACCGGATAGACCTTGTTCTATGAGAAGCGAGTCTAGCAACGATAGGGCACGCTTGAGCTTGCCCTCAATAGATGCGCAAAGAAGTTCTTTAATTGCTTGCGGATTGGCGGTCGCAGCTATTTGATAGATCGTTTCCCGTTCGATCTCTGTTTTTAAGGAAGCTGCGGACTGCAATGTGTTTATCGCACGACGTAGGTCACCTCCGGCCACATAACTAATGGCTTTCAAAGCTTCGTCGCTTATAGCTACGTGCTCTGCTTTACTTATGTATCGCAGCCGTGCTTGCACATCGTTCGGCCCAAGGAGTGTAAATCGATAAACAGCGCATCTCGACTGTATTGGTTCAATGATTTTGTTAGAATAGTTGCACGACAAGATGAATCTGCATGACATACTGTAACTTTCCATAGTGCGCCTCAAAGCCGACTGCGCGTCTGGTGTGAGCGAATCAGCCTCATCCAGGAAAATAATCTTGAAAGGCGCGCTAATTGGAGCTGTTCTGGCAAAGTTCTTAATTTTGTTGCGAACAACTTCAATGCCCCGTTCATCAGAAGCATTGAGTTCAGTAAAATTGCTTTGCCACTCATCTTCGTAGAGTTCGTGAGCCAAAGCGATTGCAGCGCTGGTTTTTCCCGTCCCCGCAGCCCCCGCAAACATCAAATGCGGCAGGTTCTTCAATTTAACGTAGGATTCAAGTCTCTTAACGACGTGATCTTGTCCAATAACTTGGCTTAGCCTGCGGGGACGATATTTCTCAATCCATATTTCTTCCATATCGATCGCCCCCGTTCCTACTACGGCACGGCGCAATAACGCATCTGGCTAATAATCTGTGATTGCTGGCTCATAAAATCAGCTAGGTCAAATATCCCAGTGATATCAACAACGCCAATGGCGGCTATCGCCGAGCCTGAACTGTCTCGTATCGGGGCTACGATAACCGGCACATTTGCGTAATAGCCCACTTCAGGTCGCGTCTTTATCACATCGTTCTCCACGAGGACTCTTTCGAGTATCGGTCCTGTATAGCTCTGGCTTTTCACTTCGCCTTCTTCAATTTGCACGCCAAGATTATTCCTACTGCGTATTGTTACGGGCAAACCGCTTAATACAGCGTGAACCGCCAATGCAATCGGGACCAAATCGCGGCTCTTGCAGTCTGCAGAAAGCTTAAATTGTTCCACTATAATTCTCTCCGTTTCTCACGGCTGTGACAGCAAATACATAAGACTAACGACGCAGGCGTCGAAGCGTCAAAGCTACTAAGCTTGCTCTCATCAATTGTCAAAGTACGGCAGCTTGTAGCTGCTCATAATTCAGCTATGAAGACTTAAGGCTTTACTCTCGTTCTGCGTCAGATAGGCGTGCATGGTAAGAGCCAATACTATTGTTACGTTTATGTTCCCCCAGATCTGTGCAACCAGGTTAAGTCATAGGGGGCGTTTCTTAGACTAGTTCAGGCTGCATGGAGCCTAAAATACCTATAACGCCTCAGTACACGCGAACCGCGGCTATTTATCAAACACGTGGCTATCTTAGCCCTCGCGTTTCCTTTTTCCTTCGACGCAATTCCGTTCCTGTTACCGTTTACTGGTGTTGTTCGCGCACGTCATTCCACGGCTTCAAACCTACCCTCAAGTTTCCTAAGTACTTTAGGGAGCGTCGTGTACTCCATATCCTTGAGGGGTAACCGATGTGGTTCAAAAGGTCCGTGCCGCCTCATATAGTTCGCTATCACATTTGCTTCAGTGCGCGCTAAGTCATATGCAGGATCGTTGAATAAGTCCACTGGCCCGATGAACTTCCCGTTGGCTATTTGATATCCGGCTGCGACGACACGCGGAGGGCCATCAAAGCGAGTGCACTTCGCGTTTTCGAAAGCGACCGGCATGATTGGGCCATTATGACTGCCTCTCATCCAGCCGCTGACAAGGTGAGGGAACGTCCAAGGTTCGAGTACCTCGCCGAGGGCGGGCAATCCAGACTGCGACCGTACAAGCGCCACCGGATCATCCTTGCCTACATATTCGCCCGCGATTTCAAACAGCTTCTCGGTACTCACAGCTGCCACTGGCTCTTCAGACGGCAATTTGCCCCCTTCTTTTGGATAAACCCGCTTAATAACGTAGCGACTCTTGGCGCCGATTAATGCCAGCATGTCATACATCTCTGCGGGGCAATCCATAAAGACGCGCATGTGGTCCTGAATGTCCCATATCTCAAATTTGAAACCTCCGTGCATGCTAGGATCGATCACCAGTCCGGCTGTGTTGAACGGATCGGCAAACATTCTAAAAACCGGGAGATTGAAAGCACCAGGTTCAGTTTTGTCCATCATAAATGCGATCAGGGGCTCGCCTGTTCGTTCTGTGAACTCGAGTTCCGTAGCACCTGGGCCCATTCCGCGTATGTTTCCTGAAAACGAGTCCTTCAACATATCTTGACCCGCTCCATACAGCTTCAAAACCTTAGCTACGCCTGTACACGCGGTAAAAATCTTCCAAGCAAGTTCGTGGACTTCTGGATCGTTTTCGCCTTTGACGTGGCCCATGAGGAGCTCGAGGTCATCACCCACCCCCATGACCCTGAAATCAGCAACCAAACCTGTCTGAACTGCTTCGCTTAGAATCTCCTCTGCCTTTTCGCAGAGCTGTGGGTGAACGGTCGCGTGTCCTGGAAACCCTCCAACGTCTGCTTTTATCAAACTTATTGTTACCTTAGCCATACTTGACCACCGACGCTGATCTAAAATATCGTCAGCTACGCTTTAATACTCGTCCCGCGTATTTAAGATTCGCGAAAACAAACGTCGCATATTATCCGGCTGAAGCGCCTTCGGGCAGGCAAGGAAAGGTTTAAATCGGGGTAGCCTATATTAGGAGCAGTGAGGTTAGCCTATTACTAATTGTGAAATAGTTGTGAACCAGTTAGGGTACAGTATCGAACTATTTAGGGGCTCGTAGCTCAGTTAGGCAGAGCACCTGGCTTTTAACCCGAAATCTAAGGAGAGATACCAGGCGGTCAAGGGTTCAAATCCCTTCGAGCCCGCCTTGTCGCCAGGCCGAACGACACGACGCAGCAAATCTCGAGAAATCTACAAGAGAAAAGATTGACGCTCAGATAGTCAAGGTCTTCGTTGCAGAATTTTGGAAATCTATTCATCCTCGTTTCTTAAGGATGCAGTTTGGTAGGGGCGCATGAAAAACCTAAACGTTCTAAAGCATGAGATGGTGCCAGAGCATACAATCATGTCAGACGAAGAAGTGCATGAGTTACTAGCACGATATGGTATCGAACTCAAGCAACTACCTAAAGTATTGGTAACCGATGCTGTGTGCAAAGAAATTAGCGCGCGAAAAGACAACGTAATAAGGATAAGACGCCGCAGTCTAACGGCGGACGAAGCCGTTTCTTACCGTCTCGTGATCGACACGAAAATGGGGTGAGAATTTGATAGATAGGCAGGTCATATCTAGAAGCTACTTTACGAGAGACAAAATTGCGCAACATCACATAAATTCTTTTGACGATTTTATCGAACGAGGGTTACAGAAGATCATTGACGAGCAGGCGGTGATCGATACTGACGTTCCCGGCCTGCTCGTAAAGCTGGGCCGCATTCGAGTTGACACCCCGAAAGTGCGCGAAGCAGACGGATCGCTCGAAGAGCTGTACCCTACTGAGGCGCGGCTTAGAAATATCACATATGCCGCGCCGATTTTTCTTGAAATGACCCTCATACGAGGCGACATCGAAAAAGAGCCGGAAGAGGTCGCAGTTGGATTAATGCCGATCATGGTGGGCTCCACGGTGTGTAACGTCTCCAAGCTCTCCGACAGTCAGATGGTCAAGCTGGGCGAAGATCCAGCAGATCCCGGCGGATACTTCATTGTAAGCGGCTCCGAACGGGTTATAATAACCCTCGAGGATCTCGCGCCGAACAAAATCTTCGCTGAGTATGATGAGCGCTACGGGGGACGAATCGAGGTCGCCAAAGTTTTTTCGCAGCGCAGAGGCTACAAAGCTCTAGTAATGGTGGAAAGGGGGCGTGATTCAATTTTGGAGGTATCCTTCCCTTCAGTTTCTGGACGAATCAACTACGTAATGCTAATCAGGGCGCTTGGTCTAGTGACTGATCAAGACGTTGTCCAATCAGTGTCTAATGATCCAGAAATCATCAAGTTCATGTTAGAGAATATTGAGGAGGCCGAGGACTTTGCACAAAATGAAGGGGAGTCACTTGATGAGCTGCACCAGAAGATTCAGGAAGCGGCAATGAAAAAGCTCGGCGAGAAGGTCGCTGCGGGCCAAGCTACGGAGTATCAGGCAAAAAGGTCTAATTATGTGGTCGATCGTTATCTTCTGCCACATCTGAACGACCCACTCCTCTCCGAGGAGGAAACCCGGCTAGTCAAAGCGCACTTTCTCGGGAGAATGGCAGAGGCGTGCTTCAAACTAGCTCTGCGCAAGCGCGGAGAAGACGATAAAGACCACTACGCTAACAAGCGTTTAAAACTTGCTGGCGATCTCATGGAAGATCTGTTTCGCGTGTCATTTAGTCGACTAACGAGAGACATCAAGTATCAACTTGAGCGAGCAGACATGAGAAATCGTGAGCTCAATGTATTGACTGCCGTGAGGGCAGACGTCCTGACGGAGAGGCTCACTCACCCCCTTGCAACAGGAAATTGGGTCGGAGGGAGAACAGGCGTGTCGCAACTCCTCGACCGCACTGACTACATGGCTATGCTATCGCACTTAAGAAGGGTGATTTCACCGTTATCTCGAGCGCAGCCTCATTTTGAAGCCCGTGACCTACACCCGACCCAATGGGGCCGCATATGTCCGAGTGAGACGCCTGAAGGCCCTAACTGTGGGCTCGTCAAGAATTTTGCTCAACAGGTCGAACTCTCGACCGCTTTGGAAGACGAGACTACTGTCCTAGCCGCGCTAGAAGAGCTAGGCTACACGCCCATCGGACATGAACTCGTGTCAGAGGTGGAAACAAATGACTGAAGCCCGGATTTACGTTGATGGCGCCTTGAAGGGAACGCACAGCGATCCAAGACTATTTGTTGACCAGTTTCGAACAAAAAGAAGGCGCGGAGAGCTTCCGCACCTGATAAACATAGCGTTTCACGAAGACACGAATGAGATCAATATTAACACGGATTCTGGGAGAGCTCGAAGACCACTCATAATCGTAGAGGCAGGGGCGCCACTAATTACAGAAGACCACATCCAAGAGCTTGAGCGCGGAGAGCTGTCGTTCGACGACCTAATAGAAGACGGCTTGATTGAATACATCGATGCTGAAGAGGAGGAGAACATCTACGTTGCCGTAACTCCGGAGGACCTCACCAGCGAACACACTCACCTCGAGATCGATCCATCACTCATATTGGGGATCGCCACAGGACTGGTTCCCTACCCGGAGCACAATGCGTCGCCTCGCAATACTATGGGCGCCGGTATGATTAAGCAGTCGTTAGGCGCCTCGTGCGCGAACTGGAAGCTGAGGCCAGACACTCGATCACATTATCTACATTATCCACAACTTGGCCTCGTGAAAACAAACGCAATGGAGACGGTAGGCTTTGACGACAGGCTTTCAGGACAGAACTTCGTAGTCGCCGTCCAATCCTTTGAGGGGTACAACATCGAAGACGCGCTCATAATTAACAAGAGCTCGATCGAGCGAGGGCTCGGCAGAAGCCACTTTTTCCGCACTTACGAAGCGGAAGAACGCCGATATCCAGGAGGACAAGAAGACAAATTCGAGATACCCGATGCAGAAGTTCGAGGCGCGCGGGGCCCCGAAGTGTATGCAAACTTGGATGAAGACGGATTCGTCAATCCAGAAGCCGAATTACAACCCAACGATGTGCTGGTAGGAAAGACTAGCCCGCCAAGATTCCTTGAAGAGCCCACCGAGCTTGGAGGCATAAGCACCCAAAAAAGGCGCGAAACGTCGGTGACGATGCGTTCAAACGAGAGTGGTGTTGTAGACGCAGTAATCATCACAGAAGGCGAGAACGGGTCGAGACTAGTTAAAGCCAGAACGAGAGATCAAAGAATACCAGAATTGGGGGATAAGTTTGCTTCGAGACACGGACAAAAAGGTGTAATCGGGCTCATCGTCCCACAGGAGGACATGCCATTTTCCGAAGAGGGGATCGTACCTGACCTTATCATCAATCCTCACGCGATCCCATCGAGAATGACGGTCGGCCACGTTTTGGAAATGATAGGAGGGAAGGTCGGAAGTCTCGAAGGAAGGCGCATTAACGGCACCGCGTTTTCCGGTGAGCCTGAAGTCGCACTTAGGGAAGCTTTAAGAAGAAACGGGTTCTCACACACCGGAAAGGAAGTTTTGTACGACGGGGTCACGGGCGAAAGGTTGGCTGCTGATATGTTTATCGGACTGATCCTGTACCAGAAGCTGCACCACATGGTGTCAGAGAAACTGCACGCACGGTCACGCGGACCCGTCCAGGTACTAACGCACCAGCCCACAGAAGGCCGAGCGCGCGAAGGAGGATTGCGGTTCGGCGAGATGGAACGTGACGTGATGATCGGCCATGGCGCAGCTTTGGCGCTTAAAGAGCGACTCGTAGACGAATCAGACAAAGTTGAGGAGTACGTCTGTACAACGTGCGGGATGATCGCCACATTTGACAAACGTCGTAACGTGGTCTATTGCCCGAATTGCGGCGCAGATACTGACATCTATAAGGTCGAAATGAGCTATGCCTTCAAATTACTGCTGGACGAAATGAAAGCGCTTGGCATCGCTCCGCGCATCGAACTGGAAGACGCTGTTTAGTCGGGAGGACTTTATGAGCAGCCCTAAGCGAATCGGAAAAATCAAATTTGGGTTACTTTCACCTAAAGAGTATAGGAAGATGAGCGTAACCAAGGTTATTACTGCTGACACTTACGATGATGATGGTTTCCCTATTGAAATGGGTCTCATGGATCCTCGGCTCGGAGTCATAGATCCGGGTCTTCGATGCAAAACCTGCGCTCAGCGTGCCGGCGAATGTCCAGGCCACTTCGGTCATATCGAACTTGCTGCTCCCGTAATTCACGTGGGATTTGCGAAGATCATAAGGAAGATGCTTAGAGCAACGTGTCGGCGATGCGGACACCTCTTGCTCGATGAGATTCAGAAGCAGGAGTTCCTTCTCAAGATGCACGAACTGAAGGACAAAAATTACACTACTGACGAGATTGTGAAAAACGTCATCAAAGACGCGCGAAAATCAATCACCTGCCCCTACTGCGCTGAGCAGCAGAAGGAAATTAAGTACGAAAAGCCTACCCGCTATGTTGAAGATAGTCATAAGTTAATGCCGGCAGACATCCGCGACAGATTTGAACGGATACCAGACGGCGACATTGAGCTGCTCGGCCTCGACGCTACTAACGTTCGTCCCGAATGGGTGATACTGACAGTCTTACCTGTACCGCCCGTAACAACGCGACCTTCGATCACGCTTGAGAATGGGCAAAGATCTGAAGACGACCTTACCCATAAGCTCGTGGATATTATTAGAATAAACCAGAGATTTCAAGAGAACCGCGAGGCAGGAGCACCGCAGCTCATCATAGAAGACCTGTGGGAGCTCTTGCAGTACCACGTCACAACCTTCCTCGACAACGAAGTCTCGGGTGTTCCACCTGCGCGACATCGCAGCGGGAGGCCTTTGAAAACACTCTCGCAAAGACTCAAAGGCAAAGATGGACGATTCAGGGGGAGCCTTTCAGGCAAAAGGGTGAACTTCTCGGCACGAACCGTTATTTCACCTGATCCAAACTTGAGCGTGAATGAAGTAGGAGTTCCCGAAACCATAGCCCGCGAGATGACGGTGCCTATTATTGTAACGCCGCGGAATATCGGAGAATTACAGGAGTACATCAAGCGCGGCCCGATCAACCACCCGGGGGCAAATTACATCAAGCGACCTGACGGTAGACGCGTGAAGATCACCGAAAACAGCGGGGCTGAGATTGCAGAAACAGTTGAAAATGGGTGGGTCGTCGAAAGACAACTAAAAGACGGGGACGTTGTCCTTTTTAACCGACAGCCGTCATTACATCGAATGAGTATCATGGCTCATAGGGTCAAGGTGATGCCGTTCAAGACTTTTCGACTGAACCCTGCGGTCTGCCCACCCTACAACGCCGATTTCGACGGCGATGAAATGAACCTGCACGTGCCGCAAACCGAAGAAGCGCGCGCCGAAGCACGTATCCTCATGCAAGTGGAAGAGAACATCCTGTCCCCAAGGTTCGGCGGTCCGATCATAGGCGGGATTCACGACCACATCTCAGGGCTCTTTCTGCTTACCCAAAAAGGCACCAAATTTACGAAAAGCGAAGTCTATGAGCTTCTCAAGAAGTGCGATGTCGAAAAATCACTCCCTGAACCTGCAATTGTAGAAGACGGCGTAAGCTATTATGCCGGCAAGCAGGTGTTCAGTCAAATACTCCCAGAGCGGTTGAATCTGACGCTAAAAGCCAAGAAGTGCGTTATGCACGGAGTGTGCCTCAAAACTGGTTGCGAGATAGACGCATACGTCAAGATCGAAGCGGGCAACTTGATTTGCGGCATAATTGACGAAAAATCAATTGGAGCCTTCAGCGGCGCAATACTTAACGGGATAATCAGGGAATACACTGACACCGGCTTTCAAGAAGCTTCGCGATTTCTAGATAACGCCACTAGGCTTGCGATACGAAGCATAATGAAGTTCGGCTTTAGCTTCGGAATTGACGACGAAGACGTTTCGCCACAAGCACAACTAGAAATTGAGGAGATCATGGAAAAAGCGGAAGAGCGCGTCGGGGCACTCATAAATGCTTATGAAGTCGGTGAGCTTGAATCGATGCCTGGTCGGACGCTCAACGAAACTCTAGAAATGAAAATAATGCAAGAACTAGGAAGAGCAAGGGACAAAGCAGGAGAAATTGCAGGGAAGAACCTCGGATTTGCCGGCGAGCTCGCGCTTGACAATTCGGCTGTCGTAATGGCTGTTTCGGGCGCACGCGGGTCAATGTTGAACCTTACGCAGATGGCCGGCTGCGTTGGACAACAGTCGGTGAGGGGTGAGCGCATCAGCAGAGGATACTACGACAGGACGCTACCTCACTTTCGAAAAGGTGATCTTGGAGCTGATGCGCGCGGCTTCGTGAGATCAAGCTACAAGAAGGGCCTTACGCCGACAGAATTCTTCTTTCACGCTATCGGAGGAAGAGAAGGGCTCGTCGACACCGCCGTTAGAACGTCTCAGTCTGGATATCTCCAAAGAAGACTGATAAACGCGCTGCAAGACTTAGAAGTAGAATATGACGGAACTGTCCGAGCTGGGGACAAAGTAGTACAGTTCGTTTACGGTGAAGACGAAATTGACCCCACCAAAAGCGACTATGGAAAATCGGTAAACGTCCACAAAATCGCGCAGAGCGTCATTGAAAAACGCGAGAATGGGTGAGTTCGATGGATCTTCAAGACACCATAAAAGCCCTCAAATTACCTTTGAACATAAAAAATGATCTTTTTACAGAGTTGAGCAGCCTGCAACTGTCCGACGATGAAATAAATGAGATCCTGGAAACGACTAAAAAGGTCTACGAGCGATCAAAAGTGGAACCGTGCGAAGCCGTTGGAACGGTCGCTGCTCAGTCGATTGGAGAGCCTGGAACGCAAATGACGATGAGGACTTTTCACTACGCAGGAGTCGCTGACATTAATGTCACGCTAGGACTTCCAAGGCTCATAGAAATAGTCGATGCCCGAAAAGTGCCTGATACACCGATGATGACAATATATCTCGATGTGGAGAGCGCGACTGACCGCGATAAAGCTTTGCAGCTTGCCTGGGAAATTGAAGCGACACATGTAAGTGATATCGCAGACATCCTTACTGACACTGACGAGATGCAAATCTACCTGGAATTCGATGACCGGGCTTTGCAGCAACGAAACGTCGATCTGGACGCCGTCGTGACTAAACTTGAGACGCTTCAGGACGTCGAGGTTCGAGTTGACGGGTCTAACATTGTGCTGATCCCCTCAGTTAAGCGTTACCGGGCGCTGCTTCAGATCGTGGAAAAAGCCAAGGCGATGGTCATCAAGGGCATCGAAGACATAAAGCGGGTTGTCGTACGAAAAGAGCGCGAAGAATATGTCCTTTATACAGAGGGTTCGTCTTTAAAAAAGGTGATGGTGCTGGAGCACATTGACGCCACACGGACAAAGACCAACAATATCAATGAGATGGCTGAGGTTTTTGGAATAGAAGCAGCACGGAACTCCATCATCGAAGAAGCAATGGACACGTTGCGCGAGCAAGGACTGACGGTTGACGTTAGACACATAATGCTTGTAGCAGATATGATGACGCTTGACGGCGAGGTCAAGCAGATTGGGCGGCACGGTATAGCAGGAGAAAAAACGAGCGTGCTTTCACGAGCTGCTTTTGAAGTCACCGTGAATCACTTACTCGATGCTGCCATACGTGGAGAAACAGATGAGCTTGCAGGAGTCACCGAGAACGTAATTGTGGGTCAACCCATTCTTCTCGGAACTGGCGACGTTCGGCTTATCGCTAGAACCGGCAGAGAGTAGATTCTGAGGCTAAAAAATGGAGCTAGACATTGCAAAATCATTAAGAACAGCAATAAGAGACGGAAAGGTCTCTATCGGAGCGAAAAATACACTCAAATCGATTGAGCGAGACGACACCCAGCTGGTAGTGCTAGCCTCCAACTGTCCACAGAGGTTTCGCGAAAGGATCATATCGAAGAGTGTCCCAACGGTCAACCTCGAGATGAATAGCGTCGAATTAGGCTCAATTTGTGGTAAACCATTTACTATTTCTGCCCTTTCGGTCATAGATGCGGGATCTTCAGATATTATGTCGATCAGGGAAAAGGAGATAAGTGATGACAGAAGTTAAGCTCACAACAGAAGGGATACGCTACATAGCCTTATTTGAGAGTTTAACTCGAGCAGTCGCCCGTGATTGTTATATCGACGACGAAAACGATCGTGTGATATTCGTCGTCAAAAAAGGGGATATGGGCCTAGCGATTGGTAAGAATGGCAACAACATAAACCGAGTCAAGAGATCAATCGGCAAGCACGTCGAGATTGTCGAGTTCTCCGGTGACGTAGACGAGTTCGTCGCAAACACGCTTCAACCCGTTTCTGTAAAGAAGGTTCACGTCGTTTCAAAAGAGAACAAGAAGCTCGCCTACGTCGAAGTCATGTCCAAGGATCGAGGAATCGCGATCGGAAAAAACGGAAGAAACATTAACAAAGCCAAAGTGCTTGCGCAAAGGCACTATGGGCTGGACGATGTTATTATTCAGTAAGCCGCAAACGAGGAGTCGTCATGGGAAGAGGGATCTATTCAGCACGCAAACTAAAAAAAGACCACAAAGCGCTTCGATGGAGCGACAAGAATTTTAGCCGTCGTGAACTTCATCTGGACGAAAAAGCAGATCCGTTGGAAGGCGCGCCGCAAGCACGGGGGATAGTTCTTGAAAAAGTGGGAGTTGAAGCGAAGCAACCAAATTCCGCAATACGTAAGTGCGTGCGAATCCAGCTTATCAAAAACGGCAGACAGGTAACAGCCTTCTGTCCCGGGGTAGCCGCGACAAATTTCATTGACGAGCACGACGAAGTTACCGTGGAAGGGATTGGAGGCCGAATGGGCGGTTCAATGGGAGATATTCCGGGCGTACGATTTAAGGTCATAAAAGTAAACAATGTTTCTCTTGAAGAAATGGTCCGCGGCAGAAAAGAAAAACCAGTACGGTAGAGCCATGCAAACAGAACAAAACAGCTTGGTTTTCGGCAAATGGGAGACCACCAACATTCAAGTTGAAGATCCAGGTATCAAGCGCTACGTGCACTTCGAATCACCAGAAATCCTTACCGGCGGAAGACACGCTCATCAACAGTTCAACAAGTCAAACTTGTCTATCGTCGAGCGGTTAACCAATAAACTCATGCGCGGACAGGACAACACAGGAAAGAAAATAAAAGCGTACGGGGCCATAAGAAAGGCGTTCGATATAACTAACAAACGTACGGGTGAAAATCCTGTGAAGTTGCTCATTCAAGCTATTGAAAACGCAGGACCTCGCGAAGAAACTGTGCGGCTGAAATACGGCGGCATTTCCGTTCCAAAAGCGGTTGACACCGCATCTCAGCGGCGGGTCGACTTAGCCCTCATGTACATCGCGCAAGGCGCTCAGAAGGCCGCGTTCAAAAGCAAGCGCACGATAGATGATTGTCTCGCATCTGAGATCATAGCAGCCGCAAAAAATGATGTGCGGAGCTTTTCGATCAGCAAGAAGGAAGAAAAAGAGCGAGTGGCTAAGGCAGCGAGATAACGCAATCATTCTGGACTAAACGCATGGTAAGCAGGCAGAAGATGGTCGAGCGTGTTACAACGCTCATGGATCGACCTGAATATATACGCAACATTGGGATTGTGGCACATATAGATCACGGAAAGACTACACTTTCCGACAATCTGCTCGCAGGAGCAGGCATGATCTCAAAGGAGCTGGCAGGAACGCAACTTTTCATGGACTTTGACGAAGAAGAGCAAGCGAGAGGAATCACAATCAACGCAGCGAACGTGTCTATGGTTCACGAGTTTCTCGGGAAGGAGTACCTGATAAACCTCATCGATACACCGGGACACGTCGACTTCGGGGGAGACGTCACACGCGCAATGCGAGCGGTTGACGGTGCAGTCGTCGTGGTCGACGCCGTTGAAGGGACGATGCCTCAAACGGAAACAGTGTTGCGGCAAGCACTTAAGGAAAACGTCAAACCAATCCTCTTCATAAACAAAGTTGACCGGCTCGTCAACGAGCTCAAACTCGATCCGCAAGCGATGATGGGCAAATTCGTCAATCTGATCAATCACGTAAATAAGTTGATACAGGGAATGAACGAAAAGCTGTTCGACGCAGGGTGGAAGGTCAAGGTCGACGACGGTTCTGTCGCGTTTGGATCTGCACTCTATAACTGGGCCTTGAGCGTGCCTCAGATGGAAAAAACGAAAATTACGTTCAAGGATGTGTACGAATACTGTGCCAACAACAAGCAAAAAGAGCTTGCCGAGCGCAGCCCACTTCACGACATTGTGCTTAACATGGTTATCACGCACCTGCCGAATCCACTGCAAGCACAGAAGGAACGCGTTCCTGTCATATGGCACGGTGATAAAAAGTCTGAGGAGGGCAAAGCGATGCTGAGCTGCGACCAGCGCGGCCCAGTACAGCTGATGATCACTGACATATCCATCGATCCTCACGCAGGCGAAGTAGCTGCGGGACGACTTTTTTCGGGATCGCTCGAACGCGGACAAGAGCTCTCTGTTTCGGGCATGCCAAACAAGAATCGAATCCAACAGGTGGGCATATTTATGGGCGCAGAGCGGATCGAAGTTGAACGAATCCCCGCAGGTAACATCGCAGCCGTCACTGGGCTACGCGACGCCATCGTGGGCTCGACCGTTTCTTCTCTAAAAGGCGTCGTTGCTTTTGAAAGCATCAAACATGCGAGTGAGCCTGTGGTTACGGTAGCAGTTGAAGCCAAGAACATGAAGGACCTGCCCAAGCTCGTTGAAGTGCTACGACAAGTCTCGAAGGAGGATCCGACGCTCCGCGTGACCATCAATGAGGAGACGGGAGAACATTTGATCTCCGGGATGGGCGAATTGCATCTTGAGATAATTGCCCACAAAATCGAGAGAGACAAGAACGTTCAAATCACCACGTCAGAACCTATCGTTGTATATAGAGAGACTGTCCAAGGCCACGCGGGACCTGTCGAGGGTAAGTCTCCTAACCGCCATAACCGCTTCTACTTCGAGATAGAGGCTTTGCCGAGCGATGTTGTCACTTTGCTAAAAGAAGGCGCCATCAACATGAATGCCCCGGAAACGGAGCGGCGAGCGGTGCTGATGGAAGCGGGCTTACAAAAAGACGAAGCGAGAAACGTCGCTGATGTCTTCGTATCAAATCTTCTCCTCGATATGACGAAAGGGATTCAATATCTGCGCGAAACTATGGAACTCATCATCGAGGGATTCCGAGAAGCGATGAAGACCGGGCCGCTAACTCGAGAGCCTTGTGAGGGTATAAAAGTCAAACTGGTCGATGTCACCCTGCACGAAGATGCGGTGCACAGGGGCCCCGCGCAAGTCATACCTGCAGTTCGATCAGCGATATTTGCGGCCATTCTAATGGCCAAGGACGTTGTGCTTGAACCCATGCAAAAGGTGTTTATAAGTGTGCCTCAAACCCTGATGGGAAGCGCGACGCAACAGATACAAGGAAGGCGCGGTCAAATACTAGATATGGACTCCGAAGGCGACACAGTCGTCGTAGTCGGCAAAACACCGGTTGCCGAGATGTTTGGTTTTGCCGGAGATTTGCGATCAGCCACCGAAGGGCGCGCCATATGGAGCACCGAGTTCCTCGGATTTGAAGTTTTAACGCAAAGCTTACAACCAGAGATAGTAAAACAGATACGGCAGAGGAAAGGTCTAAAAGCCGAGCTGCCAAAACCACACGATTTTATAGGTTGAAAGGAGGAAAGAACAAAAATGGCTGTAAAGCCCCACTTGAATCTGGCAATGATAGGTCACGTTGACCACGGTAAGAGCACATTAGTCGGAAGGCTATTGTTCGAAACTGGCAACGTAGGTGCGCATATAATTGAGTCGTACAAGAAAGAGGCAGAGGCAAAGGGCAAAGGATCCTTTGAGTTTGCGTGGGTAATGGACTCACTAAAGGAAGAACGAGAGCGCGGCGTAACAATTGACATTGCGCACCAACGATTCGATACGGAAAGCTACTATTTCACAATCGTCGACTGTCCGGGTCACCGCGACTTCGTAAAGAACATGATTACTGGAGCATCGCAAGCTGATGCCGCAATCTTAGTGGTTGCAGCGCCCGATGGCGTTATGGCTCAAACAAAAGAGCACGTCTTCCTTGCGCGGACTCTTGGAATCAACCAGCTAATCGTAGCAATCAATAAAATGGATGCTTCAGATTTCGGTCAAAAACGGTTTGATGACGTGAGAGACGAAGTGGGAAAGCTGCTGAAAACAGTTGGGTATCGAGAGGAAGACGTTCAATACGTCCCCGTTTCGGCCTTTAAAGGCGATAACGTTACGAAACTAAGTGATAACATGTCGTGGTATAAAGGCGAGACGCTCTTGCAGGAGATCAACAAGTTCAAAGTTCCTGAAAAACCAGTTAATCTACCCCTTAGATTACCTATACAGGACGTCTACACTATCTCAGGTATCGGGACCGTGCCCGTTGGAAGAGTCGAAACGGGAAAGATGAAAAAAGGAGACAAAATAATATTCGAGCCCGCAGATGTCCGAGGGGAAATCAAGTCAATAGAAATGCACCACGAAGAGATTCCAGAGGCTGCACCAGGGGATAACGTAGGTTTCAACGTCCGCGGCGTGGCCAAAAAGGATATCAAACGTGGCGATGTCACCGGACATCAAGATGCCCCACCGAGTGTCGCAAAGGAGTTTACAGCCCAAATTGTCGTTTTGCAGCATCCGAGTGCAATAACTGCAGGCTACACGCCCGTGTTCCACGCTCACACCGCGCAGGTTGCGTGCACGTTCACCGAGATAAAGGCAAAGCTCGACCCTAGAACGGGACAAGTCAAAGAATCCAATCCAGACTTCATAAAAACAGGCGACGCAGCTATTATTCAAGTCCGGCCGACAAAGCCCTTTGTGATAGAGAAAGTCAAAGAAATACCGCAATTAGGACGCTTTGCAATTCGAGATATGGGACAGACTATCGCAGCAGGCATGTGCATCGATATCGTCCCTCGCTAGCGTAACAAGGTTTAATGCAAAAAGCAAGAATAAGGCTGTCAGGAACGAGCCCGGAAATGCTCGATCACGTTTGTGAGCAGGTCAAGAGCATCGCCGACAGAACCGGAGTGAATCTTTCTGGTCCGATCCCGCTTCCCACTAAAAAGCTCAGAGTGCCCATACGAAAGAGTCCTGATGGAGAAGGCACGGCAACGTGGGAGCACTGGGAAATGAGGGTTCACAAACGACTCATCGATCTTGATGCTGACGAACGCGCCCTGCGGCAGCTCATGAGGATACAAGTCCCCAAAGATATCAACATCGAAATTGTGCTAGAAGGCTAAGATTTACTTGTTCAAGGTGATTTTGCTTTAAACGGGCAGTCGCCTCGCTCTAGCGTACGAACATGCGGCCGAGGTAGCCAAGTGGACTACGGCGCCAGCCTTGAGCGTGCCTTTTGTGGTTCAATGATAGCTGGTGAGGCTTTCGCCTCGCAGGGGTTCAAATCCCTTCCTCGGCGCTTCTATTTTGTTGCACATTTTTCCCAAGGCTTGATAATGCAAAGCTGTTTGTTTACTTCATCTATGTCAACGATCGAGTAAGCGATGCCCCGCCTTTCAAGAAAATCGATGAAAAAGTGCTCAAAGTAAGCGGATTTGTCCTCGTTAAATCTGGTCGCCGCAAAAACAAATGCCATCATATTCTGGCAGAAGCGCGACGCCAGCCAGTGATAGTCGTTATCCGAAATGTGGTACTTAACGGTTGGCTTCCCTTTCGCCGACTTGGGTTTGAACAATGCCATACTGTCGCCTGGCAAGTTTCTGTACCTACCACTACGTTCTGCGTTTAAATAAATACGTTCTCGAAAGCACACAGAAACAGGTATCTTCAGATCCGAGCAGCGAGAATGAAGAAATAATAGCAGCGATATCATCCGCTGCGTGTTCCGTCCGACGTCCCTCAAGCGAAAACATTACTGAATTTTCAAAAGCGCTTTTTAGTGTGGATCCTATAAAGCCTTGAAAACCAGCCAGCGTGCACATCCGCTATAAGACCATATACGGTGGATTTAAAATACCAAAGACTCATAGGTAGTTCAAATGAGCGATGAAATTCGATTTGTGATTCCAAAGGGCAGCTTGGAGGAACAAACAATCAAGTTCTTGAAGCTAGCAGACTTAGAAGTCATCCGAAAAAGCCCGAGGGATTACAACCCAAAGATCAAAGATTTTAGAATTAGTACCGTGAAAGTACTGAGACCTCAAGAAATCCCCCAATATGTTGCCGCAGGCTACTTCGATCTTGGCATAACTGGACTCGACTGGGTGCGCGAGACTGGAAGTGAGGTGCGAATCGTCGCGGAGCTGCCCTACAGCAAGACGGCATCTGAAAAGGTCAAAATCGTGCTCGCAGTCCACGAACAATCAACGGTAAAGACGCCGCTTGATTTGAAACAAGGCAGTAGGATTTCGACAGAATATCCAAACCTGGCAAAACAATATTTCGCACAGATAGGTGTATCCGTTGACATATTCTTATCGTATGGTGCCACCGAAGCTAAGGTCCCAGATATCATGGACGGTATTGTCGAGCTAACCGAGACAGGTGAGACTCTCAAGAGGGGCGGTCTCAAGGTGATCGACGTCATTCTCGAATCATCAACCGTGCTGATTGCCAATCAAGAAAGCTACCTAGCTAAGCCCCGCTCAATAGACGATATCAAGACGCTCATATTAGGTGCCATAGACGCCCAAAACAGGGCTCTAATCAAAATGAATGTGCCTGAAAAAAAGCTCAAAGAGATTATTGCAATATTGCCTACGATGAAAGCCCCCAGCGTTGCCAAATTGTTTGAAACAGACTACTACGCGGTAGAATCAGTAGTAGCAAAAGAACAAATCAATGAGCTAATTCCAAAGCTAAAGCAGCACGGAGCGGAAGACATTTTAGAGTTATCAATAAGCAAGATCGTAGACTAGCCGGCTCCTTTCGTACGAAGATGAATAAACGGACTATCGCGCCCCCTATCCGGTTGCGCGCGTGCGCACTGCTGATCCTCGTTGCAGTGACACTAACCGCTACGCTAGCTGGTTGCGTGACCGAACAGCCAAGCAGCGAAAGAACGTCTCCTACAATCAATCCGGTCAACGTCACGCATACCTATTATTACTCTTACAACGGCACGTCGTATCTCACAGGTATCATCAAAAACATAGGAACACAGAACCTTGCGGACGTGAGCCTTCAAGCTGAAGGATACGCGAACAACACAACGTACGAGCGAGGCTACGCAGGTCCGGAAATGGGAGTCAATTCAACCCTCCTACCTGGGGAGACCGCACCGTTTATGATCAAAATGTTGCCAGTGGCGTTTGGCAGTGCTAGCACCACCCCCCTCAATCAAACACAAGTTGCATCAGCAAACTTGAAAACAGCGACCTCTACGCGAAATATCACCTCCAATAATTCAAAAACTCAAACTAGCACGCAACCAGCCAAAAAATACAATTTAAGCTACAGGATACTGCCGCCCGACTATAAGATCTCAAACGAAAACCCGTTTCCGCTGGCGATCTTGAACAACAAAACCCATTTCTTAAACCAGACAATTAGCGGCGTCAGCGGAGAGGTTTACAACGGGGGAACCGAGAACGTCAACTCCTCGGTTGTAGCAGTCGCACTCTATAGAAAAGACGGAAATGTTCTAGGCGTTTTTGCAGGCAAGCCGCAAGGAGAGTTGGCTCCAAAAAAGACGGCGCCATTTCAAATCGATATACCGCGCAATTTTTCACTTTCGTTAGCGGACGTAGCTAGAACCGAAGTATATGCATACAAGTTCACTAGTTGACGCTCATACCTGGCTAACGAGAACCGCATCGTTGACGACCTCGATTCTTAGTTCGCCCTCGGAGACTTCTGTCTTAAAAACCCTCTCACACACGCGCATCGGCAAAACGACTTCAATATTGTCTTCATCCCTGGTATAGGTCCCGGCAACGCTTCCACGCGTTGCTTGTTCCGCGCCTGTAATTTCGACCAGCGTTATCGTTTCTTCGTTGATGCTTGTAGAGACGCTCCCGGATGCTTTGTTAAGTGGAAAAGCGCTCCCTATGCAAAACGTCTCTATGCACTTTGCAGGTATCACTATAGTTGTAAAATCTTTGTCACAGCGATACCTCACTTTCCCCATTAACATAACGCGCCCTCCGACGATCCAACATGAAGACCATATTGCGCGCAAATATTTATAATAAACTCAACGAAACGTTGCCAAATACCAAAAAGTTAAACCTAGGGTGGGCTTCGGCGCATCGCTTTCGAGCTGCTGGCTCCTCGGATCGTTAGCTGATATGTAAATCCTTATCGAAGAAGTGGAGTTCGAATTTTGGACCAAGTTCCCCAAGCGCATCGTTCGCTGTGTTTCTCGTTTTTTCGGGCAAGATTAAGACTATTCGGTCAACGTCTAGACTCTTGAGCTGAAGCCATTTCGCAACGAGCTCATCTGTTATCTCGCCCTCAACTACGACTTCCGAAATCACAGTCGGTGTATCGCTTGATAAGAATGGTTTGACGCTATAAACGTCGTAGGCGAGGAGATCTGGGTACACGTCGTTGATGCCAGCAACCTTATTCCCCATTATGTTCATGACAACTTTGTATTTTTTAAATAATGTCTCGGCTGTTTTTCTAATAACTTCGTCGTGAAGGGTTTCTGCCTTCGAAGCGGTCGGAGTGGACATACTTCCCATATTAAGATCGCTAATACATACGCTTTTTGGCGTATCTTTTTCAGGGCTCTGATGGCAAAAGTCACCTACTCGTCTTCCCGTTCGACAGGCGTTGCAAATTCGACGGCGCGGCGCACGTCTTAGCTCCGGCAATTTGCGGATTTGAGATTCTATTGTTCCTAGATAGCGTAACAAAATAATTTTACTACATAGCTATTTATTGAAATCTCCAAAATTACCCTTTGTTCTTCGCAGAGGTGTCCTTAATGCGTATAGATGAAATGAATAAAAAGATACTATACCTGCTGCAGCAGGATGGCAGGATGACGTACAAAGACATTGCCAAAGCGATAAATAGGTCAGAATCAACGGTGCGCGACAGGATATCAATAATGGAGGACGAAGGAGTCATAAAGGGGTATTCCGCAATCGTCGACCGCGGAAAGGTAGGACTGCACTGCTGTGCCAGCGTCTTTGCAAAAGCTCCCTTGGAAGAGCTCGACTCTTTGTCGAAGAAGTTAGCCGAATTTGAAAATGTTTTTCAAATAGACCACGTTAGCGGCGACCATAACTTACGTTTTACCGTTGCGGCTCTTGACTATTCTCAGCTCAGAAGCGTGATGAATAGCCAAATAGCCGATCTCCCACTCGATATAAAGCAAGTCGATATTGTCATGAAGTCGCTGAAAGAGCTGGGCCCCCTCAAACTCCAGTAGGATAGACGCGCTATTATCCGCGTCGCAGACAGCAAGTTAGCTCTTTTTTTTAGACGCCGTTAAGACATGGCGACGACTTAATAAGACTCTGCAGCGTTAGATTATCTGATGGAGTCTAAACGGGTGGAGAAGCACAAATACAAGATGCCAAGAGGGATGCGATACTCCACATTGGTCGAACGAGCAGAGTTCTACTGTAACGAGTTCAATGCTAAAGCGCTGCTTGACTGGCAGTCTTTCCGAAAAACGACGGTATTGTCATTCTTAGTCGGCAAGTATACCCAAATCTACCTCAAACAATTTGAGGACATCAGAGATGATGTGGTCGTGATTGACGACTACTGCGATGTTCCGGGCATGCAACAATACCTCCTCAAATATCTCCCTGAAGGAGTCTACTACGACACAAATCATTACGAAGATCTTGACATATGTAGGGGTTGTCCATATTGCTATAAGACCGACAAATGCCTTCCTTGCAAGCACTACGTCGGACAAGAACTTGTTTTTGATTTAGACCCTGAAAACGTTTATTGTCCGGTGCACGGCGACTTAGATCAGAAGATGAAGGCGCACCAAGGCCGCATGCTCTGTTTGATTGAGTTCAAGATCCTGAGAAAGAGGGCAGTTCTGATGTACCGTGAGCTTAAGCAAACGTATTCCAAACTGCGCGTGGTTTATTCAGGTCGCGGTTTTCACATCCACGTGCTTGATGCTGACGCGACGTATTTGACGCGCGCCGAGAGAAGTGCGCTGGCTAGCGGCTACGCAAAAAGGTTCCCTATAGACGAATGGGTCACCGCTGGGAACATCAAACTAATTCGACTCCCATATACTTTACACGGAATGATATCGAGAATCTGCGTCCCAGTAGATCCAAATGAACTAGAGGCTTTTGACCCGATCAACTACGATCCGGCCATACCCCGTTTTCTACTGTTTGAAAAAACCTGAAGTCAAACGAAGAGTATTCTGCTGGCACCCATAGCAGCTATTTTTCACCTTCTACCTCTTCGCCTTTGTAGTATTCTTCTTTTTTTCTTCTGTTCCGTTCATGTTCACACCAAATGGAATGTCACAATCCAACTATAAAAAGATGACACTTATGTTGCACTTATTGGCTCGTAGGGCCAATTAAAATGCCTAAAAAGCAATTATAGTCACGTTCTTACAAGCCTCGAACTTAGAGCTCGCGACGACCCCGCCCCCATAAAAAGGCGAGAGAAGTAAACTGTTAGCCAACCGCAACTCAGAATCTGCGGCGCTGCAGAAATGATCGAGGCAACCTGATCTATGCCTCGATCAGCATCTAGTTCCAACACAAAAAGGCTCTAGAACGCGTATTACGGACATCAGGCACAAGAAAATTGTTGTTCAAAAGCTGATAACGCTAGAGCGTACTTGTTTTCCCATACTAGTACTTGTTTCTGATTAACATTTGCGTTTTCTTTAGCTCTTAAGCCCAGTGAAAGCACGTTCCACATATCCTGAACGATTCGCCACACATATCGCATATTGGACCGGGCAGTTAATTCGGTTTGAATCTTCTCCGCTGCTCCCCCAAAGGAAGAACATAGTTCGCTATATCTTTCTTCCATACACTCACCGACGACACGAGCCAACAACTTAGCGAGAGCGTCAATATCCCCCTCATCAACGACCTCTTTTTTTGTGACGTCTTGCAGTTCATTCAACATCGTGATCAGAACCTTATGCAGCTTGCTTGGTGAGTATTCGTAGATCACGTCAAGTCTCGTACGTTGTGCGAGCCCTCCGACGCCCAGTGTAAGTAGAATGGCATCGCTGAAAGATGATTCACAATCATCAAATATCAGTACAGTATCTTTCCACTTGTCAAATGAGACTACAACCTGCTGAGTTGTTGCGATCCGTATCACGCTAAAGACGCGCGGAGCATCACGCCCATGCACGACCGGCCCCGACTTGTACCAGTAGTAGGGAAGATGCAGCTCAAGTCCTTTTCTTTCGCAGGCCTTGTGTATTAGGAACAGAATCCTGTAGAAACGTGATGGGGTGAGCACGTAACGTGGCTCATCGCGTTTAAACGTCTGACTTTCAAACTTCGCTAGTATTTCCGGAGCAACGCACGGCGTATGCTGAAACTTGTCGATAATGTGAAGCATGGTATATGCCAACAAAGGGTTCTTCCCGACCTCGTAAACGTAATCGAGTTCTCTCGCTAAACCCATGTTTTCCCTTAAGTGCTAAAATATGTGTCCTTTCGAGCAAACGGCCTGGATATTATCACAACTGCATAGGGGCATGAGTCCCATCCTATGTATTCCTGTCAGCGCCTCCACTTCGTTCTGCGCAGTCTAAGTAGATTCGAAAAACTAGTCGCGTGCTCGCATCGCGTTCAGGTTCGCAAGCCTGGCTGCAGACTTCGCGATGGTTATTTTTTGTCCATCTCGTAGATGTCTGACTCCGTTGGTAGGATCTCTTTCTGCTTTTTTCTCTTCCGTTCCATCTTCTTCTTCCATTCTTCAGGCGTCAGCCATTCCTCATGTTCATTCGAATCCATTGTTAAAGCACCCCTATTTCGTTATAGACAGCTAATAGCGATATATTGGAACGTCAGAGCTTGAGCCCTTAACGAGTAGTAGCTATTTGCATACATCGGAACTCTCCGTCGGAAAGCTTAAAGTATTGCCTGCATTTTATTCTTGAACTCAGGAGCGGAACAATGTCGCCAAACGCAATAGAAAACGATCCCGCGCACGATTTGCAGGACCAAGTCTTGTCTCAGTTGCGGATGATAGAAGTATCGCACGATCTCACTATTACAAATTTGACAGGTATCGCCAAGATAATAATTGCAAACGTCAAAAACAACAGCCAAGCGTTGCAGGTCTGCACGGCAATCAGTACGTGGATCGCTATCAACGCAATGCAAGGAAATGTAATTGTGCCTGAACCTTTAGTCAGAAAATACGCGAGAAAAGCAATTTCATAGCCAAGGAATCGAACAACCTCGCGCGCTATCAGAGTGATATCTCCACAAAGACGCAAGTTCTCCGCCACAACGCGACTTCGATCACAGAAATGAGCAATCTGCTATCGTATTATGCTTAAAATACTCTTTCTCGGAACGAGTGGGTCGATGCCAACAGTCGCTCGGAGTCTTCCTTCTATCCTGATCAAACGAGATGGAGAAGCTATCCTCTTCGACTGTGGTGAGGGCACGCAACGCCAAATGATGCGTTGCCGGACCGGAATCAACTTATCTTCTGTCTTTATCACTCACTGGCACGCCGACCATTTCCTCGGTTTGCCTGGACTGATTCATACAATGTCTTTTCAGAACAGGAGTAACAAGCTAGTTGTTTATGGGCCTCGGTGGGCGGGGATTCCAAACTTGTTTGCCCTCATTAACCCGCAGTTTGAAGTCGATTTTATTGAGGTCTCGCCCGGCGACTTAATAGAGCTCGGCTCATTTTTCGTCGAAGTCTTCACCGTCGACCACGGAACAAACTCATGCGGTTACGTGTTTGAAGAACGCGAGCGGCCTGGCAAGTTTAACAGAGAAACGGCAGAAGAACTCGGACTTAAACCTGGACCATTGTACAAAACCCTCCAAAATGGCGAATCGGTGTCGGTCGGCGGTCGAGTGATTGCTCCAGAACAAGTAATAGGACCAATGCGTCCCGGTAGAAAAATCGTATATACAGGCGATACACGTCCCTCAGATCACGTCGTGCGAGCTGCTGAAAACGCCGACCTGCTAATTCACGAAGCGACGCTCGCGACGGATCTAAAAGAATACGCGAAGACTGTCGGCCATTCGACAGCAGCTGAGGCGGCTCAAGTAGCGCAAAGAGCTGGTGTGCTTACGCTAATCCTGACTCACATAAGTTCTCGGTACGCAAATACAACGCAGTTGTTGGAAGAGGCGCGACTGATATTTCCCAACACATTTGTGGCGGAAGATCTCCTTGAATTGGAAGTGCATTATAAAGACCGGCTTGAGCACACGAAAATTAAACGCACTGGACGTATGTCTAACCTGTGATGCGCCTCAAGTACGTCAAGCTTTGAGCGCCTTCGTCGAGCGTTCTTGATTCTAAAACGAAAATGCCTTTGTATCGCCGAAGTGCCCGCATTACTCGCTCCCAATCGATGTTCCCTAAGCCGAGAGCCAAATGTTCATCCGTTTGACCGTTGTTGTCGTGCAGATGAATATGATCGATCTGCATTCCCAAGAAGGAATCTATGGCGTCGGCCGTATTTGCATGACCAACGTCGAACGTAAAACCTAGGCCGTCCGGACGCATATCTTCAATTTCATCAGGAAACCGACCGAGCAAAAAGTCTACGTTGACCATATTTTCGACAGTCGCTGTTACGTCATATTCTCTAGCACACTGCGCTAGTTCTACCAGTGCCTGCTTGTTCCTATACAGCGCCTTCTCCGGGCAGAACGCGGCTAGGGGCGAAACATAACCTGGGTGGATCACGAAAACACGCGCGTGATTGGCTAACCCCTCTATAGTTGCCTTGATCTGCCTAAGGGTTTCCCGCCAAATCGGTGTATTAAGGCTAGCAATATTCAAGTCAGAAAACGGGGTGTGAACGCTAATCTCAAGACCATAAGAGGACTCTGCATACTCAATCAATGAAATGAGGTCTTTATCTAACTTCTGCGGGCCTTCCGCGATTACTTCCCAGCCCTGAAATCCAACACTCGTGAAATCCTCGAGCTGCTCAACGTTGATGAGAGCTGACGACAAGTAGACGTTCATTGCAAGCTCTCGTTTGTGATTGCGTCGATCAGCTTTTCAGGTAAAGGCGCCACGACGCGAACAAAAATGGGTCCCATCGGATCCTGCGAAAAGTTAACCTTCCCTACTAGTGCCACTTGCTTATTCAAAGTGAATTCAAAAGAATCAAACGTGAGCCCCTTCATAAGCTCCGCTTTTGCGGTCGCCCGAATTCGCTGCACTTTAAGAAGGGTGGCAAATGTTTCAAGTGTGCTGCTTCTTCCTGTTATGTAGTTGTTTGCGCGCTCCAAAGCGGCGTCTGGGAATATATTCCGAATAGCGCGTTCTACTTTTTCTTGTGCCTCTGTTTCGTAAATTGGCGTTTGTATACTTATCTTGACATTGTTCCTCGGTGCAGACTGAACGAGTCGCTCGAGTAAGCTGGATACTGCAGATCTGAGTTCTTCAAGAGTCCCTTCGTTTTGAATGGAATATTCAGCTGCACCTAGCGCTTCTTCAAGGCCCCACGCTAACTCACGTTCATCTTTTTCTTCAAAGCGTTCAAAACTACGTGCATCGTCGCGGCGGCTTCTGCCTTTGACCCTTTCAAACCTAACCTCAGGGCCTGCAGATATGGCGATGAGTTTGAAATCGCGCTTAAACTCTCTTCTATAAGCGTTTACCTCAGCTATTCCCCTAAGACCATCTATTACGACTTTTTGAGATGTGAGAGAGCGCACCGCTGGAACGCACATTTTAGCTATTGCATCCATCCCGTGTTCAGCGCGCAATTTGTTAGCAATTGTTCCAACGTTCTTTTCACTTAGCTCGATACCTCGCTTGCGCATATGGGATCGTACTGCATCGCCCATAGCTACCGGGAAAAACCCTTCAGCTTGAGCGATGGCAGCTGCTTCAGATTTACCCGACCCCGGAAATCCTACAAACCCGATGACTAACAAATCGTCTCCTCTGATAGAGAATTTACGCTTAGGCAATATCTTCGTCGCCTTTCTCAAGCGTTCGAATTCTTAGCGGGCGGCGACATTGGACTGCGAGCTTAGCGATCTCGTCGCGTGTTAACGTGGTCAGATCTGTTCGCGCACACATTTCGGCTCTGCCCTGCTGTAGCGCATAAGGAGTAGTCTTGTACTCATTCACCATTTCAATGATCTCATCTTGGCTAAGCAACCCTTTGAAAAGTGTCGTTCTCAACTCAAACTCGAGAAGTCTGTTTGCAGCTAAGGCTTCGCAGCCGATATCAATTGCTCGTTTAATCTTATCTATGTAAGTACGAGCGTTGGCGATTCCGATGATTCGTGCATATTTTTGCGGATTGGAGAGAGGCGCTTTGAGATCAACAAAAAGCCCGTCAAGCAGCTGAGCAGCGATCAACGTCTCCAGCACCTCGGGAAATGATCCATTAGTCTCGATTCCCACGAGAAGTCCTTCGTTTTTTGCTTCTCGAGCCAGTAACTGAAGCAATTTCAGACGCAGTGTTGGTTCGCCACCCGAAAAAACTAGTGCGCTGACATAGTCCTTATTGCGTTGAATTTCACGCAGTAACGCATCAGAATTAATTGGCAGCGCTGCGCCCCAAATTCTATAGTTTTGACAGTAGCAGCATTTGAAGTTGCACCCGCGAAGAAACACCACCATTGAAGCTTTTCCGGGCCAGTCAATAGTCGAGAACGGTACTACGATTGATTTATCGAAATTGTCTAAGTTCAGTTGCACGGAATACCAACTTCAGCGAGAACACACTGAATGTCAATTACCCAGTATCAGCTAAATAGTATGCTTGGAGGAGCATCCACTTTAATCTTGCTCAGAGCATGGTCGAAATGCTCCGCCTTGACTACAGTTTCATCAATTATCGCTTGGTGCAGCGCAATCTTCAACACCTTCTCGACAAGATCCCTGCCGGAAAAACCCTGGGTTCGACGTGCTATTTTTGCAAGATCAACTGTTTCGTGCAGCTTTACAGGGAATGTTCGCGAGTAGTTCACAAGGATCTGCAGCCGCTCATCTTGTTTAGGAAGAGAAAATTCTATTTCCTCTTCAAACCTGCTTCTAACGGAATGATCCAGCGCGCTGTGTCGGTTTGTAGCCCCTATTGTGCAGATTCCTGATCTATCTTCAATGCCGTCCATCTCTGTTAGAAGCGCATTTACTATTTCTAGGACGTCTCCTCGGAGCTCTTGGTAACTTCGATCGAGTCCTATCGCGTCAAGCTCATCAAAAAATAAGATACACGGAGCCAGATCTTTTGCCCGCGCATAGAGAAGATGTATTCTCGCAGCCCCCTCCCCAACGTGCTCGCCGATTAACTGAGTCGATTTGACGGTCAGTATAGGAGCGTCTGTCACACTCGACAATGCCTTCGCCATCATTGTTTTTCCAGTTCCAGACGGGCCAAAAAACAGAATGTTCTTCGGAGCCCACCTGCCGAAGCTTTCAGGATCTTTCAAGTATCTTTCGATAAGTCTACATTTCTTCTTGGCAGCTTGTTGTCCGACGATGTCCTCGAGCATTACACCTGCAGCAATTTGGGGGATGTTACTCTCCGTCTCCTGTACCACGATTACCGTTGATTTGCCAATCGTCGCGTGTTTAGGTTCGACATTCATGATCTCAAAAGCAAAATCCGGATACATCCTCCGATCGAACAAGTAGTCACCTTTCTTCACCGAAGCACCAAACCATTGCTCCTTCGCGTAATAATAGAATACTCGGGGTTCGCTTACCTCTGGGTGCTCGAAATCACTCTTCATCGGGTACCCCGCGGGCTTTAACACGATGAATTTGGCAGAAGTCGTCGAAGCTTTGATAGCTGAGTCACTCATTTTTTCTCTCTTGAGTAAACCATTATAAGTCAAGGATTAAATTATTTATGATGCCCATGCAAAGTATTAGAGCCTTTATTGGAATTGACCCCGATAACGAGACGCGAGAGGAACTCCTCACGATTCAGCGCGATAAACTGAAAATAGACCAGTTCTCATCAGTGAAGGCAGTCGATCCACGAATAGCCCACATAACCTTAAGCTTCCTCGGGAACATCACATCTTCTGAGCTCTCGGCCATTACTGAAGCACTGAGCTCTATCTCGTTTCACCCGTTTTGCGTAACACTTAGCGGTATTGGCGTCTTTCCTAGCATGAAAAAAATAAGAGTCATACACGTTGGATTGAGCGACTCTGAAGACATGAAAACGTTACACGAACTGATCGTTGAAGCACTGAAGGGAAGGCAAGGGCCAGATAAGAAATTTGATCCACATATCACCTTGGGAAGAGTCAAGCGGACCATCCCTACAGAGTTGAAGCTGTTGGCTGCCACAATAGCCCCCCTTTCTACGTCCTTCGTCGGCTATCTCAATGTTTCCTCTTTTCAACTAAAAAGAAGCACCTTGACTCCTAAGGGCCCTATATATGACACGCTCGAGGAATTTCGATTATGAAGAATGAGTTTACCCGAGTACAAATGGAGGTGCTGAAAAGAATAAGACCGTCACGCGATGAGCGTGATCGTCTGCATCGAGTTACACAACAGGTGATTTCAGCAGCACAAAGCGCCATTAAAACCCGGAGCTTAAAAGCGACTGTAGACGTAATTGGCTCTGCAGCGCGAGACACGTGGATCTCAGGCGATCGAGATATCGACATATTCATTGGATTTGACATTAGCACCTCGCGCGAAGACCTAGAACGCTACGGACTAGAAATAGGGAAAGAGATTGCAGTCCAGGGCTACGTTATAGGCTTCGCTGAGCATCCCTACGTAAAAGCACGCTGCGGCGATTTCGCTATCGATGTCGTACCTCATTACATTATCGAAAATACAAACCAACTGCTCTCTGCAGTCGACAGAACTCCGTTTCATCAGCGATACGTCAGTGAGCACCTCGGCGCAAGACATGATGATGTCAGGCTGCTGAAACAGTTTCTAAAGGGAGCGGGGATATACGGCGCAGAATTGCGCGTCAAAGGATTCTCTGGGTATCTCTGTGAGCTACTCGTCATCAAGTACGGCTCCTTCACGGGCGTGTTGTCAAATGCGCAAGATTGGAAAGTGGGAACGTGCATTAGCTTGACCGGCGGACACGCTCGGAGCTCCTTCGGGAGCCCTCTTGCGGTTATCGACCCTGTTGATGCAAAGCGGAACGTAGCTGCTGCTGTCTCTCTAGATAGTTTCTCGACGTTCATTGATTCTGCAAGAAGCTTCCTGGAACGGCCGTGCACAAAGTGTTTTTTCCCCCCCGAGATCGTTCCCCTCGACACTAGCGCCTTCCGTGCAATTGCAGATAAGCGAAAGACGACGCTATTCGGGGTGAAGTTCAACTTGCCAAACCTCGTTGATGACATTGCTTACCCGCAGCTCGAGCGAGCGCATAAAGGAATGTTGATTGCCTTGCTGCGACACGGCTTTTCAGCGCTGCGAGGCGATATCTACTACGATCAAGGCGAGGCGCTCATGCTGTTTGAAACGCTCGTTTGGCAACTCCCTTCAGCAGAGAGACACGTAGGTCCGCCGGTGGACACAAAACGACACGCGAGCACGTTCAAGAAGAAATATGTCAAAAACGCCTCGGTGCTTGCGGGACCGTTCATTGAAGACGGTCGTTACGTCGTTGAGCTTCATCGTAGGTATCTCACCCTCCCAGAATATATAACTACAGAGTTTAGAGATATCCGAACGAGCAAAGCAATCGTGCAAGCTATGGAAAAGGGATTTCAGATTCTCAAAGACGAAGAGCTCCTCGAAAGCGATCAAATACGGCTTTTTTTAGCCCGCTATTTTAACAGGACGCTCAACAACTGCGATTAGAATCATAGCTGCCAGTATTCTGATTGTATCTTGATCGCCTTGTCGACCTGGTCGCGGACGTGCTTTAATACGCCCTGATCAACGCGACCATCGTCGATTCTAGTCGGAAAATCGAACAGCGATCCGCATATCGCGAGCACAGAATCTGCAAGCGCCTGGAGATGATACCCGCCTTCTAAACACGCGATGACTTGTCCTCGTGGGGTTACTGATTTTATCCGCTCGGTCAATCCTCTGAATCCGTCGGAAGTGACAAGCATACCTCCGATTGGATCTGCACAGTGTACGTCCTGCCCGGCAGATATGAATGTGAGCTCAGGTTCAAACTGCTTGGCAATTGGAATGAGAAGCTGATCATACGCGTAGAAGAAGCTATCGTCGTTGACGCCAGGAGGTAGCGGTAAGTTCACCGTGAAACCCTCTCCTTCCCCTGAACCGACCTCCTCAAAATCGCCCGTTCCAGGATAAAAAGGCCGACGGTGGGTCGAAGCGTACAAGACGTGTGGATCATCATAAAAAGACGCTTGCGTTCCGTTGCCGTGATGCACGTCCCAATCGACTACTAGAACCCGATCGATGTCGTGACCAGAGAGGGCGTACTTTGCCGCGCAAGCAACATTGTTAAAGATGCAAAAACCCATAGCTTTGTCGCGGACTGCGTGATGACCAGGCGGCCTAACGACCGCGAACGCGTTGCTCGCGTCCGCTGTAACAGCATCAACTGCGCAAATAGCACCCCCTACGGCCAGCAGCGCCACGTCATAGCTTTTGGATGAGCAGTACGTATCCAAATCGAGCCAGCCACCGCCGGCCTGCGCGAGCTGTCTCACGCTGGCGACGTAGCTAGGATCGTGGTTAGCCCGCACGCGATCTGGAGCGGCTTTGATCGGTTTGACTATCGGAATACGTCGCGCGTGTTCATCTTCCTGTATGCGTTCCATGATCGCATCCATTCTGCTTCTAGATTCGATATGGTCGCCCGTATCGTGGTCCTTGTAAGCAGGATCGTAGACGATCGCGCCTGCCGCCATGAATGTGAGATGACTAGCCAAGGTTATTAACGTTCCCTTTATGACTCTCGCAGAAGTCGACAAACCGTTCAATTAGTCCGGAGTTAGGTTAATTTACTTGTAAACCGCATTAATCGATGGAAAAATGAGTTCTCTCAAAGTCGAAGACTACATGACACGCGAGGTAATTACCATTACGGCAACGGATACAGTCAAAGACGTAATAAGCCTCATAAAAAGCACAAAACACGATGGGTTCCCCGTAGTCAAAGACGAGAAGATAATCGGGTACGTTTCAGCACTCGACATCTTGCTGTGCGACCCCTCGGTCAAAGTCGCCGATATTATGTCTGTAAATTTGGTCGTTGCCCGTTGTGACATGGACTTGTTTGACGCAGCACGTGTACTGTTTAGATCGGACAGCAAGAAACTGCCCGTAATTGACGATAACGGCGTTGTACTCGGTATCATATCAACTACAGATGTTATACGATCGCAGATCGAACGCGCCACACCCGACAAAGTATGGAAGCTGATGCGAACGCTACGAACGATCCACAAAGTCCAGGTTGAGGAGCACTTCGGCCAAGTGAGGATCCTTGATTTGGTTCCGACGCAGTCAAAGATATTCGCCGACGAACTCGAAGGTAGGAGATACGAGCTTGAAAAAGGTCTTGCAGAACCTTTGATAGTCATTCAAAAGCGTCACAAGACCTTGCTGGTAGATGGACATCACCGGGCAGTCGCAGCTCAAGGCCTTAACCTTAAAGAGGTCGACGCTTATATCATTACGATGGAGCGAGACGTGCCTTTGGGCATGGAGCGAACGGCTGAGAACATCGGCCTCAGATCATTGACTGATATTCAAATACTTGAGAGCAGCACTCACCCGCTCATCGAAATTACGCGAAGAAGCGGCTCTCGAAATGTATGATCTTGACACAAACCTCACAGAGTTGAAATCTTTCGCAGCACGTCTGTTCGCGTAATTACTCCTTTCGGAGAGCCATTGGCCGTCACTATTAGGCGGCCAACGTCGTGTTCCTGGAACAAACGCATGGCCTCGCAAACAGGCCTATCTTCTTCAACTGAGAACAAGCTTTGGCTCATAATGTCCCCGGCTGAACCGAAGTTTCCGGCTGCGACGGCCTTTCCTAGATCCTTCAGCGTGACCACCCCGACGAGTTGGTCGCCCCGCTTCACTGGCGCCCCGTGAATATTGCCGTCAATCAAGATCTTGGCAACTTGCTGAAGAGGTGTGTTAATATCGATTGTGACCAAAGCGCTCGAGGCATACTCGCTTACCGGCGCTTTTGGAAGAGATATCATTTCAGAGACCAAAATAATGACCTTGTTTTCTGCGTCGTTTCTGCCGCAAACGGTGCCTTTTAGGGTTAGTTTGTTCACGGGGGTTGGCCCGAGCTTAAGCGTGTCACCTACATCGAACTCCCGGACGTTTCCAATTACCTTGATCGCTGCACTGCACACGTCTGGATGAGCAACCGTCATAAAATCGATTTCTTCGATCAAGACATCGCTCATCTCAGCGCCGTTCTTGATTAGAACGACGTGAGCCTCTTCCGCCATCGTGTCCAATTCCAGTTCCCGATATGCCGCGCTGGTTGCCTTATATCCGCCTTTAGGCCCCGGAACACCTTCCACAAGCTGAAGTGCTTTCAGCGATTGCATTTGATTTCTTATCGTGCCTGGATTGCGACCAAGCATCTGAGCTATTTCTTCTCCCCTAATTGAGCGCGAATTTCGTCGATATAAACTTACAAGAGCGCTTAGAATCTCCTTTTGAACGGAAGTCAGTTCCATAGCTTCAATTAATATGATTAATTATGAGATATAAGTTTTATTAGCTTGGGACGTTTAGGAATAAGAAATGTTCAATATTCCGACCGTTCCAACTTCACAGGAGTTGTTGGATAAAGCATTCAGAAAAAGTGTCCGTGCGAGAGCAGGAAAATCGCCAGGGCTAACTGCAGAGAAGGCAATGATACTGACCGCGTCAAATATCCTCGCGGACAATCTTCGAGCTGTTGTAAGGCGATTTCCGAACCTTGACGAGATCGACCCTTTCTATGCAGAGACAATCGATATAGTTGTCGGACTGGACCAGCTCAAGATGTCACTTGCTTCTGTCAGCTGGGCAGCGACAAAAATCCATCAGCTATCGAGGGCTGCGATCGCTAAAATGCCTCGAGTGCCTGACGCAAAAGCCGTACGGAAGCAGACGTTTGGACGAGCAGCGTCTATTATGAGAGAGATACGGTCGGATCTCGATTTCCTAAATCACGCTCGAAACACAATCAACGCATTTCCTGCCTTGGGGGACGAGCCGACTATACTGGTCGCTGGATATCCTAATGTGGGCAAATCGAGTTTTGTCGCATTTGTAACCAGCGCCACGCCCGAGATTGCACTCTACCCTTTTACGACGAAGGGGATTGTTGTAGGGCACATAACGTACCGTGACGAGCGTTATCAAATTGTCGATTTGCCTGGGCTGCTTGATCGCCCCCTCTTCAAGAGGAACCCCATTGAACTTCAGGCCATTTCGGCCCTCAAGCACCTTGGAGACGTCATATTGTTTATTGTTGACCCGTCAGACACGTCTGGGTATGCAGTAGCAGATCAACTTAATCTTTTAAACGAGTTAAGGTCACGTGTTGATCTCCCCTTCATAGTCGCGGCAAACAAGACAGACCTCGGAACGACAGAACCAGTAGAAGAATCGTTTAAGATCTCAACAAAATCCGGTGAAGGAATCGCACAGGTCCTAAAAGCCTCAATTGATCTCGCTAACCGCGGACACCGGGTCTCCAAAACGTTCGAGGGTGACAACGCTAGCTGAGAGCTAGAATGGATTGACTCCTGCAATGTAGCTAGCGATCAGAAAGCCGCCGATCGCACCTGAATTCAAGAAGGGCAAGCCTGCTTGAGGTTTTCCTTTAAGAACGAACCACATCAGGGCCGCATAACCCACAATTGTACCAACTGCTGCGCCAAAAGCAGGCACGTTTATAAACCCGATTGCCGGCGCACTCAAAAAAAAGTTTGCAGATATCACCAAAACAGTTGGAATGACGGCATCGCCAAGCCCCATAAAGAAAGCTTCGCGTTTCTCAAACTTTTCTTCGCCTGTCACTTGCGAAGCTTCCCGTGCCCATTTGACGTGAGAATACCCCCTATTTCGAGGGAGCACGAACAATACTGGCAACTTTAGGTCCACAACGCCCTCTGCCAAGCTAATCATATGCTTAGTCTCGTATACTGACACAAAGTCGTAGACCCCGAGCGCAACCAATAGCACTAATGCAGGCACAACCGCAAGAGAGATGCCAAATATTGCGGCTGCGCCAGCACCAATCAAGATCCCAACAGCGTCTATCACCCACCATTCTGGATAATAAAACAGAAAAAAAGCGGTCACTGCTGTTGCCGCTATCGCTATAAGCCACCCCGTTTCTGCGAGACTGAGTAGGACGGACGAGTAGACAAAGTAAAGGGTTGAAATGATCACGAGGCCCATGATGAGCTGTATCACCCAGCGTCTCCCCGACTTTATGATAAGTAGCAAAAAGGCCGTAAAAGCCAAAACAAGCAGAACGTAGTATAGCGGATTAAACACAGATTCCGGATTGCTGAATGCTTTTATGTCTGATGCTTGAAACGGGTGAGCTAATAGAAGCGCGACCAACTGTATGGCAATGATGAACAGTACCATCGCAAATGGCGAAACACGCTTCAGTATCTCATTCACTTAGATACACCACTCTCCAGCCGAAAGCCATAAACACAAGCGCTAAAAGCAGCTAAATGAGGGGCCCCACTGCTACCTTGGCCGTATGCACGCTTCTGGTATATAGAGTTGCGGCCACATACACGCCCCGCCTATTGTTCGGAGAGCTCCCGACGGCAGGATCCCTAGAAAGGCGGCTAGAAGCCGAACAAACGTTGCTTAAAGAAGGTCGCGGGTCAGTGCCATGCACTGTCTCGCCGCCTCTTCAGGGCGCACAACGTATTATCCGTGCATAGATTTAATTCAGCTGCTCGCATACCCCCAACGGTGCAGAGTTGATAGCATGGGAGTTCCAATCGGAGATCTGCTTCCGCGGACCAAGATAGAACTAGAACAAATCGACAGCGTCGCCATTGACGCTTTCAATGCCCTATATCAGTTCTTGAGCATCATCCGCCAACGGGACGGAACGCCGCTGATGGATAACGCAGGGAGAATTACCTCTCACCTCTCGGGGCTGTTTTATCGAACCGCGCATATCATAGAAGCAGGAGTGAGGCCCGTCTACGTTTTTGATGGCGAACCGCCAGAATTGAAGCAGAACACCGTGATCAAGCGCAAAGAAACGCGAGAGCGTGCTACGCGAGAGTGGTTGCAGGCACGGGCAGAGGGGAGGGTGGACGCCTTTAAATACGCCCAAGCGTCAGCCCGACTTGACGAGCAGGTTCTCGAAAGCTCGAAGACCCTGTTGCGTTACCTAGGAATCCCCGTGGTCAATGCGTCAAGTGAGGGAGAAGCACAAGCGGCGTATATGACAAGCAAAGGAGACGTCTCGTTTACAGCATCTCAAGATGCTGACGCGCTGCTCTTTGGAGCGCCCCGATTAGTGAGAAACTTGACCATAACGGGGCGGCGCAAACTCCCCGGCAAAAACGTGTACGTGAGCATCAGCCCTGAATTATTCGAGCTTGACGACATTCTCTCCTCTTTAGAGATTAATCGCGAGCAGCTAATCGAGGTAAGCATCCTCGTCGGAACTGATTACAACAAAGGGGTGAAAGGGATAGGACCAAAAAAAGCCTTGAGGATGATTAAGAGCTTTGGCATTCAACGAGCGCTGGATAATCTCGGAGAGAGCATTGACTACGAGCGCATTAAGCAATTCTTCCTCGACCCTGATGTCACGCACGAGTATGATCTAAAGTGGGCGCCAGTAAAAGAAGAAGAGCTGATTGGTTTCCTGTGTGACGAGCACGATTTCTCGAGAGAGAGGGTTGAAAACACTTTGCAGAGGATCACTGCTGTTCAACACGAAGCAGATCAGAGGTCACTAGCCCAGTGGCTGTAAAGCAAGTCTGTGACCCTAGACGCGGAGGCGATTTGCAGCCTGATCGTGATGCGCTTCCGAGAACCCATGTTTTCCAACGAGCAAAACGAAGGCGACGGAGCCGCGTGCTTCTTTTGCTATCTCGCCGTTTTTGCGAACCAAGTACAGTTCTTGGAGCCCTTTTCCCAAAGGTATTACCATCCGACCCCCCACCTTCAACTGGGCAAGCAACGGGGGCGGAATTTCGGGAGCCGAACAAGTCACAAGAATCCTATCGAAAGGAGCTTTTTCCGGGAGTCCTAAAGATCCGTCTCCGGTGATGACCACTACGTTGGCGGGCAAGAGCTTACTCGCGTGCTCCGCCAATCCCTCAAATCTCTCAATGGTATAGACGGTTCCTTTCCCTGCAAGCTCCGCTAGCACAGCCGCGTGATACCCCGAACCTGTGCCTATCTCGAGCACGCTAGATTGGGGCTCAACGCATAAGAGTTCACACATAATAGCTACCATATGCGGAGCAGAAATCGTCTGCTCTTTGTCAATTGGCAGCGGCTCATCGCGGTACGCGTAATCACGCCAGTTCTGTGGCACGAAGTCTTCGCGTCTCACCGCGCCCATTGCACTTACTACTCGCTCGCTTACGCCTCGATGTCTCAAGCCTTTCAGAAGTGATGCCCTGTCGAGTTCCAAAGGTGTCGTACTTACCTCCTAGGCGCCGGCTTACGCCTGGCCAATGATATCTGATTTCGATCGGCACTTCTTCTGGTTGTGCCTTCGACGTATATCCTCGCGACGTCCTTTGCTGGTGCGCACTGCCCGGCGTGGTCAAGAACAGGCCCCTGCTTGACCTTGATGCGAGCGATCTTTCCCAACCGTTCTTCGGTTCCGACGACAAATTTCTTTTCGCCATCAAACGGGACTTTATGGGATCTCGTGGTCTTGCCTGTGTGAACGGCTATCTTAACGACGACCTTGTCGATTTTCTGAGCCCAAAGGGCTCGAATCGACTCGGCTTCTGCTTCCGCTGTTCGGACTCCGTCGCTAAGTTCGATAGCAGTTATCCGTACGGCATCAATCGACGAGTTCTCTACGATGACCTCATCTCCTACGTACAGCCGTTCGCGAACTCCCACCTCAAACCAGCCCACATGAGATTGATCATAGTGGCTCACGACGACTCTTAGCTTGAGGGCTGCGGGACGACGCGGGGGTTCTACGTGCTGCGTAGTGTGACACGCTGTGCATCGAACCACGAGCTTCTTACCCGTGTGCAAGACTTCGTGCAGTACCTTTTTATCCGGCGAACACGAAGGACACTCAACGTCAGTCTCTCGATTCATCATCGGTTAGCCAATACTTGCTTACAGGAGTATATATACGGAATATGTTAGGCGACACGATACGCGCCAAAGGCCATTACAATATCAAGGCGACACATAAAACGACACTTCAGATTACCAAAGATGAGCAGATCTCAAAAAGGGCGGACTGCGTTATCGCAGTTTCGGCCGACAAATCGTTCAGCGATCTGGCGAGCGAAGTCAAAACTGCTCTGAGAGCTAACGCAGCGAAAGTCCGTTTGACGATATGGACAGGGCACGCGAGCGAGGTGATAACTGGTTTCGGGAGTGCCGATCTCACGCACTCCGACGCTCACGATATGGTCGTAAGAAAGAGCACATTTACATCCGGAAGGACATTAATGATCGGCGCAGACAAGGCAGCTGCAGATCTCGATCGCAAGTTTGTCGAAAAGTTGAAAAAGCCTGAGAACATAGTCATAACTATAGAAGTTGATTTTTAACGGCGCCATTCGCGTATGCATTTTCGATTTAGTGCAATTTTGTGGATCTTTGCCGATTCTCAGCATATAGATAGGTTTAAATAGAAACGTAAAGAATTAGAGAGTGTTTACTGGTTTTTGTTTACTATTTGCTGAGGTAGTAAAATGACTAATGTCGATCAATATAAAGGTACGACTACCATTGGTATAGTTTGTAAGGACGGCGTTGTGCTCGCTTCAGAAAGTCGCGTAACCATGGGCAATTTCATATCCAGCAAAGAGGGCAAGAAGATCTACCAAATTGATGATCTCGTTGGGATGACAATCGCTGGCGGTGTCGGCGATGCACAGAGCCTCGTACGTACGATAACCGTAGAAGCCAAATTGTACAAGATGCGACACGGCAAACCGATGACTGTCGCAGCAATAGCGACTCTGCTGTCGAATATTCTGAACAGCAACCGATACTATCCGTATTTTGTGCAGCTGATGATAGGCGGCTTCGACAAGAATGCCTCTTCTCTCTTCTCTTTGGACGCTGTCGGAGGTCAAATTGAAGAACGCCTTGCTACTGCGCAAGGCTCGGGATCGCCGATAGCTTTTGGCGTTATAGAAGATCGATATGCAGAAAAGATCCCTACTGAAGAGGGTGTGGACCTCGCTATTAGAGCGCTTTCGTCCGCTATGAAAAGAGATGCGGCTTCAGGAAACGATATGCGCGTCGCAAAGATCACAGCAAAAGGATATGTCGAAGTGAGCAGTGATGAAATAGACAAAAGAAAAGCCGCCCTTGCAATTTAAGCACTAATTACTCACTAGCTTTTGTTCTCGTATTTTTTTTGTTTTTGTGGAAGTCTCGTAATGCCAGTTGAAAGAGCACTTACTGAGTTGAAGCAACGCGTCAAAGAGCGGTTGCCCTCCAACATCAAGATTACAGAGCTTGAGTTTGAAGGGCCTGAAGTCGTGATCTACACTGACGATCCGAGAGCGTTCGCAGACAACGGCGAGATAGTCAAAAAACTCGCCCGAGAACTGCGCAAACGCATAGTAGTGAGGCCGGATCCGCGCGTTTTGGCAGATCCCGAGACGTCAATAGACGAAATAAGCAAGATCGTGCCCGAGGAGGCGGGTATCACAAACCACTACTTTGACCTAGACACCGGTGAGATCGTCATAGAAGCCAAAAAGCCGGGACTAGTAATTGGGCGGCACGGTGCCACACTCCGGGAGATTACCAAACAAATAGGGTGGACGCCTCGAGTCGTGAGAACGCCTCCGATCGAATCGACTACTGTGAAGGAGATACGCCAGTACTTACGGTCTTTCAGCGATGAGCGCAAGGAGCTTCTCAAAGCGATGGGCAAAAAGATTCATCGCGAGGTGACGTCGAAAGACCAGTGGATACGCACCACGACCCTCGGTGGATGTCGGGAAGTAGGCAGAACCTCCTTTGTGCTGTCAACTCCTGAATCGAGGATTCTGATCGATTGCGGCGTGAACGTAGGGTCAGAAGACAGCGCTACGCCTTACCTGTACGCTCCAGAAGTGAGCCCTCTTGACCAAATTGACGCGGTTATCGTCACGCACGCGCACCTCGATCACGCAGGACTCGTCCCACTTCTATTCAAGTACGGTTATGATGGTCCAGTATATTGTACGCCGCCGACGCGGGACCTAATGTCGCTTCTGCAGCTCGATTATATTGACGTTGCTGCTCGTGAGGGGCGTAAGATCCCGTACGATTCCGCCAAAATACGAGAAGTCATCAAACATTCAATCGCGTTGAACTACGGCGGAGTGACCGATATAGCACCCGATGTGCGATTGACGTTTCACAACGCAGGACACATCCTAGGGTCGTCGATAGCTCACTTTCACGTAGGAGAAGGACTCTACAACGTCGCTTTTACAGGAGACTTCAATTACGAAGAGAGTAGGTTATTTGACCCCGCAGTCAACAGCTTTCCGCGACTTGAGGCGCTAATAATGGAGGCGACGTATGGAGGACCGCACGACCAAACCCCATCAAGACGCGATGCTGAGAACAAACTGTACTCCACCATACGGCACACTCTATCAAAGGGCGGCAAAGTACTCATACCGGCATTCGCGGTGGGGCGAAGCCAGGAGGTCATGATCGTTCTCGAGGAAGGGATTCGGAGACATATAATCGATGAAATCCCTGTATACCTCGACGGCATGATATGGGAGGCCACCGCCATTCACACGACGTATCCTGAATACCTAAACAATGACTTGCGAAACATGATATTTCACGAGGGCTTAAATCCATTCCTCTCAGATAGCTTCGTCCAAGTGGAGCAAAACATGCGCGACGACATTGTGCGAGGAGAGCCTTGCGTTATTCTTGCCACCTCAGGTATGCTGAACGGCGGCCCGGTAATGGAATATCTGAAAGCGCTTGGACCACAGGAAAACAACACCTTGGTGTTCGTCGGGTATCAAGCAGAAGGGACGCTCGGCCGGCGTATACAAAAAGGGTGGAAAGAGATACCCGTTTCAAACAACGGCAAAACGGCCACGATGCAAATAAATTTGAATCTCGAGACGGTTGATGGATTCTCTGGGCACTCGGACCGACAACACCTGATCGAGTACGTGAAGCGACTAAACCCGCGGCCAGAAAAGATTATCACGAGCCACGGCGAAGAAAATAAGTGCATGGATTTGGCGAGCACCATATACAAGAAATTCAAAATCGAAACCAGAAGCCCAATGAATCTTGAAACGGTTCGATTTTTGTAAACCCTTAACGAGTCTCAGTGCCGTCGCAAGACGTCTCTTGACAGTAGTCACATAAATCTGTAAGCGGGCATTTCCAGTGCTGCGGGTGCCGCGCGCTGCATATTTCTCTGCCTAATCTAATTAAAGCTACGTGGGCGTACTTTCGCTTCCCACGCGGGATCTCATTTTCTAAAGCCGCCTTAACAGCATTATAGCCTCCTTTCTGCGGAGCCAGCCCGATACGTCGCGAGACTCTAAAAACGTGTGTATCGACTGGGATGATATCAAAATCGCGAGCAAAAAGGAGGACTACATCTGCTGTTTTTGGCCCGATACCCTTGACTTGCTGGAGCCTTTCTTTAGCAGATTGATAACTGCCTCTGATTAAAGGCCACGTATCGCCTGTGTATTTTTCTATTATTTCGCTGGCCACCGTCTTTATGCTTATAGCTTTAGTCTCATACAACCCGGCTTGCTTAATTTCGTGAGCTATATCTTGAACATCTGCTAAAAAGACGGCCTCAACTGTTTGATACTTGAAGAAAAGATTCCGAAAGGCTGCGCCGGAATTCGCTGAGGAGGTATTCTGGGATAAAATCGTATCCACGATTAACCAAAACGGCTCTTTTCGTTCCCGCCAAAAGTCGTCGTCAAATCTCACTTGGCCGAAGAGCGACTCGAGTCGCTGTACGACAAGCTCTCCTTTCCTCGCACTCGTCATTTTGGTTATCTCAAAAACACGTAAGCCGCTCTTTATAGATTACTTTTGTAAGCATTTACTGGCTCCTGCTAAATTGCGCCACCGCGTTATAGAAATAGGCATGCTCGGACGCCCCGCTATCAGCTAGAACGACTGGACCAATGACGACCTCTTGCAAGTAAATAAGTTTATGTAAGAATTCGGCACGTTGGAACAGTTGGGCGTAGGACCCCGAAGGCTACTACACGTCGCTCCAGACCACTCCAGCGCGCTGGCCCTTTATCAGCGACTTCGACAACACGAACTACGACCTCAAGTACGCGTACAAATCACTCTTGTAGCGGACAGAAAGTCCGTATGGCTACATAGACGAAGTGCGCGCGAATGAATTGACGAGCGGAGCTTTCTGCTCCACTTTCTTTTTTCTGGGCCTATTGATCTTAACTTGGGCGCATTTACGGAACACTTGGTGATCTGCATCTTGGTTACATTGCTTGTCGAAGGTGAGTTCTTAGTGGTGGTAATATTCTTGGGTGAAGATAACTCTAAAAGTGTTGCTGCATTCTTTCAAAACGCCGTTAGCGCGGACCGACCATAGCATCCAATTCACAACACCGAGAATGAGACCATTCTTGGATACCTTGCGACGTAACAACCTCTCCAACTTTTCGAACCGTTGACTGTTCGGAAGGGCGCCCTTTCGTTGAAGAGCAACTTACGACGTAACAACCTCTGCAACTACAATACAGACCGTCAAGGACGCCAAATGGCTATCTGGTGTCTTTTCCGCGTCGCGTCGACGCGACGATTAGAGTGGTCTTTTCACCAAGAGGTGGCCGGTTTGGTCCCCGTTGAGGCTGACGAATTATTAGAATGTGCTGCAAACTAATCGTACTCGTCTTCATCTCCAAAATGGTCATCGTCAACTACCTTGTAATATTTTCTTATCGTGTCATATCCCCCACCCCCTCCACCACTATGTTCAAACCAGCTGTGAGCGCCGTCTGGAATTGGTTGATTTTGGCGATATTTCTTCGCCTCTATCTCAGGATGAATGTTGTAGGTCATCAAGCAGAGCGCTCGAACTGCGCTGCTTTCTTCTACTTCGAGTTCGGATAGGAGCTCGGGGTCGTTAGGTAGCTTGATTTGCTTGTAGCCAGCCAACAGAGACAGATTCTCGCAGGCCAGCGTCATCTTTTCCGGGGCCAAATCCACGCGCTTTACGGGAGCCCCCCTGCGCACGAGCGTCTTGAGTATAGCTTCATCGGTTCCGGCCTGGGCCCAGACTGCGGCGCCGTAGCGCTGTGCTGTTTTGAACACGTTATCAATCTGTTGCTTTATCGCCTCGCTTTTTATGCGCTCGAAATGAACGACCGACGCATGGTTTATATTGTACACCGCTAGCGCGCCTTCCTCGTCGCCACGGGCGGGTACCCATCCTATGCGATAGTCGTCCTCTGGATGAACAGCGCCCTCTGAGGTGTCACCTAAGACCTCGCTTGCGTATATGCTGTCCAAGAGCGTGTCTTTCTTTTTCCAGATGGCCCACCAGCAGGCCATCCCCAAGGCACACACTAAATCGTCGTGGGTCCCGGTCTTGAAGGCACCGTACTGGTCATGCCCTTCTTCGCTCACGTGGATGTCATAGTTCAGGAGCTCGTCGACCATCGCATCGATTTCCTTTGAACGTTTTGTGAGCCGTACTCTGCCGCCTTCGAGCGCGGCGACGAGGGTTGAGACCAGCTGGGTCTTCGGCAGCCTTATTTGTCTCCCTTCTTCGCTGTAGTTAATACCGCCGGTGAGATAGCACTTGCGGATATCGGCGTGCGGGAGGGCGTTGATAATCATTTCCGAAACTCCTTCGCCGACGCCTGTCGAGTCGAGGATATATGTCACACTGCATCGTACGCCCTTCTTCTGCGCATCTGCACGTAGCTGCGCGTCAAGCGTAGCAACCTTCGTCGCGACATCGGCGTACAGCAGTCCCAGCCTGAGGCGTTTGATGTATTTGACGAGATAACACCCAACATTGGATTCGTCGTAGCGCGTTTCGATGACTGCGATTGCGGTGGGATCCCGTTTTTTCCCCAGGTCAACGCCGACGCAGTAGCGAATGTGTCGTTCTTTCTCTTCAGCATCTTCAGCAGGTTGCATCTCTGGTCCTCTCCTCTTTTCAGTCTTCAGTCGAGAACTATATTGAGTATATTGAGATTGTCACTATTCAGATCATTCAGATCACTCGCGGATCCCTCGTCCTCATCATCGTCGAGGTTTATGTCGAGTTCATCAAAGTCTGAAATCGCCCGTTGAATTACGTCATATCTGAAAAGGGCCGCGTCGCGGTCTTCGAATGAGCATAGGTATTCCTGCTGAAACCACCAGTCACCCAGCGCTAAGCGCTCCTCCTCCAAGAACTCGGACGAGATACGAGGGCACTCGTGCGCCGTTATCTTGATCTTCTTCCAGGCCTCACCTTCGGACCACTCCTTAAAGAAGAAGCCACGCTTCCCGAACGGCGTTGAAAGGAGGATAATGCGTCCCTGTGAGACGGCGAGCATCGGCCTAACGCTATAATACAGGTCGTCGTTGACCTGGGCAGCCTCGTCAATCACAAGGAGGCTTACGCCCGAATAACCTCTCACAGTCTGTTCTTTGCCGGGAAGACTGACGATGCGACTTTTGTTGACGAGTTGAAGCGTGAGCGCCGTTTCGGTTTCGGACGGTATCGGCTTGCCCAGGTCCTTGTAGAAATTGACGATTTTTTTAAAGAGTTCCCCGCTCTGTCGGAGTGACGGACTGAGCACGAGCACCAGGGCCCGGAGATTTCTTAAGGCGTGGTGGAGAGCGAGAACCGCGACGATGGTCGACTTGCCCGACTGCCGAGCGCAGTTCAGGATGACATGGTCGTCGGTCGACGTCAGCAGGTCGCGCTGCCAGGGGTCGGGATCTATGTTGAGCTGCCTGGCGAACGCAACAGGGTCGGGGATTACTACGCGGGTTGCGTCGTTGCCCCTCGCCTGAGACGCGCGACGGCTTTCCAATCGCCTAATTCGTGACCGATGCCGATTCATTTCCGTTCTCTTCGAGCGCGACGATCCGCCGCTCGTGATCGGTAATCTCGATCATCCGCAAGCCGATCTCCACGATGCGCAATTGAATCCGCCACTTCGTTTCGGGCTTCAGCGAGCGGCTGTCGGCGGCCTGCGTTTCGGCCCAGATCTCGTTGAGCATGTCGTGCAGGTCATCAGCAGTCTCAACTTCGCTTTCGGTTAGACGTGTGTCCAACCCTTTTTTCGTCAATCCCTGCGCCCGCTGCCTGCTCTTGTACGCCTTGTCGTATTCACGACGCCTTGTGCTGTCTTTGTATGGCATTAATCTATATCGCCTCCTTTTTTTTATCTAAAGGGCGTTTTGTGGAGCGTCTGGAGAACAGACCGGCACATAACGCCCGTTTATTTATTATATAGCAATATCCAGATTCGAGGCTTAAACCTTGCTCATGGTCTTTTATGAAAAAACCCGTGCTGTCGTTTTTATAAAAAAATAAACCGAAGAATTCGTTAGTTGGCCAGCGCATTTTTTGATTTATGGCAATTAAACAAGCCGTGTCCAACGAACCTGAGCTTCTATCGAATTCGATTTCTAGAAGGGCAAATCGCTGTTCGCTTGAGCTGGTCTCAACCTCTAGCGGATATGCACCGATCTGGACTCAAAAATCGGCATCCAAATGTCTGCTCCCTCACATTTATATACGATAATCCGACTGCAGAGAGTTCGCCCCTGTACAGGCGAGACTGCACATATTTCCTACTGAGAGCACAAGGGGATACTCGTCTTTCTGGTTAGCAAACGAATCAACCAGAAAAGGTTTGTGTATATGCATAACGAAGTCACTTGGAAGCTCGTCGTTATTCTGCAGAATCTAAGATTAAAAGCTAAAATCAGCTTTTTTTTCAAACGAACTCGATTTATTTAGCAAAAATCGGAAATCAAAGGTCTAGAGCGAGATTTGGACCGACGACCTCCGCCGTGTGAAGACGGAAGATTTGGCGTATTTAAAGGTATTTTCTGACTTTTTCGCAAGTCTTTCCGCAGCGTTGTCAGAAGATGAGACAACAACTAGAAAGGCTAGTGCTCCATCATGCACTATTTGATAGATTCGTGTCGACAGCCCTGCAAGTTTTGAAAACGTGTGGGGCAACCGAATCGTTGGATAGCTGTAACCAGCTTTTGCGTGGTGGAGCGAGATTTTGCTGCGATGGATCTCCAACAGCCCGTCATTTGTCATCGCACCATCAAAATATGGGTAATGTTCAGTGGCCAGCATAGTATGTGCAAAGTCGGCACTGCCGTTTTAGCCATTATGATTAGCCTTCCGCGACTGAGTATGAAACACACGCAAAGCATCGATCATCCTCGAAACGCCAGTGTTTGATGTATAACTTGCCACTCCCGTGGCGGGTTTGCCTTAACCAGTGACAGCGTTTCAAGGACTGGCTGCGGTGCGCACCCCGTCGGCGGCGTGATAGGTTAAGGGTTATCGTTTATCTGCGGCCAGATTCAGAAACACATCGTTACCGCTCATCAATCTCATTGCCGCAGTGAGGACACGTCAACGGTTCCTGCCGCTCGCGCTTTCGCCTTTGAACCTCTTCGTAGAATCCTGAGCCAAGTATCCCAGTTGGCAATGCAAAGAGTCCAATACCTAAGAAAGCGATAAATCCGCCGAGCACTTTTCCAAGGGCGGTGATGGGATATACGTTGCCATAGCCGACGGTGGTCAGTGTGATTGTTCCCCACCACATCGCATCGGGAATGCTGCCGAACTTGTCAGGTTACGCTGGGCCCTCAACAAGGTACATGAGTGTTGACGCGAGCACCAAGAGCGTTGCCCCAATGATTGCTGTCGCGAAGAGCTCCCAGCGTTTTTTGCGTAGAACGGTGGCGAGGACAGCAAATGAGGCGTGGTAGCGACTTAGTTTGAATATGCGCAGCACAATCAGTAATCGCAGTACGCGCACGACGGGCTGATCTTGGATAAAGAGCGTCAGGTAAAAAGGGATGATAGTAATGAAATCAATGACGGCCAGGGGCGTGAGCGCATAACGAACTCTTCCTATAATCGGGTCCTGATAACGCGCCTCTGCGGTACAGGCCCAGAGCCGCAAGGCGTATTCAACGGTAAATACGATCGTTGAGAACAGGAGGAATGAGTAAAAAACTCGTCTATTACAAATAGCAAAAGTTATTCTCCCGTAGTTCCTTTTAAAAGAGGAAAGAATCTCTGTTCGGAGAAGCCGTCCTGCGGCGAAATGAAGATTCACGACACTAAAGCAATCTTTGAATAAGGGAGGCTCATCTTACTTTTCGCGTTAAAAGCAACACATTTATCGAGAGTGTTTTTATGGGTCGGTGGACGTTTCTAGACTTGGCACTGAAGGTAATAGAAGAAGAAAAAAGACCGTTAACCCCGCGAGAAATATGGGAGGTAGCAAAAAGCAAGGGGTACGATAGAAGAGTGGAATCACTTAGTAAGACCCCTTGGCAGTCTATCGCCACTCAGATTTATGTAAATATTCGCGATAGACAAGACAGTCCTTTTATTAAAATCGATTCTCGTCCAAAGAGGTTTTATCTACGAGCGTTAAGCAAGCAAGGGGCGAAGCCTGAAACTAATGGTAGGTGGACGTTTCTAGACTTGGCACTGAAGGTAATAGAAGAAGAAAAAAGACCGTTAACCCCGCGAGAAATATGGGAGGTAGCAAAAAGCAAGGGGTACGATAGAAGAGTGGGATCACTGGGCAAGACCCCGTGGAAGTCTATCGCCACTCAGATTTATGTAAATATTCGCGATAGACAAGACAGTCCTTTTATTAAAATCGATTCTCGTCCAAACAGATTTTATCTAAGAGCGTTAAGCCAGCAAAGGGCCTAAGCGAGAGAGCCTTATCTAAGGTGATGGTCGATGGTAAACTGCAAAACACCACTTCTGAGGCTATTAGCGCGTCGTACAACGAAGACAGATTCAGTCCGGTAGATGGCGAGCTAGTTAAAGCAGCTGATCATCAAGTGAAAAACGCACTTTATTCTAGTTGTCGAGGATGCGCTTGAAAAGACAAAATTCTGTTTTGGTGAACTACATACAGTCGCAACGGAAAAGGCGTTGGTAGCCCTCTAAACGTTTATCTGTTTTTCTAGTTTTAGATCATGGCGCGCAGCTTTTCGATGGTAAGAACACAAAATCGGCTTCCACGTCGTTGACTGAGCGTTTTAGGTACGTCAATGACTCCCTTATCCGCCTGAAATTCTTTGCGCCCCAGCACCTCATGAGAATCGCCCTCTGGTAATTCAGGGGGTTATATTGCACCACCAGTTTTAGAATGATTTAAGTTTGGCTAATTCAAACAAACGTCATTGCTACCTTTCCCTGAACCGGACCATTAACATTTCGAGGGTAGCATTTGTTTGACTGTATCGTGAGGGATTAGGTTGAAACCATTTCACGCAATCGCTGTGCCGCATCGTGACATTTTGGAAGGGCGGCTCACAATGGACGTTTTTGCAGCAGATCTATGGGAGGTGTTTAATGGACGAGGCCCGGATGAATACAAAGACAAGGAGTCGTTCTTCGCAAAAACATACGAGACAGAAGGGTTGAAAAAACTGCTGTCTATTGCTGAACAACGACTCAAAGGCCGCGGAGGGGCTCCGTTCATACAGCTTCAAACGCCATTTGGCGGTGGCAAAACCCACGCTTTGATAGCTCTATACCATAAAGCTACTGAATGGAAAGCAAACCCAGTTGTCATTGTCGGCACAGCCTTAAACGCTTCTGATACGCTTTGGGGGGCGTTAGAGCAACAATTAACAGGCAAGATTAAGCATTTCAGGGAATTGACTGCACCAGGAGGCGAAGCCCTCCGTGCTATGATTTCACAACATCAGCCAGTACTCATATTGATGGATGAAGTTTTGCAGTATGTTACTCGAGCAGCAGGAATTGCTGTAGGAAGCGGTACACTTGCAGATCAAACGATAGCATTTATGCACGCTCTTACAGAGACCCCTGGCAAACTTGAACGAGTTTCACTAGTTATTTCGCTACCGTCGAGTGTCTCTCAGCAATACGGACAGGACGCTCAACGACTTTATAGGGATCTTGAAGGAGTTACTGGGCGAGTCGAGAGAATCTATGCCCCCGTGGAAGATGATGAAATCGCTCAAGTAATAAGGCAGCGGCTCTTTTCGAGCATAGATGTTGAGAGCGCTGAGGATGTCGTTAATGGGTATATAGATTATGTTTCGAAGGAGGGCATATTACCTCGAGGATCCGAAGCGTCTCAATACAGAAAACGGTTCGAATCAGCATATCCATTCTGCCCAGAAGCGATAGATGTTCTTTACCAACGATGGGGGAGTTTCCCTGAATTTCAGCGAACTAGAGGCGCTCTGAGGCTTCTCTCCCTCGTGATCTATTCCCTAAAAGATAGTCTCACCCCTTACATCAGCTTAGCAGATTTCGACCTTGATAACCAGGACGTGCGTTGGGAGTTAGTCAAACATATAGGCCAACCGTTTGACAGCGTAATTTCTATGGACATCACTGGAATCGACTCAGGAGCGAAGAAAATTGATGCAACGCTTGGCGATGCATTTAGAGGCTTGCACCTAGGCACTCGCGTGGCAACTACGATATTCCTGTATTCGTTTTCAGGCGGAGTCGAGCAGCCCGGAGCAGAAGTGCGTGATATCAAGCGCAGCGCTACGACTATAGACAACCCTGCAAGCGTTGTAGCTGAAGCTGTAGAACAGTTGCGAAACAACTTAGCTCACCTTCATCACGACGGCGACAAGTACTACTTCACCAACCAACCGAGCCTTTATCAACTGCTGCTCACGAAAATGGAAAACGTCTCACCGCAGCAGGTTGAGCAGTTTGAAAACCAATTGTTAAAACAAAGTGCTGAGACTGGTCCCCTTAGCGCCTACATATGGCGACGAGAATCGTCCGAAATCCCAGACACGGACGCATTCAAACTCGTCATTCTTAAATCTCTCGACGACGATTTTATGAGGCAAGTCTTGCAGACAAAAGGCGAATCGCCGCGGGTGAATCAAAACACACTCTTTTTCCTCGCTCCTCTCTCTATTGAACGGGAAACTAGTTTTGAGCTGTTCAAGCGGCACCTGGCGTACCGGGCAATAAATGACGACCGTAATGTCAACCTCTCAGATGAGCAGAGAATAGAGGTCAAGGAGCAATTAGGCAAAAGCGAGGAAGATGCAAGAGAAGCACTCCGACGCTACTACCGACGACTTTTCGTGCCAGGTAAGGACGAATTCAAAGAAATTGATCTTGGTATCCCGACTTACGGCGAAACGAGTAGAATTAATCAAGAGATTTATCGGAAGCTGCTGAACGATAAAGAGCTAATTAACAGTATTGCTCCTGAGGTCATTAAGCTGAAGTATTTGTCAATAAAGGACTTTGTCTCAACGTTACAACTGTATACTTCCAGTCTTACAACCCCCGGAGAGCTGAAGTTTAGTAGCCGCGATGTTTTAACAGATGGAATATCGCAAGGCGTTGAGCAAGGGTTGTTCGGACTTGGTAGTTTGGCAGATGGAAAGCCAGTATGCACGTATTTCAAAAAAAGTATACCGGTCTATCTGATGCGCGAAGAAGTGATTATCCGGGCCGAACTGTGCTTAGAAGAAGCTAGCGTAGAGGAAGGGGGTACACAAGAAGGGCAAGAACGAGGCGAACAGGGCGGACAAACGCAGCAACGGTTTGGTGAAGGTGAGATTGAGCGACAAATCATTCATACTCAAATTAATCTGAGTTTCCCAATACCACGGAAGGGGCACATGGCAGACATCATTCCTGTTATACGTTTGCTTCAAGAAAAATTTCAAGATATATCCTTAACGCTTCGAGCACAAGACGGAGAAATTTCGGAGCAAGAACTTGAAGACAAGGTGAGGGAGGCGTTTAGGCAGTTAGATCTGGAGATTATGGAGTCTTAATGATGAGAAGCGGAGACATAGTCCAAAGCGCAAGATGGCCAGAACCTGTAGAAGTGAATCTAATAGAAGAAGATGATGACTACGTCCGCCTGGTTGGAGTATTGCAGCTGTCTCGTCAGCACGTAGATGACCTTATGTCACACGATGAATACGTTTCGTTGATTCCGCAGAAGCTCGAACTTGACTGTAAAGCTTCTCCCCTCCACGCGTTTTTGAGTCTTGAAGCAATGCGCTATCGGTTTGCATCCCTCTACGACCCGTTGCTTGCAATGAATACCTCAAAGATCGACCCGCTCCCTCATCAAATAGACGCCGTGTATGGTTATGTGTTAAAGCTCCCACGAATCCGTTTCCTTATCGCTGACGATCCCGGAGCAGGGAAGACTATTATGGCGGGCCTGATCATTAAAGAGCTCAAACTGCGTCAACTGGCGACTCGCATTCTCATCGTGGCGCCAGGTCACCTTAAAGATCAATGGCGTAGAGAGATGAAAGAACGGTTTCAGGAGCGGTTCTCCATTGTCGATCGCAACATTCTGGATGCATTTTATGGAGAGAATGTGTGGGATCGTGAGGCCCAAGCCATCACTTCTATCGACTTTATCAAACGTGAAGATGTACTGCCTTCTTTAGCTTCGTCGTCTTTCGACCTTATCGTAGTTGACGAAGCCCACAAAATGAGTGCTTATCGCTATGGAGACAAGCTCGACAAAACAGATCGCTACAAACTAGGTGAGCAGCTGTCCCGAATAACTGAGCATCTGCTCTTCTTGACGGCAACTCCGCACAAAGGAGACCCTGAAAACTTCAGACTGTTTCTCGATCTGCTTCAACCTGGCTTCTTTGCCACAAATGAATTGCTGCAAGAGTCTATTACTCGTGCTGATAACCCCTTGCTTATTCGTCGAGTGAAGGAGGATCTAAAAAGCTTCTCTGGCGAGCCCCTCTTTTTGCCGCGAACGGTGCATACGGTTCCCTTTAATTTGGGCACAGATTCCCCCAATGAGAAGGACCTCTACAACGAGTTGTCGAAGTACGTGAACACGCAATATAACAAAGCATTGAGCGGTGAGAAAAAGAGAAACGTCGCGTTCGCTCTGGTCATCCTCCAACGTCGACTGGCCTCTAGTACCTATGCTCTTCTGAAATCTTTGGAACGGAGAACGAGCAGATTGAGACAGCTGCTTGAAGGGCCTCCGCCAAAGACGCGGATAAGCGAGCGCATTTTTGACATTGAAACTGTTGATGATCTTAACGAAGAAGAGCTTTGGGAGGTCGAGAGTATCTGGGAAACGTTAAGCGTAGCGGAGAACAGGCTAGAGCTCGAGCGAGAGATCGCCACTCTTGAAGATCTCGGCCGAAAAGCTAGAGCTATTATTGAACGAGAAGAGGAGATTAAAATTCGCGAGCTCAAGGAGACGCTAAACACTCTTAACAAAGATTTCCCTAATCAGAAGATTCTCATATTTACTGAATCACGTGACACCCTCGACTATCTCGAGCGTAGGATACATTCGTGGGGCTATAATGTCAACACTATTCACGGAGGCATGAAATTAGAGGAGCGTGTTCGCGCAGAGAAGGTATTCAAAACGGAAACGCAAGTTATGGTCGCGACGGAAGCAGCGGGCGAAGGGATTAACCTGCAATTTTGTCACCTAATGATAAACTATGATCTGCCCTGGAACCCGAACCGTCTTGAACAGCGCATGGGGCGGATCCACCGCTACGGACAAACGCAAGAGGTGTTCGTCTTCAACCTGGTTGCGGAGGACACTCGAGAAGGAATGGTATTGCGTCGCCTGTTTGAAAAGATGGAAGAGATTAAAACTGCCCTTGGAAGCGATAAGGTGTTCGATGTGCTCAGCGAGGTACTGTATGGGAAAAACCTTTCTCAGCTGCTTCTCGATGCGGCCGCTAATGCTCGCGATATTGACGATATCCTCGCTGAAATTGATATCACTGTCGACGTGGATTACATTGCCAAAGTGAAAGAGAATCTCGGAGAGAGCCTCGCAACTCATTTCATCAATTACTCTATGATCGAAGAAATGAAAGCACGTTCTCTCGAGCATCGACTCATCCCTGAATATACTGAAGCGTTCTTTAAGAAAGTGTATGAAGCAGCTGATGGTCGGATTAGGGAACGCAAGGACGAGTTCATATCAATTGAAACCGTACCGCCTAGTATACGTCGGATCTTACAAGACGGCAGCTTTGTGAAGAGCTTTGGGCCGACCCTAAAGGCGTATCCGAAAGCCACCTTCGACCGCGACGTTGCTTTTAAGCATCCAGATGCGGAGTTCGTTTCGTTCGGCCATCCCTTGTTTGAGGCAGCGCTCACGTGGGTAGAGCGATCGATGTCCGCCAGTTTAAGACAGGGTGCAGTTTTTAGAGACCCCGATGATGAAATGGATGGCACCGTCCTGTTTTATGAAGGAGAGATTCGGGATGGTAAGGGTGAAGTGGCCGGCAAGCGGCTTTTTTCCTTCTATGTTGACGCTGCAGCGAATGACGCGAGGGCTGTAAATCCGGCGTTTATCTGGGATCTTGTCGAAGGACAGGCTGATGGGTACAGTATTACCGACATAGAAGCACGGAAACAGAGGGCACGCCAGCAACTCCTTCCGGCACTCGAGGAGTACAAAGACGAGCTCTTGGAAGAACGCGAGCGGCAATCAAAAATAAAAGAAAATTACGGACTTAAATCGCTCAACTACCTTGTCGAGAAAATTGGAGATGAACTTGTTATTCTCTATGATCGTCAAGACCGTGAAGAAAACGTCGATCTCGTCATTCGAAACAAGAGAGAGCAGAGGGATCAATACGAACTAGCCCGTGACGAGCTACGGGAGCTCCTCCAACGAGAGAGGGTTCTAACGCTTAGCACCCCCGTTTTTATCGGAACGATACGCGTTGTCCCGTTTCGAAGGAAAGATACGCTAAAGAAACGAGATGACGAGATTGAGCGCGTTGGAATGGATGTAGCAATGGGCTATGAGCGTTCGTGTGCACGCGTTCCTGAAGACGTTTCAGCTGAAAATCTCGGTTTCGATATTCGTTCTACTGATAAGGAAGGAAATAGACGCTATATTGAGGTGAAGGCAAGGGTGGGGGTTGGCTCGGTCGAGTTGACGCAGAATGAACTTTTCAAAGCAAGCAGCTTAGGAGCGTCTTACTTTCTCTATGTCGTAATGGACGCCGCGACCACAGCCCCGGATTTGCGTATTTATCAAAATCCCATCGAGAACCTCTCAATGGAAGAGAAAATAGAGCGGCGTTACACGGTGCCACTAGTAGAGCTAGATCGGCACTATCAATTGAGATGATAGACAACAACGAAGACAAGACCAGACGGTTTATTGAGGAATCTTTTCCGACAAAGGAAGTTAGTATTCTATCCGCTCACGAGAAAGACATTCGCCGCGGAAATATCTCCTCGTTACATGTATGGTGGGCAAGGAAGCCCCTAGGATCATCACGAGCAACAATATATGCGGCTCTAATCCCAGCAGCTGAAAATGAAGAGACAGAAAAAATTGGACGAAAATTTATTGTTGATTTGGCAAAATGGGAGAATTCTTTCAATAGAGGTGTCATCGATGCAGCGCGTAGAGACATACTTGAGGCAAACGGCGGCGTTGCTCCTCGCGTATTAGATCCTTTTGCCGGGGGCGGAGCAATCCCACTGGAAGCACTTAGGCTCGGATGCGAGACATATGCAAGTGAGCTTAATCCGGTGGCTGCGTTGATTGAGTTGGCAACGCTTAATTACCCACAAAAATACGCGACTCAAAATCAAACTGCTTTTGGACTTATTGAAGCAAATCCTTTGAAGAATGACTTGAAAAAATGGTCTACGTGGGTGTTTGAAAAGGCGCGCAAGGAATTAGAAGAGTTTTATCCTCAAGATGAAGATGGGTCTTCTCCTATTGGCTACATATGGGCACGCACCATTCCGTGCCAAAATCCTTCGTGTGAAGCTAATATACCTCTGATGCGTCAATTTTGGTTAGCTAGGAAGAAGAATAAGAAAGTTGCTCTTTTTCCCTTTGCAGACGGAAAAGAGATTAGGTTCAAAATTATTGACAAAAGCTACGATACAGCCCCATCAAGCTTTGACCCGGCAAAAGGTACTATCTCTAAGTCAATTGCAACTTGCCTTGTTTGTGGGTCACCTTTGGATGCTAATACAACAAGACGACTATTTCGTGAAGGTAAATCAGACCAAAGAATGATTGCCGTAGTGCTAAAAAAAGCTGACTCAAAAGGAAAAGGATACAGAATTGCGACTGCAGAAGACTCTGCTAGTTTTGCTTTGGCTGATTCTTGTCTAGCACAAAAAACGGCGCAATTTTGCGATGAGTGGGGAATTGAACCCGTGCCTGATGAGCCCTTGCCACCAAAAGGAACCCTGGGCTTCAGAGTGCAGAACTACGGAATATTAAGATGGGGGGATCTTTTTAACACTCGACAAAAACTGGCCCTCATAACATTTGCGAATACAATAAAAATCGCGCATAAAGAAATGCTCAAACTAGGTCTCGATATCGAGTATGCAAAAGCACTCATGGTTTACTTAGGACTCATTTTTGATAAATTAGTAATGTTTTGCAGCTCAAATTGCACTTGGAAGCCGGATACTACGCAAAATCGTAGTGCGTTTTCGGGGCGACAGACGCTACATATGACGTGGGATTATTTTGAGATGAACCCAATTTCTGGTGCGAGCACGAGTTGGCCCAACTTGGCAGAAGTAATCGATTCGTCGTTAAACGCTGTTGCCGGAATTTACAATTCTGCAATATGCAATCAAAACTCGGCAACTTCCCTACCATACGATAATGATTTTTTCGATGCAGTTTTTACAGATCCGCCGTACTATGACAACGTTCCTTACAGTCATCTTTCAGATTTCTTCTATGTATGGTTGAAGCGAATAATAGGTGAAACATTTCCGAGTCTATTTTCTACTCAGTTGACTCCCAAAAAGAATGAAGTGGTTGCTTATCCAACCAGCTTGCGTGGCAATGATAACGGTAAACAATTTTTTGAATTGATGTTGAAAAAATCCTTTCAAGAAATACATCGCGTCCTAAAACCAAACGGCATTGCAATCATTGTTTATGCACACAAATCTACTGCTGGTTGGGAAACGTTAATAAATTCCCTTTTGGATTCTAACCTCATCGTAACAGGCGCGTGGCCATTAAATTCAGAAATGAGTTCACGGCTGCGTGCTATGGAGTCAGCAGCGCTTGCCTCGTCAATCTATATAGTAGCTCGTAAGATGAAAAGAAGGCCGACCGCATTTTATAATGATGTTAAGGAAGAATTGAAAAAACATTTGAACGGAAGGCTTGATCATCTCTGGATTGAGCAGAAAGACGTGTTTGATCCAGATATCAAAATCCTGTTTGGAAAAAAAAGCGACGATACAGGTCTATTCAGCGGAGCGGATTTCTTCATAGCTGCTCTAGGTTTTGCGATAGAAGTCTTTGGCAAGTATGAAAAAGTAATAGATTATGAAGGTAATATTATCAGAGCCAATAAGCTTCTCGATGACGCTCAAGAATTTGTTACTAATTATGCTGTCAGGCAGATACTACATAATGGATTTGGCAGCGAAATTACCGACTTAACCCGTTTTTACGTTCTCTGGCGCTGGAACTATGGTGAGGCAAAGATCCCATTTGACGACGCGCGGAAATTGGCACAATCGTGTGGTATTGATCTCGCGCAAGAATGGGGCAAGGGTCGATTCATTCATAGAAAAGGGGAGTTTATTTTGGTGCTTGGGCCTTACGCTCGCGCAATAGAGTCTTTGCGGAATTCCCGAGAACTCATCGATGTGCTTCATTACGCTTGTCTTTTGTGGGGAAGGAGCGAACGCGATGAAATGATCAACATTTTGGACGAAACAGGCTTTGGGAATAAGGAAGCGTTCTATCGGGTCGCCCAGGCAATAAGTGAGACCTTGCCAAACGAAAGTAAGGAGAAGCAGCTGTTAGAAGGATTTTTGGCTGGCAAAGAACGCATTAAGCACGACATTAAGGAAGGGTCTGGGCAAGCAAGCTTACAAGATTGGCAATAGCCAAATTATTTAGTTATCCTTTCAAGACAGAGTAACTCCGGGCGAAACTTTTTTCCTCGCGAACTCCTCTTTAAATCGATGACCTCTCTCACATTTTACGGAGGAGTTAACGAGATCGGCGGGAACAAAATCCTCCTCGAGGATCAACATTCCCGGTTTTTTCTCGACTTTGGCATGAGCTTCAGTCTCGCCAATCAGTATTTTGACGAGTTCATGCAACCCCGAAAGTGTAATGGTATTCTCGACCTCCTTGAATTCGGCTTGCTTCCTAATTTAGAAGGATTATATCGGTGCGACTATCTCGAGCACTGTCAACTTCCCGCCGAGAAATCGTCGAGCATAGACGGCGTTCTCCTTAGTCACGCTCACATGGATCATAGCTCTTACATCCACTATCTTAGGGAAGATATCCCGATTCACTGTACGCAAGCTTCCAAAGACATCATGCAAGCTCTTGACGAAACAGGCTCGAGTGGAACGTGCGAACTCATCTCCCTGAAAGAGTCGTTTAAGACGTACACGAGCAGCAAAGGCGGCGAGTCGAAGCTGCAAGGTGAGAAGGCGAAGAAACCTCGGCCTTACAATATTGTTGACAATCGATTCACTGTTGGAGACTTTGAAGCAGAGGCTCTACCGGTAAGTCATTCGCTCGAAGGAGCCGCGGCCTACATATTACATACAAGCGGGGGTCCTGTCGTGTACACGGGAGACTTTCGGTTTCACGGTTACAAAGGAGACGAGACAAGACGCTTCGTCGAACGAGCCGCAGAAGTGGAGCCCGTAGCGATGATCTGCGAGGGGACGCGCGTCGATAAGACGGAAGCGGACAGCGAAGAGCGGGTCAAGGAAGTCGTGAAAGAACGCGTTGACAAGACTAAAGGCCTCGTTGTCGTGAATTTCCCCGTGAGGGATACCGACCGCATGCAGAGCTTCTATCAAGTCGCACAACAAACCGACAGGGCGTTGGTCATCAACCTGAAGCAGGCATATCTGCTCGAACTCTTCAGGACGTCCGGCATTGCGACACCGAGAATTGATGATAATCACATCCGAGTTTACATTCCTCGGAAGACATGGGGCGTTTACAAGGATGACCGGTTCTCAGAGAAGATTCAACGAGAGGATTATGACTATTGGGAGCGTGAGTTCCTCGATCACGCCAATGCAGTGTCAGCTAGAGATATCAGAGAGAGTCCGGACGAATACATCTTTCGGTGTGACTTCTTTGAGCTGAAAGAGCTGATCGACGTCAAACCCGAGGCAGGAAGCTGCTACATTCGCAGTCTGTGCGAGCCGTTCGATATAGAAATGGAGTTGGATTTAAAGAAGGCTGAGAACTGGCTGACGCACTTTGGGCTGTATCCGTACACACACATCCACGCGTCTGGACACCTGAATTACGACGAAATACGAGAGGTCATTCAGACCGTGCAGCCGAAAATACTGATTCCGGTGCATACTCAGCACCCTAAGGTATTCCAGAACTTGCACGATAACGTGATAATTCCTGAAAAAGGAATTAAGTACACGGTATAACTCGACCGACGATCGGCTGGGATGCGCACTCAATGCGTTCACAGTAGGTGAACAGAGATGCATGAAGACGAATACGTTGAGCAGATTACTCAGCTAGTAAAAGACGCGTTACCCAAGCAGTATGTTCCCGTGCAGAAGGCTAACTTGTACTACCAGGTTGTTGCGGATAACAACCTGAATATACCTGCAGATCTCAAACACCCAAAAAGAGGCGATTCCGCATTTCAAACCGACTTGTGCATTTTTCTTAAGAAAAACGACATCCTATTGCCCAAAATCGTCATCGAGTTTAAGCGGGATATCACTACCCACGATGTTATCACGTACAGCAACAAAGCAAAAAGGCACAAGCAGATCTATCCGTATCTTAGATACGGCTTACTATCTTATGGACTCTCAGTTATCCCAAAAAGGTTTTTTATACATAATGAGGGTTTGGATTTCTACTTGGCTACAAAAGAATACACAAAAAACCTTCAACGTGAGCTAAGAAGGCTTATCGAACAGGAGCTTAAGATATCCGACACACTAGAATCGACCATCTTCGGCTCTCAGAAGTATGATTTTTATCGCACGAACATTGAATTCAGGAGATTCAACGAACCGTAGGCTGGTGTTAAATCTCCCGTTGTTCAAGATTACGTCCCCTGCGGCGCTATGAAGTTCGGTCTATTATGATTAAGGCAATCATTTTTGACATCGACAATACGCTCATCGACTTCATGACCGTGAAACGGGAGGCATCTGCAGCTGCAGCCAATGCGATGATCGAAGCCGGATTGCAAGACACTCCAGAAGAACTCTCTGAAAAGCTTTTCACTTTTTATCTCGATCATGGAATTGAATCGGATAACGCGTTCGAAGAATACCTTAAACAGGAATACAAAGCGGTTAATTATCGGATTCTGGCCGCCGCGGTAAACGCGTACTTAAAGGAGAAGTACCTGAATCTCAAGCCATATCCGGGCGTTTTTGACACGCTGCGGGAGTTAAAACGACAGGAATATAAGCTTGGTGTCGTTACTGACGGCCCTCGGCTCAAGGCGTGGATGCGGCTTAATGAGGCTGGCTTAGACAGTTACTTTGACGAAGTCGTCACTTATGACGATACTGGAAGGAGAAAACCAGCAAAAGAGCCTTTTTTGCTCATCTGCGAGAAGCTTGCCGTAAAACCTGAGGAATGATGCTTGGGGATTGGCCCGAACGAGATGTGCAAGGCGGAAGGCTAGCGGGCATGAAGACGTGCCTCGCAAGATATGGGCAGGAGCTACCAGCAAAAGCAGATTACCAAATTGACGACTTTGAGGAGCTTCTAGACGTTATAGCCGACTGCAAAGATAGAACGAGACAATGATTGGTAGTTTAGATCGGGGCGGACAAATCTATTTCTTTTAACGAAATGGGTGGAAACATGACATTGATGCCCATCTTCCTAACATGTCCTTGCTGCAATAAAAAATTTGAAAGTCTAGATGTGATGATCTCCAGCACGCACGGCTCTTCAACTGATTTCCATCAAATTCCGGGGGGCGCCGACCCCCTGCACATGGTCATGCATACGTGTCCAACGTGCGGCTATACAGGTTATCATGATGCTTTTAAACGAGCGCATCTCAATCCGGCGCTAAAGGAACGCATTCGCGAACAGATTACACCGCTTCTTAAAGACTTCAGCGAAACGTCCGAACGACTGTATGAATTCGCTGCGCCCGAGCGACAGTACGAATTTGCTGCGTAGATTGCTGAGTGGAAAGGAGATCCCTTGCAGTCTATCGGCGACCTTTACTTACGCGCAGCGTGGTGCTGCAATGACTTTAATCTTCTTAAAAAGGAGCGTTTCTATCGATTAAAAGCCCTAGAATTCTTTGAAAGAACGATGGAGCTAAAAGAAATTTCTGCGAGAGACATAGGTCTTTATACTTACCTTATTGGTGAGCTTCATCGTCGTGTAGGGGAGATTGGTGCGGCGAATGTTTGGTTTGACCGAGTTGCTGAAGCAACTAAAGGGGATCCCAAACAGCGGTGGCTTGAGGGGCTTGCCTTCCAGCAGAAGACCAATCCAAAAGAATTCATTGGTCGCGGCAGAATATTACCTCCCCCTCCTACCGGCTACAAATGGTGCGCAGTGCTTCAAAAAGGTCAAAATCCAACACTTACAAGATGGATACGGGCCGGGATGTTGGAGTAAGATCACGCACGGCTCCGAGTTCATAGATTGGCTTGAGCAACCGGCCAGAACCGACTGCAGGCTTGCCGAGCGGTCAATGCTCAAAATATGGGAGTCGCTTGGCGATATGCAGATCTGTAGATGCAAGAGCGACGCGATACTCGCGAGTTACGATTACGACTACGGCCTTGAGTTGCCCGGGTTCAAGTACCGGCAGCGGATCTTTTTACACTGCCCAAAATGCGGCCGCGACCGCGTTTTGCATAAGATCCCGGGATTCAACGCACCTCTCGAGGAGGCGGCGGCGCTGTGACCATGCCGCCGCTGTATAAGCCGGGACACTGCTCAATGTGCGGGCGTAAGCTCAAAGATCCGGTAAGCATCGAACGCGGCTATGGCCTCGTTTGTTACAGGAAGATGCAACTTGAGATTAATGGGTTTTTATCTGACGTACCCCCGAGCCCGGAGGCTCAAGAGGCTCACAGGAGGCTCAACGATGGAAATGTCATTTACTAAAGATCCGGTAATACCGCCTCAAGGCTATGACTACTGTCTCCGCTGTTGGCGATGGGTCAAAATAGAGGAGATTCGCGCAGATGACGAGGACGCCCGACCTCCGCCGTGTGAAAGCGATGTCATAATCGACGGCAGGAATGCTCGTCGTTACCAACCAGCACACCGTACTGCAGCCCGCCTCAGGGAACACGCCGGTAAGCATTCCGCTTAACAAGGTGCTCAGCTACAGCTGCTACAACAACGGCATTGAAGTTCACAAGAAAGGGGTGAGAATGAGTCTTCATTTCCTTAAAAGACAGCAGGGCAGTCGAGTTGTTTGGAATATAATCGGGTTTTTGGTCGGTGGTGGACTGGCGTAGCAGGACAAGACATTAAACATCGTAGTCACAGCTGCTGAAACCTGTAGCCATCCTTCTTTATACAACAGCTTATTGTGATTCTGTGGCCTCTCACCAGAGGGCCACTGCCAAACGGCAGCACGACGGTCAAAGGGTAGATGAGTGCCCCGTTAGGACCCTTTTCGACTACCCGTTACGCAAATGAGCCATAAAACGTCTTTTGATCTGAATTGCCGCATAGGGTAAATCCGGAACGTCAGCATTCCCTGGCTTTATAACGACGTGAATAAACTTAGGACCTATCGGCAGCTGCAATGCTGGTAGCAAATCCTCTGCAGTGTATACCTTACTTGTGTGCTCGATCCCAAAACCCCGCGCCAAAAGCTCCAAGTCAAGTTGTTGACTCGCCGTTTGCTGATTCCCTGTAGAACCGTACGTGCCGTTATCAAGAGCTACAATTGTAAGGTTTTCTCGTGCCTGTTGAGAGATACTACATAGAGCATTTGGATTCATCAAGAGACTTCCGTCTCCGTCGAGTACGACGACTTCGCTTTTGTTATAGAGGGAAACACCAAGTCCGATCGAAGAAGCTAAGCCCATACTTCCAAGCATGTAAAAGTTGCCTGGTTGATCACAAAGGGCATACAGCTCCTTGCACGGTATTCCTAAGTTGCAAACCACCGTCCGCCCGCGAAGATAAGGAACGGCTGCTTCGATCGCTTCATAGCGAGTCATTGTGGGACGCTTAACCTCGGCTTCCAGCGACCAAGCAGGCCATTTTGATCTTACATACTCTGGTTCTCCCAAGACGTCTTGTGGCGTGCACGGCCACAACTCGGGAGAGACAAGCACGACGACCGGCAAGCTTGTCTTAAATGATTCCTGTATTGCCTGACCTAAGAACTGCAGGCCCTCCACAGTGTGGACCTCATAGGTCGCTACGTCAAGAGCGTTAAGCACTGCCTTTAGGTGCGTCCCCCAATAGACTTGAGCGGGTATGCTCTCCTGATAGACTCCACGCCAACTTGCCACAATGGGCAATGGAAGTTCGTACGTAAAATTGAGCGACGATAAGGCGTTCAGCAAGTTTCCTATGCCGGTGCTTTGAATCAGCATCAGAGGTTTAGCTCCTGCGAGGAACGCGCCTGCGCAGATTCCAACGCCATCTTCCTCCCTCGATAACTGAACCTCGAAAAAGCGCTTGCCTACGAGGGGCAACAGGTTCTTCAACCTATCGCACGGCAATGTGGCTACAAGATCAATGTTGTTTAGTTCGAAGAGCTCAACGGTTTCTTCTTCTGGAGTCAGTGTTGTTCCCCCTTTATTCTAGCACTTCTCGCAGTTCGGTAAGGTCCAAGTCAGGCTTTGTGATGCAAATGTCGGGCCTTATCTGATAGCACTCTTTGTCTTCTTTTAACTTTTGCAAGCCGCCTCCAGTAACATTGAGAAGCACAACATCTGAATCATCAATACCTCCGTTAGCCACAGCTTGCATTAACGACGCTGCAGCAACTGCTGCTGCCGGCACAATATCTATGCCTTCAAGATCTTCAAAGAGACGGGCAGCACCCCGTGCATCGTTGTTTGCCACTGCGTACATCTGACCCCTCGTGTTTTTCAGGGCGTCAAATACTCCCCCTTTGATTGAATATGCTGGATTTCTATTTGACAAGACATCAGCGTACAATTTCTTGATGGATTTTCTAGCGTCAGGCATGTCGATAGATGGGTCGATGATCCTTCTATGAGCGTTCCAAGCACTGAACATAGGCGCAAAAGGCAAGTTCTGGGACAAATGCAGTTTCGGAAGATGGCCTGCTAAAAACCTGCCATCTCGTTTTAGACGCAACGAGGCCTCCCAAGCTGCAATTCCACCCGTTCCACTACCGACCGCTTGAAAATAATGATCGGGCGCTCTGCCGATGATAATCGCAGCTTCTAAGATGACCGTACCCATCCCGTCGCGCCTAGCGACGTTCATAGCTCCCCCTTCTGGTATAAGTCCCGGTAATGTTGCGAGCCTGTTACCCAGAGCAATAGCGTCTGAATAATCATTTCCTCGTTGGAGAACAACTAGTGTGATGTTCTCAGAAGGTGGTTCTGGAAGCCATAGCTTACCTATTGCGCTTTCCAACCCGACGAGAACCAACTTAAGATCTGTGAAAGTCGTCGACACCGTATGCGCAAAAGCGCGCGCTGTGTTGCCAACTGAAGAAACGACCAACGTTTTCACCTTGCTTTCGACAGCTCGTTGCACAGTCGGTGGCGACTCCAGCTCTTTAAAGCTGCACGTCTCAAGGATCGCGTTTTTTTCAGGCCAGTATCCGTTGAAACTAATGAATAGGTCCTTTAGTCCAAGCTCTCGTGCAAAGCTCTCGCTCTTGTATGTAACAGACCGACCACATGTTCTCAATTTATCTACCGTTGGCAGCCACGCAGAAAACCGCCACATACTCTCTTCCGCAGTAACCTCAAACCGATAGTCCTGGTAAACGGTGCGCAAGAGTGCGTTACCGCAACCGCAACGTAAGTCGTAACCCGTGCCAGAAACGTCAGAATGACAGCCTAAGCAGATAATTTTATAATGTTTCGGCGCCGAGCTATTGATAGTCATACATGCATATTTAGCTT
>Ga0315280_10000107_pt1 | contig 152541 bp, 127 predicted proteins | sample YL17G06_40_MG_FD_203697 | JGI IMG/M metagenome (GOLD analysis project Ga0315280, IMG submission 203697) | Sediment microbial communities from Yellowstone Lake, YNP, Wyoming, USA - YL17G06_40 | ecosystem: Environmental > Aquatic > Freshwater > Lake > Sediment | place: USA: Wyoming | collected... | reverse complement strand
AGGAGCGGCAGGTAAACGTGCGCATCTTCCCCTCGCTTTTCGAGGCCATGATCGTTGGGATGCGCTTCGACCCCATCGAGGACATCCCGCTGGGCCAGATCACCGATAATGGAACGCCTGTGGCCTATGTGGTGGGGAAGCGAGCGCTGGACCTGTTGACCAGCACGCTGATGCTGACGGTTTTCTCCATTCCAACGGCGGTGCTTTGCGCCCTCATCAAATTCACCTCCCCCGGGCCGGTGATCTTCCGCCAGATACGAGTCGGGCTGCGCGGGAAGCTCTTCACGCTGTACAAGCTTCGCACCATGGTGAATAACGCGGAGAAACACACCGGCCCGGTTCTCTCCGACCCTTACGACCAGCGGGTGACGACCGTGGGCCGGTTCCTGCGCGCCACCAGGCTGGATGAGATCCCCCAGTTCATCAACGTGCTGCTGGGGCAGATGAGCGTGGTGGGCCCGCGGCCAGAGCGCCCGGAGTTCGTGAGCGAGTTCGTTCTCCGGATTCCGGGCTATTCGAAGCGGCTGGAGGTTCTGCCGGGGATAACGGGTCTGGCGCAGGTATACGGAGCATATCGAACCAGCGTCTCCCACAAAGTGAGGTACGACTGGTACTACGTTTACCGCCGCTCGCTGGGCCTGGATATGAGAATCCTTCTACTGACCGCTGCCGCCGTGCTGAAGGGCGCCGGGTCATAACAGCCTCGGGCCCGCCCGGGCCCGCGTTCCCGGGGCGCGCGAGCGAATGCCCTCCGCCGCGATACCGGCCCCATCGCTCGACGCAAATAGCCACCCCGTCATCCCGCCCGTCATACGACATTACGGCCAGCCAGCCTTGTCTCTCACTGTCTGCCGCTGGTGTGGAATAATGGTGTAGAAGTAAGCTGCAGCGCGGCTCAGATTGGGCCGCTTGCGCTAATGAAAAGGCACACCCGCAGCAATGCGGGGTCGCAAAGCCTTCGGGTCCCCACGCCTCAATGGGCGCATGGGATGGCCGGGTTGCCAAGTAGCGCCGCGCGCGTTGTCCTGTCCCCCCTTCGCGGCCAGCACCAGGCTTCTCGTCGGACTTTGCCGCCTTGCTGCGAGGAGGCTACCGTTGTGAGAACAATCTGGTTTCGCTGCCTCACGCTCACGGCCACATCGCAGTTCGAGCCCCGGAAGAAGTCGTCCGCCGTCTTCACCACTACTGTCACAGGGGGAAGCGTAGTTCTGTCCAAGGCGGTTGACAAGGCAAGTGCTGCCCCCGGGGAAACGATACAATACACGATTACCTATGAGAACACCGCCTCCGGCGTCGCGCACAACCTCGTGATCACCGACACCACCCCCACCGGCACCACGTACGTCGCCAACAGCGTCTCTCTCAACGGGTCGCAGAAAACCGATGCAGCCGACTCGGACGAGGTCTCAGTCAGCGCAGGGGTCATCACAGTAAAGGTGGGGGACGTAGCTGCGGGAGCTCGCGGTACCATCACCTTCCGCGTCACAGGGAATTAGCGAGGCTTGTGTAGGCCCGCGGTCCCGGAGCCGCGACGGGGCCGCGGGCCAATGAACTGACAATTGCAGGGAGAGCGAACCGTGAACAAGGGGATAAGGTCAATAGGGCTCGCAGCGACCGCCTCCCTCGTGGTCCTTATGCTCGCGTCAGCGCTGCCCCATGCCCGGGCGGACGGCTCCGCCGGAAGCACGATAACGAACACTGCCCGGGGTGATTACACGTACGCTGGCAGGAACGCGACGGTGACTTCAAACAGCGTCACCGCAACGGTGGCCCACGTATCCCAAGTGAGCATCAATCCTGGTCAGGCCAGTGGGTCGGTCCCGCCCTCAGGCACGACCTACCTCGCTCACCAGGTCACCAACATGGGGAACGGCCCCGACTCATTCGACCTTGCAGGGACCACGCCCACATCCTGGACGGTGAGATTCCTGCGCGATGACAACGGCGACAGCAAGCGCGACGCCACGGAAAACACGCAGATCACTTCCACCGGCGCACTGCAGCCGGGTGCCAGCGCTTATCTGCTGGCCGAGGTTACAGCCCCCTCTTCTGCCGCGGCCGGCACAGACGCCCCGGTCACCATCAGCGCCCAGTCCGCCTCGGACAGCAGTGTGCGTGCGGTGGCTAACGACAAAATCACAGTTGGGAACCCAGGAAAGGTCACTGGGCGCGTGAAGAGTCGCGAGGGCGTGGCAGTCGCAGGAGTAAAGGTTACTGCCAAGCGCAGCGGCACGCAGGCAGCGCTCGCAGCAACTGCCTCTGGCGCCTCATACGCCATGTCTGCGGCGACCGCCTCGGATGGTTCATATTCCATCAACTCCTTGCCGCTGGGGACTTACGATATCGTCGTATCGGGCGCGGACATAGTGCCGCAGCAAGCATCAGGAAAGTCTCTCACTGCCGCACAGCCTATCGCCTCGGTTGACTTCAACGTGCCAAGGGCCCCGGTGCTGCAGTCCGGGACGAACCTTGTTTCGATCCCATTCACTTTCGCCAGCTCGGCCCTGCCCGCTGTCGTGGGGCTGACCTCAGGTGCCAGGGTTGCTGCATGGCGGCCCGACCCCTCTGGCGGCAGATACGTTTACCTTGGCAGGGACGCCGATTTCCCGCCTGTCGAGCCCGGGCGCGCTTTTGTAATCTCGCAGAGCAGCGTCAGCACCCTCGCTGTCTTGCAGGCCCCAGCGGGAACCGGCACCGCAACCGTAGCCCTGAAGCCCGGGTGGAATCTAATCGGGTGGCCGGACCTCTCCTGGGCCTCGCTTTCCAGCCTTGGCGTCAGGGCCGGCGGGCAGAGGTTTGCCTTCGCCGAAGCAGCCCGCAGAGGGATAGTTCAGGGGTACGCGTGGGGCTACGACCCGCGCGCAGGGGACTACATGCTGGTGCATCCGGCCTTCCCCGGGGCGCAGCGCGCGCTTGAGGCGTGGAAGGGGTACTGGGTGCGTGCCTACGCCGACTGCGAACTTCTCCTTTCAACCCCGGCCACTGCTCCGGCGCCCAGGCCGGACGACCAATCAGGCGTGAACTGGGCCGCGCAACTGGCGGCCACGTGCGGCCGCATTTCAGACCGGTTCAACTATCTGGGCGTTGCATCCGATGCGTCAAGCGGCACCGCAAACCCCTATCGTCTTGAAAGCCCGCCCACTGCCTCGGAACAATCGCTGGACCTATCGTTCACACCTGCCTCGGCGACCTCCACCCAGAATCGCTACGCCACCGACTTCCGGTCCCCGTCTTCTGGCAAGATAGTCTGGGACTTCAGCGTGAAGACAAACGCGCCCAATGCCACGGTCGTTCTCTCTTGGCCCGACATTCGGCGCGTGCCGCCAAACTACAACCTCAACCTGGTTGACCTCGAAGCAGGCCGCAGGCGCTACATGCGCACCTCCACCTCCTACTCTTACACCACCGGCCCAACCGGCGGCGAGAGGAAATTCCAGGTAGTTGCGGATCCTGCGCCATTTGCCCGCTTGAGCATTTCGCCCCTGGCTCAGATGCCAGCGCCTTCAGGGGTCACCCTATCCTACACGCTCTCTCTGGATTCTTCCGTGTCGGTCGAGGTGCGTACGCTCTCGGGCATGATGGTTCGCCGCGTCGCCAGTGGTCGGCCAGGCACCATGGGCACAAACCTGGTGACCTGGGATGGCAACGACCAGAACGGCCGCAGAGCAGCCAATGGCCCGTACCTGGTAGTCATCACTGCCCTGAACGGCGACGGACAAATGGTTAAACAGTCGCGCACCGTGACCCTGGTGCGCTAGAAGGACCTCCGCCTGTCCCTTCCGCTTGATGCGGAATGGATAAGAAACTTAGTCTTGCTTTGCTAATCGCTGCGGCGCTTGTGTGTGCGCCGGCATGCGCTGGCGAATTGGGCCTCGGCAACAGGCTTAGAGTCACCGGCCGCGGCACGCTCTCGTACCGCTGGGAGAGCGATAGCGGCCAGCCTGCGGGCTGGGGCTTGCTGAGCGATGACAGCCTGTACGATTCCACCGGCCTGCGCCAGCAAACCGATTTCCTGCTCTCAGGCGATATCCTGCCCGGGCTGCGCCTGGACGCGAACATCGTGCGCGACCTCTTCTCGGGGTCCGCATCGCGCTGGACGCTCACGGGCGGTCTCGGCGACGCATCGCTGGCGCTTGGCGACATCACTGCCAGCCTCGACGGCAATCCATTCGTTTCCCTGCGCCGCAGCCTCAGAGGGCTGAGAATCGAGTCCCCTCTCGGCGGCAGCGGCTCCCTCGTCATGATCACTTCTCAGGCGAAAGCGCCCGTGCGCACCGACACCTTCTATGGGCGCAACACAAGCGGGCCCTACTACCTCAACGGCAGCCCCGTCGTTGACGCCAGCGAGCGAGTGGACCTGGACGGCAGGCGCCTGGTGCGCGGGCAGGACTATTTCATGGACTACGAGATCGGCGCGATCTGGTTCCAGGCCGCGCTGATCGTTCCACCCACCTCGCGCGTGTCGGTGACCTACGAACACCTGGCAGCAGGCAACGCAGGCGCGGTCACGGCGGTCAGGGCAACCCAGTCTCACGGCCGCCTGCGCATCGGCGCGACATACGCTGCCATGCGCAGCGCCCCCGCCCCCTCCTCCGCGCCCAGGCGCGACCGCTGGACGGGCGCCGGAACGATCGGGCCATTCTTCCTCTCCTATCGGCCTGTCGTGCCCGGGAGCGAGCGCGTAACGATCAACGGCATCGAGCAGGCCCGCGATGCCAATTACCGCATTGACTACAACGAGGGAAGGCTGATATTTGCCTTTCCCGTGCCCACGGGCACGCTCATCGAAGCCACATATCGCACCCAAGCGCAGGGGCGTTCCAGCGGGCCCGAGAGCCTTTTCGGCATGGATGGGATGTGGCAAATATCCCCCCGGGCGTCGCTCGAAGCTTCTGTTGCCAGCAGCGCCGCTCCAACCGGGGGCTCGGCGGGAGCGATCGCGCTGAGCGCGAACGCCTCGTGGGACAAGTTTACGATCCAAGGCAGTCTCCGGCGTGCGAGCCCGAACTTCCTGGGGCTCGACGGGGCCGAGCGCATTGACTCGGAAAGACGCCTCACCCTGGAACTGCGGCCGGCTTCCTTCGTCAAGGCCTCCTGGCTGATGAGCGCCACCACTCAGCCCTACCTCGGGGTGTTCGGAGCGCAGCAGAGCCCACTGATGGCGGAACGCAATCAGGACTTACGCATCGAGATCTCACCGCGCGGTTGGCCGAGCCTTACTTTTGCCCGCACGAGCCGGTCGGCCAGAGCGCTTGCGGCGGAGGCAACCGGGTCAACATCCCGAGAGGAGAACAGCAGTGACACGGTGAGCCTAGCCTACGCGCGCAAAGTATTCGGAGCCTCCGCGTCGCTGGCCGACACCCGGGCGAGCGCGAACTGGTTCGGCCTTCAGCAGTCCGACGACTTCTTGCCGCTCTCGTACAATACGGCAGACAGGGCAGCGCGTTTCAACATCTGGTTGCGGCCAAGCGATCGCCTCAACCTGTCTTTCGATGCCGGCCGCAGCCGCACCCGCGCGGGGTCTGGCCAGGATTCAGCAGCCACGGGACAGCGCGTCTCGGTTTCATACCAGCCCTCCCGCACCGTGTCCCTATCGCTGAGCGAAGTAAACCAGAACACCGGCGGGATGGAAGCGCTCTCGCTGCCGGCTTCTTCGAGCAAGATGACCCTGTTCTCCATGCAATACACGCCATCGGCTAAGTTCTCTGCTTCGCTCACCGCTGACAGGCAAGCATTCACAGGGCAGGCGAGCACGAACAGCAATTCATCCAGCGTTTCACTGGGTTTTGGAATAAGGCCATCAGCGACAGCGTCGCTCGACCTGCAGTTAACGCGGCAACAAGTGACTTCGCTGGGCGCAGGCGGGCGCTCGTCGAACAACATGGTCACCTTCAACACGCGGCTGGGCCCCTGGCGGCGCATGACGGCCGAGTTGGGCTTGCAGCGGCTGAACGGAATGGCGACGGGGAGCTTCCTCGGCTTCGGCCCGGAGGCGCAGCAGTCGCCCACAACGCAGGGCGGGACGGCAGCGATCCTGCCCTACGCGCTTTCGGCAACCGCCTCGTGGCGCGCTCGCCTGGCGTACAGCATGGGCAAGCGCCACAGCGTATTCGTCGAAGGGGAAAGATGGCTCTCAACAGGACAACCCGCGGCAGGCCGCAGCGAGTCGGCCGCCGCAGGCTGGGAATATCGCCTGGCACAGGGGACAAAGCTCTGCGCCACCCTGCGCTCCATGCGCTACCGCGACCCTGCCGAGCCGCGCCGCGACTGGTCCTCCAACAGTTTCGACGTTTCCGTCGGGTTCGATTTCTAGTGCGTTCTTGCATAAAGGATGCTGTGCGCCTCCGGTCGTAGGGGAGCCCCTCTGCCCTTCAGGACCCAGAGAAGGGGCCCTTCAGGGTCCCTCTCCGAGGGGCGGGCTCCCCGGAACTCTGGCACACTATGTGCGCCTTCCCTGGATGGTCGTTCAGGGCCGCTGCGAGGTCATCTCTCGGGGTCTCTGAAGGACGGAGGAAAGGCGCAAATGGGATTCCGTGGAGCCCTGGCCAGGTTGGCAGGGGGCATAGCGATCGCGGTTCTGATAGTCCTGCTGGGCGCGTGAAGGCTCAGCCGGAAAACAGGCCGCCTGCACGGCTCTCTGCCGCGCGCTCCCCGTCGCCCAGCACGAGGCGGCGCAGCGCTACCCCGTCTGCCACTTGCGCCCCCTCGCCAAGGACGCAGTCCCGAATATCACAGCCCCGGCCCACGCTCACTCCGGCAAGCATTATGGTGTTGCGAATCACTGCCCCGCCCCCGATCCGGCACCGCGCGCCCATCGCGACATCGCGGCCGATTGACGCGCCCGGCTCGATGCGACAGCCCGGACCTCGTGCCGCTTTCTGGCGTACCGCGGCCGTCATTGAGGCCAGCAGCCTGCGGTTCGACTCGAGCAGATCTTCCGGCCTGTTCACGTTCCTGCGCCAGACATTCAGCACCCGGTAGGAAGCTTTGTGCCCGTGGTCAATCAGATACTGAACGGCGTCAACGATGTGCGTCTCGCCGTGAGACTCTGTCAGGCGGCAGAGCGCGTCGAAGATCACCGGCTCCAGCACGAACATTCCCGCGCTGGCGAGATCGGTCGCCGGATGGGCAGGCTTTTCCACCAGCCGCACAATCCTGCCCCCCGCGACCTCCGCGATCCCGTGCCGCCTGGGGTCTTCGGCATGAAAGAGCGCGAGCGTGGCAAACGCGCCTGTGCGCCGATGGCGATCCAGCAGTCTGCCCACCTCCCAAGGTGTGACGTTATCAGAGAAGATCACGAAAAAGGTACTGCTCACCAAGGATTTCACGAGCGAGAGCGCGTGGCCCGTTCCCTTGGGCTGGGGCTGCGGCAGGCAGCGAATGCGCATCCCAAATCTGCGCGTGCCGACAGCGCGAGGGATCGCGCGATCTCCCCCGGGGATGACGATCATCGCTTCGCTCGCCCCTGCAGCGGCGAGCTTATCCAGGTTGTAATCGAGCAGCGTTTGTCCGGCGACGGGGAGCAGCGGCTTCGGGCGCAGAAAAGTCAGCGGCTGCAACCGAGTTCCGGAGCCGGCCGCGAGCACGACGCCGGTCAAGTCTCTTTCAGCCATGAGAACGCGCGGCCCAAGTTCGGGGCCGAGGGCTCATCACCTTCAGCGGGGGCACTTGATTTAGGCATCGAACCTCGCATACTATACGACGGCCGGACGCGATCCGGCTGTTCTGCAGCATTCAGCGGACGTGAAATGTGAACAAGTGGCGCAGCAGAATAGGGGTTCTCGCGGCAGCACTGGCGGCTTCGTGCTTGGTCTCCCTCTTCGTTGATGTCTGCCTGGAACGCCTGCGGCCGCCTGGTGACGCAATCAACGGTCGAAAAAGGGTTCGTTACGATTGACACTGCCACGGGCCAGGCGATGCGCAAAAGGGTATATTCCTCTGAGACGGTAACCGTCGAGACGATGGAAAGGCCGGCGTCGGCCAATAACTAGAGCCTGAAGGGAATGAACTGGATTGACGTCGTGGTGATTATTGCCGTCGCCGTGTCTGGCGTTCGCGGCGTCGTCAGGGGACTTCGCGCCGGGGGGCCGGAAATGGCCTCCTTCCTGCTGGCGTTCTTCCTCGGGCTGGTGAGTTACCACCTGGTGGCATGGGCCTTCGCAGCACTGATGGGGCCGGGGCTGCTGGCAAATGCGCTCGGGCTGCTGGTGGTGTGGCTGGCGGCGCAGTGGGCCATACTTCTTCTGTTCAGGAAAGTGTGGCCGATCCCGGAAAAGGCGGAGCCTTCGCCCTGGGACCACGCGGGTGGTGCGCTCGGGGTGCTCGAAGGCCTGGTTCTGTGCGCGCTCTTCCTGACCCTTTGCGTGGTGTTCCCAAGCGAAAGGCTGCCCAAGCAGGCAGTGGTGGATTCCGCCTTCGGCAGGCCCCTGGTCGAGATCGCGTTTGGGTTCGAAGGCAAGCTTGCAGAGTGGCTGGGAGGGCCGTTTGGCACCAGCCTTGCTTTTCGCACACTGACCCCGGGCGCCCACGAGAGCATCGCGCTGCACTTTCGCAGCACACAGGTTGAAGTCTCGCGCGAAGACGAGCAGAGCATGCTGGCAATGGTCAACCAGGAGCGCAGTAAGAGAGGGCTGAGCCCGCTTACCTGGGACGAGCGACTGGCCGATGCTGCCCGCGGCCATTCCTTCGACATGCTGCGCCGCGGCTATATGGGACACACAAGCCCCGACGGCATTGACACAGGCCAGCGCATTGCTGCCGCCGGCTTCAAGGCGAACACCTGGGGGGAGAATGTGGCAGTGGCGCCCACCGTGATGATCGCCCACTCGGGCCTCATGAGCAGTCCCGGCCACCGCGCGAACATCCTGAACCCCGAGTTCAAGAGCATCGGGATCGGCGCCGTGAAATCGCGCGTCTTCGGCACGGCCTTCACGCAGGATTTCACAGACTGAGCGCGCTGCGCCCAGGCTCGGGTGGGAGATTGACAAGAGCAAGGCGCGCCGACTTCACTTGCCGCGGCCGCTGACCCACAGATCGAGGTGCGTCCCTGCTGTCAATGCGGTGTCCACCTGCACTTGGCGCCAGTGCAGATGTCCGGTCGCCGGGTCTCGATATATTACCCGGTACTCGCCGGCGGGCATTCCCCTGAAGGTGTAGCCGCGATGACTGTCGCCGCTCACCGTGCGGTAGGTACGCCCATCGGACGATATCAGCAAGATAGCAACGTCGGGCACCTCCTCCGCGTAATCCTCGCCGCCGATCAACACGTGGCGCTCCACCTGCCCATGAAGCGAACCCAGCGAGCCCAGGCGCCAAAGTGAGAAGATGGTCAGTGCCGCAACCGTTCCCCAGAACATCAGCAGTCTTTTCTCGCCCAGGAATGTTCCGCGAGCCAGGAATTCAACCCCGGGAGTGAACAGCGTCCCCGCCAATGCCGCCCGGCCGAGAAACCCAGCGTCGAGCGGCAGGTGGGTGATCTGGGCCACCAGCAACGGGCCCCCGATACCAATCACCAGGCCGGCAACCGCGCCTCCCAGCGGAATGAGCGGCGCCACTACGCTCGCACAGGCAACTCCTGACAGGAACCACACGATGAGCATGGCAGTCGCTGTAAACTCGATGAACAGAGCGTCTCGCCCCACGAGCTGCGGGCTGGCGAGCAGCAGGAAGAGGCCCGCGGAGGCAGCGCTCGCTGCCAGCCCCACCGCCGCCGCCACCGCCCCCGCCCGCGCGCTTTGCGCGCTGACCAGCGGCCGTGGCTTGATCTCGACCGGTTCTTCCTCCCTCTTGGGCACCTCCGGCGGCTTGGGAACCAACTCCCTGCGCACCGATTCGAGGGCTGCCCACTGCGCGCGCGCCCCGGCGTGGTCGGGGTCTAGCTGCAGTGCCAAGGTGAAACGGGCCAGGGCCTCCTCGAGCCGGTCCAGGGCACGGTAAACCCTGCCAAGCCGGAAGTGGGAATCCGCGCAATCGGGCCTTGCCCTGACGGCGTCCTCAAAAGCCGCAGCCGCTTCGGCAAGCCGACCCTTTTTCTCGTAAATCAACCCCAACTGCGAGAGGACCTCCCAGTCGCCCGGCTTGGTCTTGGAGGCCTCGAGGAGCTGCACGATTGCCTGATCCACGCGGCCCTCTTTTTCGAAGGCCCTGGCGCGTTCCAGTCTTTCCTGAACTAAAGCACCCCTGCCCGCCTCCACGAGGGAGGACATGCACGAGGTGCAGACCGCACTTTCAGCATCGTTGCTGGCCCCACATTTCGGGCACTGCCAGCGAGCACGCGATTCAGTCATAGTCCGGCCCTATTTTACCCCAAAATGCACGGAAGGCTCGCAAACTCCCCCCTGGCGGTTAGTAGCCGGGAGTCACCGGCGCACCGATGGCGCGCGACAGCGCAGCCCCCGCGCCTGTCACACAGCAAACTTCCAGCGAGGTAAGAACCTTTCGCATGACTGCCATTCTCCTGTACTCTATTATTCGTCCGGTGCCCGCAGCACCTTGAATGCGGGTGCGATAATCCCGTCGGAAATCAGCCGCCTGGGGCCCGATGATCCGCGCTCGCGCAGGCGCGGGGCGAAAAACAGCACGTGTATCACGCGCAGCACAGCCGAAAGCATGAAGACGACGTGCAGCCCTGTGACATGGAACATCCCGATGCGGGTAGCAAAACCCGAGAGCGCCTGGCTTATTGCGCCGCCTATGATCGGCCCCAGGCCGCCTGCAACCCCACCGACTATGAAGGCCAGTGCCAGATAGGCTGGCCGCCCCCTGGCGGGCGTCATGCGGTACCAGAGATTGAAATCCGCGATCGTGACCGCACCCCCGAAGACCCCTCCCAGCAGCCCGTGCAGCAGCAGCAGCCAATGCCATTGCCTCTCGGTGACGATCCAGACGAGCGGCAAAAGCACCAGGATGCCGCTGTTAACCAGGATCACCGGCCGAGACCCGTGGCGATCGGTGATCCTGCCCCAGAAAGGCACCGAGAGCGCCGTCATCACCGAGGGCACGATCAGCAGGTAAAGATTGCAGTGGAACTTGCCCAGGTGCAGATACTCCATCGCGAAAAGCCAGAAAACCGGCACCACCACCCCGAAGGCGAGGCCCTCGCTTGCAGAGTAAAGCAGGTAGCGGCGGAAATCGGCATCCCTCAATGGCCCCGAGAACATCCCCCTCAGCGCCACTATCTCCTCGTGCTGCATGCGCGGTTCGGGGATCAGGTAAAAAATGAGCGCGTCCGTCGTACCCAAAAGCGACGCGATCGCGAAGATCGCAGAATAGACCAGCATCGAACTGTTCCAGTCTAACGCCCACCCGGCGACGGCTGCGCCGACCACGCCGACGGCCGTGGCCAGCCTCATGCGGTTGGCCAGGTAGCGGCCCCGCACGCGCTCGGGTATGATGTCCGCCGTCCAACCCAGCCAGGCATTGCTTCCAGCGTTGCTCAAGAGCGAGGAGGAGAAGACCAGCACCGCAAGCAGCATCAGCCTCGCGGAGGGATGCGTCGGCCCTATCAGCCACGGAAGTGCAGCGGCGACCAGCCACAGAATGCGCTGCGGCACGAAGGCCCACAAGAACACCCTTTTTCTCGAACGCAGCCGCTCAATCAGGTAGGCCGAAGGTATGTGCCCCAGGACTCCCAGCACGGGCGCCGCCATCAGCACGCCAAACAGCAGGTCACCGGCGCCCAACTGCCGCGCGAATGACGTGAACGGGGCCCCGGTCACAGCGTTCATCCACAGCGTTCCGAAAACGCCCCATGCTATCGTGATCAGGACGAGGCTGCGCCTGATCTCGGGGCCGGAAAGGCGCTGCGCAGGCTTCGAAGCGCCACTGCCGCCCATAGGCCCGCCCACCGAGGCCTTCACCTGCACGCCGCCCTTCGGTGACCCTGAGGGGCCACCTCAGGGTGCGCCCGAAGGGCTGCCCGCAGCGCCCTGATCGTCGCCCGGAATGATTTGCCCGGCTGAAACAGGCCGCTGCCAAGCACCGCGCACTCCATCCCTGCGCGCGCCAGCGCGCCGATATTGGTTTCCCTTATTCCCCCGTCAACCTGGATCATTGCGTGCGACCCGCAGCGGTCTATCAGCGCCCGCAGCCGCTTCACCTTACCGATCGAGCCGCGCACGAATGCCTGCCCGGCGAACCCGGGGTGAACGGACATCATCAACACCAGGTCCACTTGGCGAATCACACTTTCCAGCACCTCCGCCGGGGTGTCGGGGTTGATAGAAATCCCCACCCCAACCCCGCGCTTTCGAATCTCGCGCACCATCCTTGTCGGGTCGCGCACTGTCTCAGCGTGAAAGACGATGTTGTCCGCCCCGGCCTTTGAGAACTGGTCCAGCCAGTGCGCTGGATCCGCGACCATCAGGTGCGCATCGAATTTCATCCTCGTCAGCCCGCGCACCGATTGCAGCACGAGAGCGCCGAAGGTCAGATTGGGGACGAAATGCCCGTCCATCACATCGAAATGCAGACGGTCGCAAGCGGCCCTTTCGAGCGCCCGAACCTGCTCGCCCAGGCGAGCAAAATCGGCGCACATAACCGACGCAGAGATCTCTATCTTGCGGCCCACGGGACAACAAGTTCTACCGCGGAACCGTCGCCTCCTGCCCAGAGCGAGATGCCTCCTGCGCGCCAGCACGGTAGGGGCACGGCATGCCGTGCCCCTACCAAGTTCAACCTGATCTCATGACAGGACTGGGGGCGGCCACCCAGAAGATAACTGATGTGCCTGAACTGCCTGAGGCGGAGACGATTGCGCGCCAGTTGCGCGCCGAGGTGCTCGGCGCCCGCATCGTCGGGGTCTCGGTGCAGCGGCCGATGAGCGTCCGGCCGCATTCGACCCGAGCATTCCGCGCGCTGGTGCGCGGCAGGACGGTCACCGATGTCGGGCGCAGGGGGAAATGCCCGCTGCTGCGCCTGGGCGCTGACTGCTGGCTGATCGTGCGGCTCGGCATGAGCGGGCGGCTACTTGTGGGCAACGGGCCGACGCGCAGGCCCCCTCACACGAGGGTGGCGCTGCGATTCCGCGACGGCAGGGAGTTACGCTTCGTTGACCCCCGCGCTTTCGGCTGGCTCTCTCTCGAATGCGCCGGCGAGGCGGATTCACTTTCGCAGTTGAGCCGGCTGGGGCCAGAGCCGCTTTCACGCCACTGGACGCCGGAAATGCTATCAAAGGCTCTTGCAGGACGGCGCGCAGGCATCGAGCGTGTCCTCATGGAAGGCCGCGCGGTGGCCGGCATCGGCAAGATCTATGCCGACGAGGCCTGCTTCCGCGCGCGTATCCACCCCGAAACCCCCGCGGGCAGCCTGACCAGCCGCCAGATCGAGAGGCTGCATCAAGCAATAAAGGACGTTCTCTCCGAGGCCATAAAACACTGCGGAACTTCCGCAGCCGACCGCGCCTACGTGGACTTCTACGGCAGCACCGGCAGTTTCCAGAACTTCCTGCATGTCTATCAGCGCGCCGGCAAGCCGTGCAGGGTTTGCGGCGCGAGAATCAGGCGCGTGCCATTGGGGCGTGCCAGGGGAATCCACTTCTGCCCCCGCTGCCAGCGGCCGAGGAAGAAATGATCTACGTCGGCACCTCCGGCTTCAAGTTCGACGATTGGAAGGGGCCTTTCTATCCGCCGGACCTTCCGCAGACGCAGTGGCTCAACTTCTACGCGCGCCAGTTCAACTGCCTCGAAGTGAACGCCTCCTATTACACGCTGATCCACCCGGCCACGTTCGCGCGCATGGCCGAGAAGACCCCGGCCGGGTTCCTCTTCACCGTCAAGGCATACAAGGGCATGACTCACGAGTTCAGCGAGGAAACCGAAGGCTTTTCCCGCACTTTCAGAGAATCGCTCGGGCCTCTCAGCGAAGCGGGCAAACTGGGATGCGTGCTCGCCCAGTTCCCGAACAAGTTCAGAAACTTCCCGGCGAATCGTCGCTATCTGGTTGAATTCCAGGAGCGCCTGGGAGACATTCCTCTCGTGTATGAATTTCGCAGCCGCGATTGGATCCGCGACGAGACCTTCGCCTTCCTGCGTGAAGGAGGGATCGGGTACTGCGCGGTTGACGAACCCCAGTTCAAGACCCTCATCCCGCCCGTCGCCGAGGTTACGTCGGACATCGGCTATGTCCGCTTCCACGGGCGCAACTACGACCAGTGGTGGAGCGGCGACGTGAAGAAGCGCTATGACTATCTATACTCCCTCGACGAATTGAACGAATGGGTGCCGAAAATCACCGCTCTCGATGGCGCGGCGAGCAAGGTTTTCGTTTTCATGAACAACTGCTTCGCCGCCCAGGCTGCTAAGAACGCAGCCCAGATGAAGGAACTGCTGCAGCCGCGCCTGGCCAACCTTTAGCCGGCTTCCCAAGAAACGGTTCAGTGTCATGCTGAGCGAAGCGAAGCATCCCACGGCCAAGTGCCCTGGATTGGAATCGGATGGGGTTCTTCGTCCCGACCCTGTCGCGACGAAGAATGACAAAAGGAGGGAGAGTTGACCAGCCGCGAACGCTTGCTCCATGCAATGCGCTGTGAACCGGTGGACTGCGTGCCCGTGCGCATCTGGGGCTTCGACCATCGCCAGCCGCAATCCAACCCATCCTTCCAGCAACTGGCGGACATTGCGCGCGAATTTCAGCCGGACCTGCTCAACGGCTGGGGCCCTCGCATCGAGGGCGAGGCTCAGGTGCGGACCGACAATGAGACCCGCCCTTGCCCACACCCCGGCTTCGTCGAGGACGTAACCACCATTCACACGCCGAAAGGGGACCTGACCAGGGCACACCTGCGCAGCCTTGAGGGCAAGCCCGGATACGCTTCCAAGTATCTGCTGGAGACGCCGCAGGATGCTGAGAAGTGGCTCTCAATTCCGTGGTCCGCGCCTCATGTGGATGCCTCGGGCTGGCAGGCTGCGAATGAACGCATGGGCGATGCGGGCGTGCTCTCGGTCGGCATCGGCGAGGCTATGTACGCGATAAACGATCTAACCGGCAGCGAGGTGTGGGCCTACTGGTTGATGGAGGAGCGCGACCTTGTCCACCGCCTGGTGGCCGAGGCGCAGCGGCGGCAGATCTATATCGTCAAGGAACTCCTTGCGGCGGGCGTAGTAGGGATCTATGGATATGTCGGCCCTGAGTTGTGCATTCCCCCACTTGCGAGCCCCAGGGATTTCGATGAATTCGTCGTGCGCTACGACAAGCCGATCCACGACCTGATCCACGATGCCGGGGGACTCGTGTGGGTGCACTGCCACGGCAAAATGGGCCCTGTTCTCGAGCGCTTTGCCGACGAGGGGGTTGACTGCCTCAATCCCCTGGAGCCGCCGCCGATGGGGGATGTGAACATTGTCGGGGCGCGAAAGCGCGTTGGCCGCCGCATGAGTTTCGACGGCGGCATCGAGGTGTATGACATCGAGATGAGAACTCCCGCGCAGGTGGAGCAGAAGGTCGCCGACGCGATATGGCAAAGCGAGGGCATCGGGCTGATACTGTCGCTCTCGACCGACCTGTCGCACCTGCCGACCCTGTCCCCGCACATACTGGAAAACCTGCGCACCTTCCTCGCAACCGCCCGCCGCGAAGGCCGGCGCGTCTGCGCATAGCAGGCGCGCCAGAACCCCCTCCCCCTTGTGGGGGAGGAGCAAGCCGCTCAGGCTCTACGGCAAGCAACAGCGCCCTAGCGCTACGTCGAGATATGCGGGCGCGATCTTGCAGTGCCGCGGGCAGGCGGCATCCATCCTTGACACCCTGTCTTACGCGCCTGTATACTCGTTTTTGCCTGTCTGCGCGCCTGTGAAGGCGACAGGCACAACCAGCTGACCTATGTGGAAAAGCCTGCGCAACGACATCGCAGCCGTATTCGACCGCGACCCGGCAGCCAGAAGCACCATCGAGGTGCTGCTGTGCTACCCGGGCGTCCACGCTATCATGATGCACCGCATCGCTCACTGGACCTGGAACCACGGCATGCACCTCGCTGCGCGCTTCCTTTCCCACATCGCCCGCTTCTTCACAGGCATCGAGATTCACCCTGCTGCCAAGATGGGCGAAGGCGTATTCATTGACCACGGCATGGCCGTCGTCATCGGCGAGACCAGCGAGGTGGGCGACGGCTGCACCTTTTACCAGGGCGCAACCCTCGGCGGAACAGGCCACGAGAAGGGCAAACGGCACCCAACCCTCGGCAAGAGCGTAACGATCGGGGTGGGGGCAAAGGTGCTGGGGAACATAACCATCGGTGACAACTCGCTGGTTGGAGGCGGAGCAGTCGTTCTGAAGCCGGTGCCGCCCAACGCGACGGCGGTCGGCGTCCCGGCGCGGGTTGTGATGCTGGAGGGGAAGCGGATTGACCCCCTGGAGCACGGCGCGCTTCCCGACCCCGTGGCCCAGCAGTTCCGCGCTATGGCGGAGCGCCTGGGCGAACTGGAGAGGCGCCTGCGCGCAATCGAAGAGCGCTCAACCCACCCGATGGGCAAAGAAGCATAGCCAATGCTCCAGGTCTATAACACCCTCACCAGGAAGAAGGAGCCCTTCGTAACGCGCGAGCCCGGCCGCGTCGGCATGTACGTATGCGGCATCAATCCCTACGATTTCTGCCACATCGGCCACGCGCGTTCCTACGTCGCCTTCGATGTCGTGCGCCGCTGGCTGGAGTCCTCGCGCTACCAGGTGACACACGTCCAGAACTTTACCGACATCGAGGACAACATCCTCAAGCGAGCAAAGGAATCCGGCCGCGACTGGCGGGAGATGGTTGACTCGTTCGTCCAGGCCTACTTTGAGGATTTTGATGCCCTGGGCGTGCTGCGCGCCCACCACTATCCCAAGGCGACCGAGCACATCCCGCAGATGCTCGCCCTGATCCAGTCACTGGTCGAGCGCGGCGTGGCCTACGCTGTGGACGGCGACGTGTATCTTGAGGTCGGCAAGATACCGGGTTATGGGAAACTGTCGCGCCGCCGCCTGGATGAGATGCTGCCCGGCGCGAGAGTCGAGCCCGATCCCAGGAAGCGCGACCCGCTGGACTTTGCCCTCTGGAAGGCCGCAAAGCCCGGGGAGCCCTCCTGGGAAAGCCCCTGGGGGCCAGGCCGCCCGGGCTGGCATATCGAGTGCTCGGCGATGTCCATGCAGTACCTCGGCAACGACTTCGAGATTCACGGGGGCGGTCAGGACCTGATATTCCCCCATCACGAGGACGAGATCACCCAGTCGGAAGCAGCCACAGGCCAACCTTTCGTGCGCTACTGGCTGCACAACGGCTGGGTGACCATAAACCGGGAGAAGATGTCCAAGTCGCTGGGCAACTTCTTCACGATTCGCGAAGTGCTCGCCCGCTACCGGCCGCAGGTGGTGCGCCTGTTCCTGCTGATGACCCACTACCGCAGCCCGCTTGAGTTCAGCGATGCGGGGCTCGACCAGGCGAAGGCTGCCCGCGAGCGCCTGGAGATTGCTCTCTTGCACATCAAGCGCCTGCTCTCTCTGCCTCCGGCCCGCAGGCCACCAGGGGGTTCCCTAGCCGGCCTCAAGGAAAGCGTCGAAACCTGCCGCCGGGCCTTCCGGGAGAGCATGGACGACGACTTCAATACGCCGCGCGCCATCGGCGCCATTTTCGACTTGGTGGCCGAACTCAACCGCCTCACCGCGGAGGGCGGTTTCTCTCCCACCGTTGAAGACCGCCCCGCGCTCGAAGCCGTCAGAGACGCGATCGTCGAACTCGCCGGCGTGCTGGGCCTCGCGCTCGAAGAACCGGCCGAGAGCCTGCAACCTCCCTTGGGAGTTCCGACGGGCTTCTACGACCGCGTGAGCGAAGCCTTGGACGAGGTAATTCGGCGCGCGACCGCGGGGGCGGAGCAAGGCGCGTCAAAAGCCGCCCTGCTGCACGCCATCGCCGCCGAGGCAAGGGCGGCAGCAGACGCCGCCAGGGCCGCGGCGCCTATCTCCGAGGTCCTACCAAAGGTGGTCAGTGTCCGCACGCTGGCGCGCCAACATGGTGAGTTCTCGCTCGGCGATATTATTCGCAGTTGTCTGCGCGACCTCGGCGTTATCCTCGAAGACCATCCCGAAGGCACGACCTGGCGGTGGGCCTGACGCGCTCCGCATTTGTGCGAAGGTTGCTTGCTTCCCTGAAAGCGCGGCATATTCTCGTAGCCACCCTGTGTGTAGTGGTTGCGCTGGTAGCTGCCACGGCCGTCTTGCTGCGCGACAAGGGCACCGTTTTTCAGGGGGTCTTCATGGCAGCAGAGCCGGTAGGAGGCCTGGATCGCGAGCGCTTGCTTAGCACCTCGCGCGCGCTTTGCCCGGCGCCCGATACGCCGGTCGCCATCCAGGCTGGCCCAGTGAGAACTGGGTGGCGCGTTCGCGACCTGGGGCTCGCCTTTGTGCCCGAAAGGACAGCCAATAAGGCCTACGCTGTCGGTCGCGCCAGCTCAGCCCCGTCCAGGCTGTTGTCTCGCCTCGACGCGAAGCGCCTCCACGTACACCTGCCTCTCGCGTTCGAGCTCGACGAGTCTCGCGCCGAACGCGCCCTGGCTGCCGTGGCTGCCCTGCTGCCGACGACCCCCACAGACGCCACTGCCGAAGTGAGGGATGGCAGGGTCCGCGTCCTGCCCGAGAGGCACGGCTTGGCCCTGAAGACTGCCGAATCAGTGCAGGCAATTCGGGCCTGGGCGGCAAGAGGCGCCCGAGGCCCACTGTCCCTTGCGGTCATTGCCAAGGCGCCGAGGATCACGGCGCGCGACCTGGCCGACGTAACTTCCGTGATCGCGCGCTTCTCGACCCCTCTGCGCGGCAGCTCGGCGAATCGCAGGCACAACATTCGTCTGGCTGCGGGCCGGATCAGTGGGCGAGTGTTGATGCCGGGCGATGTCTTTTCCTACGATGCTGCCGTCGGGCCGCGAACCCCAAGGGAAGGCTACCGGCTGGCCCCGATCATACAGGATGGCCGGCTGGTGCCAGGGGCGGGCGGCGGGGCTTGCCAGGTCTCTTCAACCCTTTACAATGCCGCCCTGCTGGCCGGCATGGAGATAGTCCAGCGCTCCCACCATTCCCAGCCCGTCCCCTACCTGCCCCCGGGCCGCGACGCGGCTGTCTGGTGGGGCACGTTCGACCTCAAATTCCGCAATAACACTAATTCGCCGGTCGTGCTCCAGGCGTCTGTAGGAACCAGATACCTGGCCTTCCTGGCGCTCGGAAAGCCAGGCGCCGCGAGGATTTCGGTCTATTCCCGCTACCACCGCGCTCGCTCGATCGATCCGATCGTGCGCCCCGATCCCAGCCTGGAGCCGGGCCAGCGCCTGACGCTGCGCAAGGGGAAGCCCGCAATATTTGCAACAGTTATCAGACAGATGGGAGACGGGCTTTCTGCCACGCGGCAGATCGTCTCGCGCGATTACTATCACCCGGTCGCGGCCATTGTGCTCGAAGGCCCGAGGCCCGAAGCCGCCCCGCCCGTAGATAAGACGAGGGCCACCCCACCGGCGGCGACCCAGGAGCCTGCGCCGCCCTCGGCCCAGGCTGAGGGGCCCAAGAGCCCGCAGGAGTAAAAATTTTCGCAAAGACCCTCAGAAAGTGTTGACGGGTTCTGCGCATTTGGCCTATAATAGGCGGGCTGCTGGGGCGTTGTAGGGCGTACGCGGGCAGGGCGTGCGCAACATTTATCCCCGAGCATGTACTACCGGCTGGTTAGCAGACGGAGGCTAGCGCGACATGGGCATGCAGCAGGCGTCCTCGACCTACCAAGGCATGATCGACGAGGAGATCGTGAGGGAAGCCAAGGGGGGTAGTCCGGAAGCAACCACCTACCTGCTGTCAAAATACAGAAACATCGTGGAGGGCAAAGCCCGCTCCTACTTTCTCATGGGCGCCGATCATGAGGATATTATCCAGGAAGGCATGATCGGCCTGTTCAAGGCGATACGCGACTTCAAGAACGACAAGCTGCTGCCCTTCCGCGCCTTCGCAGAACTTTGCGTCTCCCGCCAGATCTTTACCGCCATCAAGGCCGCCACCCGCCAGAAGCACATCCCCCTCAATTCCTACGTGTCCCTTCACGTCACGCTCTATGACAGCGATTCCGACAGGACTTTGCTCGATACGCTGGCGCATACCGAGACCAGCGACCCGGAAGAAGTGGTGATGACGCAGCAGTTCACCGATGACCTGCGCCACCACATCCGCAACGACCTGAGCGCGCTGGAATCCGGGGTGCTGCGCGGTCACCTGGAGGGCAAATCCTACCAGGAAATCGCCAACGACCTGCGCCGCCGCGTGAAGAGCGTGGACAACGCCCTGCAGCGCGCCAAGCGCAAGATCGGCAGAAGCCTCAAGCGCGTGATGGAGCCCGCCTAGGGCCTATTTCAAAACTCCGTCGAGTGGGACCCTTAGCGGAGTTTACCCTGAGCGGAGCCGAAGGCGAAGAATCCCATTCTACTCAGGGTGAACTCCGCGTAGAATCCCACACCTGCCGCGGAGACTTTCGAAACGACTTCCAGGCCCCTCGTTCGCCACCGCGGCCGCCTTTTCCCCGACTGTCGGCCTTCGCCGACGTGACTTGGCCCAGCCCCGCCAGCGGGTTCACTGCACCGACAGGGCCGAATCACCCACCCGGTTTCGCCGGCCCTTCCTCGGTATCCCCAACAGGGCTTGCCTGCTTGCGAAAAGCGGAGGCCCGTCCGCGTGGACGGGCCTCCAAATCGTGCCACCTGCCCTTTAGGCAGAGGCGCACACACTGTCCCGGTTTACATCTTGTCCCATCCGCCGAAAGAGGCGAACCTGTCCCACTCCGACTGGTAGCGCAGTTTGAAAGTCCCCGGGGTCACCACATTCGGGAACGGTGGATTGGCCATATTCCCGACGTTAATGTCCCAATCGGGGACTAGTTTTCCGCTGCCCCACATTGAGATCGGGGTCATCGTCGCCCTGGTCTTGAACGTCTTCACGTGGCCGTCGGCAAATGCAAGATTGGTGAAGCCGTTGTGAGGGTTGGCCAGTTCGATGGTGGAGACCATCTTGTACGCCCCGCCGGTGGTGTTCATGCGGGCCCAGCCGGCCATCTCCATCGGGCTGACCCAGCCGAGCTTCGAGTTGTACTCCGCGATGATAATCGTGTTGCCCGGATTGGTGTAGGTGGTCCCCCAGTCCTCGTCGGTGACGCTCAAACCCGAAGTTACTTGCTCCTGCTCCTCGTAGTTGGGTCCCGAGTTAATCCAGTTGCACCTCGTGTGGCCATACGTGAATATCCAGCCGTTGATGGCGTAGGATACCGCGTAGCGCCCGGCGTAGTCCGTGCCGTCCCAGTTGTTGAAGCGGCCACCGGCCGTGAAATAGCCCTGCCGCCCGGCCCTGTCCAGGCACCCTGCCGGCCCGATTACATCGCCGGTGGCTACCGGCCAGACCCTGGCCATCGCGTTGCTGGGACACTTGAAGATGTCGGAGCTCTTGATGTAGGGCTGGATGAAGTCTTTCCAGTTGTCTAACATCCACGACCCTCTCGAGCAGTCCCGACTGGCGCCGTTGTCGTAAGAAGAGCCCGGGATTCCGTCTAGGCTGCCGGCGGTGTAGGAGCACCCTGACGCCACGCCGGTGCAACTCAAGTTGCAGGCGCCCTGCATTCCCGTCCATGCCAACGGGAATCTTTCGTCATAGTCGTTCGTGTACATGATCATCGCCAGTGCCAACTGGCGCATGTTCGAGAGGCAGACAGCCCTTCGCGCTGCCTCCCTCGCCCTCGCGAACACGGGGAAGAGGATCGCCGCCAGAATTGCAATGATGGCGATCACGACTAACAGCTCGATGAGAGTGAACCCTCTCTTCCTTGTCACCATTCCGTTGCTACCTCCGTAGTATTATTCCTCCATACAACATGTCGGGCCTGCCCTTCGCAATCCCGTCGCACCACCTCCTTTCGCCCAGTTCGCTCTAGCCTGTAGTGAGAAAGACTTTCAGCGGCTGTGCCGCTCTCAATAGTTCTTACCCTCTTTTGCGGCTTTTTCCTTCGCCCTTTTCTCCGCCTCGAAGTACACTTCCGGGGTGATCTTAGCAGGCGGCTTCTCTCCCAGCACCGTCCAGGGATCCGGGTGCCGCGCTTCCGTCGGGGATACGTCTTTCAAGACGAGGCGCCCGCCGCCCGTCCTGGAGACGCCATACTTGTTGTAGAAGAATGCAATGATGCCGAGGACCAACAAGATTACGACGATCACCACCGGCCAACCGACATTCGCCTGCTGCTTCTTGGCCGGCTGTCCACCTCGACCACCCGGTCTCACTGCCATGCTGGGTCCCTCCTGGCGTATCTATCTGTACCCGGCATCGCCGGCAACCTATGAGCGACGATAGGCCACCGCCTAACGACCCATGCTCCAGCGCGTCATCACAAGTCTACCACAGGTCGGCCTTGCTGTCAAGCCCCCCACCCGCAAAAAGTTCGGCCCGCCCGGCGGCTGGACGGCTTCTCTCCACCCCCTCTTTGTGGTAAAATGGCTTTCAAGGCGAAAGGGGCCCGCGACAGTGTCAGGACACTCGAAGTGGCATAACATCCGCATCAAGAAACAGAAGGTTGACGCCCAGAAAGGCCGCATTTTCACCCGCGTAGCCAGGGAGATCATTGCAGTCGCCAAGGAGGGAGGCGGCAATCCGGACGTCAACAGCCGCCTGCGCAGTGCCCTGCAGCGCGCCCGTGAGGTCGGCATGCCCCAGGACAGCATCAAGCGCGCCGTCCAGCGCGGCACCGGGGAGATCGCTGGGTTTTCCTACGAGGAGGTTACCTACGAGGGGTACGGCCCCGGAGGGGTGGCCATCCTGGTTGAGGCCGTCACCGACAACCGCAAGCGCACCGTGAGCGAGCTGAGGGCGCTTTTCTCCAAGGCGGGCGGCAACCTGGGTGAAAGCGGCTGCGTCGCCTGGATGTTCGAGTCCAAGGGCGTGATCCTGCTCGACCGCAAACTGGTTGACGAGGAGGCGCTGCTCGAACTGGCCCTGGATGCCGGCGCGGAGGATATTCGCACCAGCGACACCACCCACGAGATACTCACTCCGCCCGCGCGCCTGGAGGCCGTCAAGCAAGCGCTCATCCAGCGAAACCTGGCCCCGGAGAGCGCAGAGGTGACGATGGTGGCCAAGTCCACCGTGCCGGTGTCCGGCAAGGTGGCCGAGCACGTGCTGCATCTGATGGAGGCGCTCGAAGACCAGGAGGACGTGCAGAAAGTGCATGCCAACTTCGACATCCCGGACTCTGTTCTCGAGGCCGCCGCTTGACCATAATACATACAACGGACGGCCGTCGCGGCCTATCGGAAGGGTGGAGGAGGGGAATCAATGACACAGGACCCAGGCCAGCAGACGCGAAAGATCCTGATCGTTGACGACGAGCCTGACACGCGGGCGCTGATGCGGGCGATGCTGGCCGGCTTGTCCAGCCCCTGTGAGATTATCGAGGCCTACGGGGGCAAACATGCGCTCCAGGTCATAGCGGCGCTCAAGCCGGACCTGGTTCTACTGGACATCATCATGCCCGACATGGATGGCCTGGGAGTGCTCATGGAACTCAAGCGCGACCCGGCCACGAGGAATACCAAAGTGGTGCTGGTCACTGCGCGGGCGGAGGAGCGCATGGTGCAAACGGGCCTCGTGATGGGGGCGGCCGATTACATCAGCAAGCCGTTCACCCAGGCACAACTCGTCAGCCTTGTCGAACGCCTGCTGCCCCCCTAGCGAGGGCAGGTCAATCAGCAGAGGTCCCTTCCCGAAAAATGTCGCCTCTCCCGTGGCAAAACCCCGTCAACAAACGCGGGGTTCTTTCAGCTGACCGGAATGGTGGTGGGGAGGAATCAATGGCACAAGAGCGGGAAAAGCAGGTACCAAAGATCCTGATCGTTGACGACGAGCCCGCCACGCGGGCGCTGATGCGTAAGATGCTCTCCGGCTTGTCCAGCCCCTGCGAGATTGTCGAGGCCTACGGGGGCAAGCACGCGCTGCAGGTAATAGCTGCCTTGAAGCCGGATATCGTGCTGCTGGACATCATCATGCCCGACATGGATGGCCTGGGAGTGCTCATGGAACTCAACCGCGACCCGGCCACGAGGAACACCAAAGTGGTGCTGGTCAGCATACGGGCGGAGGAGCGCATGGTGCAAACGGGCCTCGTGATGGGGGCGGCCGATTACATCAGCAAGCCGTTCACCCAGGCACAACTCGTCAGCCTTGTCGAACGCCTGCTGCCCCCCTAGACCTCACAGGCCAACCGACAATGATGTTCCCGTACCCCATGCTGCCTGCCCGTGGCCGACACGTCCGGCGCCGGCTTGACATCTCTCAAGAGCCTGGTAGAATCTCTGCAGCGCCCCCGTAGCTCAATAGGACAGAGCGAGTCCGTCCTAAGGACGAGGTTGTCCGTTCGAGTCGGACCGGGGGCGCCACCTTTTGCGGCGCTTACTGCTGCCGCGCGACGATAAGCGGCACGCTGATGTGCAAGATCGGCTCCCCGGAATGATCGCGCGCAATGAGGGTCAACAGGTGCCGCCCCTCTTCCCGGCCGCGCGTGTTCCAGGTGCATTTCAGCGGCGAGTGGGCGGTTGCACATATCGCGTCATTGTCTATCGCACATTCGATCCTCTTCACGTTCCCTGCGGCGGTCACCAGCACATCAACCGCGCCCCACACCCGGCTCCCGGCAGCGGGCGTGATCAGGTTCAGGGCGTTGGCAAAATCAACCAGCGCGTCCAGCGGGCGGAAGTGCGAATCGCGCGCCAGGATCAACTCCACGTAACCACAGGCCGCCTTGGGCGATGAAGGGGCTTGCCCGCTGGCGATCTCGACCTTGTTCTCGCCCTGCGGAAGGTACACGGATCCGAGGGCTTGCCAGCCATCGGCGGCTGCCGCCGGGATCTCCATCTCCAGTTTGCCCAACCGCACCTGAATCGCTCTGCCGCGCGGCGCGGCGAAGAGCCAAACATAGTAGGTCCCGCCGTTCAGCGTGAGCGCCGCGCTGTCGCTCTTGTCGGCTGCCGACGCCCACCGCGAGAGCCCTCCCCACTCATCGCCGATGCGCCACGCGCCCTCAAACTCGCGCCCCGCGAGAACGGAGACTGTTTCGCTGCGCGTGATCCCAACGGGGAACGAGACCGGCTGGCTCACCATGCGCACGCCCTTGCCGTTTTCGGCAGTTATCCAGTACGTTACCACCTCCCCATCGCCGAACTCCGGCAGGAGAGCCACGAACCCCTGGCTGCTGCCAGCCTCGAGCAATGGCAGGGCCTGCTGTTCCCTGCGATCGGTCCTGAAAACGACCGAGGTGCGCGAGATTCCCGCCAGGTCCCAGATGGTGGCCCCGACTGTGACCGGCTGCCCAGCGGCCGGTATCGCCGGAGACGCCGGCAGCACCAGCGCCCTGGGAGCATCCTCCGGAGGGGTGATGCTGATCGAATGCAGGCGCCCCGGCTGGTCTGCAGGCGCGCTGCATCGCAGCAAGAACTCGCGCGATCCGCCTGCAAGCCATTCGTCCGGTATTCTCAAGCTGTTCCTCGAAGGAATCGCGGAGGAGCATTTCAGGGCCTCTCGCCATTCTTGCCCGTCGCGGCTGAAAGCGGCCGCCAGATCGCCACTTGTCACCAGGTTCACCGCCGCTTGGGCGCCTTCCAGGATGGATTGCAGCCGCAAACGGTAGGTAAACGAGGCGCCGCCAGCAACCTGCCGGGCCCCTTGGTCGGTCAGCGTGGAACCATTGTCCTGGTACATGATGGCAGTGTCACTGCCGGGCGCCACCGCGGGAAGATAGACGATCTGCGACTCCGTCGGCTCGAGCGGCTCGGGGTCATTGCCATCGCGCAGCCCGTCTCCGTCGGTGTCAATGTTTGTGGGGTCGGTGCCCAGCAGCGCCTCCGCTGCATCGCTCAGCCCGTCGGCGTCCTTGTCACTGCTTTCAACCCGGTATTCGGTGGGGTCCGACAGGAAAGTCTGGCCCTGCGTGTCGCCGATGAGCAGGCTCACGCGCACAGGCCCGCCAAACGGGCACGGCGGGATCGAGCCCGACCAACTCTCGTCAGGGTTCTTCGTAAGCGGCTCCTCCGCCAGCCCGGCGCCTGCCGGGCAAGCGTAAACCGCAGACACGGAATCAACGCCCAGGCGAGCGCTCGCTCTCGCGCTCACGGGCATCCTGTCATAAGGGCCAGCGGTCGTTTCGCCAAGTGTGAACTGCTGAACCGCGAAGGTGCTCCTGCGGCGAAGCCCACGCTGGGACTTGCGCTCGTCAATCGCAACTTGGTGGAAGAACTCGGCAGGCCCGACCACATGGAGGTCATCACCGAGCCTGGCTGCCAACCAGGCGAGGTCCGCCAGGGAGACATTGGCGGGATCAACGCTGACGTAAACCGGCTTTCGCTCCTTCTTGAGGGCCCCGATCTCGGCGAGCGCCTTCTCCGGATCGGTCAGCCGGTATGACTGCGCAATCGCGCGCACGCCGTCGTAAGTTCCGCCGCCAAGCAGGGTGTCACCAGTCAACAGCACCCCCTTCGCCGACACGGTTTTCGCCAGGCGGGCCACAGCCGGGCCGGCAGCGGCGGGGTCACCGGGATCTGCTGCTTCAAGCGTGAGCACCCCCGCGTTTTCCATCGCTTTTGATATCTGGGACCAGGTATTTTCGCGCCCCTGCAGACCCGACGGATAGCAATATCCGTAGCCATTGGGGGCCAGCACTAACTCGTCTGTCAGCGAGCGCAGCGTGCGCGCGCTGTAGAAGCTGAATACGGAGGGGGCGAACTCCAGCAGCGCGCCCGGGATCGTCCAACCGATGGGAACCGATCCCCTGGCCGGCGATTCCCAAAGGGTGCGCATCTGCGCGAGCGCGTGGGCCATGTCATCGCCGCCCTCGTACACGAAGGTGAGCAGAACTCCGCCCTCGCGCTCGACAAAGGGCATCGGTTGCCGCGGCGGCGCAGGCGAGCGCGCGGCCGAGAGCATCGAGAGATTCGATACGTCCGAGCAAGGCACCGGGATGTGCGAGGCCCCCACGATCTCGCTCTGCCATTTTCGGTCTCTCGCCACAGGAGGATGGCACACCACCAGCGCACCGGGGGACAGGCGGGAGAGCGCTTCCTGAGCGAGTTCCAGTTCTTCCGCATTCTTCACGTCCAGGTCCATGCAGAAGATGCGCGAACTGACCACCATGTCCCTGATGCATTCCGCCCACAAGCCCAGAACCGCCAGCCTTGCCTTGTTGCACTTGGGCAGGGCCTCCTGCAGCGCCCACCGATATGCACTCACCTTGCTGGGCCACTTTGACCGGCAGTCCAGGAGTGTCGGTTTTCCAAGATCAACGGGAGTGGCCACCGCGTCCAGGATTCCGGCCATCGTGGTGGCGATCGCCAGCGTGTAGGGCTTGGTTGCATCGTAGAGCACCTGCCCCTTGGCGCGGCGCGCCAGCTCTGCCGCCGGGCCGGTTCCCTTCCCCGAGAGCGCGGCCAGTATCTCTTCCGCGCGCAGCGTCTGCCAGCCCGCGGAGCCCGAGCGCGCATAAACGTACAGCCATCGTTCATCATTGGGATAGCGCAGCAGGAACAGCGAGCCCTCCTCTGGCGAGCGATTCACGATCCCCTGCAGCGAGGCCAGCGCCACGCGCGTCTTGAAGTCGGCCTGCGTCACGTCAACCACGTAGATAGGCCCTGAAACAGCATGGCCGGGCCCGAGGAAGAGCCCAAGCGCCCCCATCGCCAGCACGAGGACACCGCTAAGACGCATCAATGCCTCCGGCCACCGAGATGATTGGGCGATAATATCACCACGACCCTCTCGCGTCAACGAATGCCTTCCGGGTGGCGGAGGCAGGACTGCTTCCCGAGCAGGGCTTCGGCAGCCAGCTGCCGAAGCCAGTCAACACGAGGAGAGGATACAGCCCTGGCGCGTGTGGCGAAGCCAAAGACTACGTTGCGACGTCAGGCCTGGTTGGCCGCAGGTGGCCTATTCGGCGTGTGGTTGTTGGCCATGATACTGGCCGCAGTAGCATTATGGATGGCCTGGCAATACCATGCAGCTTTCTGGCTCGTCGGCTTATTGATCGTTTTCTCACTAGCGCTCCTTGGTGTCGTTTCCGCATTGCTTGACAGATCCCTCATCCCCGTCGGGGGCTATCTGGGTGAACGACGAGTCTGCAGGGAACTCACCCGGTTGCCGGATGAGTACTGGATTCTGAATGATGTGCAGGTCAATGCCGGGGGCAAGACTGCTCAAATAGACCACGTGCTGGCATCTCCGTACGGGATATGGTGCATCGAGACCAAGTCGCGTCTCGGATGGATCTTTGGAGAGCGGTGGGATCGGACGTGGACTCAGGTCAAACAATCTGAGCGCGGCAGGACGCACAAGAGGCAAATGTGGAACCCGGTGGAACAGAACAAACGGCAGAGGACCCTACTGGACGAGTACTTGAAAGAGCACCTTGGCTTCTGGTGCCCCATCAAGTGCCTGGTTGTCTTCACCAGTGGACGACTCATGAAGGACGTCCAAAACGTGGTTTATGCGAAGGACGTTCGCCGCGAAGTGCAGAGGGCGGACACCAAGCTGTGGCTCAATGAACAGCAGGTACAGCGTATACTGGGAGCATTGTTGGAGGATAAGCCATAGGCGAACAGCATGCCACCCCTGCCCTGTGCTGCGCAATCACAATCGCATGGAATTGCGGGACTCCGTGCGCCCCCAAGGCATTGGTGCGCTTCGGCAGCGAAGTGGGTGTCCCAGAATTCGACCGCCCGCGCGCGAAAGGGCATCCTCCCCCTTTGACGGGGGAGGATGGAGGTGGGGGTGAAGGCAATCTCACCAACCGGCTGCACACCCCCCACCCCAACCCTCCCCCACGCGTGCGGGGGGAGGGATACTTCCTGGACGCACCACGCCGAAACGGTATTCTGAGACAGCCACTGAAGTACTGAAGCAACCGAACCGCCCTTTGGGCCCCTGCAATGCGCTGGGCTGCCATCCCGGCCCCGACGGAGTCGGGGCGAAGGGACTGAAGCCGCGATTTCGCGGGGTCGGGAGACCCCGCGCCCCGTTACCACTAACCCCGATCTCACGCTCCCGAGTTGAAAAAGCAGGCCGTAGGGCATGCGACAGTGGTTCCGTGGCACGAGTCTTGCGGCTATTAATGTAAGTAGTCAATATCGCTCAGGTGTAGGAACAGGAATGAGAGGAAAGCGCGCACTCGTCATCGCGGCCTGCCTGCTCGCTGTCTGGGCCACAGCGGCGCTCTCGGCAACCACGCGCCGCTCCTGGAAGCCCAAGGCCACGGCAGTCATCGAGGTTCGGCAGCCGGACGGCAACCTGAGGGTGTACTACAGCCCTTCAGGGGTCGTTTACTGGTCTGATGAGTTGCCCATCATTCAGGGCGACCGTCTCGTCGTGCACGCATTCATCTCAACAGGCGAAGCGACACTGACAAAGGCGATCATCCGTTTGGATAACAAGGAACTCAAGACCCTCACCAAATCGCCCTGGCACGTCGAGATCAACAGCGCCCAGCTTTCCACGGGGTATCACTTCGTGGAGGTCGTGGCCACGGCGGGTGACCGCACCGACATCGGCACGGCAACTTTCGTGGTAGCACCAGCCACTGACGCAGTTCTGAAGGAAACGATTGCCCCCAAGCCCCCGGAGCCGACGCCGCCCGCTCCCACAGCGCCCGAACTTGTATGCCGCGTGCGCTCCACCACAGAGGCGGTTGACCAAGCCCTCGTCCGCGGAGATACGATAACCCTCAAAGAGGCCACCCTATTCTGGATCCAGGCGGCCCCGGGAGCAAAGGAGTTTCAGTACATTCTCGAGCGTGGAGGAAAGGAGACCTTCCGCTCGTCAAGCATCCCGATTCCCAACTATCTGCGGCTTTCGCCAAGGCAGCCCGATGGCACCGGTCTGGAGCCTGGAGAGGTAACCCTGACAGTGAAGGCTGGGGATGGAAAGGGCAGTTTCGGGCCGCCGGCCGTGGTGAAGATCCAGGTCGTTTCAGGATAAGGATGACATAGAATGCTGCGTTGGATGCTGAGAGCCGGAGTTGCGAGCCTAGCCGCGATCATAATCACGGGGCAGCCGGGCACCATTGCCGCCCTCAAGCGCCACAGAACGCCGCCCGACTCGTTCCTGCAAGTAACGGCGAACTCGATTCCTGAATTCATCGCCGAAGTGAAGACCAACGCTCTCGTGCGCAAGCGCATGGCGAGGCACTTCAAGGTATCGGAGAAAGAGCTCGTTTCATACCTCGAACGAAACATCACGACGGTAACTGTCAAGGAAAGCGGAAGGTATCCCGTCTGGGGCGTCACACGCACCGGGCGCATTTATCGAAGTTCGACATACTATCGCAGGGGATGGCGGGCCTTCGGGCTGAAGAACGGCACTCCGCTGTTCAAGTGGTCATGCGGCAACCCGATGGCGGCCAAGCTTCCTGCTGTGCCTCTGCCGGTAGCCAAGGCGCGGCCAGCGCCTTCTGTGCGGCGTGCGCCCCCAGTCGCTGCCGTCCCGGTGGACAGGCCGGAGACGATCGCGGCGCTGGCGACTGAGCCGCAGGAATCAATCCCGGTCTCCCCAAGCTATGTGATGGCAGTACCTCAGTCTGTCGGCTCGGCGACTCCGCTGGTGGTAGGAAGAGCCATTCCAGCCTGGCTGCTGCTGCCCCTGGTGCCAACGGGCGGCGGCGGGCCGACGCCGACACCGGAACCGGGCACAGCGGTGATAGTTGCGACCGGCGGGCTGTTCGCGGCTCTGCTACGCCGCAGGAAATGCCGGCTCCCCCCCAACCAGTAGGCGCATAGCAAGGCCCCAGCGCCTGCTAGCCTGCTAGCCACGCGAGCGGTTTTCTGCTATAATTCAGTGCCATGCTTTCTCTGCGGCATGTGGATTACCGCGGTCAGCGCGGGGAATTGGTAGCGGCCTGGGAGAAGGCTTTGCAGCGGTGCCCATCGGCCACCGCTTTTCAGACACCGCAGTGGATCCTTCCCTGGTGGCATCACATGTCGAGGCGGCAGATGCTGCTTGCCCTCGTAGCCAGCGATGACCAGGGCCCGGCGGCGATAGCGCCGCTTGTGGCCCAGACTACCCCCGCAGGAAGGGTGATACGCTTCGCGAGCACGGGGGTGTCAGACTACCTGGATTTCGTAGTGGCGCACGGCGTCGAGCGGCAATTCGGGGCCAGCCTGATGGCCTTCCTGGGCAGCATTCGATGGGACCTGCTCGACCTTCAGCAAGTGCCAGATAACTCGATCGCCGCCCGGCAAGTCATGGAAGCTGCCCGCGAGCGCGGATTCGCCGTGCAAGCCGAGGCGCAGGAGGTCTGCCCATCGGTTTCGCTGCCCAGCTCGTGGCAGGAATACCGGGCAAGCCTGAGCAAGTCCATGCGCCAGAACGTGGACTACTATCCCCGCATGGCGCTCAGGCGCCTGGGCGCCAGGATCCACGGGCCGGACTCGGACGGCACGGGGCACCTGGAGCGGGTAATGGCACTTCACCAGGCGCGCTGGCGGCGCAGGCTGCTGCCTGGCTCTTTCTCCAGCCAGCGAGTGCAGGACTTCCACCGCGAGGTGGCCCAAGGCATGAGACAGAGGGGTTCGCTGGCGGTTTACACCCTCTGGGTTGACGGCTGGATGGGGGCGGGCCTGTATTGCCTTGACTATGGTGACGCTGTCTTCTACTATTCGGGCGGCTTCCACCCGGCGCTGGCCCGGTACAGCCCTGGCACGATCCTGGTCGCGAGAGCGATAGCCGATGCCATTGGGCGCGGCAAGCGCCGCTTTGATCTGCTGCGCGGCGGGGAACCATATAAGTACCGATGGGGAGCGCGAGACCGCAACAACGTGCGCATCAGGATAGCGCCCAGAACGGCAGCGGGGGCTGCGGCGATGCGGCTCAGCCTGCTCTCCGGGGCGGCGGAAAAGAGGGCAAGAAACGCGTTTGCCAGGGTGTGGTGGCACAAGTCTCACCCAGGAGCAGAGTCATGAAGACCGTCAACATCGCAGCCGTCGTCCCAGTTTATAACGAGGAAAACCGCATCGCCAGAGTGCTCTCAGTGCTGGAGGCCTGCAACCTGCTAGACGAGATCATAGTGGTCAACGACGGTTCCACTGACGGGACACTGGCCCAGATCCCGCGCGAAAACGGCGTCCGGCCGTTCTCACTGGAGCACAACGTCGGCAAGGGCGGAGCGCTGGCTGCAGGCGTGGCAGCCACCAGCGCAGAGATAGTCGTATTCATGGATGCCGACCTGGTGGGATTCAGGCAAGAGCACGTCTGTCAACTGATCCGGCCCGTCCTGAGGGAGGAGGCCGACATGTGCGTGGGCATATTCCAGGGCGGCCGCTGGTGGACCGACCTTTGGCAGAGGGTGGCGCCCTACATTTCGGGGCAGAGAGCTCTGCGGCGAGAAGTGTTCCTGACGGCCGAGGGGCTGCAGAACGCCAGATTCGGGGTCGAGGTGGCACTCACCCGCCATGCGCATCGCCAGGGCCTTCGCGTGCAGTGGGTGACCCTCGACGGGGTGACGCACGTGATGAAGGAAGAGAAAATGGGAGTGCTCCCCGGCTTGAGGGCCAGGGCGAGGATGTACTGGGAGATGGGCAGGTCGCTCGCCTCGTCGCGCGGCCAGCCTTTCGAGCGCGGCCGGCGAAACGGGTATTAGCATGGCGATGGCGATACTGCACCCACCATTCCGCGACCTGGCGGTGGCGTCAGTGGTGGTGCTGGGGGGACTGGCGCTGACGACGGTGCTGCGGCTGCGGCGCAGCCGGCTGTATCTGCCGGCGGCCCTGCTGACGGTGTTTTGCGTGCTGGCGGCGGTGGGAGCGCTCTACCCGCGCAGCCAGGTGTTCGGCTATGCGCTGTGGCGGGGGAGCCGCGTGGCGCCCAGCGTGGCCTTGACATTCGACGACGGCCCCAGCAGCAGATACACCCCCGAGATACTCGACGCCCTGGCGAAAGAGCACGCGAAGGCAACCTTCTTCATGGTCGGCAGGGACGTGCTCGCGAACCCGGAGGTCGCCAGGCGGGTGGCGCGCGAGGGGCATGCGATCGGCGACCACACGTTCTCACACCCGGACCTGATCGTTACCACCCCCGGCCGGATCCACAGCGAGATAGAGAGGACACAGCGTGCGATCGAGCGCGCGACGGGCTACAGGCCCGACCTGTTCAGGCCGCCCTACGGCTTCAGGACGCCCCTAGTCTATGAGCAACTAAGGCGCTACGATTTGCGCCTGGTGGAGTGGACGGTCAGTTCCCAGGATTGGCGCAGGCGAGGCGCCGCCAAGATTGCGCGCCAGGTGCTGCGGCACGTGCGGCACGGCTCGATCGTCCTGTTTCACGACGGCAGGGGAAATAGGAGCGACACCGTTGCCTCCTTGCCAATCGTCCTCAAGGAACTGAAGCGGCGGGGCTACCGCTTCGTCACGATCCCCGAACTGCTGGCCGAGCAGGCGCAGCCCAGATAGCGTTAAGACCGTAGGGGCGAAGCGCTGGTTCGGCCGCTGATGGCACCCCGGACACAGCCGGGGGCGGCTGTGCCACCCATTTGTAGGGCGGCCCTGCCTGGCCTGAGCGAAGCCGAAGGGCCCAGGGCCGCCGTATCGGGCCTATGGGTGCCTTGCTAAACCAATCAAGGCCGTGATCACGCCCAACAGTGCGTACGAAAAGACATTCATCGCGGCGACCGCCTTGAACACTGTCCCGAAGTCCCGCTGCTTGCGCACCAGCAGAACGACAACCACCGTCTCTTCCGCCACGGTTATCACGAAAGAGCGGGCCAGGAGCAGCGCAACTCTCCCGAACTCTCCGTGTATCATGGCGGTCTTCCAGCCCACTTGCCCGCCGGCGTAATACCAGATGAGTCCCAGGCCCATGGAGACCAGATTTGCAGCCACGGCGTACCAGAAGCACCGGCGGTAGCCAAGCTTGAGGAAGAGGTTCATCATGTACCCTTCCAGGAAACACGCGGCTGCAGTGAAGCCGACAACTGCGGCTACAACCAAGCCAAAGGCTAGCCCAAAAAAGAAGAGTATGCCTCCCCAGTTGCCCATAATCATGTCGTCGGCGTGCGCCGCGGCGGGCAGCAGGACCAGCAGCACCGCGAACGCGAGCAAGAGCCGGACACGGAACGGCCTGGTCAAACCACCCGACGACGGCCCAGCAGTCAGCGCATCCATCTTAGATACCTCCTTTTGGTTGATTCGGTATTTGACTGCGGAAGCAGCGGAATCCCCCGCCCCCGTCCCCATGTGCGTTGCTTCGATGCCGAGTCAGCCCCCTCCCGCGGGCGGCCGCCCCTCGGCAGAGGGACCCTGAAGGGCCCCTCTCCTCGGGGTCCTGAAGGGCAGGGGGCCGCCCCTACAACCAGGCTGTGCTAGCCGGCTTCTTCGCCCTCGACCTGGCCGACCTTGAGTTCGATGTCCTTGCGCTGTTCGATGCGCTCGATCTTGCCATCGCGGATCCACACCACCCGGTCGGAGACGTCAATCATCTTCAGGTCGTGGGTGGCGGAGATGACGGTAACGCCTTGCTCCTTGTTCATCTGGCGAAGGAGCATGATGATTTCCTTGCCGGTCTTCAGGTCGAGGTTGCCGGTGGGTTCGTCGGCCAGGATGATGCCGGGGTCATTGGCCAGGGCGCGGGCGATGGCGACCCTTTGCTGCTGACCGCCCGAAAGTTCGTTGGGCTTGTGCTGGATGCGGTCGCCCAGGCCGACCTTCTCCAGCAGTTTGACGCCCTTTTGCATGGCCTCATCGGTCTGGACGCCGCCAAAGATCATGGGCAGGGTAACGTTCTCGAGCGCGGTCATCACGGGGATCAGGTTGAAGGTCTGAAAGATGTAGCCCACGCTGCGGCAGCGCAGCCAGGCGAGTTCCGCGGCGGCCAACTGCGCCATGTCCACCTCGTTGATGAACACCGTGCCGTTCGACGGCTTGTCCAGGCCGCCGATCATGTTGAACAGCGTGGACTTGCCCGAGCCCGAAGGCCCCATGATCGAGATATATTCGCCGCGCCGGATGTCGAGGGCTACCCCATCCAGCGCGCGCAGGGGCTGACCGCCAAGGTGGTATTCCTTCACCAGGTCCTTGGTGCGCACGATATACTCGCTCGCAGCCACAGTTGCCATTCTCGTTACCTCCTCAGATTTCCATCCGCAGCGCCGCCGCGGCAGGCATCTTGGCAGCGCGCCAGGCCGGGTATATGGCAGCCAGGATCGAAAGGACGCCGCCGAGCACCACGGCGCCCAAAAGGGCTGTGAACAGCGAAAGTTCTGTCCCGCCGATGGTTATCGCCGGGCCAAGTGTGCCGAACACGCGCCAGCCGAATCTGGCGGCATTGATAAGCGCCATGGTGCCGAAGCCCGCAATCGCCCCCGCTATTGACCCGAGGATCCCCAGCATGCCCGACTCAACCAGGAAGAGCCTGATCACGAACTTGTCGAGCGCGCCGAGGCATTTCATGGTGCCGATTTCCTTGTAGCGCTCCGTCACCGCCATCAGCATGCAGTTGACGACGCCCACCGTAGCCACCATCAGAGACACCACCACGAGCCAGACGTTGCGCACCATGATCGTCGGGTCCTTGGCAGTCCCCGCGAGTTGAGGCAGGTTTCTCACCGTTCCCGAGGTGAGCACCGCCGAGTTGGTCATCACCGCGCTCAGGAAGGCGATCCCCAGGAAGATTCCCGACGCGGTGATGACGGACCGCCCCAGGCGAATCATGATGCTGTTCTTGCTCATCTGGAAGGCCTTGCTCCACGGCGGCATCGGGAGCCGATGAATGCCGGCGCGCTCCGCCATTGCCCTGGACATCTCAGGAACCTTGCTCCTTTCTCACGGCGAACGCCACCAGGCCGCGCTTGCCCAGCCGGCGCAGGTAGGTCGTGATCGAGGCCTCAGCTTCTTTCCGGTTGAGGCGGTGTTCTTCCTGCACCGCCGCGATCAGGTCGGCCACGCTGTGCTCGCCATCGCACAGGCGCCAAACCCCGGCGCCCACAGCGTCGAGCACCACTTGCCTCTCCTTCGGGATCATGAACACCAGCGACAGCAGCAACAACAGCGGGCTGTTGCGCCGCGGGATAATCACTGCGAGCTCCCCGCCCGGCAGTTCCTGCGTTTGCACGCTCGAGTTGCGCAGGGGCAGTGCCGCCAGGGCCTCTGCCCTGGTTAGCCGGGGCCGCTTCTTGAACAGCACTGCTTTCCTAGAGGTGGCAGACAACTGATCCCGCAACCTCCTCGACCTGCGCTGCGCCCTGGAAACCAGTCCCTTCGACGCTGTAGATGCGATTCGACAGGGGGCAGTGCCATACCTGCCCGAAGAAATCCTGGTTCGCCTGCAGCCCGACCACGCGGCGCGCGCTTCTCCTCACCGCCTGAAGGGGGCGACGCGTGTATCCAACAAGGGCTAAAGCCTCGTGAGCGCGGACCGCGCACGCCTCCGCCTGCCTCGAAACGTCTCTTCGTTTCTTGTCGCGCTCCTGGACCCATTCTGCAAGCGTCTTGTCCGAAAGAAGCATGGAAGCCATCCCCCAGCGCTCCACCCGCAGCGCCTGCTTGCCACTGGAAAACGTCAGTCCCAGGTATCCGGCCATCAGGTTCTGGCGCTGCAGCACGAACTCCTTGGGGATCGAAAAAGCCAGGCCATAGACCGCCCATGTGTGCCGCCCGCGCACATCGTGGTCCCGCAGCGATTCGAGCACTGGGCGCGCGAGTTGCTCCACCGCAGATGACGTGGATGCCATCACCTGGCTGATAACGGTTCTGCCACAGGTCCTACACCTCCATATGCAGCCCTGCGCGAAGACATGGCCTGCCGGGCCACTGCTCTCCCATTCGAAGCCGGTGACTCTCTTGTCGGGCTTGCGTCTTCTGCTGGCGATGCGCAGCCCCTTGCTGGTGGTGATCGTGGTTCTCTTGCGCGCCTTTTTGACGAGGCCGGCCAGGTAGCGGTCGAGGGCTTTCTCGGTGTCAACTTCCGAGGCAGACCATTTGATCTCCAGGCGCGGCATGTCGGCATCGTCGAGCCGCACGTAGCCAGCCTGGAAGTCCCCGCCGATCGCCGCCAGGTTCCAGTCCTCGGGCACCAGGGCGCTCAGGCCCTGCCACCCGAAAGGCACCCAGGCTGTCTGATCGGGCATGTTCGGGCGCGTCACGTTTGCAGACCGGGCAGGAGACGGTCTCCCGCCCTGCGGAAACCGGCCCCCCTCACCCCAACCCTCCCCCACGACGGGGGGAGGGAGAAGCGCGAAAGCCGCAACTCGTCACAGGCAGGGGCACGGCATGCCGTGCCCCTACAACCCTCTAGTAGGGCAGCAGGCGTACCGATTTGAGAACGATGGCGAGCGCGATTCCGGCCATGCCCACCAGCCCCTGGCCGCAAGCGTAGCCGGCCAGCAGCACGGGCACGTACAACTGCCACCGGTGCATGCCGAAGCGGCGCGCAAAATAAAAGCGGCCAAGCATGGCGCCGGTGAACGTAGGAATGGAACCCGTCGTGGCGGCCCCAAAGCCTCCGAGCAGCCCGTAGAACCACATCACAGGCACCCGGAAAGCGCTCAGAATCCAGTACAGCACGAACGCGCTGCCCAGGCTCGACCCGATGACCACCGGCTTGATCGCCGACAGCAGCCACGGGTTCTTCTCGCGCGTTGCAGTCCACCACAGCGCTGAGTTGAAAACGCTAAGGGGCCAGTAAATCTGCGCGTATGGATAGGCGGCCGATGGGATGGGGCCCAGCCGCCAGAAGAACCACCAGAAGATGAAACTGCAGACCAGGATCAGGCCGAACATGAAGATCTCGACCTTCACCACGCTGATGAACCTGGTGCCGGTAAGTTCTATCTCCCGGAATTTCTGGGCGCTTCCGCCCAGGTCATAGAGCGGTATGGGGGCAAACCATATGTCAACCCCCTTGTAGCCGCTCAGGATGAAGGTCGCAGCGCCAAGGTAGGGAATGCTCACACCGTATCCGGTAAGCCCGACCAGCCGCGCGGACACATAAGAGTTGAACGGGCTCCAGACCAGGCCGAATACTACCAGGATCCACAGCGGGAACTGCTTGTCTGGCGGCTTGTGCAGGTTGATCAGGATATGGCAGATTACGATGTAGGAGAGAGCGGAGAATAGCCACGAACTCAACGCCGCCCACATCGGATAGTCGCCCCTGCCGGGCGGGATTTGGCCCCGAAGCCTCTCCGCGGCGCCGCCGCGAGCCGCCCTGCGCGCCAGCGCCTTCATTATGGTGTAGAACCCGAGCATCGCAATCGCCACGTTGACGCCGATCGCCACGCTCATCCAGAGGTCTATGCCAGTGGAAATCTCGGTCTGGATGAGGTTCATGCCCGGCCGCCAGTTGTGGAACAGAGCCGCGCCTTTCAAGTGGTACAGCGTGGGCGAGAAGACGAAATTGGTGAACATCGAGGTGATGAAGGACCCCACCACAATCGGGTAGGGGATGATGAAGCCGGCGAGGATGGCACCCAGGTCGGTGCCCAAGGCAAACTTGCCCGTGGGGAATACCCCTTCCGCGTTGGATGTGAAATCCAGGAAGGGGATCTTGATCAACATGATGGGTTCCGTGAGAACGGCGCCCGAGAGGATTGGTATGAAGACGTAGATCGTCCCATACACGATCCCGATCATGGTGCCGACGCTGAAAACGGGCCAGCGCCAGGATTCTTTCTCCTGGGAGACTTCTGCCAGCGCGGTTGCCCCCTGGGCCGCAATGGCAGCGAACGGGAACGGCAGGCGCTCGGTGTCGGAGGTGGTACGGAAAAGCACATAGCCCAGGCCCAGCCACTGCATGCGGCCCAGGACGTTGTAGATCACCAGCAGCAGAATGGGGATCGCCCAGTCGTGATGCAGGAAGGTGCGATGCGCAATCGCATAAGAGTTCAGCGGAGGCGCCCACCAAGTCGGGATCTGGTGGGTGAGGCCGAAGTTCTCAACCGCCGGCGACTGGCGCACGTACTGCGCCCAGATCAGGCCCGCGAACGGGCCCCCCGCCAGGGCAGCCCCGCCCGCGGCTCCTGCCAGCGCGCCGGCCATGTACCATATCATGTACAATTCTTGCCGGCGCATGGTGGTGAAAGAGCGGCGCGCCACCTCGGTGAAGAGGATGATGGTGGTCCACTCGGCAGCGGGGCCCAGGTTCTGGCCCACCACCAGGCCCAGGTAGATGGAACCGGGCATCATCAGGAAGCCCACGAACAGCGCGCCGAGGACCGTCTTGATCGTGAAGCCCTCCTCGAACGAGGTGGGCTCCAGTTCCACCGGCCGCGTCTCGAGGCGCTCGACCGCGTCGCGCTCGCGGCGCTCTTGCTCCGTCTCTATCGGGCGACTCTGTCCGGCCAACCTGATCTCCTGCCCTCAGCCCGGTCGGCGGCAATGACGTTCGCCGACCGCCGACATTATCCTCTTCCCGGCCCTCAGGAAGCCTGGGCCGCCTGCGCCGCGCCGCCCTCGGCACCTCTGCCGGCAAGGTAGCGCTCCCTATCCTCGGCGCGCAAGGTCCGCCAGATCAGGAACTGTTTTCTCAACGTATTCAAGAAGCGCCGGTTGACGCGCTTCCAGGAAGACACGTCCCCGCTTTCGCGATGCAGGTTGAGGTGGATCTCGAACACGTCGTGCATGTCGGTCGGCTGTGTGAGCAGTTCCACCTGTTGGCTGACGCCCAGGTCGAACGGCGCCAGCCAGGCCATCAGTTTGATCGAGTATGCCTTGCCCTGGGGAGTTTCGGTTTCCGATGTCTGCACATCCTGGGTGACGAAGTCGCCGATGGAGTACTCCTCGTACGCGTTGAACCACTCCGACATGAATGCGCTCAGCGCGTGGGCCTGCTCGCCCGTCACGGCGAAGGGCAGCGGGATGTGCCAGTCGTCGCCAACCGGCTCGGGCACCCGCCAGCGGCGGTCGATCGCGGGAGTGGCCACCTCAGAGGCCTTCCTGGCCGGGTAGATGGTCGAGAGAAGCACCACGCCAATGACGATGAACGTCGAGGTAACCGCGGAAACGGAGGAGTAGTTGAGGAAAAGCCCCGGGAGCACTCCCGTCACGGTGATGATCTTGGCCGCGCCCTGTCCGATCAGATAGCCGAAGATGGCCCCCAGGATGGCGTAAACGAAGGCCTCGGCCATGAACAGCAGCCCGATATGGCTGGGGGCAAGGCCCACGGAGCTGAAGATGCCGATCTCGCGCACGCGCTCGTGCACCGCGCCCAGCATCGTGTTCAGGATGATGAGCGCTGCAATCAAGACGGGGATCGCCAGGTCGGCAAGCCCGGTGACGGTAGTCGAGGCCATCGCGCTCCAGCGCCAGATCTTGTTGCCGATGCCGGCATAAAGGTTGAAGCCCAGGCGCGGCATCAGTTCGCGCAGCACCCTGCGCACTTCGGCGGGAGTAACGAAGTCTATCGCCACCGACTGCAACTTCGCTCCCAGGCTGATAGCCAGATCGTAAGGTACCAGGATCACGTCATCCGGCGAGAGGTGAATGTATTCCTGGAAGCCGGCCTCCGCCTGTTGGCCCTGGCCGGCGCGCTGCATCTTCTGCATCTGGATGAAGTCAACCGGTGTCAGCCACTCGTGGTCCAGGTCGCGTATCCCTCTCAGCGCAGGGGTGTTGACGATGCCGATCAGGTCCAGCGTGAGCCCCTCGAACTGTATCTTCGCGCGCCCGATGTCCCGGGGGTGAATATCGAAGGTGGTGGCGACTGCGCTGGGGATAATGCATGCGTAGCGCTCTCCCGGCTTGAACCACCGGCTGCCCGGCTCCAAGGCCCTTCCAACCTTGGTGACCTTGGGCTCGCCAGGGGCGAGCCCCACGGCGGACCTGACGTTGTAGGCTTTCTCGCTCTTGGTGCTAGTGAGCTTGATGAAGGACTGCTCGTCCCACAGGGAGGTGTAGAACCAGGCGCGCGGCACAACGGCCCTTGTCTTGCCGAACTCGTTGTCCAAGATGCGAAAAGCAGACTCCTCCAGCGCCCACCACGTCGCGTTGCGCACCATGAGGCCATTATAAAGTGGCCTGCCGGGGCTGCGCCGCTCGTTGTAGCGCGTGGACGAAACAACCGAGGTGAAAGAAAGCACTGTAAAGGTGACCAGCACCAGGGTGACGCAGGTCAGGAAGGTGCGCGCCTTCCTTCTCCGCATGTTGCTGATGCCCAGGCTGAAGGCCGCCGCGGCAACGCTCATCCTTCCTATGTCAGCGCGGTGGATGCCGCCCAGTTTCATCTGCAGGGCCTTCAACTGGTTCTCGAATTTCGAAACCACCAGCCCGATAACCAGCGCGCTGAGCGCGAGCATGATGAAGGCCAGCAGCACGATCAGCGGGTTCATTGTGATATCGAAGGCCGGGTGAATGTAGCGGAAGACGATGAAACAGCCGGCGAAGAGCGCCGTCGCAACCGCGATCTGCCACTTAAGGTTTCGCATCGCGAACAGCAGCCGCTCCAGGAAGAACGCGAACGGGAGCATCAGGGCCAGGTAGAAGAGGCTGCTCTTCACCACATCGTCGGTCGTGGTCCACACCCCCGGATAGACGCGCGACTCGTAGCCCCACCCCGCACGCGCGTAACCGTTGAAGGCGGCATAGTTGCGCCGCTTCAGCGCGCGGCGCGCAAGTCCCAGGTTCTTGGCAGCCTCGGCGTGCAGGCTGTTGAGATAGTTGTTCACGATCCGGTATTTGGCGAGCCGCCTGATGCGCCAGTCGTCCAGCGTGTACATGTCGTGCGCCACCTGCATCGGCGTGTTCGCGATGGTCATGCTCTTTTCGACCAGGAAGCCCTCGCCCTCAGGGCGCTTCTTGGTGCTGTTAAGCAGCATGAAGTGCCTGGCGCTGGGCATCGGCCCCAGTTCCATGATGATCTTGATCCGGGTGTTCTTCTTCGCATACACCAGCGCCACGTCTTCAACGTACGAAACCCCGAACTCCGGCCTGGGAACCGAGTAGCCGAAAGACCGCGGCTCGGCATCGGTGAAGGCGTCGTAAACGTGGATGCTCGGCAGCGTCACCAGCACCTGCGGATCCACGATATCGAAGACAGCGATTGAAATGCAGGGGAAGACGACTATCGTGGCCTCTTTGTGCCCCATGGTCATGAACACCTCGGTGGAGAACTGCTTCGCTCCCTGGGTGCCCAGGTCCGGGGCATAGTCCACATCGCCCGTCTCCGGATTCGTGTGGAAGGCCTCCACGTACGTGGCTTTTCGCCACCCGTAAGCATTGATCGTCGGGACCCCGTCAAAGATGAACTTGCCGTCTGCATCAACCTGCACCGCCATGTCCCCCCTGACGCCCATGAAAGCCTGGCGGAAGACCTTGCCGGTCTGCGCCCCCTCCCAGTCGCCGGGGCGCACGATCACCAGCGACCCCGGGATGGGCTTCTGCGGGATGATGCCCTTGCGCGGGTCGAACTCCACCACAACGCCCGAAAGGGTGGCGAAGCCGCCATTGAGGCTCATCGTCTGGAACCGCGGCTCGGTGTCAACGTGAATCTTGGGGTCGTTGAGTATTTCGCGGTACTCGCAGGCAAGGAAACGAACCTGCTCCCCCAAGTTCCTGATGTCCACGTATTCCGGCCGGTCGGAGGGTGTGTCAACATAGTGCCGCAGGTCGTCGGTGGTGACGAAGGCCACGCCCCTGCCGCCTCCCAGTGTGAAAGGCTCGTTTTCCAGGGCGATTTTGCCGGGAATAAAGGTCCGCCACGGCTTGCCGGCGATCGGGTTAACCCCGTCCGCAAGCAGGTCGTCCTTGTCGAAGCCCAGCACCTTGGCTATCCTCTCGCCGTTCTCGCGGTATTCCCTGGCGATGTCACTGAACTCCCGCTGGCGATCCTCCCGGTAGTTGTAGTACCAGCCTTTGTAAAAGATGCCGACGCGCGTGGTTTTGCTGGAAAGGTCCAGCGCGGTGAGCAGGTTGATGGTCATTCTCTCGCGCCAGTCGTGCATGTAGGGGATCAGGCCCAGGAGTCTGGCCCGCTCGTGCCGCCAGTTGCCCGTCTCCATTTCGCGCAGGTGGCGCCCGAAGTAGGCACGTATCCCGCTCATGGCCTCGAAGTGGCCGGCGGCGGCCAGGAAAACCACGGTTCGCTTGGGGCGGTGCAGACTCAGGATGCGCGCCAGTTCGAGCATTGATGCGATGCCGCAGGCGCTCTCGGCTCCCGGCGCCAGCTGCGGAACCACCGACATCGAGTCGTAGTAGGCAGTGACATAGACAGTCTGCTCTTTCAGTTTGGGGTCGGTGCCCGGGAGCGTGGCAAGGATGTTCTTGCCCCGGCGCTTCTCCCAGCCCATTCGGCACTTCAGGCGCACTGTCACGCGCTCACGCGACTCGAGCAGGCCGAGCAGTGTCGTCGCCTCCGCTCGCCCCATCCAGAAGCGCGGCGCATTCAGCGGAAGAGAAAGGTATTTCGGTTCCGCCTCGCCCCGGTCGGCAGGGTAGTCAGGCTCGATGAAGATAACTGCCTTCGCGCCCAGCCTGAACGCGTTCAGCCATCGGCTGCCGCAGCGGAAATCCAGCATCACCGTGCTGCCGGAAATGTCCTTGCTGGAGAGTTGCGATAGTTCTCCGTCGCCGCCGTATACCACCGGCGTCTCGAGGCCCTCGGCAGGCAGCGTGGAAGTGCGAACCGCATTGGGCCACATGGGGTAGATAGGCCACTTGTAATCCGTGCCCTTCACCTCCAGCCCGGCCTCGTGGACCACCGGCACGCTGAGCGGGAATTCCTCCGGATGAACATTGCGCAGGCCCAGCGCTTTCAGCTTCTCAATCACGTAAGCCGCCGCCCTGTCGGCTCCCGGGTAGCCCGTCACGCGCGAGCCGAGGGAGGCCATGTATTCGATGTGCTCTCGCAACGCGGCCTGGTCAACCTGGGACGCCAGTCTCCGGTACGCGGCCGCCTGCTGCGGAGTGGCGTCGGCACTCCAGCACGGCCGGCCAACCATGCATAAGCACACCGCCAAGATCACGGACAGCAGCGCCGTCATACAGCACTTGTCCGCCCTTCGCGCGCCACTCATTTCATGCTCCCTTCCGGCCCTGGTTGCGATCCCCTCCGGCGGCCTTGCGGCCCTCAATTCCCGCCGGTTCTCTTCGCGATCTCGTCCGCCTTCTGTTTCGCCACCGGTGCCCAGGGCGAAGCGGGGTACTCGCGCAGCAATCTCGTAAAAGCCTCGTAGGCGAGGCGGGGGTTGCGAAGCTGCTCGATCTGTATCTGCCCGATGCGCATCACGGCAAGTTCTGCCTGCGCTGTATGGGGATATTTCTCAACCACTTTTTCCAGAGCGCCAACCGCCTCCCCCGGCCTGCGCGCGGAACCCCAGGCGGCACCCAAGTCGAGCTGTTGGTCCGCCGGCAGCACACAGTCCGGGAAGACGCCGACCAGTTCCTCGTAAGCACTCAACGCCTCGTGCCTCTGCCCGGTGCGCAAGTATAGGCCGATCGCCAACATATAGTGCCGCCCTGCTTCCTCCACTTGCTGCGTGCCAAGCAGATACCTGGCCAGCGCGTGGTGCGCACGAGGCTCCTGCGGGCGCTTTTCCACCAGGGCCCGCAGGTCGCTCAGGCGCGCTTCCGCGGCGGCACCGCGCGACGAAACTTCTTCCAGCAAGTAGTCCTGTTTACCTTCCGACGGCAGCCGCAACAGCGCGCCGCCGATCATGCCGAAGGCGAACCCGCCGATGTGCGCCCAGTTTGCCACGCCCCCCTGCGACCACCCCGGCTCCACGCCAGCTGCACTGCGCGCCACGTCAATCACCCCCAGCACCAGGTCGTGGCCCACCCACAGCCCTAAGAACACCCAGGCCGCAATCTCGACCACCCCCCAGCGAAAAAGCAGCCAATACCACACCTTTACCTTGTTGCGGTAGAACCGCATGGCGCACAATCCCAGCACCGCCGCCACTGCACCCGAGGCCCCCACCATTGGCTGCAGCTGCGCGCCCGTGTGGAAGAACTCTGCAATCGCAGAGTGCGCCGCGGTCGCCGCAAGGTGTCCTCCCAGGTAGAGCAGCAGGAAAAGGCCCGTCCCCACCGCGTCCTCGACAAGGCTGCCGAACAGCCACAAGAAGAGCATGTTGCCAAAAAGGTGGGTCGGGTCCGCATGCACGAACATCGCGCTGAAAAGCGAGTACCAGTGGGCACTGCCCGGCACGAAGCCGAACTGGCGGAACGCGGCCACCTGGGCCTGCGCATCCCCGCCCACAGTGCCCAACAGGCCGAGGTAGGCCAGAATGTTCATGCCCACCAGGGCCCAGGTGGCCCAGGGCATGCGGCTGGTCGCGCGATCAACGCCAAAGGGCAGGAAGAACATCTCTATCTCTCCGCCCGCAGCCCCTCTGTGATGCGCCGCGCTGCCAGCCCGAGGCCTTCCTGGACGGGGGTCTCGCCCTGCCACATCCTGTCCATTTGCTCGTTCAAGTAGTGCTCCACCCGCGTCCAGCCTGGAACGTTTGGGGCCTCGCGACCGTAGGTAACAGCATCCACCAGCACCTTGCGGTTATATGCGACTCTGGCCTCCAAGTAAGGGCCGTCCATCACCGAGCGCCGCGACGGCTGCTTGTCCAGTTTGTCTGCCATGAATTGCTGCGCCTCGGGGCTCAGCAGGTAACTGAAGAGGCGAAATGCCTCGTCCGGATGCTCCGTGTTCGCGGCGATCGCGTAGTTCTCCATCCCTAGCAGCGTCGCCCGCTGCTTGCCCCGAGGAAGTGGCGCGATATCCCAGCGCAGGTTCTTCGCCTCCCGCAGCACCTGGATGTCCCATGCCCCGGACATGAACATTGCCACGCGCCCCCCCTTGAACCGCTCCTTGGTCTCCCGATAATCCTCCTGCCCGATGGGCGGGCAGACTTTCCAGCGATGCCGCAGGTCCATCAGGAACTGAACCGCCCCCGCCGCTGCCGGCAAGCCCACCACGCAGCGCATGGTCTTGCGGTCCAGGATATCGCCCCCGTTCTGCCAGATCCACGGGAAGGCGCGCGCGCTCCAGATATCCACCACGCAGCCCCACTGGTCATCGGTCGGGCTCGCGCCACGCTTTGTCAGTTTCTTTGTGGCAGCTAGATAATCATCCCATGTCCAGTTGTCGGTCGGATAGGCCACACCCGCGGCGTCGAACAGGTCCTTGTTGTAGAACAGGACGTACACCGAAGTGTAGCGGGGGAGTGAATACAACTTCCCCTTCCAGCGGCACATCCGCACCAATGGCGGCAGGAAGTCGTCAAGGTTGAACTCGCTGTGCCGCTTTATCAGGGGGTCGAGGTCGAGCAGCGCTCCCTGGGCAGCGAGCGGCACGAAAAAGGCGCCGTGGATGGACATCACATCAGGCGGCTTTCGCGCCCCGATCATCGCCTGGAGTTTGTCCATCGCCCGGCCGCCCGGCTCGTTCAAGTAGCGGACCTCGATGCCCTTGTTCTGTTTTTCGAAGCGAGCGATCAGTTCCTGGTTGAGGGCGTATTCGTACGGCGGGACCCATGTGAAGAGCGTAACCGTGGTTTCGCCAGCAGGCTGCCTCGCACACCCGGCCGCCAGCAGCACGAACACAATAGCGAAGAATAATCCCCCCCGGCGCACTAGGCCGCTCCTTTCCGCTATTATACCAGAGCCCGCCAAGCGCGGGTAATATCCGTAACTGCTAACAACGGGCGGGACGAATCTGCCCGAAGGTTCTGGTTATCGGAGGCGGGTCCTCCTGAAGCCGCCCTGGGGGCTGCGCAGCCGCGGAGTCGGGTCGCCGACGCGCCAAAGCCCAGCCTTCGCCAAGGCTACATCAGGCAGGCGCTATGGCGACGGCGCGAGGCCCCGCGCCCAGGCCTGCCAAGAAGTCTGTAGGAAGGCGCAAGGGGCCGGGCGCGAGCTGCGCGAAGTTTCCGGCTTCGGAAGGTGAGAGATGCGGCAACTGGCGTTGCACTTGGTGTTCGTGAGCGTGATACTCCTGGCCCCCGCGGCCGAGGCTGCCGAGCCGCTGCGCTTGCCGGACGGGGAGCCGCTGGTGTGCATCTACTACTTCACGCACTGGTGGGAGCCGTGGAAGAGCGACGACAACGCAATCCTGAGCGATTTCCGCAGGCTGCGCGCGATGGTCAAGCGCTACCGGGAACTCGCCGGCCCCCGGTGAGCCGTTCGGAGCGGGCACGCAGGCAACATCGGCAGGCGGCCGAGCATTGCGCTGTCCCTGGAAACTCGATAGAATTGGGCTGCTGCGATGGAGACAGGGGCGGGACAACTTGACAGGCTGGTGCGCTGCATCGTGGAGGCCGTGCATCCGCTGCGGATTATACTGTTCGGGTCTGCTGCGCGGGGCGAGCCTGGGCCGGACAGCGATCTGGATCTCCTGGTGGTGATGCCGGACGGCACTCACCGTCGTCACACCGCGCAGCACCTCTACGGCGCCATAAAGGGAGTCACAGTCCCGTTCGACGTCATAGTAGCCACGCCGACCGATCTCGAGAAACACGCCAACAACCCCGGGCTGATCTACCAGACCATCCTCCGGGAGGGTAGGACTGTCTATGCCGCCTGAGCCCGGCTCGCCCGCCGACTGGCTGCGTTTTGCCCGCAGCGATCTGGCGGTTGCGCAGGGACCTGTTAAGCAAGGGGTCCTGCTCGAAACGCTCTGTTTCCACGCGCAGCAGGCCGCGGAGAAGAGCCTGAAAGCCATCTTGCTCTCGCAAGGAATCTCGTTCCCGCTGACGCACAACCTGAAGGTACTGCTCGGCCTACTTCCTGCCACCCTCGTTCCGCCGCTCGATGCCGATGTGCTGGCCAGGCTAACCGAATATGCCGCCTCGGCTCGCTACCCCGGCGAATACGAAGAAGTTACAGAAGACGAGTACCGCGAAGCGATTCGGCTTGCCGAGGCGGTTGTGATGTGGGCAGAAGACTTACTCGCCCGCGATGAGCGCCGATGAGCAGAAGGGCTGGACGCCTGAGCGCTCCGAGCGGGCGATTGCGCTGCTGGAAGCGATGGTGAAGCGCTACCGGGAACTGGTCGGCACGGCCTCGATGGCTTGCGGGGCGGTGGGAGTTGTGGTAGAATAACGCGGCGCCGGCCGGGCACGCGGGTCGGCCCGACGCAATAGCAGCAAAAATCGCAGCGGCTAGGCCACCAGGGTGGCCGCCGTGGCGGCGGCGAAGCCGCCTAGCCACACACTTTGCAGCAGAGAGGGCAGCCGTGTACCTCAAGCGCGTCGAACTGCTCGGTTTCAAGACCTTCGCGGAGAGAACCGACCTCGTTTTTGGCCCAGGCATCACCGCAGTCGTCGGTCCCAACGGTTCCGGCAAGAGCAACATCGCGGATGCCATCGTCTGGGCCCTGGGCGAAACCAGCCTCAAGTCGGTAAGGTCCTCGCGCTCCCAGGATGTCATCTTCTCCGGCAGCGATTCGCGGCGGCCGCTGTCGCTGGCGGAGGTCAGCATCACTCTGGACAACTCGGACCTCGCCATCCCGAGCCAGTTTTCGGAGGTCATGGTCACCAGGCGCGTCTTCCGGTCGGGAGAGGGCGAGTATCTGATAAACAAGGCGCCCTGCCGCCTGCGCGACATACACGACATGTTCCTCGACACCGGCCTGGGGCGGGCGGCCTACTCCATCGTGAGCCAGAACCAGATTGACGCCCTTCTGTCGCTTAACCCGGAGGACAGGCGCGCGATCTTCGAGGAGGCAGCGGGCATCCAGAAGTTCCGCCACCGGCAGACAGAGGCGGAACGCAAACTGGAGGCGACGCGCACCAACCTGCAGCGCCTGGCCGATATTATCGGGGAACTCGAGTCGCAGCGCCCCCACCTGGAGGAGCAGGCGCGGCTGGCGCAGCAGCACAGGGCCTTCACTGATGAGTTGGCCTCTGTCTCCAGGGCATCTCTGCTGTGCCAGGCGCACGACCTTTCGGCTGCCTGCGCGCGGCTGGACGACCAGCAAGCGCGCGCACAGCAGGGGATAGAGTCGGCAAGGGAGGGGGAGCGATCGCTGGCCGAAAGCCTCTCAGCGCTTGGGCAGCAACTAAAGCAGGTCGAGCGCGCGCTCGAGGAGGCGCACGATGCGCGCGCGCGGATCGCGTCCGAGGCCCAGGATGCTGAGCGAGCGGCGGCTGTGGCGGAAGAGAGGCTGCGCGCGCTGTCCTCGCGCAAGGCCGATCTCGCTGCCGAGGCGGAGGCCCTGGCGCAGTCCGGAGCGGCTGCACTGTCAGAACTGGCCCGCGAAAAGGAGCAACGCGCCCTGATTCGGAGCACGTCCGCGAAACTTTCGGCGCGGGGGAGCGAAATCTCGCTGCTCTTGCGGCCGGCCGAGGAACTGACGTCGGCTCTCCAGGCATTTGTGCAGGAATGCCGGGCCAGGCACCTCGAAGCCGTGCACGTCATCTCCGGCATTCGCAACCGCCTTACCCAGGCGCAGGCATTGCTGCGATCGGCTACGACGGCCCTCGAACGCGAGACCAGGCGGGGCGAGTCCGCTCGCCAGGAAAGCGGCGAAATCGAGGCGCGGCTTTCGGAACTTCGCAGCAAGGTTGACGCGACGGCGAATGAGATCGGATGCCTGCGCGCGAACCTCGCGGGCCTGGAATCGCGGCGGGCCGCAGCCTTCCAGCAGCAGAGCGAGGCCGAGGACCAGGAGCAGCAACTGCTGCGGGAAGCGGCTGCCTTGCGCTCGCGCCTGGGCGCCGTCGAAGAGTTGAACGCAGCAATCGTCTCGGGCGGCGCAGCGGCTGCGATGCGGGCGTCGCAGGAGGAGAAACTGCCGGCGGGCCTGGCGATGGTGCGCGATGCCGTGCGAATCAAGCCCGGATTTGAGCGTGCGATAGAGGCGGCCCTGGAATCGCGGCTGGAGGACCTGATTGCATCGGATCCACGAGCAATCTTTGAGATCCTGGACTACCTGGCCGCGAACAACTCGGGCCGCGCGGTGGTGTGGCCGCCGCACCCGACCGGCCCGGGGCAGCGAGTATCCTGCCCGCCGCCGGCAGTCGCAGCGGTGGATGTCGTTGAATGCGAGGCACGACACAGGCAGGTCGTTGACCATCTCCTTGCCAGGGTCATCATCGCGCCGGAGAGGGCGTCCGCTCTTTCGGTGCGCGATTCGCTGCCGGAGCCCTGCCTGGTGGCGACACTACAGGGCGAGGTCTTCTATCCCGGCGGCGCTGTGGCCGGCGGCAGCCCAGCGGTTCCACGCCTTTCGCTGCTCAGGGAAACGGAAGAGATTCGCGCGGAACTCGCCGCGCGAGAGCAGGAAGCGGAGCAGCAAGCGGACCGCTCGCGAGAGGCAGCCGTGGCTGCTCAATCAGCCAGCGAGGCAATTGCCGCGACCTCGGCCCGCATCGCGGAACTGGAGGCAGCGCTCGCCGCAGCGCGCGTTTCATTGACCACTGCAGAGGCCGATGCTGCCCAGGCGAAAGAAAGCGCGGCCTCGCTGCAAGAGGAGTGCGTTCGCCTGGAGGCGGAGCGCGATGAGTCACAGCAGAACTGCGCCGAGCTCGAAAAGGAAATAGGGGCTGCTAACCAGCGGCTAGCCGCCCTCGAGCAGGCCGCCGGGTTCATAGAGCAGTCGGGCTCGTGCGCGGGGCGCGCCCGCGAGACGGCTGAGCGGCTCGCGGCTGCGCTCGCCTTGACCGTAGCCCGCCTGCAGGGCGAGGTCGTGTCGTCGGCGCGCGCCAGCGGGCAGCGCCAGCGCGCCAGGCTCCAGGCCCTCGCCGCAGCCCAAGCCAAGCGGGGGACAGCCGCCGCCGTACAGCAGGAAGAAGAGTTGCTCGGCCGCGAGCGCGATGCGGCAGTTGCAGAAAGCCAGGCAGCGGCTGAGCGGCTCGAGCAGGCGCGAGAGGAAATCGGGCGACTGCAGTCGCAGCGCCAGTCGCTCGACGACGAGACTGCTGCTGCTCGGCAATCGGCTGAGGAGACAAGGGCGCGGCTGGAGGACGGAAATGCCTCGCTCTCCAGGCTTCAGGTGCGGCGCGCGGGGATTGAGGCAGAACTCAAGTTCGTCGCCGAGGCCTTGCAGGCTGAGCACTCGCTGTCCCTGGCGGATGCGCTCGCGATGGAGAGGCCCAAACTCTCCCGCAGCGCCGCCCAGGAGACCATCGCGTCGTTGCGCACGCAGATCGAGGCCCTGGGGCCGGTGAATGCTGCTGCCGCCAATGACCTGGAGGTGCTCGACCAGCGGCTGGGCGATTACGCCGTCCAGAAAGCGGACATGGAGAAGGCGCAGGAAGACCTGCTCCAGATAATCGTGGAAATCAAGAAGACCGCGCAGCAGAAATTCCTCGACACGTTCGAGAAAGCCAGGGTCGAGTTCCAGAATGTGTTCTCCCGCCTGTTCGGCGGCGGAGAAACGGAACTGAGTCTTACCGACCCGGAGAACCCGCTCGACGCCGGGGTCGAGGTGCACGTGACCATCCCCGGCAAGCGGCGGCAGAACCTGCTGCTGCTGTCGGGCGGGGAACGGGCGCTGACGGCGCTCTCGCTGCTGCTAGCGCTGATCAAGGTTCACCCCACGCCGTTCGTCGTGCTGGACGAGGTGGACGCTCCTCTGGACGATGCGAACGTTGGGCGCTACACAGAACTGCTGCGCGAATGGGCACAGGCCACCCAGTTCATCCTCATCACGCACAACCGCGGAACGATGGAAGCGGCGGACACGTTGCACGGCGTGACGATGGAAAAGGCGGGGATCTCCAAGCTCGTGAGCGTGCGCCTGGACGAGTGGAAACCCGAACCCGAGCCCGCGGCTGCCGCTTGAGCCCACCCCGCCGGCGGGTCGCGGCCGGCACCAGGAAGAGGCACGCGGGGCTAGGCGGCGCGGGCGGATGCCAGCAGGACGTACCAGCCGATTGAGCGGATGCGCTGAACCTCGAAGTGCGGCTCCAGCGCCGCGCGCAGCGTCTGCGGGGTGAATCGGCGGAAATATATCTCGCCGCCGTGGAGCCCTTCTTTTCTCCGAAGCAGCCTGCTCCACGACGTGTGATGATACGCTGTCAGAACGAGCCGGCCTCCCGGCTTGAGCGCTGATCGCCACATGGCAATCGCCCGCGAACACTCGTCTGGCGGCAGATGCTCGAAGCATTGGCAGCTCACCACGGCGTCGAATGCGCCTTCGCGAAGCGGCGCGCGGCAGACATCGGCAGCAAGCAGAAAGGCGCCCGTAGCCTTGCCGGAGCACAGCAGCAGCGAAGCCAGTGAGAAATCTGCCGCCACCAGCCGCCCGCACCGGGCGGCCAGGGCGCGCGTCAGCCGTCCGGTGCCACATCCGGCCTCGAAGATCGCATCTTGTCTGGTGGGCCGGAGCGCGGCGAGTACTGCCGGAATCTCCAGCATGGACAGCAACCGCAGCATCAGCATCCTGTCATAGACTTCTGCCTGCTCGTCCCTGGCGCACATCTCGCTCTTCTTGAGGTCCTTGTCCGGTTTGGTTCCGCCCAGGCCGGCGCCCAGGAAGTCAATCACGCCCTGGCGAACCGGATAGCGCGCATCGCAAGCGCTGCAAACCAGGGCGGGCTCGACCTCGCTCGCCACCAGCGGGTGGCGGCTGTCGTTCGGGCAAGCCAGGAGTTCCAGAAGATCTTGCAGGGATGCGGGTGTCGTGTCGCAACGCATGATCTGGTTCCAAAGATTCTTCGCCGCCGGCGGTGCCATAATCCTTCTGGTGGGTGTGGCTGCGCTTCTTTCCTCGCAGCGATTGCAACCGATAGCTTGCTTCACCACATCGCTCTCTGAACGCAATCCACAGCAACTGCGCAACATCCGCATCGGGGCCAATGCTATTGACGGCCAGCAGATTCCGCGCGGCGCTCGCCTCTCTTTCAACCAGATTGCGGGCCCATACACGACGGGGCGGGGCTATGTCGAAGCGCCGACGATTATCCGCGGCCAGCTCCAGCCTGCCCCGGCCGGCGGCGTGTGCCAGGTGTCATCAACCTTATACAACGCTGCCCTGCTCGCGGGGATGAAGATTGTGGAGCGCCATCCTCACGCAGCGCCGGTGTCGAGCGTGCCTCCCGGGCGTGACGCAATGGTAGCAAGCGGAAGGGCAGACCTGGCCTTGCTGAACAATGGGCCGGAGCCGGTGCGTATCGAGGCAAGGATATCCGGCGAGCGCCTCATCATTTGCGTCATGAAGCGCTCCGGCCGAAGACCGGACGTGTCCATCCGCACCGAGCGGCAGCCGCTTGGCCCCGGCCGTTTCGAAGTCGCGACCTGGCGCATCATCAGGAAGGGCCGGGGCGAGAAAATGCAAGAGACCGTCGAGATGGTATCGCGCGACCGCTATGAGCCGCCGATCAGCGAATGACCGGTTAGGATCAGGAGCGGCTCTTTCGCGCGCGCCAGATTGCCTCAACTACGAGCCATGCCACCACTGCCACGACGCCGACTTTCAAGACGTTTGCTTTCTGGGCGCGCGACATTTCAACCTGTAAATCCACCACAGCGGGCGAAAAGACCAGCCCGACAAACCCGCTGAAAAGCGCACACGCTATCACCCCGGCACCGGCTGCTCTCGCTGGCGGCTCTTCACCTGCCAGAAGGGTCAGGAACACGACCACAACGGTCGCAAGCGCCAGGCCCACGAGGTAGCCTCCCACCGCCTCGGCCCGGAAGAAAAACCCGGCTGCCAATGGCGCGCCCGCGGACAGGATAGCGACCCAGAGCGCCTGCCCGGCGCAAACCAGGCCCGCCGCAAACCCAGCCTGCGGCGCCTCTTTCATCGGGCCAAGCGCAGTGCCGCGCAGCAGAAGGGCCCCTATCGCAAAGGGCACCAGTGCCCCGAGAACCACCGCGGCGAATGTATTGGCCCGGTTTGCGTCAACGACGGGAATGTTGTGGAACCCTGTGTAGGCTCGCACCAGGGCGGCAAGGACGATGGCGGCTGCAGCGGCCATCGCCGCTTTCGATCCCAGTGAGGTAGAGGCGCCGATGCGCTGCAGGTCCTCCTCGTTTTGCTGAAGGCCCCTCTCTCCAGCGCAAGCCAGTGCCCCGACGAATGGGAGAACCGCGAGCGCCCCGATCCCCGCCAGCGACACGCCGTAGCCCTGAGCCAACCGGAACGCCACCGTAATCGCCAGCCCGACGCAGATGCCGCCTATCCCGACCGCCTCTGCGCTCAGGCGCTGCTGGCGCGCGGGGTGAGCAAGCATCAGCACGATCAACAGGCAAAGCATCCCAGCGCCTATCGCGGAGAACATGTTGGGATAGTCGAACATCGTCTTCTTGATGAGATAGTCAACAGGCAGGGCCACCACAACCGCAGCTACGGCGCAGGCAGCGAATCTGGCCGCGGTGATCCGGCCTCCGGCAAGCGTCAGCCCGATGGCGCTGACGAGCAGCCCCACAGAGGCAGGCAGAAATGGATAGTCAACGCCGCCTTCTCGCAGCCCGCCCAGCCGCGCTGCAACGCAAATAGCAGAGACGGTGAGCGCGAACAGAACACAGCAGGAAAGTTCCGGGAACCACGCTTCCTTCTCGCGCCCCTGGAAGAGGCGCGCACAGATGGCTGCTCCGTGAAGCACGGCCGCACCGGTCAGCGCGCCCAGGGCCAGGCTGATTGGCTGCAACGCCGCCGCCCATCGGGATGCGAGAAGGCCAAGCGAGAGAGCAACCAGGGCTGCGCCACCGCCGCCACTGAGAAGGTTGGTTCTGCTGCCCCGCCCGGCGGCTATCAACCCGATCCAGGCGGTGAACACGGCCAGCAGCCAGCCGAGGAGCGCCCATCGCAGGCCGGGCACTTCAAGCAGCCTCATGGCGATTAGCAAGACTGCAATCGCCAGGAATGATACCAAGAAAGCGCCTGCCATGAATCCGGCTGCCGCTTGCCGCCTGGCGCCATCCTGGGTTCGCGGCCCGGCGAGGAGCAGAGCCAGTCCATAAAGGAAAACCAGGCCGCCCACTATCACTGGAGCCGCGATGCTTGGGGTGTGCAAGTTTTGCGCGTTCATGACGCCCTCCCCAACCAATTCGTTCCGCGCCGGCGGCCTTTCTCCTGCCATTCGCTTGACGCAGATTGGCCCCGGCATATGATGAGCCGGCGCAGCCGCGCGCCGCGCTCTTGCAGGCAAGGGCCAAACTCGCTAACATACACGTTTGACTGCCGTGCCTGGTCCACGTACCGATCAAGACGTTCAACGCAAGGTGACGGCCATCTTGCGCATCCTAGATGGGGCCGAGGGCCCTCTCGGCGCGCGCGCCATCGCGGGGGCCCTGCTCGACCAAGGCATCCAGTTGACGGAGCGCGCCGTGCGCTACCACCTGCAGATGATGGACCACCGCGGCCTCACCAACTGCCTTGGCGAGCCGGGCCGCTTGATCACCGAGCAGGGCCGCGAGGAGTTGCAGAACGCCCTGGTTTCCGACAAACTGGGCTTCGTCATCTCCCGCATTGATTCGCTGGCTTACCGCACCACGTTCGATCCCGACACGGGCAAGGGCGATGTGATACTCAACGTCTCTCTTGTGCCCGAACCCGACTTCCCCCGGGCGATCGAGGTAATGAAACAGGTCTTCGCGTCCGGCTACAGCATGGGGCAACTTATGGCAGTCGCCCGGCCAGGCGAGAGAATCGGCCCGATGCGGGTTCCAGCAGGGCAAGTCGCTGTGGGGACAGTCTGCAGCGTCACGCTGAACGGCGTGCTGCTGAAGAAGGGTGTGCCGATGGAATCGAACTACGGCGGCCTGCTGCAAATCCACAACCGCCGGCCCACCCGTTTCACCGATCTCATTGACTATACCGGAACCACCTGGGACCCGCTGGAGATCTTCATCGCTGGCAAGCTGACCTCTGTGCTGCAGGCGATGGGGACGGGCAGCGGCAAGATCGGAGCAGGCTTTCGCCAGGTCCCGGCCGCCTCCAGGAAGCAGCTCGAAGCGATTCTCGCCAGCCTGGAGCGCAGAGGCCTGGGCGGGGTGATTGCTATCGGCCGTCCCAGCCAGCCCCTGCTGGAGATTCCAGTCGGCTTCGACATGTTGGGGCTTGTGGTGGTGGCAGGCCTCACCCCAATGGCAGCGGTAGTGGAAAGCGGAATACCTGCCGTGAACAAGGCGATGCAGACCCTTGTTGATTACGCCGCCCTGAAGCCGGTGTCCGACCTGTAAGCCAGATCTGCCTGCCGCTCTGCGCGGCGGCGCCTTGCTTGGCGATCCGAGCGACTATGCCGCTTCGGCCAATTCCTCTCGGTCTCGCAGTACGGGTCCTTCAGCCAGCCCACCGCTCTGGAGCCTGTCGAGCCAGTTACCTATGCCGTGCCCGGGAACGCTTGGCGTCGCCCCGAAGCACCGGCGGCATCGCACTGCAACTGCGCCCTGCACCAACAGCGGCACGCCTATAAGCACCGCGCCGCACTTCGCGCACTGCGCCACTCTTGCGCCGTTGTTCGCTACCGCGCGGGCGCGCCTTCTCGTTGAGCCCTTCTTCATCATGCCTCCCGGCCATTTACGGCGGGCTCGTCAAAATCAACGGCGAGCCTCTCGGCATGCGCCCATTCAGCAAAACCTGTGCCCACGCCGCGAGTTCCCCGTGCGCCAACCCGCCAACGCGGGCAGATTGCTCCGGTTCTATAGAGGGCCGTTCGCAGCGAGCGCAGAACAATTCTTCCACATTTCGCCGGATGGCCCGCGCTAACCCGAGAATCGCTGGAACGGAACTACCCCCGGGTGCCGCCCTGCTCAGGCCACCCACGGCCACGCGGCCCGCGCTTTGGCTGTCAGAGATAGCCGGCCGGCCAGCCATCTTCAAGGACTACCGCTGGTGCCGGCCCACAATGCGCCTCTTGGGCCGCTTCCTCGTCAAGAGAGAGCGAGCGATGTACACCCTCCTCTCTGGCTCCCCCGGAATCCCACGCTGTTACGGCTTGCTAAACCCGCATTGCCTCGCCGTCGAATATATACCCGGAAAAGACTGCTTTCAATTCGATAGCGATGAACTGCCGGACGAGTTCTTCGAACGCCTGGACGCAGTGGTGCGCGCGCTTCACCGCAGGGGGGTTGCCCACTGCGACCTCAAGCACCGCGAGAACATCGTTGTCACGCGCGACTTCAGGCCCTACCTTGTGGACCTCAACACCGCTCTGCCACGCGGCAGCCCCTGGAACCCTGTGCAGAGGTGGGCTTTCCGGCTATTTGCCGCGGACGACCTGAAGGCGCTGGTAAAGATCCGGTATTACCTGTGCCCGGGGCAGATTTCCGAAGCGGAGTGGCTGCGCATCTCCCGCCCCTCGCCGTTCGAGTGGACGGTGCGACGGATGCGCGACTCGCTGCGCGGACTGTTGCGCGCCGTCACAGGCCGCCGCGCGATTTAGAAGCCGAGCAGAGGATAGAGTCTCCGGCGCCCAGGAGGCGCTCCGCCGCCCCTGGTTGTGCAACTCCCGTCACGGGACACTTATAGTCAGCGGCAACCGGGGCTAGACGAAAGCGCCTCACGCGGGCGTCTGGTGAATGGAAGGCGCCAATGAAGGCTTCCGCGAGTGCCGGTCGGTTGGCGATAGGGCGTGAGGCGGGACTCGTGGAGCGGCTGGCCGCGTGCGACGCATCGGCCCTGGCAGATGTTTACGATGCGCACGCAGCCGTCGTTTATCGTTTGTCGCTGGCCATCCTGGGGCACCGGCAAGACGCTGAGGACGTGCTTCAGGACGTTTTCCTGGCCCTGCTGAACGCGCGCTCGCGGCACATTCGAAACCTGCGCGCCTATGTGCTGACGGCCGGTCGCAACCGCGCCATTTCGCTGCTGCGCCGCCGCCACAAATCCCGCAGAAGACTTCCGGTAAAACTCTGGGGTGCGGCCCCGATGCATCGGGGCCCTACACCGCCTCCGCAGACCGCGCGGTGCCACACAGGATCGGCTTGACAGGAGGCGCGCCGCTGGGTATCATTTCCACTGGAGGAGAGGATGCTTCACGGGCTGCAGCCGTGGGAAGGGGCCGCCGGCCGCAGGCGGGTGGCCCAACTACTGGTCTGGGACAGTTCATTCTTCCCACGCAGTGGCCCATAGGAACGCGGAAGAGCCCGCTGGCGCCATTCTCTCAGCGGGCTCTTTGCTTTAGGCGATGCAAGACAAGGCGCACGAGGTTCTGGTTCTGAACAACAACTACCAGCCCTTGAACGTCACCAACGTTCGCAGGGCGCTGGTGCTGGTCGTGCTGGGCAAGGCGGAAATGGTGCGCACCGACTCGGCGCTCTTTCACTCCGAGCGCTCGGCATATCAGGTGCCCACCGTCGTCAGGCTTGCCCACTTCGTGCGCCGCCCCATCCCCGCGCTGCAGGCCTCGCGCAAGAGCATCCTGGCGCGCGACCAGCACACCTGCCAATACTGCGGGGCGCAGCATGTTGCGCTCACCATTGACCATGTCATCCCGAAGGACCGCGGCGGCCGCACGGACTGGGATAACCTGGTGTGCTGCTGCACCCGGTGCAACAACATCAAGGGCAATCGCACCCCTGAGGAAGTGGGCATGACCCTGATCCGAAAGCCGCGCCGGCCGAAGTTCATCCCCTACATCAGTTACACCAAGTTCGTGTCGGCGCTGCACAACCCGCACTGGCACGAGTTCCTGACCCCGTACGCCGACCACGGGGCCTAAGCCGCGGAGCATGGCGTTGCAGGTCGTCTCACAGGCGCGTGCCCCGGCGAGTTTGCAGCAATTCTCCTCCCCCCGCATCGTGGGGGAGGGTTGGGGTGGGGGGGTGTGCGACCCCGATGCCATCGGGGTCCATCTCTGCACTCCGACCAATCGGGGTGCCACATCGGATCCACCCCCGCCTTCATCCTCCCCCATCCATGGGGATGAGAGAACAAGGGCTCGCCCATCCGGGGATAGGATAGCAGTCCGGGCGCAGGAGGGATAGGCATGTGTGATTTTTGTGTCAAGCACGGCGACGGCAAGAAGTGGTACTTGCAGGCCAGGAATTACGGCGAGGACCTGGCGAGCGACCTCAAGCGCCGGCAATTCGTTCATCACTTCTTCAACGAGATGATGGCGCCGGGGCCCAATGACGCGTCCAAGAGCCTCGGCAAACTGCAGGCCGCCCCTGCGCCGATCAGGCGGCTAATAGGGCGCTTCTTGACGCGCCGCTTCAAGCGCGACCACTTCGGGCAGGTGGTGCCGATGGAGGATGTCGAGAAAGTCCTGGAGATCTGCAATGGCATCGTGCGCGCACCGTGCGTTTGCCGCCGCCTTACTCGGGGCAAGGATGGCGGCTTCTGTTTCGGCATCAGCGTCAACCCCCACAAGCTGTTGGGCCTCGGGGTCGTGAGCGACGATTTCTGGGCCAGCCCAGAGAGCGCCGGGCTGGAGCGCCTGACCAGAGAGCAGGCCGTCGCCTTGCTGCGCGATTTCGAGCGGCTGGGCCTCTGCCATTCCGTCTGGACGTTCGGCACGCCATTCATCGGGGGCCTGTGCAATTGCGACCGTATGGACTGCCTGGCGATGCTCTACACCTTTCGCGCCGACACGAAGATGATGTTCCGCAGCGAATATGTAGCCCGCATTGACCCCGACCTTTGCCGCGGCTGCCGCACCTGCGTGAAGAACTGCCAGTTCACGGCGATCTCGTACTCCGCGGCCGCGGACAAATGCGAGATTGACGAGCAAGCATGCTGGGGCTGTGGGGTTTGCCGCGCAGCGTGTCAACATGACGCCGTCACCCTGCTCGACCGCGCATCCGTCCCCTCAGTCGCCCGCCTCTGGTAGCCCGCGAGGGCTTGTGTAGGGCAAGGGCGCCTAGGCAAAGCCGGGGTGGCGGCCAAGTCGGCCTAGCCACTTGCCCCTTGCCGGGGGCTATGCGTAGCGGCAAGCCGTGAATCCGCCGGCTGGCGGATTGCCCTACATTCTTGCCGAACAAGGTAACCGCGGTCGCGTGCGGGGTTGCAAGAGCCTGTGCGCCTGCGCTAGAATGAGATGTCAGTATTCGTCAGGGAGGGCAGTGAGATGACAGAAAAAGCAACCTGGAGAACGAAAGTCGGCCTCGCCGAGATGCTCAAGGGCGGGGTGATCACGGATGTGACCACCGCCGAGCAGGCCAAGATTGCCGAGGACGCAGGCGCGGTGGCAGTGATGGCTCTGGAAAGGGTGCCGGCCGACATCCGCGCCCAGGGCGGGGTCGCCCGCATGGCCGACCCGGAGAAAATCCTGCAAATCATGGAAGCGGTCACCATTCCCGTGATGGCCAAGGTCAGGATCGGCCATTTCGCCGAGGCGCAGATCCTCGAGGCCCTGGGGGTTGACTTCATTGACGAGTCAGAGGTGCTGACTCCCGCGGACGAGCAATTCCACATTGACAAGCACGCCTTCAGGGTTCCTTTCGTCTGCGGCTGCCGCGACCTGGGGGAGGCCCTGCGCAGGATCGGCGAGGGCGCGGCGATGATCCGCACCAAGGGCGAGGCCGGCAGTGGCAACGTGGTCGAGGCCGTCCGCCACATGCGCCTGGTGACGAGCCACATCCGCAAACTTACGAGCATGCGCGAAGAGGAACTGATGACCGAGGCCAAGAACATGGGCGCGCCCTACGACCTGGTGGTGCAGGTCGCAAAAGAGGGGAAACTTCCGGTGCCCAATTTCGCCGCAGGCGGGATAGCGACACCGGCCGATGCCGCGCTGATGATGCAGCTGGGCGCGGAGGCGATTTTCGTGGGCTCAGGCATCTTCAAGTCCGCCGACCCTGCAGCGCGGGCGAAAGCGATCGTCGAGGCCACCACGCACTATAACAATCCCAAAATCCTGGCAAAGGTTTCGGCCGCGCTATCCGACGCCATGCCTGGCCTCGACATCGCGAAGATGAGCGAGAAGGACCTGCTCCAGACGCGTGGATGGTAGAGCCGTGATAATTCACGCCCTGGGGGCATGTCATTCTGAGCGGCTAGTCCTGCGTAGCTTCGCCGAAGCAGGAAGCAAAGAATCTCGGGCATCCTCAGGCGGCCGTAGAAAGCTGCGCCTACGGGGGTTGTGATGTCAGTGCCTGTAGCCGCAGGCTTCAGCCTGCGCATCGCGCAACTTGAAGGTTGCGGCTACAAGCGGACGAGGTGTGAGCAGTGCGCGTGGGAGTCCTCGCAATTCAAGGCGATTTCGGGGAGCACCGCATGGCGCTCGAGGCTTGCGGCGCGCAAGTCACCGAGGTGCGCCTGCCCGAGCACCTCGAGGGGCTTGAACGGCTTGTGATCCCCGGAGGTGAGAGCACCACCATCGGCAAGTTGATGGCCCGCTACGGCCTGGACGAAGCGGTGCGTGCGTTCTCCGCCGAGGGCAAGCCCATCTTCGGCACCTGCGCGGGCATGATCATGCTCTCGAAAGATATCGAAGGCAGCAACCAGCAGCGCCTCGGCCTGCTCGACGCCACAGTGCTGCGCAACGCTTTCGGCCGGCAGGTTGATTCCTTCGAGGCAGACATCGAGGTCAAGGAAATTGGGCCGCCGCCCATCAAGGGCGTTTTCATCCGCGCTCCTTATGTCGAGAGCGTGGGCAAATCGGTGCAGACACTCGGCGAATTCGAGGGGAAGATCGTCCTGGTTCGCCAGAAGAACATCCTGGCCGCCGCCTTTCATCCCGAGCTGACCGACGATCTGCGACTGCACCGCTACTTCCTTTCGATGGGCTGAAACAGGCTGAGAGCCGTGTCCCAACCAATTGGTGCGGCTGCCAAGAGCATCTCCGCCGCCCTCGAGTTCACCGGGGGCGCCGCCACCTTGCTCGGCGAGGCGGCCGGCTATGCGCTCCGCGGCAGAATCGGGCTGCGCAGGACCATCGAGCAGGTTCTGCGCGTCGGCTACGATTCCATGCCCGTTGCTCTCATAACCCTGCTGTTCGCCGGCATGGTGCTCAGCCTGCAGACCGCAAAGCTCTTCGTCGAGTTCGGCGCCACGGCATACCTCGGGGGCATGGTCGCCGTCTCGATCGCCCGCGAACTGGGCCCCGTTCTCACCGGGATCGTGGTCGCCGCCAGGGTCGGCTCTGCGATGGCCGCCGAGCTGGGCAGCATGAAGATCACGGAGCAGATAGATGCCTTGCGCGCCCTGGCGACCAGCCCGGTCCATTACCTGGTGGTGCCCCGGCTGTTGGCCGGCATTGTGGCGCTGCCGCTGCTCACCCTATATACGGAACTGGCCGGCGGCCTGGGGGCGCTCGTAGTCGGTGTCTGGCAGGGAGTTACGCCGACGGAGTACTTCCTGTCGGTGCGCCGCTACTTGCAGTTCTCCGACGTCTTCGGCGGCCTGGCGAAGACCGCGGTCTTCGGGCTGCTCATCTCCCTCGTGTCGTGCTGGTATGGCTTGACCACGCGGGGCGGAGCCGAGGGCGTGGGGCGTTCGACCACCGCCGCCGTGGTCGCCAGCATCGTTCTCATATACATCGCCAACTATTTCACGTCGTGGCTCATCCTGGCCACATGGCCGTAGCGAGCAACAATGCAAGGCCAGCCGGTTATCGAACTCGAAAGCGTCGCTTACCAGGTCAACGGCAAAGCCGTCCTGCGGGACGTTGATCTTGCCGTGGAGCCGGCGCAGATCGTGGCCGTTCTGGGCGAATCCGGGATCGGCAAGAGCACCTTGCTTCGGCTGGTGATGGGCCTGATCCGGCCCACGGGCGGAAGCCTGCGCATATTCGGCCGCGAGATAAACGACCTGCGCGAGCGCGAACTCAACGAGATCCGCAAGCGCATGGGCATGGTATTCCAGGGCGCCGCGCTCTTTGATTCGATGACCGTCGCGGAAAACGTCGCCTTCGCCCTCAGGCAGCACACGCGCTTGCCCGAAGCAGAGGTGCGCCAGCGCGTCAAGGAAAAACTCTCGCTCGTCGGGCTGACCGGTGTCGAGGACCTGATGCCCGCGGAACTATCGGGCGGGATGCAGAAACGGGTGGGGATCGCCAGGGCAATCGCCCTGAATCCCGAGATCATGCTTTACGACGAGCCCACTGGCGGCCTGGACCCACCCAGGGCTGAAGAGATCGAGCAGCTGATCGGCGACCTCTCCCGGCATCTCGGCGTCGCGAGCCTGTGGGTCTCGCACGATGTCGTGGCTGTGCTTCGCCAGGCTGACCGCGTGGCGCTGCTCGACGATGGCCGCATAGTGGCCTTCGCCAGCCCGCAGCAGATCCGCTCCAGCGAAAACGAAGTGGTGAGGCGCTTCATCGCCTCGGGAGTTAGGGCATGACAACAGGCAGCCAAGCAAAAGTCGGGGCGGTTGTCATCGGTGGCTTCGTGCTGCTCGGCCTGGCAGTCTATCTGCTGCTGGGCTGGGGCGCCAACCGGGGCCGTTACAGGCTCCATGTCATATTCGCTGAGGCCGTGCTGCAGCCCCGCGACGAAGTGCGCATGGTGGGCGTGGTGGTAGGCGCAGTGGATAGAGTGGCACTTACCAGGGACCAGCGCGCCGCCAGGGTAACGCTGCTCATGGATCCATCGGTTCACATCCGGGAGGGCGACCGGGTGGAGGCCGCATCAGCGGTGGCGCTTGAGAAGCACTGGGTTGAGATACATCCTGGGCCAGGCAAGGGGCACTTCGTTCCACCAGGGAGCACTATCCGGGGAACGAGAGCCCCGGAGATACGCGACATTGTCGCCCAGGCACAGGGCGCTCTCGGCCAACTGGGCGAGACTGCCGAGAACGTGAACCGCATCCTGGGCGACGAGCGCATCATGGCCTCCGTGCGCACGGCTGTGGGGCAATTGGCAGACCTTGCCGTGGAAGCGCGGGCCCTTGCCACGGCGCTGGAGGGGCTCCAGCAGAGGACCGAGCCGAGGATTGCCCGCGCCCTGGCGGCAGCCGAGCAGGCCAGCCTCCAGATAGCCTCGGCGGCCAAGGAAGCGGACAAGGCCCTCAGCGCTCCCGAGATAAAGCAAATAGAGCAAAAGACGGCCCGCGCGCTGGATACCCTCGACCGCACGGGCCAGCAATTGGATCAGGCCTTGCAGGATGTCAGGAAGATCGTCAACCAACCCGGGCTGGCGGAAGATGTGCGCGCTGCAGCAAAGAAGACCGGCGAGGCGATGGACAGCCTGAAGGCCGCCGGGGAAAGCATCAAGCAGACAGCCGGCACCCTCCAGCAGGCCGGCAAACTGGCGGAGAAAGTGTCGCGCCTGGGGGGTCTCAAGCGCCCCCAGGTTTCCGGGTCGCTCGACCTGGAGTATATCACGGGACTCAACGATGCATGGATAGAAGGAAACGTGAACCTCGATTTTGGAAACCGCTTGATGCGACTGGGCGTCGCCGACGTCGGGGGAGTGGACAAGTTGAACCTTCAACTTGGCACCCACCGGGGCAAGAGCCTGCTGCGCCTCGGACTCATCCAGTCGGAACTCGGGGTTGGCTACGATGCAGTGCTCGGCCGCCGCTTTTCGCTCGGCGCCGACCTGTTCGACCCTCACCAGTTGAGGCTCAACCTGCTCGGCTACTACACGGTGCGGGACGGGTATGATCTCGTGCTCGGCCGGCGCGACGTGGATAACGAAGGCCACCTGACTATGGGGGTGCGCATCACGCGCTAGGCGATGAACGACCCTCTTCCTGCATGGCTGCGAGGCCTACGTCCGAAAGGGCCGGCCTTGAAAGCGATGAGCCCGCTGCTGGGTGAACTCGGCGTCGCAACCATATGCCAGAGCGCGCGCTGCCCCAACATCGGGCAGTGCTGGGAATCGGGCCATGCCACTTTTCTCATCCTAGGCCAGCACTGCACGCGCAACTGCCGCTTCTGCGCTGTTGAGCCCGGCAGGCCGCTGCCCCCCGACGCGCAGGAGCCTGAGCGGGTAGCCCGCGCTGCGCAAGCCCTTGGCCTGAGACATGTAGTGCTGACCTCTGTAACCCGCGACGATCTGGCCGACGGGGGAGCGGGCCACTTCGCCGACGTGATTGGCGCGCTGAGAAACATGATACCTGGGGCGGGGATCGAGATCCTGGTTCCAGATTTCCGCGGGGATGGGCCAGCGATCGCCACTGTACTGCACGCGAATCCCGACATATTCGGCCACAACGTGGAGACGGTTCCGCGCCTGTACCCCAGTGTGCGCCCGTCCGCCGATTACGGTCGCTCGCTGCGGGTGTTGAAGGCAGCCAAGGAGATCAAGCCCGGCCAGAAAACGAAGAGCGGCCTGATGGTCGGTCTGGGCGAGACCTGCAGCGAGGTGGCAGGGGTGCTGCGCGACCTCAGGGGCGGCGGTGTGGACATGGTAACGATCGGGCAGTACCTGAGGCCCACGCCGCAGCAACTGCCGGTGCAGGAATACGTCAAGCCCGAACTTTTCGTGCGCTACGCACGTCTAGCCGAGGAGATGGGCTTCATCGGCGTGCAATGCGGGCCGCTGGTGCGAAGTTCCTACCGGGCGCACGAGATGGCCGCCGGTAAGTTGTAGCCGCACCCTTCAGGGTGCGCCGTGCGCAAGCAGGCTCTAGCAGTGTTCATGAAGTGGCTCCGACGATTGATCTTCCCGCTGGTGCCCCTGGCACTGGTGGCTGGCGCCGTCGTTTTGGCTCTCTCGCGCTCCGATGTAACCCCAAGAACCGCCCGGCGCTTCGCGCAGGGCATGCTTTCCGATGCGCTGGGCCAAAAAGTGCTCGTGCGCCGCGCCACGCTTGCGCCCAGCGGCACGGTGACCCTGTACGATGTCCGCGTCCCGGGTGAGGGCGGTCGGCCGGTGTTTGTCGCCGAGAGGCTGCGCGTGATGCGGCCGCTGTGGCCGCCAGGTTCTTTCTCCTGGCGCGAGGTCAAGAGCATTTCCCTCGCCCGCCCCAGGTTGCTGGTCGAGCGCGACGCGCGCGGGCGCTTGAACATCGAGCCACTGCTGGAGCGTTTCCGGCGCGCCGCTGTGCTCAGGTTCTCGGGGCAGGTGCTGGTCAGCGATGGGGCTGTTTCATTTCAGGACAAGGCGCCGCCGCATGGGGTTCGCGCCCCAATGGTGGTCAAGCTGAGCGCCATCAGCGCCTTGCTCGACTTCGGGGTGCCGCGCGAGATCAGCTTCTCAGTGCGGGCAAGGCGCTCGAGCGCGGCCGCTGCGGTGCACATCACCGGTACGTCGGGGCCACAGCGCGTGGCGTTCACGATCGGCGCCACGAAAGCGCACCTTTCGCAATTGCTTCCCTATTTTGTCCGCCCGCAGTCGGTCAACGTTCTCTCGGGAGCGGCGGACGTGGAAGCACACCTGCAGGTTGACCGCGGCAACGCCAGGGCCCCGCAGTATGTTGCCGCCGTCCGGCCAATCGGGTGCGATGTTGTCCTGCCCCGGATGCGCGAACCGCTGCGAAACGTGAGCGGGCAGTTAGTCGTTCAGGGGAGCGGGCCGGTGGGCAGCCTGCGCATCGAGGGTGTGCATCTGCGCGCCGGCGGCGCTGACGTGGCAGCGACCGGCCTAGTCGCTGACTGGAGTCATCCCAGACTCGACTTGAACCTCAGCGTTCGCGCCGCAAGCCTGGCCCGGGCGCTGGAGGCAGCCGGGCTCGGCAAACTCCCTTCCGCGGTGGACCTCGGCAGCCCCGGTGAGTTTCGGGTCAGCCTGACAGGGCCGGTCGAGGACCTGACGGTGCAGGCTTCAGGCACGACCAGGCGCGCATCCATCGGTGGCCTGAGCGCAGACCAGGTGAAGGCCAGCGTATGGTACCGCGCGGGCTCGCTGCTGCTGCGCGATTTGCGCGCCGCTGCAGCGGGCGGGACACTGGCGGGGAATACCTGGATTACAACGGCCCGCCAGCCCTCTGGCTCGCAGGTGGTTTTCAGCGGCAGGATGGTATCCGCGCGCGCCGACGCCCTCGCGCGCGCCGCGGGGGCGCGAATCCCCGTCAGCGGGAACGCCACCGGGCCGATCTGGGCAAAGTGGGATCGCTCGGGCTTGCGGTTGGTGACGAGCGCCGCGATGAGCGATGGGCGAGCATGGCAGTGGCCGGTGCAGCAGCTCTACCTGGACGCGACTGCGCTCGCGGCGGACACGAAGGCGACGCAGATCAACCAGCTTGTCGCCTCCGCATGCGGCGGGCAATGGAGGGTGAGCGGCGGCGTGACCGGCAAAGGAGAGCTCGACATCAGCGTCGCAGCCCTGGGCGTGGACGCGGCAAAACTTGCGGCACCATTGGGGGAGAAGGACATCAGCGGGCGGGCCGACGGCTGGGGACGTGTTACCGGGACCGTGGAGAAGCCTGCTTTCGAAGGCACCGTTGAGTTCGTCAATGCTGCAGTGCGCGGCGAGGCCTTCGATCTCGTGTCGGGGGATGTCATCGCGTCGCCGCAAAAGGTATCGGTCAATGGCGGCGCCGCGTATCGCGGCAACGCAGAATACCTGTTCAGCGGCGCGATCAGCGGCACTGACTGGAATAAGCGCAAAGGTACCGCCTCCTTATCCCTCGAGTTGAGACAGGTGCCGCTTGCCGACGCAGCCCGGTTTGCCGGAACGAGGACAGATGTCAATGGCATGTTGGAGGGGCGGGTTTCGGTAGATGGGCCGACTGACGCGCTGCATGCGCAAGGGAACCTGACGCTCTCCGGCGTTGACGTAGCGGGGCAGTGGGTGGATTCCGGCCGCGTTGCTTTCCACGCGCGCCCGGGGCTCTTCGAACTCGACAATTTCGAGGCAGTGCTGGGCTCGTCGCTAATCCGGGCCAAGGGGCGCGTAGAGCCGAAGGGACAGGCGGCCATTGAGTTTGAGGCCCCCGACCTGGACCTGACCGATGTCGAGATCGAACGCCTGGCCGATGCCGGGATTTACCTGTCAGGCAAGGCTCGCGTGTCTGGCCATGTGGGAGGCACGACAAAGGAACCGGAAGTCGAGGCGACACTGATCTCGGATTCCTTTGCACTGGCTGGCAACGCCTTCAGCGACGGGAAGTGCGTGGTGAAGGCTGCAGGCGCCAAGATTACCGCCGAGGCGAGTGCAAGCCAGGGTAAGGGGCAGTACCGGTTCTCCGGCACGCTCGAGCGCGAATCGGCAAGTGCCCACGGGCCGACACCAGGCCCGAGGCACGCGCCGGCACAAACCGAGGCTGCCAGCCTCGCAGCCGAGCCCGAGGCAGGCCAGAATAGCCGACCGAAGCGGGCGAGTTTTGAGGCCGGCATTGAAAACGGCGACCTGAGCGCGGTGCGCTCGGTTCTCGAATCGCTTGCTCCCGCGGCCGAGGAGGACAGCAGGTTGAGGAAGGCGGTGCGCAACCTGATGCGCGCGCCCAGGCCACTGAACGGGACGCTTTCAGCACAGGTGAAGGCTTCCGGGCCAACCGACGAACTCGCCGGTGAGGCCAGATTCACCATCTCGGGCAGCACGTTGGGGGAGCAGCCGCTCCCCGACTTGGAGGCGACCCTCTCTTTCGCGGGCTCCCGCATCAAGATAGAAGATGCGCGCGCGGCGAGGGATCAGGCGTATGCGGTCGCCTCGGGGGAGGTTGATCTGGACGGGGAGACCGCGGTTGACATTGATGCTTACAACCTGAGCGCGAGCCTGCTGCAGGCGTGGGTCAATTCAGGCATTGCGCTGAGCGGCACGGGCGATGCCTCGCTGCGGGTTTCCGGGCCCACCTCGTCGCCGAAGCTGGTCGGCTCACTGGAGGTGAGCGATTTCGGCGCAGGGGGAACGAAGTTCGACCGCCTCAGGGCGACACGCTTCGAGGTCGAGCAGCAGTGGGTGGACCTGGGCGAGATACTGCTGACGAAGGGCCCCTACTACATGGCGATTTCGGGACGGGTTCCGTTCCAGTGGTCTCCTTTTTCAGTGCCGGCGGATCAGCCGCTGCTGGTGCGCGCGCAGGCGAAGGATCAGGATTTGAGCCTCTTGCAGGCATTGCTGCCCAGCATCGAGCAAGCCCAGGGGCCGCTCAACGCGGAACTCGTGATTGCGGGCACGAGAGAAAAGCCGGTGCTGCAAGAAGGCTCACTGCAGGTGCCGCGCGGCACCATCAAGCTGAAGGACATCGGCGAGTTCGATGACATCAAAGCGCAGGTGCGCGCGAAAGATAACCTGGTGACCGCGGAGCATTCTGAGGCGAGGTACGCTCAGGGCAGAGTGTCGGTGGAGCCGGGCAGCACAGTGCTAGTTGAGCACTTTGACCGAGAGCACTTGGGTGAGAACAAATTCGATGTGAGGCTGACCGCGAACCGCCTGCGCGTGGGCGTGGGCCGGGCAGCACGAGGATTGGCTGATGCGAGCATACATCTGACCAACGGGCCTGACGGCCGTGCACTGCTGCGCGGAAAGATCGCGGCCCTGGGCGGCTGGCAGGTGGATATCGCGCGCGCGGGCGGTGTTTCGACCGTTACCCCTGCTGAGTTCGATCCGGCACTGGATATCGCGCTGGAGATTCAGCCCACCGCGTGGGCGAGATCGGCCGCCGCGGAGATCGGCCTCTCGGGTTCGGGGCGAGTGGGGGGCAGGCTGTCGGCGCCGCAGATCGCGGCGAGCCTTGAGGGGCGAAGGGGCTATCTCCTGTTCCCGGCGGGGCGGTTCAGGGTGACTTTTGCAGCCTCCGATGTCACGGCGCGCGGGCGGGCGGGCGAGCCGATCACGACGACCACCGATCTGCACGTGGAAAGCGAGGGGGTGATCGCGGGCTACCAAATTTTCCTGACGATCGCCGGGCCTGTTGACAACCCCTCTGTGACGGCACGCTCGATTCCGGGGCTTTCGCAGCAGGAGGTCAACGCGCTGATCACCAGCGGCCAGCCGGTTATCTCGGGGCCCACGGGCGCTACCGAGGCCGCGACCCTGGGCCAGTTGGCGCGCGGGGTATTGGGAACGGGCCTGACCGCGGTGGCCCTGCGACCGGTGGAAAGGGCGTTCGCCGAAAGCCTCGGGCTGGAGGACATCGGCTTCGAGTTCAAGTACGGCGGGCCGATACGATTGCGCGCGGGGACCTATGTGCTGCGCGGGCCGCTGAAAGGCAAGCTCTATCTCTCCTACCTGAGGGCACTCGCGGGGGCTGCCAGCACTTCGGCGACGCGAGTCACGTATGAGATCCTGCCAGCGCTGTCGCTGGGGGTGAGCGTGGACGAGCGCGACATCTTGACCGTAGAAATCCAGCGCACCAAGCGCTTCTGAGCCAAGCGGCGCACGCGCCTGGCAACCAGCACCGGACAGCTCATCTGTCATTCTGAACCGAAGGCGAAGAATCCCATTGTGCTCAGGGTGACAACACGGCACCTCGCTGCGGCTTCGTGCTCTTGTCATGCTGAGCCCTTCGACTTCGCTCGGGGCGCGACCTCAGGCCGAAGGAAGGATGACATGTGCGGGCGCCCGCGCAGGCCGTTGTGGGGCTCGGATGGTTTAGGTATAATCACCTTAGGCCCCGGACGAAAGCCCGCGGGGCGATAACGTCAGGCCGGAGGTGTTCGATGTCGCACAAGGGGTGGGCTGGCCCGCTGGAACGGGCGGGCGAAGCGCGTTGGCGCATTCCCAAGAACTACAAGAGGGAGATGAACACGGACGCGATCATCTTCGCGACCGAAAGCATGATCGCGCAGATAAAGAGCGACCAGTCGCCGGAGCAGGCTGCGAACGTGGCCTGCATGCCGGGGATCGTGGGCCCGAGCATGGCGATGCCGGACATTCACTACGGCTACGGGTTCCCGATCGGGGGCGTGGCGGCGTTCGACGTGGAGAAGGGCGTGGTCTCGCCCGGGGGCGTAGGCTATGACATCAACTGCGGGGTGCGCTTGCTGCGCACCGACCTCACGCGCGAGAAGGTCGAGCCCAGAGTGAAGGACCTGGTCAACCAGTTGTTCCGCGACGTGCCATCGGGAGTGGGCTCGGAGGGCAAGATTCGCGTCGGCAAACAGGAGATGAACCAGGTGCTGGTCAAGGGGGCAAAGTGGGCGGTGGGCAAGGGCTTCGGCACTCCCGAGGACCTGGAACACACCGAGAGCCACGGCGCGCTGCCGGGCGCCGACCCCGACAAGGTATCGGAGCGGGCGATGAAGCGCGGCGGGCCGCAACTGGGAACGCTTGGATCGGGCAACCACTTCCTGGAGATACAGGTGGTTGACCAGGTTTATGATGAGCGGCTGGCGCGCGCGCTGGGCATTGAGGGGCCGGGCCAGATCACGGTGATGATTCACACCGGCTCGCGCGGGCTGGGCTACCAGGTGTGCGACGATTACCTTGTGGTGATGCGCGAGGCGCTGAAGAAGTACGGCATCCAGTTGCCCGATCCCCAGTTGGCCTGCGCGCCCATCGGGAGCGGCGAGGCCAGCGATTACATTGCGGCAATGGCCTGCGCGGCGAACTACGCCTGGGCGAACAGGCAGTGCATCGTCCACTGGGTGAGGGAAGCGCTCGAGCGAACCTTTCAAGCAAGCGCTTCATCTCTCGGGCTGCGGCAGATCTACGACGTGGCCCACAACATCGCGAAGTTCGAGGAGCACGAGTTCGGGGGGCAGAAGCGCAAGTTGTGCATCCATAGAAAGGGAGCCACGCGCGCCTTCGGGCCGGGGAACCCGGAGATCCCCGCGGAATACCGCGAGGTCGGCCAGCCGGTGATTGTCCCGGGCGACATGGGGAGCGCTTCCTACCTGCTGGTGGGCACCGAGGGGGCGATGCGCGATACATTCGGCTCCACCTGCCACGGCGCGGGCCGCCTGTTGAGCCGGCACGCCGCGATACGCGCCGCCGCGGGGCGCAACCTGATGCAGGAAATGGCCGAGCGCGGAGTCTATGTCCGCTCCGCAACCAGGGACGGGCTGGCGGAGGAGATGCCGGGCGCTTACAAGGATGTGGACGAGGTGGTGGATGCCTGCCAGCGCGCAGGCATATCAACCCGGGTGGCCAGACTAAGGCCGCTCGGAGTAATGAAGGGATAGAACAGTAGTGGCACGGCATGCCGCCCTTCGGCGACCCTGAGGGGTCACCTCAGGGTGGCCCCGAAGGGCCGTGCCCCTACTGCACAGTCGCGATGCGCGGGCTGGCGATTCTGGAACGAACCTATCTCCGGGTTTTCCGCCTCTACCCGTTCATGATCCCACTGGCGGTGGTAATGGCCTGCGGGGAGACGGGATATGCAGCGGTGAACAATTTCGGGCTCCCGCTCTATCTCGATGGGGCGGCATCGCGACTGGGCGTGCCTGTTGGAGCGGTGGGCAGGACGGTGGGGTGGGTGATCGCGAGCTTCTTGCTGACCGAGACAGCATTCAGATTGCCCCTGGGGATGCTCTCCGACAGGATCGGCCGCAAGACGCTGATCGTGGCTGGACCGCTGGTCGGGTGCGCAGCGATGGCGCTGATGACGACGGTCGGGCGCTGGCAGTGGATGATACCAGTGAGGGCATTCGACGGGATCGCGGCGGCGGCTCTCTGGCCTTCGATCTTCGCGCTCATCGGTGACCGCGTTGATAGGGAGAACCGCGCGACCGCGATGAGCGTAACCAACATGGTGTATATGGCTGGGATAGCGCTCGGGCCGGCGCTTGGTGGGCTCCTTATGCGGCTTAGCGGCTCGGCGCGCGCGCCCTTCGCAATGGCAAGCGGGGTTTTCTTCCTGGCCGCGATGACCGCGCTCGCTTTCTTGCCGCGCGGCCGTCCGACACGAAACGGTGAGGATGGCGCAGCCGAGGTGCGCATCTCACGGCTGAGCCTGGCCGCGATGCTGATGCTGATGTTTGCCCAGGCATTCGGGGTTATCCTGCTGGCGCCGTTCCTGAGCCTTTACGCGAAACAGCATTTGCACCTGCAGCCGCTGCATATCGGGATACTGCCCGCACTCGCCGCGGTGCCGGTGGGGCTGCTGGCGATACCCCTGGGCAGGCTGGCAGATCGCGTGCGCCGCGACGTGGCTGTCAAGGTGGGGCTGACGGTTGCCGGAATCGGGATGTGGCTGGTGCCTTTCGCGCGCTCGTTCGTTGAGTTGGCGCTCGTGATGGTGGTCCTTGCAATCGCCTACGCGTTCGCGCTTCCGGCCTGGCTCGCGATGGTGACGGAAGTCAGCCCGACTCATGGCAGGGGCAGGACGCTGGGCATGTTCGGGATCGCGCAGGGGCTGGGCGCTGTCGTGGCCCCGCCTGCGGGCGGCTTCCTGTATGACCGCGGGCCGCGCCTGCCGTTCGTGGCCTCGGCGGCGCTGCTGACGGCATCCGCGCTGCTGGCTTGCGCTGCCATGCCCCGTGCAGCCGCGGCAGGCGAGGGAAGCAAATGACATTACCTGTCGTGACGATGATCTTGAGCCTGCTCGCGGTGTTGGGGGCGGCCGAACTTTTCACGAATGGGGTCGAATGGCTCGGCAAGCGGCTGAACATCGCGCGCGGGGCTGTCGGCAGCGTGCTCGCCGCCGTGGGGACCGCTCTGCCCGAGACGCTCGTCGCACTCGTTGCAGTGCTGGTGGGGACGGAGGGCGGCAAGCAGATCGGCATCGGGGCGATACTCGGCGCTCCCTTCATGCTTTCCACGCTGGCCTTCGGCGTGACAGGCGTAGCTGTGCTGGGCTACCGCAAGCGCCGCGGGCGCGCGCGGCTGACGATTGACAGGGATGTGATGGCGCGCGATCTCGGGACGTTCGTTCTCTTGTATGGCCTAGCAGTAGGCTCAAGTTTCATCCCCTGGCGAGAGGCGCGCCTGTTGGTCGTGGCAGTTCTCCTGCTCAGTTATGCGGGGTATCTCGTCAAGACTTTCAGGGGGCCCGGCAAGATCGAGGGGGATCTGAATCCGCTGCACCTGAAGGTCGTCTTCCTCTGGTATTTTGCGCGCCGCGGGAAACATGAAGCCGACCACGAGTTCCACCACCGCCGCAGGCAGCGCGCGCATCACCCCCCAGCGCTGTTGCCGATCGTGGCGCAGATTGCATTTGCGCTTGCGATCATCGTTGGGGGGGCAAGGTTATTCGTTTACGGCGCGGAAATTGTCGCCGCGGCCCTCGGGGTCCCGCCGATGATCTTCGCCATGGTGGTGGCGCCCGTGATGACCGAACTGCCCGAGAAGTTCAACAGCGTAATCTGGGTGCGCCAGGGCAAGGACACCCTTGCGATGGGCAACATCACGGGGGCCATGGTGTTCCAGTCTTCGCTGGTGCCGTCGGTGGGCATCATCTTCACCCCCTGGCAGCTGCTAGCCAGCAATGGGCACCATCAGCCTGCCCTGGCAAGCGCGGCGGTGGCGCTCTTCTCGGGGCTCGTTGTTCTGTCGCTCGTGCTGCGGCCCAGCCGCTCGGGCTCGCACCGGACCAGCCTGCACCCGGGGGTGCTGCTGGGCTTGAGCGCGCTGTACCTTGTCTGGCTATTCTTCGCTTTCTTTGTTCACTTCTGATCAGCACGCCGGCGACGTGCTGGCAGGTGGAGGAGGTCTGATTGATGCGAGACTGGGCATTGATCCTGGGCGCGTCGAGCGGGTTCGGCGCTGCCTGCGCGTTGCAACTGGCGCGGGATGGTTTCGATATCTGCGGGGTTCATCTCGACCGGCGGGCCACGCTGGCAAATGCCCAGCAGGTGCAGGTGCAGATAGAATCGCTGGGGCGCCAGGCGCTTTTCTTCAATCTCAATGCGGCCGATGCGGGAGCGCGAAAAACGGTTCTCGATGCGTTGCAAGAGCGCGCGACAGACGGCCAGGTGCGCGTGCTGATTCATTCCCTCGCCTTCGGCACCCTGGCCGCATATGTGGGCGGGAAAGCGGTCTCGCCGCCGCAGATGAGCATGACCCTCGAGGTGATGGCGCACAGCCTCGTGTGGTGGGCGCAGGATCTTGTTTCGCGCGGGCTGATGAAGGAAGGCGGGCGCATCTTTGCGATGACGAGTTCGGGCGGCACGCGCGTATGGCCGTCCTATGGCCCGGTTTCGGCGGCCAAGGCGGCGCTGGAATCGCACATCCGGCAACTGGCCCTGGAACTTGCGCCGCGCGGCATCACGGCCAACGCGATCCGCGCCGGGGTCGCCGATACGCCCGCGCTGCGAAAGATACCTGGCCATGAGCACATGATGGAGATTGCCAGGCAGCGCAACCCGCACGGGCGCCTGACAACGCCGCAGGAGGTGGCGGAAGCGATTGCGCTTCTTTCGCGGCCGGAATCGGCCTGGATCACCGGCAATGTCATCGGCTGCGACGGCGGCGAAGACATCGTGGGGTAGGAACCGGTCGTGTAGGGGCGGAGCGCTGCTCCGCCCACAATGATGCGGGAGCAGCGGCGCTGCTCCCCTACAAGGTGAGGGCTACTGCAAGTTGCATGAGGCGCGAATATGATTGACCTGAGAATAATCCGGGAGAGGACTGAGGAGGTGCGGGAGGGGTTGAGGAAACTCAACGCCACCGCGCCGATTGACGAGATCATCGCGGCGGATGAGAGACGCCGAGCGCTCTTGAACGAGGTAGAAAAACTGAAGGCCGAACTCAACCAGCGCTCGAAGGCCATCGGCCGCGCAAAGCCCGAGGAGCGAGAGGCGCTGATCGCCGAGACGAAGGGCCTCGGCGAGAAGATAGAGGAACTCGACACGCAAGTGCAGGCGGTCGAGCGGGAATTGAATGAACTGCTGCTGCTCATGCCGAACATGCCCCACCCCAGCGTGCCGGTGGGGGAAGACGAGAGCGAGAACGTCGTGGTGCGCAGTTGGGGCGAGCAGCGCGACTTTGATTTCCAGCCCTCACCACACTGGGACATCGGAGAAAGACTCGGTATCATTGATTTCGAGCGCGGGGTGAAGATTTCGGGGAGCAGGTTCTACGTGCTGCGCGGCCTGGGGGCGAGGTTGCAGCGCGCGCTGATCACCCTGATGCTCGACATTCACACAAAAGAACACGGCTGCACAGAGATCTATCCGCCCTACATGGTGAAAGAGGAATGCCTGGTGGGCGCGGGGCAGCTGCCAAAGTTCCGCGAGAATATCTACCGCGATGCCGAAGATGACCTCTGGCTGATCGGGACAGCGGAGATCCCACTGACCAACCTGCACAGAGAGGAGATCCTGGACGGATCACGGCTGCCGCTCTATTATGTCGGGTACAGCGCGTGTTTCCGGCGCGAGAAGATGTCCGCCGGGCGCGATGTGCGCGGCCTGAAGCGCGGCCACCAGTTCGACAAGGTTGAATTATACAAGTTCACAACGCCCGAAACGTCGGACGATGAACTTGAGAAACTGCTGGCCGACGCTGAAGACGTGATCCGTCGGCTGCAACTTCCCTATCGCGTGGTTCAGATGTGCACCGGCGACCTGGGCTTCACCGCGGCGAAGAAGTACGATATCGAGGTCTGGGCGCCCGGGTGCGGGGAGTGGCTTGAGGTCTCCTCGTGCAGCAACTGCGGAGACTTTCAGGCGCGGCGCGCCAACATCCGCTACAAAATGGAAAAGGGTGCGCGGCCCAGGTTCGTGCACACTCTGAATGGCTCAGGTGTCGCCCTGCCGCGCACAGTAATCGCGGTCCTCGAGAATTACCAGCAGGCCGACGGCAGCGTGAAAATCCCGGAGGCCCTCCTCCCCTACATGTCCGGCTTCACCACCATCGGGCCGCCGCTGCAGTAGCGCTGCCGTCCCGGCGGCAGCCCCGACGCGTCGGGGCGGTACGGCACTCGTGCCCCCACAAGTTGCGGCGGGCGTGGGAACGCCCGCCCTACAATGGAACTACATCGAGCGCAGGCGCGCGACGCGCTCCTCGATGGCAGGGTGGGTGCTGAAAAGCGAGTTCAACCAGCCGCCGTGGTCGCGTAGGGGATTGTAGATGTACATGTGCGCGGTCGCCTTGTTGGCGACCTCGAGCGGCTCTGGGTCGGCGGCGATCTTCTCGAGCGCGCTTGCAAGGCCCTCGGGATAGCGGGTCAGGCGAGCCCCGCCTGCGTCAGCCAGGAACTCGCGCTGCCGGCTGATCGCCATCTGTATCAGCGCCGCGAAGATCGGCGCCAGGATCATCAGGACAAGCGCTACCAGCGCAATCACGCCCGCCCCGGATGAACGCCTGCCGCGAACTCTCCCGCCCCACCACAGCCACCTTCGCGACCAGTCGGCGAGCAGGATGACCGCCCCCGCCAGGATTGCCACCAGGGTCATGTACAGTATGTCTCGGTTGGCGATGTGCGACATCTCGTGCGAGATGACGCCCTCGAGTTCGGACCGGTCCAACTTCTGGATCAGCCCGCTGGTAACTGCCAGCGAGGCGTGTTCCGGATCGCGCCCGGTGGCGAAGGCATTGGGGGCGGTATCGTCAATGATATAGACCTTGGGCGCAGGCAAGCCGGCGGCTATGGCCAGGCCCTCGATCGCGTTTATCACCTCCGCATCCTCGGGCTTTTGCGCCGGCCTGGCGCGGCTCATCGCAAGCACCATGCGATCACCGTAGTAGTAGGAAATCAGGCTGGACACCAGCGCGAACACCACGGCGATGATGAGCATGTTGTAACCCGTCCCGGTGAGCTGCCCCACGGCATAGCCCAGCGCGCCGAGCAGGACGAACATCAGAAACACAAACAGCGCCGAGCGGCGCTTGTTCTGCTCGATGCGGTTGTAGATCATCTGGCGAGTTCCTTGTTCTACAGCAGCAGATGTGGGACGGGGGCCCTCGCCTGTCATCCCTCAGCCAACACCCCGATGAAAGGGGGTGCCACATTGTGGGAGAGCGATTGCTGCAATTCAAGAACTTCTTTGAGTTGAGAAGCTAGGTTACCCGCTCTTCTGCTCGGGCGGCTGCGGGCGCGCGAACGAGACCCTGACCGGCTCGCGCGCGGCCTCTTCCATCTCGAAGTAGTCGTGCGCAGAAAAGCCGAAGCCGCTCGCCACCAGATTATTGGGGAAGCGCTGGATGGCGTTGTTGAACAGCAGCACGGTGTCATTGTAGAACTGCCTGGAGTAGGCGATCTTGCCCTCCACGCCGGACAGCTCTTCCTGGAGCATCATGAAGTTCTGGCTGGCCTTCAGTTCGGGGTAGTTTTCCGCCACCGCGAAAAGGCTCTTCAGGGCGGAGCTGATCATATTCTGCGCCTGCGCCTGGTCGCCTACGGTCTGGGCGCTCGCAACCGCTGCGCGCGCCTTGGTCACCATCTCGAATGTTTCGCGCTCGTGCGCCGCATAGCCCTTCACCGTTTCCACCAGGTTGGGGATCAGGTCGTAGCGGCGGCGCAACTGGACATCCATCTGTGACCAGGCGTTGTTGATTCGGTTGCGCAGCACTATCAGGGTGTTGTATGTGACAATTAGCCAAACAATAACCAGGGCGATGACGCCAATGATAACCAACCCTAGCGTCCCTACTGCCATGTTATCCCCTCCTGTCCGTTTTCCGGGAGTTTCCACCCGAAGCCCGGTTCCCCTTCCATAGTGGCGCAGGTTGTGGTAAAATAGCAACGGGAGGGGGGGGAGCAATGGCGCATAAGGTAGACCTGTTCGGGCCGGCGCACGGGCGCAAACAATCGAAAACAGCCAGCGCCTGGCTCGCGGTTGCCCATAAGCTGTTTAACGTCGCCCTGGTGGCAGCGATCCTCTCGCTCGCGTATCTCGTTTACGGGCTGCTCTCGGGGGACTATTCTCGCTTCCCGATCTCGGGCGACAAGACGCGAACGCTCACCGGCACCGAACAGGTCCGGCTGCTCAGCAATTTCAGCACGGCGCTGACGGTATTTGCGTGGTCGGCCTGGATTTCGTGCCTGGTGTCCTTGGCATTCGCCTGGGGAGGCGAAACCGCCACTCTGGTGATGGCGGCGCTCGGTCTTTTCTGCTATGTGGGATTGCCGATGGGCGTGTCGGCAGTGTTGGAGCGCCAGAGCGTAGTGCCCAACGGCATCACGGATCAACTGGTGGCGGCTTTCGAGTCGGTGGGCAAAGTGGCGCTTGTGCTGGCGATGCTGCGATTCGTGGGGCGGACCCTCTTCGTGCTGGCCACCAGGCCCACCACTCGCAAGGCCGAGGTGCGAGCGGCCGACGTGGTGGAGACCATCTCTGCGAAGCCGGCGAAGCCCAAGGAGCGTCGGCACCTGATAAGGCGGTGCTGGGAGATGGCGTACTGCAGCGAGCGGCTGCGCTTCAACTGCCCAAGTTACGTGAACAAGCAGTCATGCTGGCGCAGGCACACAGGCTGCCAGTGCGATCCCCATTTTGCAATCCGCATCCTGGAGCCGATGTCGAGGGCGGCGGCACAGCAGATGTCCCCCGACGAGCGGGCAGCTGTGGACCGCCTTCTTGCCCAGGGGATCCTGCGCGACAAGCATCAGGCCGAAAAGGAAACCTGCCAGCGCTGCCCGATCTACATGGAGCACCAGGTTTACAAATACAGGGCCGTGTTCTGGCTCGCCTACCCCTTGACCGTGGCCGCGATGTACTTTGGATGGCCGGTGATTCACGAAGCCTACCAGCGGACAGAGCAGGTGCTCACCAACATCGCCCGGGGCATGTCGTTGCTGCCCAACACCCAGCCAGAACTGGCACCCTTCGTCAACGGCGTGCTGAGCGTGGACGTCGAAGTGTTGGTGGTCGCCGCCATTGGCCTGGTTCTCGTGTCCTGGCTGCTGCGCGCCTTCGAGTGGACCATCTTCGAGGCCAAGGTCTGAGCACTCGCGCTCTCACGACCACGACCTCTCTCGCAAGCAGACCCATGCCTGTCACGGTCTGCGTGCAGCCGCTCGTTCTGTCAGCCGGCGCGGGCGGGGCGGCGCTTCGCCCCTACGCGATGAGCCCATGGTGCCGCGCAAGCCAGTACCCGAGCAGGAATGGCGTCGGCACGCGCACCCTTCCGGGCGAGGCGCCGCGCTCGCTTTCCCACATGTTGTCGGACGATTGGTAGGTCGCGCGCTCGGGGCCCGGCAAGGTCTTTACCAGCAGCCGCCTGGCGCCCACCTGCCGCCGCTCGATATCCTGGCGCACCTCGTTCGCCACCGCGCGCCCGGTGTGATCCATGCGGTATCCGCGCAGCACCTCGACCGCAGGCTCAAGGTCCTCGCGCCGGCCAAGCAGCCCATTGCACAAGAAAGTGTACAGCGGATTAGCCTCGGGCCGCACAAACTCCCAGAACCGCGCCAGGCTGCCGAGGTAAATCTTGCGCAGCGCCGGGTCGTCCTCGTAAGTGATGAGCGGATAGTACGCCTGAATCGCCAGGTCATCGTCGAACTTGTGGAACGCGTCAATCGGGGTCGCCATCTGCTGCGTGCTTACGAAATCGGCGTAGCCGTGCACCTCCACCAGCTCACGGTACGCGCGCGTGAACTTCTCCTCGCCCGTCATGTGGATCGCGCTGCGCACGTGCGCCAGTATCTCCATCGAGTTCAGCTTGCGCTGCTCGAGCCACTCGGGGGTCAGTAGCAGCGTGGGGCTCCAGACCCCCCACCGGGTGTGCTTGCCGTCGGTGTCCTTCAGTATGTAATGATTGTCAATCACACCGCCCACCAGCCCCGACACGACTCCGGCGATGCGCTTCCGTTCCTGCTCATCGGCCACCAGGTCATGGTAAATGCCGAAGCCGAACATATCGCCGTCCATCTCATCGGAACTGGTGTCCCCCTTCCAGATCCACTTGCCGTCTTTGGAAAGGTACCACTCGCCCGCGACCGCGATTATCCTTTCGTCATCAGCGCGATACATGGAGCGGGCGAGAAATCCGGGCAAGCCCAATACCTCTACCAGCCGGATGAGCGCTTCGAGGCAGGCGCGCGCATTGGCCCTGGCATCGGGGGCGCGCGTGACGGCGTAGCGGAAGCACTCGGCAGCCATATATTCGGCGGTGTGAGAGCCATCGTTGTCGGTGACGTACCAATGCCACGGCGAGTCCGGGTCACCCGGCGCGCTGTAGGTCAGGTCGTAGATCATGCCATCTCTGATGTGCTGCGACGGCACAACCGGCTCCAACAGCCGCGATTTCTCGGCGAGCGTGATTGTCTTTTGCTCGATGCGAGCCACGCCCTGCGATCCCGACATCCACACCGTGCCATCGGCTGAGAACGCGATCGCGCTCGCGCTCTGGCCAGGAACCCAGCAATCGGGCGAATAGTAACGCCATGCCTTCTTGGTTCGGCGCGAAACCGCAGTGGGATGAAGGAACCAGGCCTCGCCATCCGGCCCAAACGAAACCTTTCGCACGCCGCGCACCGGCAGCCCCTCAGCCTTCCCGATCCGCTCGGCGACCTTCCCTTCTCGAAGAACCATTGCGCCATCGCTAGTTCCTGCCCATACCGAACCATCGGGGCCGGAACTGGCGCCGATGACCTCGGCACCCCCCAGGTCAACCGCCTGCCACTCATTCCCCTCAAGGGCCACGAGATAGCCATTGGAGACCAGATAAGGCCGGCCTGCGCCGTCGAGCGCAACGGCCGTCGGGTCCTTCTCGCGTGTTACCTCCCAGCATTCCCACTTGTCGCCGACCAGGTGCCACACATCGCGCCAGTTCAGGTCGCCCTCGTGGGACATCACAGCCCACACCCCGCCCTCGGCGTCAGGCGCAAGGGAGTGAATCCACCGCGTTGGCGATTCATAGCCCCACCAGTGGCGCCACTTGCCCTTTCGCAGCAGTGAAACGCCGGTCGAGCCGCCAACCCACAGGTCCCCATCGCGGCCTGCGGCAAGGCGCCCCACGTTGGCGCCGACTAGGGCAGGCGCCACCCAGACCTCCCTCCACCGCTCCCCATCGAAGCGCGCCAGCCCGAAGGCAGTCGCCGCCCAGACGGTGCCATCGGCCGTTACCGCCAGGTCGCGCACTTCGTTCGAGGGGAGCCCATCGAACCGGGTGAAAAGCGTCCGGAACTCCTGCACGAACGGAACATCAACTACGCTCTTTTTCTCCACCAGTCCCTCCTCCCTGTTGTAGGGGCACGGCATGCCGTGCCCCTACGCCTCCAGAATTGCAGCAGCCCGCACGAACGAACTGTCAATGTTGCGAACCTTGAAGGGCAGCGCGATGAAGAAGAACTCGCGCCTGTCCAGTTGATCCAGGTGGTCGAGCCACTCGATAAGGCAGATGTCGCGGCTCATGAATATGTCGTGCATTTTGCGGCCTTCCTCTGTCGTCAGGCCCAGGCGCAAGATGTCGAAGCCAAACATCTTGATCTTGCGATCGCGCAGCCAGACGGCGGCTTCTTTGGTCAGGTAAGGTACGGTCTGCGACTCGGCGTCGGACACGCGGCCGATGCGAAGGCCCTTGTTATGCGCATTGTGAAACAGCACGATATCGCCTTCGCGCAGCAGCGCCCCTATCTCCTTCCTGACATAATCCGGCGATATCTCGAGCTGCCCCTCCGGCAGCCGGAAGGGCAGAAGCACCCCGCGGCCCATGAAATGGGTCACGGGGAAATCGGTTATCGTCTTGCCCGACTTGTAGTAGTGCCAGGGCGCCTCGACGTGAGTGCCCACGTGTGAATGCGTCCTGGTTATATCGTAGCGGTACGTGTCATCGCCCAGCATTCCCAGGCTCATGTCGAATGGCCGGTCCTCCAACTCGCCCGGCACCACCTCATACGAAAGGTCCACCACCCGATAGTTTTTGAGATCAGCACCAAACATAAACACCTCCTGCCGACTCACTTGGCCGGCGCCGGTGGGCTGCCGAGCCTTCAGAACAGATGAGTTCTCCTGCCGAAGCCCAATCCCCTGGTCACGCACCACATCGCCCCGGCAGCGCAAGTCCAGGGGAAAAGCCTCTCCATGAATCAGCGGAGGGGCTTGACAAGGGCTTGACCTTGTGCTACGAGTTATTGTGTTAGTCTGTTGCGGGTGGACGGCGGGCTAACAACTACGTTAGGAGGTGATGCGAACTATGTTCAAACCTCTGGGGGATCGGGTTGTGGTTGAGCCCGGGCCTGAAGAGGAAGTATCGTCCGGGGGGATTGTGCTGCCCGACACGGCGAAAAAGAAGCCGCAGGAGGGTAAGGTGCTGGCTGTCGGCCCGGGGAGGCTGCTGGACAACGGCAAGCGGGTGCCGGTGGCAGTCAAGGAAGGCGACACGGTCATCTATTCCAAGTACGGCGGGACCGAGATCAAGGTCAAGGGCAAGGATTATGTCATCCTGAGCGAGGACGACATCCTTGCCGTGAAATAGGTGCAGTAATAGGAGGTGCTGAGATGCCTGCGAAGATGATTGCATATAGTGAAGAGGCGCGGCGGGCCCTTGAGCGAGGCGTCAACAAGGTCGCTGAGGCGGTAAAGGCCACTCTGGGCCCGAAGGGCCGCAATGTGGTGTTGGACAAGAAGTGGGGCTCGCCCACCATCACCAAAGACGGCGTAACCGTCGCCAAGGAAATCGAACTGGAGGACCCCTACGAGAACATGGGGGCGCAGTTGGTCAAGGAGGTCGCCTCCAAGACCAACGATGTTGCCGGGGACGGGACCACCACGGCCACGGTGCTGGCTCAGGCGATCGTCAACGAGGGGCTGAAGGTGGTCGCCGCCGGCGCCAACCCGATGCTCGTGAAGCGCGGCATTGATAAGGCGGTGCAGGCTGTCGTCGAGGAGATCAAGAAGGCCAGCATCCCTGTCGAGGGGCGCGAGGAAGTGGCAAGCGTCGCCGCGATCGCCGGAAACGACCCCGAGATCGGCGAATACGTCGCCGACGCAATGGACAAGGTCGGCAAGGATGGGGTCATCACGGTCGAGGAATCCAAAGGGCTTGAAACCACCGTCGAGATTGTAGAGGGGATGCAGTTCGACAAGGGCTACATCTCGCCCTATTTCGTCACCGACCCGGAGCGCATGGAGGCCGTGCTAGAGGACCCCTACATGCTGATTCACGAGAAGAAAATAAGCGCCGTGGCCGACCTGCTTCCGCTCCTGGAAAAAGTGGCGACGGCGAGGAGGCCGCTGTTGATCATTTCCGAGGATGTCGAGGGCGAGGCCCTGGCCACCCTGGTGGTCAACAAGATAAGGGGCACGATTGCGGTCGCCGCGGTGAAGGCCCCTGGTTTTGGCGACCGGCGCAAGGCGATGCTCGAGGACGTCGCGATTCTCACCGGCGGCAAGTTCCTCAGTGAGGACCTGGGCATCAAACTGGAGAACGTGACCCTCGACATGCTCGGCACGGCCAAGCGCGTGACGATCGCCAAGGAGGACACCACGATCGTGGAGGGCGCCGGCACCAGGGAGGCTGTGCAGGGCCGCATTGACCAGATCCGCCACGCCATCGAGGAGACCGATTCCTCTTACGACAAGGAGAAGCTGCAAGAGCGCCTCGCCAAACTGTCCGGCGGGGTCGCTCTGATCAAGGTGGGAGCGGCAACCGAGACGGAGCTCAAGGAGAAGAAGCACCGCTTCGAAGACGCTCTCTCCGCTACGCGCGCCGCTGTCGAAGAGGGGATCGTCCCCGGCGGCGGCGTCACCTACCTTAATGTCCTGCCCAGCCTCGACAAGGTCAAACCCGAGGACCCGGACGAGAAAACGGGGATCAACATCGTGCGCCGGGCCCTGGAGGAACCGCTGCGGATCATCGCCGACAACGCTGGGCTAGAGGGCAGCGTGGTCGCCGAGAAGGTGCGCCGCCTCAAGAAGGGGCACGGCCTGGACGCCCTGACCGAACAGTACGTTGACATGGTCAAGGCAGGAATTGTTGACCCGGTCAAGGTAACCAGGTATGCGCTGGAGAATGCTGCCAGCATTGCGGGCATGGTCCTGACGACCGAGGCCCTGGTCGCCGAGAAGCCGGAGAAGGAAAAGAAGGCCCCAGCCGGTCACGGGGCGCCCGACTACGATATGTAAGAACATACCATCCACTCCATCCCACCACCCCACGCGCAGGCCCTCGGTTTCCCCCGCCGGGGGCCTGCGCTCCTTAGGGGCGTGGTGTGGTGGCCGCGCGCCCGCGAGGCCGCGTGCGGCGGACCAGCGCCAGCCGGACATATCCAGAACGCCGACCACGCACACTCCGGCGCCTGTGTCACGGCCCCGTGAGCATCAGGGTGCGTCTCACGTCCTCACAGCAGCCGCATCGCAGAAGGCAGGCTGGACGACTGCCGACTCCCCGCGAGCAGGAAGGGGCCTTGCCGAATGCGAATCTGGCTTTGTGTACGCCGCACAGAAAAAATTGAGAGGAGATGCTGATGATGATGAGTAACGCGCTCATGCGGCCGCGGAGGATGTTGATCGCGGTCGCGCTCACTGCCGCTCTGGCGGTCGCGGCATGGGCGCAGGAGAGCAGCTCCATCGCCATCGGGCCCTACGTGCAGAACGTCTCGAAGACCACCGCCACCATCTGCTGGGCCACCGTGAGCGGGCAAGTATCCTACGCAAAATCCGGCACCGACAACGTGACCGTTACGGAGTACCAGCATCACTCCGTGGTGCTGCAGGACTTGGTGCCCGCCACGACTTACACCTACGAAGTCCCCGCCAACGGGAGCGCCGCCGCAAGAGGCACTTTCACGACCTTCCCCGCAGGCGAGCAGCCCTTCGCCTTCATGGTGCTGGGCGACACGCAGGGCCGCGAGAACCCGGGCCACCGGCCTATCATCGAGAAGATCATCGCCGGCAAGCCTGACCTGGTCTTCAACACCGGCGACCTCGTCTCCGACGGTCGCGACATGGGCGACTGGGAGGCGTTCTTCGCCGTAAGCCGCGACCTGATGCGTAACATCCCATACTACCCGGCGCTGGGCAACCACGATCGGCATTCGCCCATCTACTTCGGCTTCTTCGCCCTGCCCGGCAATGAAGAGTACTACTCCTTCGACCGCGGTGCCGCCCATTTCGTCGTGCTGGATACGCCCGGCCCCTATCCCGAGGAGACCAACCAGGCGTCCACCCCGCAGCAGAACGCGCGCTTCGCGCAGTCGCGGGAGCAATACTGGCAGCGCCAGATGGAATGGCTCAAGGAGGATTTGACGGCCAGCCGCAGCGCCAAGTACGTCTTCGTCTTCTTCCACTACCCGCCCTATAGCGTGCTGAAGTCGAGGGTGGAGGGAGCCCGGCAGGTGCGCCAGAGATTTGGCAGCGTTTTCCAGGACTACAGCGTTTCAGCAGTGTTCAACGGCCACGACCACAACTACCACCGCGCCGCGGCGGGCGGAGTGCAGTTCGTAGTGGCCGGCGTTTCAGGCGGCCACCCGCGGCCGGTTGACGCTCCGCAGCCGGAGAGCGTGAAGTATGTGAGCGCGGTCACCTTGGTGCGCGTGGATGTTGGCCCCGAGCGCGCCGTTGTCCACGTTACCGACATTGACGGAAAGCCAGTTGACGAGTTCGAGATGCTCCCAAGGGCGGCGCTCAGCAGCCAATAGGCCGGCGTCCTGTCTCGGGCGCCATGAGGTGCCACTACCGACGTGCGGCCGGCCTTTCTAATCGCGATGCCCGTGCTCGTGCCAGGCCTCGTGCAGGTGGGGGTGTCCGTGAACGAGGCCATCGTGCTTGTGTGCGTGCGAGTGCACGAGGTTGACTGAGAGGAGGAGTTCGAGGTCTGACACCGCCTGCTTCAGCGGGCCGTCATAGACCAGTCTGTGGTCTTCGGCCAGTATCAGTGCGCGGCCCGCTAGCTCTGCCACGAAGCTGAGATCATTGCTGGAGACGATGAGCGTCACCCCCGACCGGTGCAGCAGGGCCAGGAACTCAACCAGCCACTGCTGGGTGCGCGGATCGAGGCCGGCGCTGGGTTCGTCGGCAAGGATGACCTGCGGCCCGCAGGTGATGATGCTGGCGAGGGCGACCTTCTTCTTCTCGCCTCCGCTCAGAGTCTGGGGCGACCGCCCGCGCAGGTGCTCGATCTGAAACAGACGCAGCACGTCAAGAACCCGCCTGTCCACCTGCTCCGCCGGCAGGCGCAGTTGGAGCGGGCCGAAGGCGAGTTCATCCTCCACCGTGTCGCAGAATAGTTGGGCATCGGCGTTCTGGAACAGGAACCCTACCTGCCGCCGGAACTCGCGCGAAAACGGAGGGGTCTCCACGGTCTCCTCGGTCAGTTCTGTGCCAAAGGCCAGGACACTGCCCTGGGTGGGAAAGCAGAGGCCGTCCAGCAGATGGAGCAAGGTTGACTTGCCGCTGCCGTTTGCCCCCAGTATCGCAAGGCACTCCCCTGCCTGCACCGAGAAGTTGATGCCGTGCAAGACGGGCGGACCTCCGGGGTACGAGTAGTGAACGCCTCTCACTGCTAGAAGTGACTCGGACAGTTGCGGTCTCCTCACATCAGACGATCAGCCAGGATCAATCCTAACATCACAGCGATGCCGGCCAGCAGGAACGCCCCGTCGGTTAGCCGCAGGCTTGGGCCGGGCTTGATCTGCAAGTCGCCGTCGTAACCCCGGGACAGCATGGCCTGCTGGACCTCTTGGGCGAGCCGGTATGTCCGGCGGAAGAGGATCCCGATCCCCGCCGCAACCCATCGCTGCTCGCCGCGCAGCGGGCCGGCAGAGATCGTGCGGCTGAGTTTCGCCAGGTGAATCTCCTCGGCGGCTCGCAGCAGCACTGCCAGATAGCGGTGAGTCATGGTCAGCACCATGCCGAAGATCCTCGGCATGCCGAGACGTCTGAGAGAGTTCAATAGCGTCGGCGCCCCCGTGCTCGCGACCAGCACAAGGCCGAGAGTGACGCAGTTCAAGGACCGCAAGACGAATCTGGCAGCCACTATCAGCCCGCTCTGGGTAACAGTCAGGGTCTCAGGCAAGGCCCAAGGTCCAAGCTTGCTTTCCGGGCCGAAGCGCCATATGGTCAGGACAGCCGGGCCATCGGTGATCAGGTTCAGGGCCGCCGGCAAGATGATTGCCAGGCTGAAGAGCGGGACGCCGATCCACATGCGAGCCAGACGCTTCGCTGTAATCCTGGCCGAGAAAGCCATGACAAGCGCCACTGCGAACAGGGCGGCGAGCGGCCACAGACCGTGCAGAAGGGTAGCCCCAATGACGAGAGTGAGAACTCCCACGATCTTGGCCCTGGGTTCGATCCTGGCAAGCCAGGAGTCGCGAGTCGGCGCTGTCAGTTCCTGGGCGAGCACCTCCGCCAGGCTGGCCAGCGCTCTGCGTACCGGCAGGCTCGCACGGCGGGCCGGACGAGCCCGCGGCAACGCGAGGTCAGCGGAGGACCCGAAGTACCAGTCAGGAAGCGTTGGAGTTCCCACGGCGAGCCAATGCCTTGCCAAGTAGTATCGCTACCACGACCACCACGGCTACCCCCAGCACGCCGGAAAGAATGTACGAGATGCTGAGGGTTCCAAGGGGAGCACTCTCATGGCCTTTGAAAGCATAATCCGGCATCGGCGCCTTCCACAGGCCGGCGAGTCGCGACATGCCCGAAGGCAGGTAGCCAACCAGCTTCCGGATCTCCTCTCCGCTCCACTCCCCCCAGGCCGAGCCCGCGCCCAGCTTGGCCGGCAGTATCAGGCCAAGGGGAGACAGCAGCGCCAATGCCAGCAGGCCGATCCACAGTTTGGTTACAGCCTTCATGCGGCAGCGCTCCTCTCCTTCGTCTTCGAGGCCGCCCCGTAGAGCAGCGATACATCAGCGCGCTGCAAGTAGGCGACCACCATACCGGTGACCACTGCTTCGACGATTCCGAAGACCAGGAGGTGCTCGATGGCCATCGCCAGCACCGCAACCTTCAGAGGATACGGCGCGTAAAGCGCGCGCCCGGCGGCATCGCGGGCGAGAAACGGCTGGATGCCAAACATGACCGCGGTCGAGAGCGCTGCCGCATTCAGGCCCGCATAGCCCCCCAACGCCGCGCCGATCCAGCGGCGACGGGAAGTGGCCTCGGATCGCGCGGAGACAAGCCAGTACACGCCATAGCCAACAAACGGCATGATGACCGCCATGTTGAGACAATTGGCCCCGATACAGGTTATCCCCCCGTCCCCGAATAGCAGCGCCTGGACGATGAGAGCGATTGACACCGCAATACAGGCCGCCCAGGGGCCCAAAAGCACGGCCACCAGCACCGCTCCCACCGCGTGTCCGGTCGTCCCGCCGGGGATCGGGACGTTGAACATCATGATGACGAAGCTGAAGGCCGCGCTCAATGCCAGCAAGGGAACCTGCCTGCTCCGCAGCGTTCTGTTCAGCTTTCGAGAGGCTATGGCCCAGAAGGGGAAGACCGCCGCGTAGGCCGCGCCATACGTTTGGGGACCCAGGTACCCATCGGGGATGTGCATGTCTAGTGCCCCTTTTCCGCCCGCCGGTAAGGCCCGCTGAACACGAAATGGACGGTGAACCTGGCATCCTCGTCACGAGCATTGGGGAAGGTCACACCTGCCAGGATGCCGAATCTGTCGTTGAACTGGTAGCTGGCTCCGGCCGTTGAGGAGCTCTCTGATCCACTTGTGTAGTCGGCTATCAGCGTCAGCCGGTCCGTTATGGCGCGATCGGCCCCGATGAACCAGCGATGGTTTCCCTCGATACGAACGGCGCCCAGATGACCACGCAGCACCTTGAACTGCTGAGTAGCGACCACGTAAGGAGTGCTCTTCACATTCCGTCCCACGTTGCAGATCCCCACAGCCAGTGCCGGGCTATGGTTGCCTCTGGTGGAGAGCATATACTTGGCATTCAGTAGCGTCCTCGTCTGGACGTCATGGCTCAGGTCGAAATCCACTCCCGCCTCGAGCCGCTGGTTCAGCCCGAATTCGGTGTTCAAGATCCTGGTGTCGGCTCTGCGACGAGCGAAAGCGCCGTCGAACTGCAACTCCAGCCCGCACTGACCCGATTCGATGACTTCCGCGGTCGGAATGTTTACCAGGCCTGTGTAGCAAGGGTGAGCGGGTAACTCCACAAGAACCGAGAACAGCACTATTGCCGGCACCATGGCGGCTTCCCGCGAAGGGCGTCTCCCCAATGGGAATGTTGTGAGTGTTACGTTCCTCAATATCGTGCTACCTCTTTCGAAAAAAAACTGCGACTACCTTAGCCTGTCACCCGTAGTGGTGCAGACCAGCTTGCCGTGCTTCACCCCCCTGGTGCTTATCAGCTGGTCAGCGATGGTACGGACCTGCTCGCTTCTTCCCTTGACCACGATCACTTCCAGGCAGTTGTGCTCGCCCAAGTGGATATGGGTCGCGCAGATGATCGCGTCATGGAACCGGTGCTGGAGCTCGGTGAGAACATGGGTCAACTCCCGCGTCTCGTGGTCGTAGACGATGGTCACCGTCCCTAGTACCTGCCCGCGCTGGCTCTCCCATTCTCCCGCCACCAAGTGGTCCCGCACGAGATCGCGGATCGCCTCCGAGCGCGTGCGGTAGCCCTTGCTCCGAATGCGCGCATCGAACGCCTTCATCAGCTCTTGCGGTATCGAGACTCCGAACCGGCTCACCTTCCCCATCTGCGATAACACCTTTCGTAGGAACGTAGCACGATCTGACGACCTTGTCAAGCAGCGATGGCCGACGCCAGTCGGCCGCACTGGTGCTGAAGAAGGGGGATGGCTGTTGCAGTTACGAGAGTAGTCGGAAAGTGCAGGACAGCCCGGCTCGGGGCGCTATCCACGGCAGCAGCGGTGGAGAGCGCAAGGGGGGGACATTGAAGCGGCTGTGCCACATGGTTGCTTCGGCAGTAAACTACCGAAGCAGCAAGCCGCTCATGCGCGGGCTCAGGAGAGCCCGCGCCCGTTAGCGGTCACCGGCCCTGCGGCAGGTTGCTTTGGCCGGAAGGGTGGGATATAATGCAGGAAGAAGCATTAGCCGGGCAGTCAGGAGGGTGATCATGACAACCTGGCGGTTGAGTCTGGTCGGGGCTGTGGCGCTCGCTTTGATTGCTGCGGCGCAGGTGCGCGGCGACTGGATTGCCTACCAGGGCAAGATCGGCACCGGGCCGCGCACGATAGTCATCATGACGGAATACGGCACTCGCCCGGTGCCGCTGCCAATGCCGCCAGGCACGCAGGGCGATTTGATGACCCCTTCCCTGGCCCCGGATGGAAAGGCAGTCGCATTCGCGGCGCGCGTGGGCCCGGTTTACAAGATTTTCACCTGGGATCTGGACGACTTCGCGGCGACTGTCGGCTCGCCCAAGCAGCTCACCAGCGGCGATTCGCACGACGAGCAGCCGGTCTGGTCGCCCAATGGCAAGAAGATCGCATACCTCTCGATGAAGGGGAACGAGTTCGGCCTGTTCGTGATTGACGCGCAGGGCGGCCAGCCCGTCAAGGTCGCTGAATTGACCCGGCGGTTCCGGCTGGCATCTCCCACCTGGTCGCCCGACTCGCGGCGTATCGCCTACTGCCGCGATGGGGAATTGTGGGTAGCAACGGTTGGCCAGGGCGAGCCGGTGCGCCTCGCGCAAGAGGGCTGGTATCCGGCCTGGTCCCCCGATGGGGCGCGTTTCGCCGCGTTCGTGCGGCAACCCAAGGGTGAACTTGTGCTCCTGACCGACCAGGGCAAGGCGGAAAAGACACTGGTGAGCGGCGTGGCCGCGTTCGGGCAGATCGCCTGGTCCCCGGACGGAAAGCGGATCCTCTTCAAGGCGGGAAGTGTCGGCGGCGTAAGGGGCGCGCTCTGGGTGGTTGATGCGCAGGGAGGAAAACCGGAGCCCCTGCGGTCTCACGGCGATGTCCACGGATATGTGAGCTGGTCGCGGTCGCCGGTGGTGCACATCGCGGCCGCGGCACCCTCTCCCGCGGCGACGCGGGCCGCAGTCCAGAGGCCAGTGGTCAGGCCGACCCTCCCGCTCGCCGCGCGCACGCCGCGGCGGCCGCCGACGACGCTCGCGCGGCCCGCGGCGAGCAAGCCCCTGCTGCAGAAGCGCGCCGTCGCGCCTCCCGCCAAGACCATTCAGGTGGTGCCGTCCCTGCCGACCCCCCCTGCGCCCGCGGCCGGGGAGGCCGTGAAGATCGTGAGCCCTGTTGATGGCAGCAGCGTACGCCAGGTAATCCGGGTAGCAGTCAGCAAGAAGGCCCCCGAGGGATACACCGTATTCCAGGTGGATAAGGCTTTCCAATACGCAACCGCATCTCCGTTCGAGTGGAAATGGGACACGCGCACCGTGTGGTCGGGCGAGGCCGATGTTTCTACTGCCGACAAGGATTACACCATCACGGCAATCGCCTACAGCGCCACGGGCGAACGCGAGGGCCAGGCCCAGGTCACGGTGAAAGTCCAGAACGGCATTCAGCCAGACGCGCTCGGCCCCAGCGGCATGCTGCTGCGGCTGCGATTCCTCCCGGACCAGGTGCAGCGCAAGAAGATAGATGCCGATTCGCGCTTCGAGGGGCCAGACACGCCGCAGTGGGCCAAGCAGCAACTCGAGGGCCGGCTCGAAGGCACGATGGAGCAAGAGGTGGAGTCGGTCACGCGCGACGGCAGCACTGCCGCACTTGTCACGCGCCTCAAGGAGGACACGCGCCTTGCGATCGGCGGCGTCGCAGTGCCAATGCCAGAGATCCAGCGCTCCGCCCGCACCACTGAGATGTCCTCGGGCACGATCACAACCTCGCAGGCCGCCGCCGGCCAGCATCGCATAACGCTGGGCGAAATCTACACCAAAATGCCCCAACAGCCAGTAGGGGTAAAGGATTCCTGGACTTCCCCCATGACCTTCATCGTGGACCTAACCAGCCGGCAGTTGTACGAGGTCGCCGGCCAGCACAGGGTCGAAGAACTCAAGTGGATGCAGGACGCGGAAGCGCTTCGCATACGCTCGTACGGGAGCCTGTCGTCGGTCGTAATGCTGCCGCAGAACGTCAGCCTCAGGGCCGTCAGCATCACGCGCGACACCTGGTTTGCCTACAAGGAGCGCAGGATACTTCGCATTGAGGATACCATTCAGGGCGAGGCCGAAATCCCCGTCACGACGACGGCCACATCTGCGGTGCCTGCGCCGCGGGGACCGGCTGCGCCGCCCGCGGCCCCGGAGATGACCATTAGCCAACAGGAGGGCATCAGCTTCAGCCCCGATCAATTCGAGCCCTACAGGAGGCTGACCCTGCAGTCGCTCTCTTCCACGGGCGAGAGGCTCTGGGAAGAGAAGTTCCAGGAGAGGAGAGGAATCTTCAGGCCGCGCCAGCCGGGGCTGCCATCGGCCCCCGGCCGATCCGCTCCTCCCACTGCTCCGGGAGGCACGACCCCAGCGCCTCGGCAGTACAAGAGAGCAACCTACATCCTTACACTTGCCGTGTACGATGTAAAGTAGCCCCATCGGCCGGCGAACTACTGCTCCTGGGACCTTTGCCGGGCGAAGTTTATCCGCAGGTCGCTCAACAGGCTGCGCAGGTGCGGCAATTCCTCGGGCGTTGTCTTGGGCTCCAACTGCTGCACCAGAAAGCCCACGCAGTCAACCGCGACCTTTGCCTGCTCAAGGTCGCGCTCGATCCTGTTGGTGACGGGGTTGGGCACCAGGCCCATCGCTTGCCAGGCGTGACTTTGCAGCAGGGCGATGCAGTAGCGCAGCACGCCATAGACATCCACGGGCTCAACCTCCCCTGCGCCTTCGACGTCCTCCGCGAACTCCTCCGGCTCCTGCGCCTCAGCCCCCTGCGGGGCCTGCTCCGCAGCAGGGGCCCCGGCCTCCTCTCCCTCGGGGGCAGCGCCCCTCCTGTCAACGATGCGGAAGCCTTTTTCTTCTTTGTCCTGCTTCTCATCCGCGGACATAGGGCACCTCCAAGCGTGGGGCTCAGCGGTCACGAGGCCGCGACAGCCAGTTCAACCTTCAGCGGCCCCGCGGTCCAGGTATCGGCGAGCGCGCGCGCGACCACTCGCACACTCTCCCCGGTTTTTCTAATCTCACGCGCCAGATTCAGCAATTCCTCCACCGATACCTCACCCACCGGCATGTCTGCGCTCGGCAGCAAGGGGCGCGAAGCCCCCGCAGGGATTGGCGAGGGTAGCACCCCCTTGTCGCGCGCCTGCGGGCCGACCTTGTCGCGCAGCAAGCTCACCAATGATGCCAGTATCTGGGCCTCTGACATTGAAGCATCTATCACTGTCTCCGCAATCACATCGCCCTTCTGGAAGATGCGCCTGTTGCGGAATAGGCGGAAGTCAACCCACAGCGTTTCGTCCTTGACGGCATTGAACATCGAAATCGCCTGTACCACAACACTTCCCCCCGCCGCGGAAACGGCGTTCGCGAGCACTTCCGGCACCGCTCCCTGGCGATAGACTGCCACCTTGCCGCTCTTTCGATCGATTACGGCAAGGCTGATCCCGCTCGCACCGCGGGACTTCGCGTCCTGCCCCACGCTGTCAGCGAAACCGCGCAGCGCGCCGCGGATCTCTTGCCTCGATTGCGTCGCGTCAACTACGACACTCCGCAGCGGCTCGTCCGCGTGCGCGATGAGCGCCGCTTTCGAGATCTCCGCCAGGCTGCGGGCCGCGCGCTCGCTCCAGCTGCTGAGGTCATGGATCTCCCGCTCCAGCCGCCCCCGCTGCTGTTCCAGGGACCGCACCTTGCGCTCCGCTACAAAGGTCTCTGCGGTCCGCTGCCACACCGCGCGTTCGGCCCGCCCGTATTCCTTCGACTTCTGCCGCAGTTTTTCCGAAACCGACACCAGCTTGCGCCGCTGCTCGTCGAGAGCCTTCTGCGCCTTGATGCGTTCCGATTCCGCCTTCGCGCGTTCAGCCTGCGCCTGGCGCGCTGCCGTGCGGCTGGATTCCACCTGGTTCCGCAGTGCGTGCTGCTGCTTTGCCAGCCCGGCCGTCTGGCGCTGCAGGCTGCCCACCTTGATGCGCAAAGCGACCACCCTGGTGAAGGCATCGCGCACCGTCCGCGAGACCGCCATCGCAACGCCGAGCGTCCATCCCGCAATCAACATCCCCACGACAACCGAGATCACCATCGCCGTGTGCCGCGGCCGAAGGCCGAATATGCTCACCCGGCGCCGCCCCAGCCACCTGCCGAGCACATCGCCAACGTAGGCGATCAGGCCGCTCACCGCCACCAGCACGGCGATCAACAGGATGCCGTATTCCTTCATCTGTCCAACAGGCATTATAGAATGGGCCCCCCAGCGCGTCAAGGAAACAGGCGCTCAGCCCCGAATTGACGCAGCGGATAACCGACTGCCCAGGAGGACGGCGATGGCAAAAGCGGTGCGAGTGGTGGTTGCGGGCGCGGGGCCTGCCGGCATCGGGGCCGCGATCGGCGCGGCGCACATGGGCGCAAAGGTGGCCCTGATCGAGCGCTACGGCTTCCCCGGCGGGATGGCAACTGCCGGCCTGGTGCATCCGTGGATGACCTATCACGCCGGCGATAAACAAATCATCGGCGGTATCTTCCAGCAGGTTATCGAGCCGCTCAAGCAGCGGGGAGCCTTCGAACCGTCGGACAATCTCTTCGACCCGGAGCAGTTGAAACAGGTCCTGCTCGAAATGCTCGTCGAGGCGGGAGTGGAACTGCACCTGCACACTTTCGTGGTGGGAGTGCGTAAGGCAGGCGGCGCCGTTCGCGGGCTGGTTGTTCATGACAAGTCCGGCCGCCAGACGGTGACCGGCGACGTTGTCATTGACGCCACCGGCGACGGCGACGTCTCAGCGTTCGCAGGCTGCCCCTATGAGAAGGGACGCAAGAAGGACGGCCTGATGCAGCCCATGACACTCCACTTTCGCATGGCTGCCGTTGACCGCTCGCGCATGCCCACGCGCCAGCAGTTGAACCAGCTCTACAACGACGCCAAGGCAGCCGGAAAGATACACTGCCCGCGGGAGAACGTGCTCTGGTTCAACACCACGATAGCGGACGTGGTCCACTTCAACACTACTCGCGTTGTGAAAGTGGATGGCACCAACGCCGCCGACCTGACTCAAGCCGAGATCGAGTCGCGAAGGCAAGCCTGGGAGATTGCCGGATGGCTGCAAAAGGAAGTGCCCGGCTTTGAGAGGGCCTACATTTCAGCAACCGGCCCGCAGGTCGGCGTACGCGAGACGCGCAGGATCACCGGCCACTACGTGCTCACCGCGCGCGATGTCCTCGGCGGCCGCAAGTTCAGAGACGGCGTCGCCCTTTGCTCCTACCCGATTGACATTCACAATCCGGCCGGCTCGGGCACCGTCATCAAACACCTCAAGCCGGGGGACTGGTATTCCATTCCCTATCGTTGCCTTGTGCCGTTGGACGCTGAGGGACTGCTCGTCGCCGGGCGCCCGATTTCCTCGACCCACGAGGCCCACTCTTCCCTGCGCGTGCAGCCCATCTGCTATGCCACCGGCCATGCGGCAGGCATCGCCGCCGTCCTGGCCGCCCAGGCCCGATCTTCGCTTGCCGACCTGGATGTCAAAGCCCTGCGCCGCCAAATCATCGCCCAGGGCGGCATCCTCGACTGACCACACTGCGCGCGTGCTTCCCTGGTAGCACAGGTTTCCAACCTGTGCCTCTGTAGGGTGAGGGTTCCATCCCCCGCCGCCTCTCATGTAGGGGCGAATCTCGTATTCGCCCGGCGTCGCTGAGGCAGCGGGCATCTCTAGCGGGCAGGCCCCCTGCCGCCTCTCATGTAGGGGCGAAGCGCTGCTTCGCCCGCGCTTCTGTAGGGCGGGGGCTCTGCCTGCCCTGAGCGCAGGCGAAGGGTCCCCCGCCATCCCGTTTTCGTCGCTTCGGCACCTCGCTGCCGAAGCGACGCAGGCAAGGCATCCACTTTACAACCGCCGCCAGTTCTGGTATCATGCCGCAACCCGCCGGTCGGCGGGCCGGCTGGCGGGCAGGCAGGCCGCGGGGTTGCAGCAGGGAGCCTTCAGCAGAATGAGTCCTTCTCCTTTCGCTCATCTGCATGTCCACACGGAGTACAGCCTGCTCGATGGCGCTTGCCGCATCGAGCAGCTGGCAGCGCGCGCCGCCGAGATGGGCCTGAGCGGCATCGCAATCACCGACCACGGCACCATGTACGGCCCCGTGCATTTCTACAAGGCCTGCCGCAAGCACGGGGTCAAGCCCATCATCGGCTGCGAAATCTACGTTACCGATGGCAGCCGCACCGAGCGCCAGGGCCGCGCCGATGCTGCTCTCGGCCACCTGACACTATTGGCCGAGAATCAACAGGGCTATGCAAACCTCGTGCGCCTCGTCACCGCATCGCACCTGGAGGGATTCTACTACAAGCCCAGGGCCGACCGCGAACTGCTCGCCCGCTACGGCGCGGGGCTCATCGCTCTCAGCGGCTGCTTATCGGGCAAGGTGCCCTCCGCTGCCGGTCGGGGCGACAGCGACGGCGCAGCCCGCGCCGCGTGCGAACTGAGGGAGCTCTTTGGCCCGGGCAACTTCTTCGTCGAGCTGCAGGACCAGAGGCTCGAAGGCCAGGCGCAGATCAATGAGGCCCTGGCCTGCATCGCGCGCGCAAACGGCATACCCCTGGTCGCCACCAATGATGTGCACTACGTGCGGCCCGAGGATGCCGGGCTGCACGACATCCTGCTCTGCATTCAAACCGGCTCGACGCTCGATCAGGACAAGCGCCTGAGATTCCACTCCCAGGAGTTCTACCTGAAGACCCCCCAGGAAATGGCCGCCCGGTTCTCCCATTTGCCCGAGGCCCTGCAAAACACTAATCAGATTGCCGACCGCTGCGACGTGAACCTGGACTCCTGCGGGTTCATCATCCCGCGCTATCCCCTGCCCGAGGGCCAGCACGCGGACGGTTTCCTGCGCAGCCTTTGCGAGCAGGCCCTCAGGCACCGCTATCCATCGCCGGGCCAACAGATCACGGAGAGGCTGGAGTACGAGCTGCGCGTGATTGCCAGCAAGGGGGTCGCCGACTATATCCTGATTGTCTGGGATTTCATGGAGTACGGCCGGCGCCAGGGCATGTGGGCCAGCCTGCGCGGTTCTGCGGCCGGCAGCCTGATGCTCTACCTGCTGGGCATGACGCGCGTGGACCCGATCGCCCTCGGCCTTCCCTTCGAGCGCTTCATCAGCCCCGAGCGCGGCGACATGCCCGACATAGACTGCGACTGCGAGGACGAGCAGCGAGACGAGTTGCTGCGCTACGTGCAGCAGAAGTACGGGCCGGATCGCGTGGCCCAGATCGTAACCTTCAACACCTTGAAGGCGCGCGCCGCAGTGCGCGATGTGGGGCGGGTGCTCAATGTTCCCCTCTCCGAGGTGGACCGCGTTGCCAAACTGATTGACCCGGTTCACTCGGTGCACGACAGCCTGGAGAGCAATGTCGAGCTGCAGCACGCCTGCCAGCAGAGCGAAACGATCCGCCGAGTGGTGAATATTGCTGCTCAAATAGAGGGCCTCCCGCGCCACGCCTCAACCCATGCCGCGGGGCTTGTAATCGCAAGCACCCCGCTCTCAGAGATGGTCCCCCTGCAGAGGCCGACCGCCGGCGGGCTCTGTCACACTACGCAATATGACATGGACGCAATCAAGCAGACGGGGCTGGTGAAGATTGACCTCCTCGGCCTGCGCACCCTCTCGGTCGTCAAGCACGCAGCCCAGGCCGTCAAGGCAGCAAGGGGCGTGGACGTCAACCTCGATGACATGACCTACGATGATCCCAAGACCTACGCCCTGCTGGCCAATGGCGACACATCGGGCGTGTTCCAGTTGGAAAGCGCCGGCATGCGCGCCGTGCTGCGCGACCTGCGCCCCGACTGCCTGGAGGACATCATCGCCGTGGTGGCACTCTACCGCCCCGGGCCGATGGCCGAGATCGAGAACTTCATCAGCGGCAAGCACGGGCGCCGCACGATTACCTATCTGCACCCCAAACTGAAGCCTATCCTGCAGCACACCTATGGGATCATCGTCTATCAGGAACAGGTGCTCGAGATCGCGGTGCGCCTGGCCGGCTTCAGCATGTCCCACGCCGATGACCTGAGAAGCGCCATGAAGAGCAAGAACGAAGCCCTGATGGAAAGGCTGAGGGGCGAGTTCTTGCGCGGCTGCCGCGACAACGGGATATCCGAGGAAGCGGCGATGCAGATTTTCGCGCGCATGCGCGATTTTGCCCGCTACGGCTTCGGAAAGGCTCACAGCGCCTGCTACGCCGTCCTCGCCTATGCCACCGCCTGCCTGAAGGCCAACTACCCCGTTGAATTCATGGCCGCCCTACTCACCAGCCTGATAGAGCACAAGGACGAAATGGCAGCCTATGTGGAGGAGTGCCGGCGCGCGGGCATTGCCCCGCTGCCCCCCGATGTCAACCGCAGCCAGGAGCACTTCAGCGTGGAGGGCAGGGCGATCCGATTCGCGCTTGCGGGCATCAAGCACGTCAGCAAGCCCGCCATCCGCGCCCTCATCGAGGAGCGCGAAAGTGGCGGCGAATTCCGCGACCTGTTCGATTTCTGCAGCCGCATTGACCCGCGCGGCCTCAACAGGGCGGTGCTCGAAAGCCTCGTCAAGTCGGGAGCGCTTGATTGCCTTCCAGGCAACCGTGCTGCCCATCTGGCCGCGCTGGATCAAGCGATGAGCCGGGCGCAGCACGCCTGGCGCGACCGCGCCTCTGGGCAGCACAGCCTGTTCGGCGCAGCCGGCCCCGGCCTCCAGCCAGCCGAAAGCGCCACGCTTCCCAACGTCCCCGAGTTTGCTCGCGACGAACTGCTGGCGATGGAGAAGGAGTGCTTGGGCGTCTTCCTCTCCGACCACCCGCTCAGCCGCGTGGGGGAACGGCTCGACCGCATCACCACCGCCCGCGCGTGTGACCTCTCGGATCTGCCGCCGGATCAGGAGGTGATCGTGGGCGGCATAGTAACCTCCTGCCGGCGGTTCAGGACCAAGAGCGGCCAGCCGATGATGACCTTTGCCCTTGAGGATCGCACCGGGGCCATAGAAGTGGCAATGCTGCCAGACCTTTACGAGCGCCAGGCGGCAGCCGTTTCGCAGGACGCCATCCTGCTGGTCAGAGGCCATCCCGACCTACCGCCCCTGCGGGCCGAGGGCGAGCAAGCGCGCTCCTCCAGGCCGCGCCTGCGCGCCCTCGCAGTCGCAGAGTTGTCAGACGAGCAGGCAGTCACTGCCCTGCGTTCCGGCCACGATCCGACCCGGCCCGCCGCACAGCGCGGTCGTTCCCAGCCCCCAGCACGGACAGACGACGCAGGCGCTGCTCCCACGTTGCACATCCAGGTCGCCAGCGCCGCGCTCGACGGCGCCCTGCTCGATAGGCTGCGCCAAACCCTGGCGGGAACCCCGGGCCCGTGCGCTGTCCTGCTCCACGTTCGCGACAACGGTCAAGAGCAGGCCCTGCATCTGGGGCCCCATTTTCGGGTGCAATACACGCCCGCCCTCAAGAATGCAGTGCAAGCACTGCTGGGCGCGGGCTCCGTTTGGATAGAACCACACCCACAAAAAGGATGAGAAAGGAGTTTCGAGATGGTCGAGGACACCAGAATCCTACTTGCTGAGAAAGATATCCCAACGCACTGGTACAACATCGCCGCCGACTTGCCCGTCCCTCTCAGCCCGCCGCTGAACCCTGCCACGATGCAGCCCATCGGCCCCGAGGCCCTCGCGCCTATCTTCCCGATGGGCCTCATCATGCAGGAGGTCAGCCAGGAGCGCTGGGTCGAGATCCCCGGCCCGGTGCGCGACATCTACAAGTTATACCGCCCCACCCCGCTGCATCGCGCGCGCCGCCTGGAGAAAGCCCTGGATACCCCGGCAAAGATCTACTACAAATACGAGGGCGGCAGCCCTCCCGGCAGCCACAAGCCCAACACCGCCATCGCCCAGGCATACTACAACAAGCAGGAGGGCATCAACCGCCTCTGCACCGAGACCGGCGCCGGACAGTGGGGCAGCGCCCTTGCCTTGGCCTGTCGCCTCTTCGACATGGAGTGCACCGTTTACATGGTGCGCGTCTCCTACAACCAGAAGCCCTACCGCAGGACCATGATGCAGACCTGGGGCACTCAGGTCTTCGCCAGCCCCAGCGACCGCACCAATGCCGGCCGCTCCTTCCACTCCAAGGACCCCAACCACCCCGGCAGCCTCGGCATCGCCATCAGCGAGGCCATCGAGGACGCGGTGACCAGCGGCGCAAAATACTCCCTCGGCAGCGTCCTGAACCATGTCCTGATGCACCAGACAGTCATGGGCCTCGAGGCCAAGAAGCAGTTGGAACTCGCCGGCGATTACCCCGACGTCGTCATTGGCTGCTGCGGCGGCGGCAGCAACCTGGCCGGCATCTCCTTCCCCTTTGCGATGGACAAGTTGACCAAGGGAGCCAAGGTCAGGCTAGTCGCGGTCGAGCCGGCAGCATGTCCTACCCTCACCAGGGGCCAGTTCCGCTACGATTTCGGCGACACCGCGCAGACCACGCCCTTGCTCCTGATGTACACCCTCGGTCATTCGTTCATGCCCGCTGCCATCCACGCCGGCGGCCTGCGCTACCACGGCGACGCCCCGCTCATCAGCCTGCTGGTCAAAGAAAAACTCATGCAAGCGGTCGCCCTGCAGCAGCGCGCGGTTTTCGATGCCGCTGTCAAGTTTGCCCGCGCGGAGGGGATCCTCCCCGCCCCCGAGACCGCACATGCCATCAAGACCGCAATTGACGAAGCCGAGCAAGCCAAGAAAGAGGGTAAGGCGCGCGTGATCCTGTTCAATTTCAGCGGTCATGGCCTGCTCGACCTCCAGGCCTATGATGAATATGTTGGCGGCAAGTTGCCAGACTACGAACTGCCCCAGCAAGAGATTGACAAGAACCTTGCCGAACTCCCGGTCGTCCCGGCCTAACATTAGACGGTGGCACAGGATTCCACCCTGCGCGCCTCTCGTAGGGGCACGGTATGCCGTGCCCCTACAGGCATCCTTCCCGCTCGCGATATGCGTCATCCTGCGCGACGCGAAGGACCTCTCTTTTTTTCGAATCCCACCCTTCGCTCCATATGCCCCCTCCCCCCTCGTGGGGGAGGGTCGGGATGGGGGGTGGCACAGCCGTTCACCCTGAGTGCAGACGAAGGGCCCTCGGCTGTGTTTCCCCTCTCCCCTTGCGGGAGAGGGATAGGGTGAGGGGGACAGAACATAACTACAAACCATGCTAGCACGCACCTTCGATACCGCCCGCACCCCAATCGCGAAAATCGCGCAAACCATCGCCGCCGCCCCACCCATCGGCACAACGGCCGAACAGCAAGCAGCCGCCGCAATCATTGAAGCAGTCAGATCCCGCGGCGACGCGGCCCTTCTCGAATACACTCGCCGCTTCGACTGGCCGCGAGCAGCAATCTCTCGCCTGCGCGCCACCAACAGTGATCTCAAGGCCGCCCTATCCGCTGTCAGCCGAACGCAGCGGCACGCCCTCGATGCTGCGATCACACGCGTGCGCGCATACCACTCAGGGCAAAGGCCCTCCGATTCCCTGCGCATCGGCGAGGACGGCAGCCTCCTCGGCACCCGCTTCGCGCCGCTGGATTCCGTCGGGATCTACGCCACCGCTGCATCAACACTTATAATGGCCGCCGTGCCTGCCCAGGTCGCCGGCGTGCGCCGCATCGCCGTTGCAACTCCCCCCGGGCGCGATGGAAAGGGGCGCCGGGGCGTGTTGGCAGTCGCCGCGCTGCTGGGCCTGGGCGAGGTCTATAAGGTCGGCGGCGCGCAGGCCATCGCGGCGCTCGCCCTGGGCACCAAGGCGATCCCGGCAACCGACAAAGTCGTGGGGGCCGGCAATATCTATGTCACAATCGCCAAGAGAATGCTTTTCGGCACCGTCGGCATTGATGGCCTCTACGGCCCCTCCGAGTTGACCATCATCGCCGATGAAACCGCCCGCCCGGAATGGCTCGCCGCCGACCTTGCCGCCCAGGCAGAGCACATCCCGGCAGTTGGCGCTCTGCCGGTCGTCGTTCTCATCTCTCCCAGCAAGCGTATCGTCAAAGAAACACTTGCTGCGCTGCGCAGCCAGCTCGCCAGCCTGAAGCAGGGAGAAGCCATCGCCCGCTGCATTTCATCCACCGGCGCGTTCGTCACCGTTCGCACCCTGCGTCAGGCGGCCGCCCTAGCAAACCTGCTCGCCCCCGAACACTTGCAGCTCTCGGTTCGAGAGCCGCTCTCGGCCCTCTCCATGATCCGCCACGCAGGATGCATCGTCCTCGGCCACCACACCACGGTGCCCATCAGCGACTACGCAGCCGGGCCCAGCCACATCCTTCCCACAGGCCGGTCTGCGCGCTTCTCCTCCGGCCTGCACGTCGGCGATTTTATGAAACGCTCCAGCGTGATTGCCGTTTCCCCCGCCTGGATCGAGCGCCAGGGTGAAGTAGTCGAGCGCCTGGCGAACCTCGAGGGCTTGCCGGCCCACGCCAGGGCAGTCTCCATCAGGAGGCGCGGGTAAGTATCACCTTGTCCCCCTCCCCGCGCAGCAAGCCTACGATGTGGCACAGCCGCTCTCGGCTGTGTACCACAACCTCTTGCTCCCCTCCCCCCTCGCGGGGGAGGATTGGGGTGGGGGGGGCGGACCCCTCCGCCATCTCCCGCGCGGCCTCCGCCGATGCCCTGATCTTCGACGTTGATGGCGTCCTCGTTGATGTCAACGATTCCCTGCGCATGGTGACCTGCAACGCGGTCCAGTTCTACCTCACGAGCATCTTGTCCTGGAAAACAGACACGTTCTACGTCGTCCCCCGCGACATCGCGTTCTTCAAAAGCGCCGGCGGCTTCAATGACGATTGGGACCTCACCCGCGCTTTCGTCCTACTCTATCTCGTCAAGGCCAACAGGCTAGCAGCCACTCACGCAACCCGCCTTCGCAGGGCTGCCCCCACCATCGGCCAGGTAACCCGCGCGCTGCGCCAATCGGCATGCGGATACCCGGGCCTGCAGCGGCTTCTCCTCGATCCCCTCGATCAAGCCGCTCGCTCCTGGGTGCTCGGCGGCTGGGATACCGAACTCATCGCCCGCGTTTTCAAGGAGCATTTCGCCGGCAAGAAGTTCTGCCGCGAGTTCTACGGCTTCGACCCGCAGTATTACTTCGGCCCGGCCTATATTGACCGCGACCGGCCGCTCGTTGATCCGCGCCTGCTCGCAGCGGGGAACTGGAAACTCGGCCTTTACACCGGCAGAACGCTGGCCGAATCGAAGCACGCAATCTCCCTCATCGGGGCCGAGAAACTATTTCAATGGGAACACGTCGTCACCGCCGACGACTCGATTTACAAGCCCAACCCGCGGGGGCTCGAGTTACTTGCGCAGCGCATGGGTTTCAAGCGCGCTGTCTTCTTCGGTGACATGCCCGACGATGCCGAAGCCGCCCTCCGCTACCGTAGGGGCTGTAGCGCGGGGGTTCCATCCCCCGCCGCACGCAATTGTAGGGCGCGCGTGCCTGCCCTGAGCGAAGCCGAAGGGCCCACGCCCACCGCATCTGACGTAGGGGCGGAGCACCGCTCCGCCCGCGCCTCCTGTCATCCTGAGCGCAGCGAAGGATCCCATCCCTCCGAACGCCCCCTCCCCGAAATCCTCTTCGCCTACGTCAGGTCAGGCAGGCGCGCGAACCTCTGGCGCCCGCCCCACGCCGACATCGAAACCCCCTCCGTCAACACCCTCCTGCGCCTCCTCCTCCGCATCAAACCGTAGCGGCGAACCTCGCTTGCCCTGCCCGCCCTGAGCGCAGTCGAAGGGAGCGAAGCCGAAGGGTGTTTGCCCTTCCCATCCTCGCCGCACGCGATTGTAGGGCGGGCCTGCCTGTCCTGAGCGAAGCCGAAGGGCTCCGCCCGCCCTCCTCGTCATCCTGAGCGCGCCGTCCTCCCTAGCCTTGGCTAAGCAGGAAGCGAAGCATACCCTTTCCCCAATCACCCCGCCCCCGCCACCTGTCATTCTGAGTCCTTCGCCCTCTGTCATTCTGAGCGCAGCGAAGAATCCCATCCGGCTCAGGGCAAACTCCGCGAAGAATCTCTCTTTTCAGTCCGTAGGGCAGGAGCTTGCCTCCTGCCCCACGAAACTAACCCCCGCAAGCAGGAGACCCAAATGGCACCCCCGCGAAAAGCCAAACTGAACCGCAAAACCCGCGAAACCGACATCACCTTATCCCTCGACCTCGACGGCTCAGGCAAGTGCAAAATCTCCTCCGGCATCCCCTTCTTCGATCACATGCTCGACAGCCTCTGCCGCCACGCGCTCTTCGATCTGGACCTGCGCGCCAGAGGCGACCTCGCCGTTGACCTGCACCACACCGTGGAGGACGTGGGCCTGGCCCTCGGCCAGGCGATCAAGCAAGCGCTTGCCAGAAAGGAGGGCATTCACCGCTTCGGCAGCGCCTGCGCCCCTATGGATGAGGCCCTCGCGCTCTGCGCCGTTGATCTTTCCGGGCGCGCCCACTGCGCCTTCAACATGGAACTCAAGCGCCGCAAGGTCCGGGACTTCGAGGCCGAACACGTCCCCGAGTTCTTCCGCGCCCTCTCCCAGGCCGGCGCCTTCACCCTTCACATCCACGACCTGGCCGGCGCCAATATCCACCACCTGATCGAGGCGGCATTCAAGGCCTGCGGCCTTGCGCTCTCCCAGGCCGTCGCCCACCGGCCCCGCGCCCGCGGCATCCCCTCCGCCAAAGGCGCCCTCTAACCTTCCCCTGTAGGGCGGGTTCCATCCCCCGCCGTCTTTCGTAGGGGCGGACGGCTGTCCGCCCGAATCCCCCGCGGGCGCACGCCGTGCGCCCCTACAATCTACCACAGCCGCCTGTCCTGAGCGGCACCGAAGGGCTCTCGGCTGTGTTTCGCAATGTAGGGGCGGCCCCCTGCGGCCGCCCGACCCCATTTGTCATTCTGAGCCGAACGCGAAGAACCCCTCTGTCCCCGCCCCTGCCAAGAAAGATCACTCCTCCTCGTCTATCTTCTTCAACTGCTCAAACGGACAATACAATCCCCTATCCAATGCGAGCAAGCAATACACCCCAGCACTGCCGACCGGAGGACGGAATTTGAGGATCAATTCCGCGTAACCATCCAGCTCGCTTTCCGTCCTAGATCTGAACTGTGCCAGCTCCTCACGCACTTCTCCGCAGGCGGCCTCGGTCAGCTCATCGTCCAGTGCGGCAATCTTATCGGAATAGGCCACACGCCGCATCGCATGTGCAGCATGCAGGCGAAAACGCTGGTCGTCACTCTTCAGCATCTCCTGCAATAGCGGGAGTTCCTCCGAAGTAGCAAGGCGACCAACAGCCTCCGCGGCTGCTCTACGCACCTGCTCGTTCGCGTCGCGCAGAATGCGGCGCAGCTTAGGGATGTCCCCGGGAGTGCCTAGGCAGCCGATCGCCTTCACAGCCGCAGCCCGAACGCGGGGCGTTCCCTCGGTAAGCACGCGTGCCGTCGCAGGAACACGCCGGAGAAACCTAGCCCCCATTCCCAGCAATGCGTATTTGTGCTTCATCATCCTCCAGAGCGTGGGGACATCATCCCGGCCTCCCACCCGCGCAATAGCACCCAACGCAGCCACCCGCACATCTGCCTCCAAATTCTCCTGCATCTCCCGCAGCAAAGGCATATCCTGCGAGATCACAACCCGTGCGGTGGCACGCGCGGCCGCTATCACAGGGCCTCGTAGCGGCGCTCTCATCATCTCCAGGAATATCGGGATTTCCTTGCGGCCCCCTAGGCGCGCAAGGGCTTCCGCCGCTCCAGAAAGTGCGGCGCTACGCCAATCCCTCAGCACCTCTCGGCATTGCCGTAAGTACTGTTCACGAGCGATCTTGCGATGCCAATACCACGCCGGCCCGTTCCCTGCCAGGTTGCTGTGCAGAAGCAACCGCGATTCCGCTTCGCTGAGATTGCCTACCTGCTTCCGCACCAGGTACAACTGAGCCATCTCGACCGGCGTCAGTAACTCTTGCGTCCGCGGATACGCATCGGCCTTCGACCGCAACACTCCCCTGATAGGGCCAACCTTGTCGTATTGCGCTGCCGCCTCTTCCCCCTTCACTATCCGCAGTGTCTCTATCGCGATCGCCTCTGGGCCATCGCTCGACAGCAGGGCCTTGCGGTCGGCCAGCCTGAGTGAATAGCATGCTACCTCATCTCGGCCCACCTTGTGCCAAATCGGCCTGATGACATTCTCGCCATCCACTTCGCGCTGCGCCAGCCCATCTAGTTCATCCTTGGGCCAGTGCTTCTCGAAGAACGCCGAACTCAGCACCACAATGCCGTAGCGCGACTCAGCGAGGCCCCTATCTATCGTCCGTCCGAGCCTGTCGCCCCACCCCAGAGAGAACTCGTCATACCACACTTTCAGGCCGGCGTCGCGCAGGGCCTCCGCCAGCGGCCGGACGAACTCTTCCTTGTCCTCGCTCGCATGGCATATGAAGACATCCCACTCGATCTTCCCCTCCGCGTATCCCTCTGCGGATTCTACATCGTTTCCAGCAGCCCGGCAAACTGATTGACATATCGCGCTCGCGCCGATACAATTGCACTGCCCGCCGCGCATCGGCGACCCTGAGGGCCGCCCTCAGGGTGGCCCCGAAGGGCCGCAGCCATGGCAGCAGTCATCGCGATCCTCAACCAGAAAGGCGGCGTCGGTAAGACCACCACCGCGATAAACCTCGCTGCCTCCCTCGCATCCCTCCCGCTCCCTTGTCATTCCGAGCGACCTGTCCTGCGCAGCCCTGGCGAAGCAGGAAGCGAAGAATGTCGCCCCCCCGGGCAACCCGTAGGCGAGCCCTTCAACGGGCTCCCTCAAGACACCGCCCTTCCTACAGCATCGCAAAGCCCCTCCTCCCCCTCGATGGGGCCCTTCAGGATCCCGATGGGACCCTTCAGGGTCCCAGAGGGAGAGGATGAAGGTGGGGGTGAACCCGCCTCGCACGAAATCGCATCGGAGAGGATCGAACCGGCTTCCTGCCCTGCACAACTGGCGGGGCCGCCAGCGGGTGCCACACGCGCCACCCTCCGCGTCCTGGTCGTTGATTGCGATCCACAGGCTCACGCCACCACCAGCCTCGGGATTCAACCATCCTCCGTCCAGCAATCAGTTTACGATGCGATTTGCGACGGCGTGGACGTGCGCCCGATCATCAGGGCTTCCTGCCAGCAGGGGCTTGATGTCCTGCCCTCGACGATAGACCTCGCCGGGGCCGAGGTCGAACTGGCCAGCGCGATGGCGCGGGAGACGCGGCTCAAGACCGCGCTCGCTCCCATAGCGTCCGATTATGACTTCATTCTGCTCGACACGCCGCCGTCTCTCGGCCTGCTAACCATCAACGCGCTGACCGCTGCTGATTATGTGCTGATTCCAGTACAAGCAGAGTACTACTCGCTCGCCAGCCTGCCGGCCCTGAACAACACTATTCACCTGGTGCAGCAGCACCTGAACCCGCGCCTAACCATCCTGGGGGTGGTGGTCACGATGTACGACCACAGGACGCGTCTCGCGCGGGAGGTCGCTCACGAGGTGCGTCAGCATTTTGGCGAACTAACGTTCGACATAGCGGTGCCCCGTTCCGTGCGCGTGTCTGAGGCTCCCAGCCACGGCCTGCCTCTGTCTTTGTATGATCCATCGAGCAAAGCCTCGGCTGCCTATGACGACATCGCCCGCCAGATTTTTATAAAACTGCAGTTCGCATATCAAGATGGCCCCCAAGGCCCCTACAATGCCCAAAAGTTGAATGTTTCACGTGAAACACTCCCAGCGCATCCCGACCCAGAATCCGGAGGCCCAGGCAATGGATAGAAAAAAGCGCGGTCTCGGCTCCCTAATCTCCCAAATGGACTGGTCGCCCCCCGCATCAGCCGAGCAGGGGACGCCCTCAGCCCAGCCTGCAGGGCCGGTCACCTCCCTGCCGACCGACGCCCTGAGCGCTGGCCCTTACCAGCCCAGGCAAGACTTCGACCCTGACAGACTGCGCGAACTTGCCGATTCCATCCGCACGCAGGGGGTTCTTCAACCGCTTATTGTCCGCAAGCGAGGCGAGGCCTGGCAGGTGCTCGCCGGCTGGCGCAGGTGGCAGGCAGCTAGGCTGGCCGGGCTCTCTGAGGTCCCGGTTCTGGTGCGCGAGTGCACCGACCGCGAGGCCCTTGAACTGGCGCTGGTCGAGAACCTGCAGCGCGAGGACATAGGTCCGCTCGAGGCAGCCGCTGCTTTCAAGGTGCTGCGCGATGAGTTCTCGCTGACAGAAGACCAGATTGCGGAGCGGGTTGGGGTGAGTCGGGCAGCGGTTTCCAACCGCATTCGCCTGCTTCAACTGCCCGAGGTTATCCTTGATGCGCTGCGGAACGGCGGGATAACCGAGGGGCATGCGCGCGCACTTCTGGTTGCCCCGACAGACGCGATCAGGCTCGACGTCTTCAGGAGGCTGCGGGAAAAAGGGTTCTCGGTGCGGCAGGTCGAGCGCGCAATGCGGGCTCGCCTTGGGCAGCCTCCTCGCCGCGTGCCCGTTGCGCTGGATCCCAACCTGGTCGAGCTGCAGGGGGCGCTGCAGCGATCCCTGGGCACGAAAGTTACGATCAAGCCTAAGGGGCGCGGCGGCACGATCGAGATCCACTACTACGGGGAAGACGACCTGGAGCGCATCCGCGGTATCATCGGGGCGTAATCTCCGTTCGTCCGGCCGTCGTTCGCGTAGTCTCCGTTTGGGCGTTCCACGTTCTCGGGTCCACGGGATTGGTGTGCGTGGGGATTGGCCCGCATGGTCGTCGCGGAGGATCCCCCTCACCCTACTCGTCTCCCGCCGCCTGAGAGGGCCAGGGCAGGCGGCGGGCGGCTGAGGACCGGAGAGCTTCCTCGCTTCCCCCTTCGCTGAAGCTGCGGAGGACAAGGCGCTCGGAATGACAGGATACATGGGCGCAAGAGGGGGGCGTCGGGCGCAAGGCTGATTGCTTGTATATATAGCAAGCGATTGTTATAGCTATAAGCAAGCGTCGGCCGTAAGGTCGGCAAGGCATCAACCCCTGCCCCGGACAAGACAGCGCTGGGCGGGGTGCGGAACAGAGAGATTCTTCGTCACGACGGGGTCGGGACTTAGGATGACAGTCAGCACGATGGGGTAGGGGCGGCTGTGCCGCGCGCACCCCCACCTCATTCCTCCCCCGTCGAGGGGGAGGAGGGAGGCGGGGGGGGGGCGGAGCCCCCGCCCTACAGGGGGAGGTCGCAGGGGGAGATGTGAAGGGCGTGCATGGCCTCGCCCACGACGTAAACGGAGCCGGTGACCAGAATAACATGATGGGATTGTTCGTTTCCTGCTTCGGCAAGGCTACGCAGGACAGGTCGGTCACAATGACGAGAGGGTGCCGGCGGGGGGTGGCTCGTGCTTCGCAGCGAAGCGCCGCTTCGCAGAGTAGCAAGCCCCCGCCCTACAGGTCGCGCGAGTGAAAGGGCGCGGTGGAGGGCTTTTGGGACGGGGGCGATGGCTTCGATGCGCGGGGTCTGGAGACCCCGCGCCCGCTGCGCTGCGGGCTCGGGAGAGCCCGCGCCCCGCCGGAGGCGCTGGACGAGGCGGGCGAGGGCGAGAGGCTCGGCGGCGCGAGGGAGTTTGGCCCTGGTTGTGATTACGCGTTTCGCTATGCGTGAAAGTGGGCGGATGATCGCGCTCGCATCCTTGTCGCTGGAGATGCCGAGGACGAGAGTGATGTCAGCCTTGGGGAAGGCAGCGCTGATATCGCGCGCGAGGGCTTGGGCCGAGATGCCGTCGTGAGCGCAGTCGAGGACGATCGTCGGGTCGCCTGGTATCATGTGGAACCTACCTGGCCAGCGAGCGCTTACTAGTCCGCTTCGTATAGCAGAGGTGCGGATGCCGAGGAGTTGGGCGCAAGCGCAGGCGAGCGATGCGTTGATGACCTGAGGGCTGCCGAGCAGGGGGATGCGGAAGAGATGGGTTTTGCCGTCCAGGCCTGTGAACAGGAAGTCTTGGCCGTACCTGGCCCCCCCACCCAGACCCTCCCCCGCGAGGGGGGAGGGGATGTTACGCACGGCCGGGAGCGGCTGTGCGACACCCCCCATCCTCCCCCACGAGGGGGGAGGGGAAGAGGGACAAGGAACCTCGAGTATGCAGTGGGGTGCGCCCCCACCTACGCCCTGGCCGGGCAAGCCTCCCCCAGGAGGGGAGAGGCTTAGGCGGTAAAGGGGGGCATTCACGTCGTGCGCCGCGCGGGAGATTTCGCGGAAGGCGCCGCGGCGCTGGGGGGCGCAGATGACAGGGACGCCGGGCTTGATGATGCCCGCCTTTTCTCTCGCGATGTGGGAGATGGTTGGGCCAAGTTCCACGGTGTGGTCGAGGCCGATGGTGGTGATGATGGAGACGAGGGGCGTTACGACGTTGGTCGCGTCGAGGCGGCCGCCGAGGCCGGTCTCGAGGACTGCAAGGTCAACTTCCTTGTTCGCGAACCAGCGCAGGGCGAGCGTGGTATAGACCTCGAAGAAGCTCGGCGGAAACGGAAGCGCGCGCTTCAGGCGCTGGACGTGTGGCTGCAACTGAGCGACGAGCTTCGAGACATCGCGCTTGGGGATGCAGGCGCCGTCGAGCCTGATGCGTTCGCGGAAGTCCACGAGGTGGGGGGATGTGTAGAGGCCGACGCGGTGGCCGGCGGCGCGGAGGATGGGGGCGATGAAAGCGGCGGTGGAGCCTTTGCCCTTGGTACCGGCGATGTGTATTGTTCTCAAGGATTTATGAGGGTCGCCGACGGCAGCCAGAAGGGCGCGCGTGCGGTCGAGGTTCCACGAGCGGGCCTGTTCGGGCAGGGGCTTGCGCTCGAAGTCAATGAGGGAGTCGAGGTAGGCGATGGCTTGGAGGTATGTCATTTTTCAAACAGAGAGATTCTTCACTTCGTTCAGAATGACAGGCGGACTGAGAGATTCTTCGCTTCCCGCTTCGGCAAGCCTTCGCGGGACAGGTCGCTCAGAATGACATTTGGACAGAGGGATTCTTCGGTTCCTGCATCGGTTCCTGTTTCGCTTGCGCTGCGCAGGAGGCGGCGCTCAGGATGACGGAGGTCCCGGAAGGTGCCCCCCACCTTCATCCTCCCCCACGAAGGGGGGAGGCGAAGCTGAGAGCGCGCGGGCTGAAGCTTGCCGCGACAGGCGCTGCGACTTCGGCAGTAAACCATCGAGCAACCAGAAGGAGAGCAGGAGGGACGCGCCGAAGCGAGCGCCGTCAAGGGCATTTGGGCGTGCCGGGCAGAAGAATTGCAAGGAGGGACACGATCGTGAGCTCAGAGACAAAGACGGGAAATCCCACGGCAGTAAGCGCCCCTGGACAGATGTTCGTTGCGAGTTGCATCGCTCTCATCGCGACGGCGATCATCTTCGCGGTGCGCGGGGACATCCTGGGCGACTTGAGCAAACACTTCGAACTGACCAAGGAGCAGACAGGGTGGGTCATCAGCGCCGCCTTCTGGGGGTTCGCCCTCTCGATTTTCATCGGGGGCCAGTTGTGTGACCTTCTTGGGATGCGCAATATCCTCGCTCTCGCCTTCACGGGACATGTTCTGGGCACGCTGATGACGATCTTCGCCAGCGGGTACATGATGCTGGCGGCAGCCACGCTCTTGATAGGTCTCGGGAACGGCTTTGTCGAGGCGGCCATCAACCCGCTGGTGGCAACGATCTACCCGGACCGGAAGACCCAGAAGTTGAATGCGCTGCACGCGTGGTGGCCCGGCGGGATTGTTATCGGCAGCGTCCTGGCTTATGCGCTCACGAAAGCAGGCCAGGGATGGCAGGTGAAGCAGGCAATCGTGCTGATACCCGCAGTGATTTACGGCGTCATGCTCCTGCGACTGAGACTGCCGCGCACCGAACGCGTCCAGTCGGGTGTCTCGACGGGCCGGATGTACAAGGAGGCCTTGCGGCCGCTCTTCATCCTGTGGTTCATCTGCATGTGGCTGACCGCTTCGACCGAACTGGGCCCGAACCAGTGGATCGCCGAGATCATGAAGAACACGGCCACCCAGTCCGGCATACTGATCCTGGGTTGGATCAGCATTATCATGCTTGTTGGGCGGCTGTTCGCGGGCCCGGTTGTACACAAACTCTCGCCCATCGGCCTGCTTATCGCTTCTGCCGTGGCGTCGGCCATCGGCCTGGTGGCTTTGAGCCGTGTGACGACCGCGCCGACGGCGTATGGTGCGTCTTTCATCTTCGCGGTGGGCATCTGCTACTTCTGGCCCACGATGCTCGGAGTTACGTCTGAGCGCTTCCCTGCTGGCGGCGCGCTGCTTCTGGGCCTGATGGGCGCAGCCGGCAATGTGTCCACAGCACTTTCCCAGCCGCTCATGGGCTACTTCTACGACACCTACGGGCCATCGGGCGCCCTCAGGTACGTCGCGATACTGCCCGTCATTCTGGTGGTTGTGTTCGGAGCGATATTCATCCGCGACCTAGCGAAGGGCGGCTACAAAGTAGTCAAGCTTGCGGGGAAAGAGGGCTAGTCAGGGCGGGCGGCCACCCTTCGACTTCGCTCAGGGCAGGCGGGGGGCCGCCCCTAGAATACAGAGGGCGCGCACTTGTAGGGGCACGGCATGCCGTGCCCCTACGATTGTATGCGCTGGATTTCGGCCGCTGCGGGCGGTCACGGTCTCTTGGATGGCAGGCGCAGCGGGTTGCGGTCGGCGTCAACCAGGCGCAGGCAGAACTCGAAGTCGGCTCCGCCGTTGAGGACCTTGACCAGTATCTTGTTGACCCCCTGCACCAGGTGCATCGGCGCGGAGTCTTCGTCAACAGCCAGCCCGCGCGCCCTGTTGACGCCCTGCACGCGCTGCCCGTTGACCCAGACCACGATGCCATCGTCGCTCCCGGTGAGTACCATCCCGTCGCGCACTGTCGGCGAGGTTACCTCGGCGTAGCCATAGGCGCACATGTTCTCGTTGGGCTCGATCAGGGCAAGCAGGTCCACGATGCCGTTAATGTCGTCGGTGTGGTGGAATCTCCACTTGAGGGCGCGACCCTCGATCTCGTATGACTTGTCAAGGGCAATTTCCTTTTCCGGGAAGTAGGCAATGTCGTACGCGGCGGACCCGTTCGCGTTGGGGAACGGCCCGATGATCCACCAACTGCTCACGAACCCCTGAACAGCGGCCAGGTCAATGTCGGCCCCGAGGGCCTTCAGTTTCTGCGCCACTGCTACCGAGCGGGGCCCGGCAGGCAGAAGGTCGAGCGCCTTGGCGCAAAGCCGGCGGGCTTCCTGCGGGTTGGCGGCGGAAAGTCGGTCCGCGGCCGCCAGGAGAGCGTCGAGGGCCGCGTCGCGCGCCAGGCCGGTGCTGCTGCCCACGACCGATTCGATCTTGGCGACCGCCTGGGCACTGGCCACCCGAGCCAGTCCGTTGAGGGCGGCGGCGCGCTGGCCGCCTGTGACGGCGGCATCGAAGGCCTCGGAATAAGCCTGGGTTGCCTCGGCTTTCGCGGCATCCTGCCCTGAAGCGGCGAGGGCGTCGGCGATCTTGATCGCCGAGTTCACTGCGGCGGATTTCACAGCCTCCGCTTGCCCAGACATAGCTGCCCGCAGGACGGACAGGCCCTGAGCGCTTCCGATTTCGCCAAGGGCTCGAATTGCAGCCATCTGCACATCTTCAGTGCCACTTTTCGCAGCGTCGGCGAGCACCGGCACGGCGGCCGCATCGCGGCGCTGGCCGAAGGCGGATAGAATGGCCACCCCGACCGGGGGCGCGGCAGACTCGTAAGCACCCAGGAGGGCCTCGGTAGCCTCGGGGCCCGGAATGCTTCTCAGCGCAGCAACAGCGGCTGCCTGCAGCCTCGGACGGGATGGGTCGTTGAGATAGGGGAGAATAGGCTTGACCGAGGCAGCGATGCCAACCATGCCCAGGCCAGCGATGGCGGCAAGGCGCTGGGGCTCTGTTTGCGCGTTGGCCAGCACGTGCTCGTAAGCGAGCACGGCTTGACCAGTTCGGCCTGCCTGCCGGCACCAATCGGCAAGGTTCACCTCAGCGTCCAGGGCGGCATTGCGAACGTCGTCAGGACCTTCTTTCGCGAGCCCCTGGAAGAGATCAAGCAGCGCGACGTCCTGGAACTTCGCGAGGGCCCGAATTGCCTCGATGCGCACCGCCGGCCGCTTGTCGCGGACAGCGGCGGTCAGGGCGCGGAAGGCGTCAGGTAGGCCCGGGTCGCGGCGCTGGCCCAAAGCGTGGATGATGCGCACTGCATCTTGTTCCGATGCCTGCGGCAAGGCACGAAGCAGTGCCTTAGCGGCAGCCGGGCCGGGGATGAGGGTGAGCGATTGCACCGCTTCGGCGCTCACGGCACTGTCCTTCAGAGCCGACACAAGGAGCGGGACGGCCTCATCCCTGCCGATGATCCCCAGCAGGCGGACGGCAAGCAGGCGGACCTCGTCGGGCCTGCCAGGCGCGGCGAATGCCATTATCGCCTGGCTGACGCGCGCGCGCCTGGAAGGGGAGTCGGCCCAGCGCTGCGCAATCCACAGCAGAGCATCGCGCGCATCATCACCGCAAAGGGGATCGTTCCGGCCAACCGCGTCGAACAGGGTCGGCACCGCCCTTTCGGCCATCAGGATGAGGCGGTTCTTGGCCTCGTAGCGGAAGTCTCCCTGCGTCTCTCCGACGGCCAGGACTGCCGCCTCGGCGAGGCTGACCGACTTTGCCACCTTGCCGGTGGCAACCCACTCGGTTCCGCGCCGCAGCAGCAGAGCGAATCCGGTTGCGCGCATTGCTTCGGCACCGTGGCCCTGTACGTTCTGGAAGACCCTTCCTTTTCCGTAACTCACAACCCACGCGATGGGCTCGTCCCGGCCCGTTCCCCCTTGGTCTGGCGCGGAATAGGCGGTCGCCAGCACGTGGGCGTCGGGCTGCATGGTCATGCGATGGTAGAATTCGTCTTCCGCGCCCAGGAAATCAGGCATGCGCGCAGTTATCGGGTGGCTGCGGTCAACGATCACGACGCGGAAGGGGTGCTGCTTTCCATGCCCCGCGTTCGCACGCCACGCGCCGCCGATCAGGCGATCGTATTCGGACCAGTCGGGGAAGGCGTTGTTGGCGGCGTGAATCACGACGAAGCCGCCTCCGTTTCTGACGTATTCCAGCAGGGCCTTTTCCGTTTTCTCTCCCCAGCGCGGGCCATTGTAGTTTGTGATGAGCGCCTGGTAGCGCCTGAACGTGCCCAGGTCGCAGCGAGCGGGATCTGTGGTCACGTCCACCTTGAAGCGGCCGGTGTCCTCCAGGATGCTCTTGAGCACCGGGGTAGTGGCCTTCCAGTCATGGTTGTTCTGGCCGGTAAGGATCAGGACGTGAATGGGGGCCGCGGCAGCCCAGGCGATGTGGACAACGCCGAGAGTGAGGAGGGCGATCAGAACCATGCGCGCAGTCTTCATCGTGCTTGCCTTTCTTTACAGTTGTATCTCCAGGTCCCAGGGGGGACGGTAGGTTCTCCTGAGAAGGCGATTGGCCGGCTCGTCGTCAGTGAACTTCTCGTTCTTGCCATCCCAGTGCAGCTTGCGGCCGGTGAGCAGCGCGATGTTAGCCAGATGGCAGGTGGTAGTGGAGCGATGGGCGATCTCGATGTCGGAAGCCGGGAGCCGCCGCGTCTTGAGGCACTCGAGGAAGTTCAGGACATGTGGGTAGTGCTGGTCCGAGCCGTCGCCCTTGATGGCTTGCATGCGGTCTCCCTCGGGGAAAACCTCGAAGCCGCCGCGGTCTATAAACAGGGTGCCATTGGTGCCGTGAAACTGTATGCCATAGCCGTGGTCGTCCATGCCCCGGCCGCAGGCCTTGCGCAGGGAATAGACCATCGTGAAGCCGGCACAATCGTAGATTACCTCCATCGTGTCCGGAGTGTCGCGGTTGTCGCGCAGGACGTATTTGCCGCCCGAGGCTGCAAGGGCGAGCGGGTAATCCACGTTCATGCCCCAGAGTATGATGTCGAGCAGGTGCACGCCCCAGTCGGTCATCATGCCGCCCGCATAGTCCCAGAACCAGCGGAAACTGTGGTGGCTGCGGTTGGGGTTGTAGGGCCGCTTGGGTGCGGGGCCGAGCCAGAAATCGTAGTCCAGATTTGGCGGAGGGTCGCTGTCGGGCGGGTTGCCCATGCCGTCGGGCGCTTCCTGGCTGACGTTCCAGGCGCGCGCCAGGCTGACGGGCCCCAGAGCGCCGGAGCGCACGATCTCCACCGCCCTCTGGAAGTGAGAGCCGCTGCGCTGCTGGGTGCCGACCTGGACCACGCGGCCATAGCGGCGCGCCGCTGCGACCATCGCGCGGCCCTCGGCGACATTGTGCGCCAGCGGCTTCTCGACATAGACATCCAGGCCGGCCTGGCAGGCGTGGATCATCGGGATGGCGTGCCAGTGGTCCGGGGTGGCGACGATCACCGCGTCCAGGTCTTTTCGCTCCAGGAGTTTGCGGTAATCGCTGTAGGGTGCGGCCGTGCCGCCGGTCTCGCGCACAGCGTTTTGCAAGCGCTCCTTATCAACGTCGCACGCGGCAGCAAGAATTACCTGGCGGGTGCGCAGGAAATCGCGCACATCACTCATGCCCATGCCGCCGCAGCCGATGAGTCCGACGACGACCTTTTCATTGGCTCCTTTGGCGCTGCCGGCGAACATGGTTCCGGCGATTGTCCCCAGCGCAGCGCCAGCAGCAGCGCCGCCGGCGTTCTTCAGAAACTGGCGACGCGTGATCCGGTCAGGCATAATGATTCCTCCTCAAGCAAGATACTGTTTGGGCTCTATATCCCGCGGCTGCCTGGTGTCTATCGCCTCATTGGCCTCGACGGTCGCAACAGCGGCGGCGAGCGCATCTTCCGGCGTGCACGGGACCTCGGCGCCGAACTTGATGGCCTGGCAGAATAGCTCGAGTTCCCTGCGGTATGGCTCCATGCGGTCGAAGGCGGCGCCAGGCCCGGCGCTCACCGCCAGCGCACCTCCAGCAGCCTCGGCGGCCCGGCTCGCGGAGGCCTCCATCATCGGTTTGCCGGCCGGCGTCTTCTTCACTTCGACGGCGCTCGACTTTTCGCTCTCCTCGGAGAAAAGCATGACGTCCACTTCGCCGGTAGCGATGATCGTCCCCTTGGTGCCCATGAACTGCTCGTAGTAGTGGTCGAACTTGTTGGACTGTATGGAGGTGAAAGTAACGGTGGTGCCGGTTGGGCTGATGGGGCCGCTGGGATATTCGAGCGTGACGTAGATGTGGTCGTTGACCTCGCGCCCATCCTTGTAGCGGCAGATGCCGCCCGAGCCGTAAACGCGCTTCGGGTTGCGGCCGATGACCCAGTTGCAGACCTCGATCATGTGGCTGCCGAGTTCGCCCATGAGGCCCTGGGAGCATTTGCGGTAAAGGCGCCAGTTCACGAGTTGGTCCAGCGAGGCGTAGCCCCAGCGCGTGGGGTCGAAGTTGGGGCTCAACTTCCTCAGGTCGGGCTCGATCTCCTTGAGATCGCGGCGCCATTCGGTGTTGCGGTGCCAGAGAGTGCGGATGTGATAGACGTCGCCGATCAGCCCGTCGCGTATCATCTTGAAAACGCTGGCGTAAAGGCGGTTGGAGCGCCGCTGGTGGCCCACCTGGAGGATGCGCTTGGACTCGCGCGCGGCCTGGACCATCTTCTTGGCCTCGGGCAGGCCCCAGGCCATCACCTTCTCGACGAAGACGTGCTTTCCGGCCCTGAGGGCGTCAGTGGCAATGGGGGCGTGCATCCAGAGCGGAGTCGCAATCACCACCGCCTCGATGTCGTCGCGCTCCAGCAGTTTGCGGTAGTCGTCAGGGTAGGTGTCGGGCTGTGTGCGCCAGAGTTTCTTGATGGTATCCACCCCCTCCTTGAGGTTGTCGGGGCGGATGTCGGCGAGGGCCTTGAACTCGATGACGGTGGGATGAACGCTCCCGATCTGCTCCAGCAAAACGCATCCTTCGCTCCCGGTGCCGATGATGCCGGCCTGAACGGGCCGCCTGTGGACCTGCTTTTGGCGCACCGCAGCGGCAAAAGCGCCCGCCGCAGGCAGCGTGATGAGCGCCTTGAGGAAGTTCCTGCGTCCTTGCATCTTCTCTTCTTCGGTCAGCATCGTGCTTACCTCTTCTGCGGGTCTTGCCGAGCGCTGTGTCAGGCCGGGGGCCTATCGGGTGCCGCATCACGCCTAGCTGCCCTTCTTTGCCGCCAGGCCCCAAGCAACAGGTCCAGTCCGGCCACGCGGCCGGTATCGAACACGAAAACGGTGACGACAGCGATAAACTCGACCAGGTTCTTATCCACGACCAGGTAGTTCCCCTCCGCAAACCTGGGAAGGACCGCGATCCAAGGCGGGTTGGCTGCATAGTAGAGAGCCAGCAGCAGCATGGCGCCGAGACAGGAAAGGCGCGTCAAAAGGCCGAGCATCAGGCCCAGCCCTACCGCGGCCAGCCCCCACATGTTCAGGAAATTCACCACGTGGAGAGCGCCTTTGCTGGCTGCCAGGTGGTGAAAGAAACCAGCCAGCGGCCCCTGCGCCTGGTTCAGATAGCCTGACGCAGACCAGGACCCTGCCGTTATCTTGACATAGCCTTCGTAGAGGAAATGCCAGCCGATGATCACTCTGAGCAAGACCAACATCAGTGACTGGATGGCACTCGACCTCGGCGCCCTCTGCTGCTTCAAGCCAGCACCTCCAGGGCATCGCCAGGGATTCCCAGGTTCGCGACTTTCAACTGACCTGATTGCTCATCCTGGCACACGACGAGCGCAGCGACCTGGGGGTGGCGCTCGCAATAGTCTGCGGCCTGCTCGAGGCCCATTACGTAGAAAGACGTTGACAGGGCATCGGCCTCTGCCGCGGTGGGCGCGATTGCAGTAGCGCTCAGGATGCCTTGCGCGGGCCAGCCCGTGCGCGGGTCTATGATGTGGCCGTACTCTTTTCCGTCAATCCGGAAGACCTGTTCTGATAATCCCGAGGTGGCCATCGCCTGGTCGCGCAGGCGGACCTGTGCAATCGGGGCCTCGCCGCCTGCGGGGTTGCCGATTGCTACCAGCCAGTCCTGGCCCGGCGCAGGGCGCCCCATGGCGAAGATGCTGCTGTGGCCGGCGTGGACAAGGGCGGCGCGTACTCCGTGCGCCCGCAGCCGTTGGCAGATTCGGTCCACGGCATAGCCCTTGCCGATCGCACCCAGATCGAGGGCGGCGCCGGGGCAGGTGAAGCGCACCGTTTTGCGGGCGGGGTCGAGGACCACGTGCTGCGTGCCGCCTGCGCGCGTGGCGGCCTCGATCTCCGCAGCGGACGGGACTCGATCCTCTTTGCGGCAGGACCTCCAGAGCGCCGAGAGCGCACCCCGGGCGGCGTCGAAAGCGCCCCGGGTTTCAGCCCACAAGCGGGCGCAGGTCTCGAGCAGCGAGAAGAGCCCCTCTTCCACGGGAACGGGGCCGTCGCAGGCCCTGCGATTGATTTCGCACAACTCGCTATCGGGCCGAAAGACGGACATTTGCTGGTCGAGGCTATCTATGATGGCCAACGCGTCCCCCGCGGCTGTGACCGAGGCCGGGTCGGGCAGCATGACCTCAAACCGGCAAGCCATGGCAGTGCGAGTAGTGAGGACCAGCTCGCTCTGGGCAGGGGCCTCCGGCGGGCCGAGCGCGTTGAGCCGCAGCGCCGCAACGACCGCCGCAGCGCCGTGTTTGCTCAGGAATTCCCTGCGCGTGGCAGCCGGATCACGAAAGCCCACGGCACCCCCACCCTGTCCCTCCCCCATCGAGGGGGAGGGGAATTCGTGCGCGATTCTGCCGCAATTCCTCAAAGCGCAGCGTTGGGGGGAACCCAATCCGTCTCCCATCCAGGGGGAAGGCAATCTTTGCGCGGTTGTGCCGCAATTTCTCAACCCTTCTAATGCATCCCAAGCCTGGGTATTCCCCTCCCCCCGTTGCGGGGGAGGGTGAGGCCTCCCGTTGAGCGGGCGTGAGGGTTGTGAGACGATAGGCTGGTCTTCCGCCCGCTGTTCTCAGGTTTTGGGGTAGGAGCCAGGGTAACTGTCGCACAATTTGGAGTGCGGCGGCTTGCCGCCGCTTTTGAAAGCGGGAGCGCGCTCCCGCACTCCACAAAAGGTAGTTGCGAGGTGGCCGGCAAGCTCCTGCCCCACGAGTGATGTCAGTTCGCATCCGATTCTCTGCGCAATCTGCCCACGTTTTTCAGCGATCCAGCGCGCTCGCACCCAGCGCTTCTCAGGCGAGGACCTCCTGTTTTTCGGGGTCGAAGTGAATGACCTTCTGCTGGCGATAGCCCATCACGCCCAGGGCAATGGCCACCATGATGCGGTAGCCGGTCTGGGCATTGCAGTGAGGCTGTTCCCTGCTGCGAACGCAGTTCAGGAAGTTGTGGTGGTGGTCGTCGCGCGGCTGTTCGGGCACGCGGCGCTCGACTGTCTCGTTGCGGAAGGGGTCCTGAGGGCGGACGACCACCAGTCCGCCCCCGTAACCGAGGGTTGCGTGGTGGCCGTGGATCACCTCGGGGAAACTGTCGTAGTTAGCCATAGAGGAAGTGAGGACCACGGAGTGGTTGGTCGGATACTCGATGAGCATGTGGAAGGTATCGGGCACCTCGCGGTCCTGGAACTCGTAGATGCCGCCGGCGGCCGAGACCCTGATCGGAAACTCGGGGCCCAGGGCGATCTGAAGGTGAGCCAGGGAATGGTAGAAGAGGTCGGTGGCGATGCCTCCGGAGTAGTCCCAGTATTTGCGGAAGCGGAAGTATCGCTCCTTGTCAAAGGGCCGCTGAGGCGCGCTGCCCAGGAAAGCCTTCCAGTCCAGGTTCTGGGGGCTGGCGTCGGGATCAATGTGCCAGTTCCACTCCCCGTCGCGGGAATTGCGGCTGTAGGAAACGTGGCTCCAGAGGACTTTGCCGATGGCCCCCTCGCGGATCAGTTTGTTGGCCTGCCAGACACTGTCGTCGGAGGTGCCCTGCGCGCCCACCTGGATGATGCGCCCGAGCCGGTCGGCTGTCTGAGCCACGCGCTTGGCCTCATCCCAGTAGAGAGTCATGGGCTTTTCGCAATAGACGTCCTTGCCCGCCTCCATCGCGTCAATCGTCATGCGGGCGTGCCAGTGGTCGGGCGAGGCAATCAGCACCGCGTCGAGGTCCGGCATCTGGAGCAGCTCGCGGTAATCGTGGAACAACTTGCCGCCGGAGATCTCCTTGGCGCGCTGCTTGCGGGGCTCGTATATGTCGCAGACGGCTATCACCTGGACCTTTTCGGCCGGGTTCTGGGACATCCCGACGAGCGCGCGCAGGTGATGGGTGCCCTGGCCGCCGCAGCCGATGACACCCATGTTGATGCGGTCGTTGGCGCCCAGCACTCGTGAGGGGGCGATTGCGCCCATCGCGGCGAGGCCCACTGCTGCCCCCGTCGCCTGCCGCAGGAAATCACGCCTGGTTATCTTCTTTTCTTCTTGAGTCATGGCCTTTCTTCCTCCTACCGTCGGCATCAAAGCGGGTTGATGCGGATATTGCGAAAGCGCACCACGGAGCCGTGGTTCTGAACTCCAACGCAGCCCGTGCGCACGCGATCCTTCAGTTTTCTTTCCTGAATTTCAAGCGCATTCAAGGCCGGGCTGCCAAGGTCAACGTCAAGGATCTTCACCCCGTTCATGGTAACGGTCATGTGAGAGCCCTGGCAGAGGATGGCGTAGGAGTTCCACTCGTTGGCCGGCTTGGACAGGTTGCCGCAGGGGGCGACCGCCCCGTAAATGGAGCCCGTGCCGTGAATGTTGGGCGGTTGGCCAGCATCGTCGAGTACCTGGATCTCCATGCCGGTGAAGGCGGGGTTCCCCGCGCGGGTAGCCCGCACCGCGACGCCGCTGTTGCCGCCGGGAGCGATGGCGAACTCCAGGCGGAGCAAGAAGTCGCCATACTCTTTGTCGGTCAGGACCCATCCGCCCTCGCCCCCCGAGCAGGTGAGCACACCATTGTCCGCCCTCCAGCAAGGCGCGCCCATGACCCACCATCCAGTGAGATCCTTGCCGCTGAAGAGGTCAAAAGAGAGCGGCTTGATCTGTATGTTGCGGTATTTCACGACGCTGCCGTGATTCTGCAGGCTGATGCGGCCCCTGTTGGGGCGGATGGCCAACTGCGGGATCTGGGAACTTTCCGCGTCCACTATCTTGACGCCGTTCATCACGACGACGATGCGGCCCAGGTCACAGGTGATCTCGACCTTGTTCCACTCGCCGGCGGGCTTTGAGACGTTGCGGTAGGGGGAGATGATGTTATAGATCGCGCCCGCTGAGTCAGTCGAAGGCTCCTGCCCGTAGTCGTCCAGCACCTGCACCTCGAAGCCGCGATTCACCGGGTCCTCGCTTGCGGCGTGGCAGAAGATGCCGCTGTTGCCCCCCTTGCTGATCTGGTATTCGAGACGCAGGACGAAGTCCTCGTACTCTCTGTCCGTGAAGAGGTAACCGTGCCCCTGTCCCGTACAGGCGATGGATCCCTCCTGGACGCCCCAGGACTGAGCGCCGGAAACGGTCCAGCCGCTGAGGTCCTTGCCGTTGAACAAGGGGGCGAAGCCGTCCTGAGGCGCAGCAGCCAAGGCGGCCGAGGCGATCAGAAAAAAGCAGATCGCAAGCAGCACTCTCATCTATTAATCCTCCTGCCATTTCGTTCTGTGCCCGGCCGCGGGTCTCCTGCTGCAGTGGTGCCCGGGTCATAGAGGGAGCGCCGGCGAACGCGCATGACGTTCGGATGCCCGGTTGGGCTCTTGGGATAGCGTTGTTCTTCCCCCCCAGCCGTGGTATTATGCAATAGAGGCGGCGAGTGGAGGGAAGACGGCTCAGAGGCATTCACGCGCGGCAGGCAGTCCGGGCCTTCCTGCGGGCCGGCGGAGAAGAAAGAGGGGGGCAAGGGCGGCCATGTTAACATCAAGATGCCCAACGGCCAAATCATAACCAGTCCCATACACGGCGAACTCAAGATCGGCCTTCTCAAAGCCCCGATTCGTAAGGCCGGACTCACTGACGAGGAGTTCATGGCTGCGTTGTGAGGAGGACTTGGATGGAGTACACATACGTCATTCACAAGGCTGAAGAGGGCGGCTACTGGGCTGAGGTGCCGGCGCTGCCAGGGTGTTTCACACAGGGCGAGGCCCTGGAAGAAGTGGTGTCGAACCTGCGCGAGGCGATCGAGGCGCATGTTGCTGCCCTGAGGGACGACGGGCAGGACGTCCCTGTTGAGTCCGAGATGGTCGTGGGAAGGGTCGCGGTCAAATAGCGTCCAACGGGGGACTCTCAAGTCCGGCACTGCGCGGCCGTCGGCCCGGATTCCCCGGCCACCCTAGTCGCAGTCCTCGGGAGGGCAGTTCATGCAGTCTGACACGTATCAGGAACTCTTCTGCATTGCTGAGGAAACGGTTTCTCTAGCGGACCGCGCGCTCGGCGATGAGCGCGCAGCCGAGTCGGTCGAACAGCAGGTATGGTGGGCCTTGCTCCGCGCATTCGCGCTGAAAGCGGTAACCAGCCTCCGCGCGACCGTTCTTCTATGTCGGGAGGGGTACTCGGAAGACGCGGCGGTAGTCGCCCGAACCATCATGGAGATCGCGATCGTGGTCCGGTATATTGCGGCCGATCCGCAAGATCGCAGCAGGCGCTTCATTGAGCACACAATAGTCGAGCGCCAGAGCCTTGTGACCTTTCTGGAGTCCGCCCGTGACCGGCTGCCCAGACCATGGCAGGGACTGGCGAGCCACGCGCAGCGACTGCAAGAGTTGCGGCAACATTACGACGAGATGAGCGGCGACACGCGCCACAGGTACCACTGGGCTGGGAGGGACATCACGCTTCGCAAGATGGCCGAAGCAATCGGCCTTCCAGTTCTGGACTGGTACGACCTGATATATTCCCTCTTTTCAAAGCGGGCCCACTCCACTCCGCGATGTATGGACAACTACATTCTGGTAGACGGGCAGCGCCTCATCAATTCTCTCCCTGACCGTGCGGGCATGGTGCGCGACTCTTTGGGTTTCGGTTCGCTGTCGATGCTCCTTGTGCTGGATACCGCGAACGACGAGATGCGCCTCACCCTGGAGTCGGAGATCAAGGGGCTCATGGAACGTTTTCGGCAGGTACGGCGGGCGGCAGGTGCAGGGGGCGAGAACCCGGTGAGCGAATCACGCGGCGCGTCAGACCACGCGGAGGAGAGCGAATGAACGCACGCGAGAGATTCCACGAGACGGTATCGTTCGGCAGCCCTGACCGGCCCACATACTGGGAACTGGGTTTGTGGGCGCAGACGGTGGACCGGTGGCAAGATGAGGGAATGCCGCCGGACGTGCACATTGACGCGTTCTTCGGCTGGGATCGGCGCGATTCGGTGCCGATCGGCGCGGGGATGGTGCCGGCGTTTCGGGACGAGACGCTGGAGGAAACCGACCGTTACATCGTGGTTCGCGGCAGCGACGGCGTGGTCAGCAAGGGCCTGAAGACCGGCGCGGTGCGCGGCACGCGCCTTTCAATGGACCAGCGCATCTCGTACCCGGTGCGCGACCGAGAGTCGTGGCGGCAGTTCACGAAGCGGTTCAATGCGGCATCGCCCTGCCGCTACCCGCGCAACTTTGACGCCTGGGTGCGCGGGATAAGAGAGCGCGATTACCCGATCGGGATTCACGGCGGCAGTTTCTTCGGCTCGCCCCGCAACTGGATGGGGTTGGAGAACATCGCGGTGATGTTCTACGATGACCCGGCGCTGATTCAGGAGATCACGGAATTCATGGGGGATTTCATGGTCGAGTTGATCACCCCGGCGCTCGAGCAGGTCCCCGACATTGACTTTGGCGTTTTCTGGGAGGACATGTGTTACAAGACGGCGAGCATGATTTCGCCCAAGCACTTCCGCCAGTTCATCGTGCCGCAGTATCGGCGCGTCACCGACCTGATGCGCAAGCACGGCATCCGCTGCATGATGGTGGATTCCGATGGATATGTTGACGAACTGATCCCGCTGTGGCTAGAGGGCGGGGTGAACATGGTTTATCCGCTCGAGGTAGCATCGGGCGAAGACCCGGTGGCCTTGCGCAAGAAGTATGGCAAGGACCTGGTTCTCTGGGGCGGGATTGACAAGCGCGTGCTGGCGCAGGACAAGGCGGCGATTGACCGCGAGGTGCAGGCGAAGGTTCCTTTCCTGATCGAGCAGGGCGGGTGGCTGCCTGGGATTGACCACGCCGTGCCGCCCGATGTGCCGCTGGAGAATTACGTCTACTATTTCGAGTCGGTGAAGGCGATCGCGGAGGGCCGCCCGCTGCCGAAAAAGTAGGGCGGCGGACGGGGGGTGGTGGCACCGTTTTCCAAGCCGTGCAAGCACAGGTTGCAAACCTGTGCTACCGGGAGAGGGAGCGGGACAGGCAGAACAGAGAGATTCCTCGGAATGACAGGAGAGGCGGCCCACCAAATCGTGCCCTCTCCTGGTTAGCGGTCACCACGCAACCGCTAACTGGGCGCGGGGTCTCCTGACCCCGCGGACGCGCGGCTTCGGGAGAAGCCGCGCCCGGTCAAGCGGCTCGGCTGTGAAATTCCTCCCGCTGCATGTCAGCGGTTACGCCTGGTGTTGACACTTTCGGCTAATCAGGGTTATATGTTGAAAGGAGCGCACCAGTCCCAGCGCGGGAAGGAGGCCAGCATGCCGCACGAAGCCGAAATGGCACACAAGATCAAGGAAGCCCTTGCCGCCGATGAGCGCACCAGCACCGTTGAGGTGCACATCAAGATGGTGGGCGACGTGGCCTTCCTCGACGGCCACGCCGAATCAGAGGAACAGAGGCAGGCAGCGAGCGAAGTGGCCAAGACAGTGGAGGGGGTGCGCTTCGTGCAGAACCGGCTGCACGTCGGGGCCGAGCACCGCACGATGCGAGAAGTGATGAAGGAACAGCATCACTAGATCGTGAAGTCGGAGGGAGATTCCTGGTCCGCCCGGCCGACGGACTCGGCCTACCCGGCCAGGGAATGACATGTCGCGACCAGGGGAATGCGCAGCGATGAATGGAGTTAGCATGAAGAGATTGTTCGGACTTGCCCGGATGCTCGCGATTGCGGTCCTAGCGGCGGCGCTGCCCGCGCAGGCCGCAATCGTCAAGGGGCCGTATCTTCAGAACGCGACCACCGACAGCATCACCGTCTGCTGGGTGAGCGACATTGAGGAAGCCGGGCTGGTGAAATATGGCTTCGGCGCGCTCCTGGACCGCCAGGCAAACAGCGAGACGCCCGCGCTCAGGCACCAGGTGAGAATAACCGGCCTGGACGCAGGCACCGAGTATGCGTACCAGGTGATCTCAGGCAGCGCGAAGAGCGAACTGGCGACTCTCCGCACCGCGCCGCGCAACGGCCAGCCCTTCAGGTTTGCCGTCTATGGCGACCCAAGAACCGGGGACGAGGTACATGCGAAGATCGTCCAACAGATGATCGAGTTCAAGCCCGCCTTCGTGATGAACAGCGGCGATCTGGTGGGGAGCGGACGCCGGCCGGAGGACTGGGACCGGTTCTTCAAGATCGCGGGGCCCCTGATGCAGCGCGTGCCATATTATCCCTGCCTTGGCAACCACGAGCAGAACTCGCCGCTCTATTTCGACTATTTTGCGCTGCCCGGAAACGAGCGCTATTACTCGTTCGACTGGGGGAACTGCCATTTCATCATCCTCGACTCGGATCCGCCCTATTTATCGTCGGAGGAGCAAAGGCAGTGGCTGATCAATGACCTGCGGCAGGAGCGCGACACTGATTTCACCTTCGCAATGTTTCACCATCCGCTGTATTCCGGCACCAAGAGCGTGAGCCGCAGGCTGGGGGCGGCGGAGATCAGGGAATACTTCGGGCCGATCCTGGAGGAGGCGGGGGTTGACGTCGTGCTCAACGGTCACGATCACAACTACCAACACACGTTCGTGAATGGCGTGCACTACATCATCACGGGCGGGGGCGGCGCATCGCTGTACGCGGTGGCGAAGAAGTGGGGATTCACCAAGCAGGCCGCGGTTCATCACTGGCTGCGCGTTTTTGTGAACGGAAAACGCGCGACCATCGAGGCAGTGGACCTGGACGGCAAACTGCTCGAAAAGATCGAACTCCGCGCCCGCGAATAGCGCTTCGAGCAGTAGAAGAACACCGGGACCACTGCCACTTGCATCGGGGGCCGCCCCTAATCAATGTCTTTTATCACAGCAAGGGGTGTGGGACAGGGCGCCCCCGCCTGTCAGCCCTCCGCGAACACAGCCGAGGGCGGCTGTGCCACATCCCGGAAGCCAGGGGCATCGGCGGCGAGACCGATTGGACTATCTCAAGAACTTATTTGCGTCGGAACAGCCGCGCGTAAATGGTGAATAATCGAGACTCTAGAGCCATAAAAATGGGAAGCGCACGTGGGGGGACGGACCCCAGCGTGGCCAGGGTCCCCGTGCACTTCCCAATTCTGAACCTTCGGATTTGCTCTTATTTCGGAAAGACTAGCCTAGACTCCTTCTCCCTGCTTGGGTTGGTATCGTCCAGGTACGTCTTTATCCAAACTCCCACCCGCCTAAACATCACGCATACGCAGGTTACAGGATTGGCAGGTACCTGTCAAGTTCATACTCGCTCACCTGGGCGCGGTAGGTATCCCACTCGATCTTCTTGTTCTCAATTAGTTTCTCAAACACGTGATCGCCCAGGGTCTTGCGAAGCAACGCGCTGCCCTCGGCAGCCTCGATGGCGTGGCCAAGGTCCGAGGGCAGGGTGCCGATGCCGAGTTCCCGGCGCTCTTGCTCAGTCATCTCGTAAACGTTGCGCTCCACCGGCGGCGGGCACTTGTAGCCCTTTTCGATGCCCTCCAGGCCGGCGGCGAGCATCACCGCGAAGGCGAGATATGGGTTGCAGGCCGGGTCGGGGGCGCGGTACTCGATGCGCGTTGCCTTCTCCTTGCCGGGCTTGTACTGGGGCACGCGGATCAGGTCGGAGCGGTTGCGGATCGCCCAGGACAGGTAAACCGGCGCCTCGTAGCCCGGCACCAAGCGCTTGTAGGAGTTGACCCACTGCGCGCACACCAGGCAGATCTCGTGGGAGTGCTTCAGAAGACCTGCGATGTAGCGGTGGCATGTCTCGGAGAGGTGATACTTGTCCTTGGCGTCGAAAAACGCGTTCTCGTCTCCCTTGAACAGCGACTGGTGTGTGTGCATGCCGGAGCCGTTCTCGCCGAAGAGCGGCTTGGGCATGAAGGTGGCGTAAACCCCGTGCTTCAGCGCGATTTCCTTGACCACCAGTCGGTGGGTCATGGAGTTATCCGCCATCGTCAGCGCGTCGGTGTAGCGCAGGTCAATCTCGTGCTGGCTGCGTGCTACCTCGTGGTGGCTGTATTCGACCCCGATGCCCATTTCCTCGAGAGTGAGCACGGTTTCGCGGCGCAGGTCGGTTGCAACGTCGAGCGGGGTCAGGTCGAAATAGCCGCCGTGGTCCAGCACCTTGGGCTTGCCATCCGAGGACTCGAAGTAAAAGTACTCCAGTTCCGGGCCCACGTAGAAGGTGAACCCCATGTTAGCGGCGCGCTTCAGGTTCTGCTTGAGCACCCAGCGCGGATCCCCGGGGTAAGGCTCCCCGCCGGGAGACAGGATGTCGCAGAACATGCGCGCCACCGCGCTTTGCTCCGTCGGCCGCCACGGCAGCAGGGTGAAAGTTGTCGGGTCGGGCATTGCGATCATGTCGCTCTCGTCAATGCGCGCGTACCCCTGGATCGAGGAGCCGTCGAAGCCCATCCCTTCCTCGAGCGCCTCGGCCAGTTCCTCAACCGTGATGGCGAAGGACTTCAGTATCCCGAGCATGTCGGTGAACCAGAGGCGGATGAACTTGACGTCGTGCTCCTGCACCTTTCTCATTACATAATCTTTGTCCTTTTTGTCCTTGGTTCCCATCGTATGTTCTCCTTTTGGTTTACTATGGCTCGCGGCGGGCTGGTGCGCAGCGCCGCGTGGGTCGTTCAAAGTGCTTGCTCCCCCTGCTCGCCGGTGCGTATGCGCACCACCTGCTCAACGGGGGATACGAATATCTTGCCGTCGCCGATCCTTCCGGTCCTGGCCGTCTCAACTATGGTGTCAACCACCTTTTGGGCCAGGTCGCTTCCCACCACTACCTCGAGTTTCACTTTGGGCAGGAACTGGGCGCTGAACTCGCTGCCGCGGTAAACCTGGGTATAGCCCTTCTGGCGCCCGAACCCCTGGACTTCCGTAACGGTCAGGCCATGGATGCCAAGAGCGGTGAGCGCCTTCCTGACCTCCTGCAGTTTGACCGGTTTGATGATCGCCTCTACCTTTTTCATCGGCTTCCTCCCGTGGATTGCTGTGGCCCCCGCATGGCTCAGAAGGCGTACCCCACTTCGCTGTGCTGCGAGAGATCGAGGCCTGTCTCCTCTTCTTCCTCGCTCACGCGCAGCCCTACCACGGCGTCAACCAATTTCAGCAGGATGAAACTGACCGTGAATGAATACACGATGGTGGCGATGACAGCGACGGCCTGTATCCCCAGCACGGATGCGCTGCCGCCGTTCAGCAGCCCGTTGGAACCACCGGGGTTTATTGCCTTCGATGCGAACACGCCGGTGAGCAGCGCCCCAGTGGTTCCTCCCACGCCGTGGATGCCGACAACGTCGAGCGAATCGTCATAGCCGAACCGCGACTTGAGCAGCACGCCGCCGTAACACACCACCCCTGCAACAAGCCCGATCACCACCGAGGCGAGCGGGCCTACGAAGCCGGAGGCGGGCGTGATGGCGACCAGCCCAGCGACACAGCCAGACACTGCGCCCAGAGTGGTAGGTTTGCCCCGGTGCAGCGCCTCTGCTGCGGACCAGGACAGGGCTGCCATCGCCGCGGCAGTATTGGTCACGACGAAGGCGTTGGCGGCCAGCCCATTGGCGGCCAGGGCGCTTCCGGCGTTGAAGCCGAACCAGCCAAACCACAGCAAGGCAGCCCCCAGAACCGTCAGAGGTAAGTTGTGGGGGACCAGACCCCCGTTGTCATAGTCTTTGCGCCGCCCAAGCACCAGGGCCGCGGCGAGTGCCGCGATGCCGGAGTTGATGTGCACGACTGTGCCGCCGGCAAAATCCATCACGCCCAGGTTGCGGATCCAGCCCCCGACTCCCCAGACCCAGTGGCAAACGGGGCTGTAAACCAGCAGTGCCCACAGCACGGTGAAGGCGACGAAGCCCCTGAACTTCATGCGCTCCGCGAAGGCTCCGGTGATCAGCGCGGGAGTGATCACCGCGAACATGCCCTGGAAGATCATGAAGGCTAGGTGTGGGATGGTGGCGGCGTAGTCCCTGTTCGGCACGCCGTTAACGCCGTTCAGGCCGATCCACTGCAGGCCCCCGATGAAGTGCTTCACGTCTGGCCCGAACGCAAGGCTGTAGCCGACCAGCACCCATAGGACCGAGATCAGGCCCAGTATGAAGAAGGAGTGCATGATAGTGCTCAGTACATTCTTCGCCCGCACCATCCCCCCGTAGAACAGGGCCAGGCCCGGCGTCATAAGCATCACCAACCCCGCGCTCACGAGCACGAAGGCCGTGTCTCCAGCGTTGATGTTTTGCATCTTCTCCCACCTCCTCTCTGATTGGGTCAGATCAGTAGTTCGCGTCTAACTGAGCGGTCCACTTCATCCGACCATTGATGCCCCGGTCGTTGAACCACACCGGGCCCACCAAAAGGCTGATGTCGTTGTTGAAGAAGGTGTAGAGGCCCACACCTCCGCCGCCGATGGCGTTCTAGCCGCTGGCATAGTCACCCGCGAGCATGAACTTGCCTGGCCTCAGCCAGCGGTCGTAAGCGACCATGAAGCCGGTGTTCTCCACCTCGCCGGTGCTGCTGCGCAGCACACCAGCGCGGCCGTGATAAATGCTGGCATGAACCCGGCCCATCCCGCGCGGCAGCGTCTTGCCTACGATCAGGTGAACGATGTTCTGATCGGTCACCCCGCTCTTGGTTCCCACGTCGAAAACGCCGATCTGCAGGGCAGGGGCATGTGGCCCCAGGGCTCCTTCGGGGTACCCGATCTTTGCGTTGAAGAAGAGCGGGTGGTCTGTGGGCTCCAGCACATCGAAGCCCGCCTCGCCCAACGCCTTCCAGGAAATCCTGAAGCCGCAGGTAAGCCCCATGTCCGTGGGGAATGACTCGCCGCCATGGCCGGGGCCCTTGTGGCTGACGGTAAAGTAAGAATCATAAGTGATGTGCCAGACGCCGGGGGCCTGGATGTCCATGGCGGCGGGAGTCCAGTAGGTGGTAGTGGGAGTTGCCATCGCCGCCACGGTGAGCAGCGAGGCAAGGCCTACTGTCATGCCCGCCGCCATGGGTCGCATCCAGGTTGCCTCCTTTGCTGCGAGTGTCGGTGACAGAGTGTATCCGCGGAATGTTTCGGACGTGTTTCAGCTTTGTAAACTCTTCGTGAACAGCGCGATAGCGGCCACGGCAATCCAGGCATCGAGGATGAAGGGTCTTAAAGGGGTGGGATTCTTCGCCTGCGGCTCCCTTCGGCCTGGGCCTCAGGGCGAAGGCAGAATGACAGAACTGGCGCGGGCGGTCAGTTCGAGGAGGAGAGGGCGCTGAGGGCGAGGAGGTAGAACATGTTGTGGACCAGCCACGGCTCGCTGGTGCGGTAGGAGGGGTGCGGGCGCTCGGAGCCCACGCGCGAGAGGTCGAAGCCAGGCTGATCGAGTCCGTATGCCGAGCGGACGAACCCGTTTGGAATGGCGCCCGGCACGGCGCCGCGCTCGTGCCCCGGAATGGAGTCGTAGCGGTGATGATAACGAGGCGGATTGAACGAACCGGCCCCCTCGAACATGCACAGCCCAATTGGGTTCTTGCCGAAGACCCAGTCCACCTGGTCGGCCGAGTAGCGCAGGGCACGCCGGTCGCCGTTGAGACGAGCGATGAGCGCCGCCGCCCAGGCGCGCGCTAGAAGTTCGAAGTTGTGGCCGAGCGTGGAGGTTGGCTCAAAGAAGTAATCCTCATCGCCGACGCGCTGCTTGCTCAGGCCGAATGGGTTGTCGGCGGTCGTCTCGCAGAAAGCGCGGTAAAGTCGCAGGTTGGTGCGTATCTGGTCGCTGATCGGATCTGCGGGGCGGGCCAGCGCGAACTCGGCCAGGGCCGCAGCGCTGAGTTCGCCGTAGGAGCCGAAAGCGCCGCGCATGCGGCCCGAGGTGGTCTGCGTGGCGAGGGTCGCCTCTGCGCTGCGGCGCGCGAACTCAAGGTAGCGCTGGTCGCCGGTTACATCGTGGAGTTCGAGCGCGCTGAGCAGCAGGTGGGGGATGGTGGTTTCAGCGGCGCCTGCCGTGGCATGGTTGAAGAGGTGGATGGCGCGCTCGAGGTAGTCATTCTTCACCGCGGACTTTCTAAGCATGGCGGAGAGGCGGGCCCATGCGCCGATGACAAGTGGCGAATGACCCTCGCCGGGCTCGATCATCGGGTCGTCGGCGGTGCCGACGATGTTGTCGGTGTGCAACTCGGGCGGCAACCATTTCATCCATGCCCGTCCCGGCCCTTGCCCCACGGTGTTGTAGAGCCCGCCCGTTTCCTGGTTTTGCATCTTGGCCACGAATTGCGCCCCCCACAGCGTCTCTTCCACCACATCGGGGGTGCCATCGCCGTCGCGGTCGTAACGCTGGAACTGCGCCGGTGCCGCGCCGTAGGCGGCCAGCATCGCAAAAGCGCAGCCGCCGTCGCCGTTCTCATACATTATCTTGTTGTAGTCGCCGGCGCTGTGCCATCCGCCGGTTGCGTCAATGTGCTTGCCGTCGGGCAGGTTCGCGTCGTCGAGGTGGCAAGCCTTGTGCCAGCCCGGCACATCGAACCCGCAGCGCTGGACGAAGAAGAATTTGACGGCAAGGTCCGCAGTGCGGCGGGCGAGCACATGGCGGCCGATCTCGAACGGGAATGATTCACCCTGCACCCCTCCCACGCGCGCCACGGCGTGATAAACGCCGGGCTGGCGCAGAGACGAGAAATCCGCGCGCCAGTAGTAGGCCCCCCAGTCGTCGGGCGTGCCATCATGAATCCTCCCGGAGCATCTCAGAGGCAGCGGGCGAGCGCCCGCGGACGGTGTGAACTCGATCGAAGCCAGATTCGAATTCGCGGGGAAGAAATTGGTGGCGACGACGAGGCTCTTGGGGCCCTCCAGTTCGTAGCCCACCTGGTTCACGTGAACGTGCACCACGGGCTGCATGTTTCGCGCCGGCCGCTCGGGGGAGAACCAGAAGTCGTCGAACCATGCCTTGCCATTGCGCACCGCGACCACGACCCTCGCATGGGTTGCGCCCGACGGGGGCCGCAGGTTCGCCGCTTCATGATGGGTCCAGCCGTTCTCAGCCGCACCGGTGCCCACGCGATCGAGACGCGCGACCTTGCCCCAGGCATCGAGCCAGGCGATCCACACGAAGACCTCGCCGCGCCCGGCCCGCGCCCAGCCGGAGAAACGAAAGGCTGTCACGCCCTCTGGCAGCGGCATATCCACGGCGCGCGCGGCGAACCATCCCTCCGGGGCTTCTATCAATAGCGAGGAACCGGTGCGCCCCACGCTGGAATCGCCGCGCTGCGAGCCCGCGCGAGCGCCCCACAGCACATTCTGGGGCTCGTCGGACCAAAAGGCCACCCTGCCTTTGCTGTCAACATCGAGTGTCGGATTGAACATCATGTTGCGAACCATGGGGGCTAACACGACATCGTCCAGGTAGGCCTCTCCACTCACCCGCAGCCAGATGCGACCGGCCGCGCACCCTTTCGGCACATCTGCCTCAACCGCGGTGAATTGCCACCCGGGCCCAGAGCTCACGGAAGGGGTGTAGGCCGTCGAAATCACTCGGCCCCGCGAATCGAGAAGGTCGAGGCCGATGACAGCCTCGCCCGAACGACACTCGATCCATCCGTCCAGGCGGTAACTCTGGCCCGGTTCGAGGGGGATCGCGTCACTGCGCCACGTATCCGCCGGCCTCAACGGCTTGTGGCTGACGGCGCCAATCGAGTAGCGCCCAGTTCGCGCCGGCCCGCGCGGACGGAAACCGCAGGTGCCCCGGACCCACCCCAAGGGTGCGCCAGGACCGTCTTCGAACGACGGATTGGGAGCCAGGTTCGCGCTGGCAGTGGCCGGGTTCTGCGCGAGCGCGGCGCACGTCAGCGCGCAAGAGACGCAAACCACGAGCACACGGTCGAGAAACCAATGCATTGCGCGCCCTCTCTTCCGGTCGTAGTGAAGCCCCGCCAGAGGCGGGCTGTGTTCTGTGTAGGGCAAGCGTTTATCCCTTGCCGCCCTCCTTGATGGTAACACAGGTTTGAAACCCGTGCCACTTTCAGGGGCATTTTCGGCAAGCCATGAAGGCTTGCCCTACACAAGCGGGCGGCCACGCGGGCCGCCCCTACAGTATGTCTGGGGCAAGATGGGGTTGCACACTAGGGACTCTCTACCCTTCGGAGGATCTCGCCGGCGATGTCTTCGGGCTGCCTGCCAGTTGTCTCTATCTTCGTTGTCTCAATACCCCTCGATTGACGCAAACGCTCAATAGCCAACTCTATCTTGGTCCTCGTGGCATTGCTTCCAAGCCTGGAGACCAGAGTCGCGTCGTCGCAGACGAGCGTGAACACGAACAGTTCGTACTCCAGCCCTTCCAGGCTCTGGATGATCCTGTCAATGATGGATTGCTGATGCATCACCCATGAGAAGATGACATATGAAAAGCCGCGGGCCAGGTAGTTTCTCAACACAGACTCAATGTTGCTGTGGGCTAGCGCGATCGTGCTGTCGTCCACCCTGAAGGGATTCATGCGCCACACATCGTCGCCGTCCAGCCAAGCCGAGTTATGCAGGCGGGTGAACAGCCGTCTGGCGAGTTCAGTCTTGCCAACCCCTGGTGCGCCGGTTATGAAGATCAACTTCGGCATCATGCGCTCGCCTGCTCAGCCCTGAACCAGGGTGAGGACATCTTTCAAGGCAGAGATGCAAGGCCCCTGCCAGTCCTCGGGGTCGTGGCGGTATGGGTCATCGTGGGGCGCGCGCATCATGACTGCGTGCATGCCGACTCGATCGGCGCCGGTGAGTTCGTGGCTGTCTCCGTCGCCCACGTAGAGGCAATCCTGCGGGTCCACTCCTAGCCGCTCACAGGCGAGGTGATAGATGCGCGGGTCGGGCTTCTTCAGCCCGACCAGGCACGAGAAGATGGGCGCATCTATCAGCGCAGCGAGGGGCGTTTCTCGCCACACGATCGGCACTTCAGGCGAGCAGTCGCTGATTAGCCCTGTCTTGCAGCCGAGAGCCTTGAGCCGGTTGAGGGTCTCGACGGCATCGGGGCGGGGTATCAGGGTGCGCCCTCTGAAGTCCAGCATCAGGCGGGCCGCTTGGGCGAGCCGGGCCGGGTCCGACTTGACGCCCATCGCCCTGCAGACCTGCTCGATGTTGGCCTCAAGGGTAGGCCAGAGCCCCTTGTTGCGCTCATCGAAGGACGCGACCCAGCGCCGCGCGAAGTCTGCGGCAGGCGCGCAGACTGCCGCAGCCATTTCATGAAGCAGGCGCTCGAACTCCCTGGCCGAGAAGTTCCGGGCCAGCGTGCCGATGAGATCGAAAATCACTGCGGCACATTTCATAGAAGTGGACTTAGTCCAAACATCCGCCAAACGCCATGTTGCGGGAGCGCGTCACTGCAGCATTGTCAGGACATCGTTCAAGGTGGAGATCACGGGGCCTTTCCAGTCCCGCGCTTCCCTGCGGTAGGCATCGTAGGAATCAAAGACTTCTTCGTAAGCCACGCTGATGAGAACGGCGTGCATACCAACCTGCGAAGCGCCCGTGAGTTCGCGGCTGCTTCCATCGCCTACGTAAAGGCAGTCCTGCGGGTTCACTCCCAGCCGTTCGCAGGCGAGATCATATATGCGCGGGTCGGGCTTCTTGATGCCCACCGCGGCGGAGAAGATGGGGACGTCCACCAACCGGGCAAACGGGGTGTCCAGCCACAGCGCAGGGACCTCGGGCGAACAGTCGCTGATCAGGCCCGTCTTATAGCCCGATGCTTTCAACCGGGCCAGGGTCTGAACAGCGTCAGGCTTGGGAGCGAGGCTGCGGCGCGTGAAGTCGCGCCTTGTCGTGGCGGCAGCCTTCACCTGGTCGGCATTGGCATTGACGCCGAGAGCCACGCAGATGTGCTCGATGTTGGCCTCTATCGTGGCGAAGCGCCCTTTCGTCCGAGCCTCAAACGTATCAACCCATAAGCGCTCGAGGTCCTCACGCGCGACGGACACGGCGACCGCCATTTCTGAAAGCATGCGCTGGTATTCGGTGAAGGAAAAGTCATCAACCAGAGTCCCGAAGAGGTCAAAGATCACTGCGCTGTATTTCATCGAAAAGGCCTTTGCCCATTATGGGACAATAGAGGGCAGCAGGCAAGTAGCCGAGCCGGAAGCGAAAGGTCTCTCTGTTGATGAAGATAGAGATTCCTCGCGGAGTTCACCCTGAGCAGAATGGGATTCTTCGCTTCGCTCAGAATGACGGCGGCGGCCTCGAAGTGACGGGCGAAGGCAGAATGACAGGTGGCGAAGGGCTCAGAATGACATGAAAGGGGGCGGGGGATGGAACCCCCGCCCCACAGGATGGATGGGCCGCCGCTGTTGTGGGGGCACAGGTTGAAAATGCCTCTGGCATCCCGTTGGGTGCCAACGGCATCCCAGAGGGACCTGTGCTACCGTGTCCGTAGAGGCGGTCCCTTCGGCTTTGCTCAGGGCAGGCAGAGGGGGTCCCCTACGAATGGTGCAGATTGGAGAACCGTTTGGGCCGAGATCGGGCCCTTACCATTGGAGGAACGTCGTGCGGCGAAGCGCCCTCTCCATATAAGCCAGCAGGGCCGCGCTTTTAAGCGCGGCCCTGCTCTGTCAGTCGCCTCGCAGTTCTGCTATTTGGCCGATGGTGTGGAGGCGACGATTGTGGCCGAAGAAACACTGGGGCGCAGCACGACGACATGCGCGCTGGCATCCCAGTCCGGGCTGGCAGCAAACGCCACCGCGCAGCCGCGCACCGGAACAAGCAAGTGGCTGTCCTTGATCACGGCAGCCCCACCAATCGGGAGCGCCTTGCCGCAGATGACGGCAAAGTCCTTACCGGCGGTGACCTGGATTACCTGGTCACCCTTGCGTGCGACCGCAGTCTTCTCGCGGTGCAGCCAGAAAACCCTGTGGCCGAAGCCCTGGGCCATTTGCCTGAACATCACCAAGGCGCGATTGCCATCGAACACAGGCTGCAGCGATATGGCCGCCCCGGCATCCGCTGCCAGAGCCGGCTTGGCGGCCACCGAGGGACTCGCGGGCTCGATTGCTGGCTGCGGCAGAACGGCTGGCGCACTGACCGCGCTGGCGATAGTCACTGGCGCGCTCACAGTTCCTGCCGTCGCGGTGCCAGCCGAGGCTGTCTGTCCGGCTTTCGGCTGGGCGATGTTCTCAGCGGGCCCGACCGCCGGGGTAACAGGAGCCTGCGGCGCGGTCTTCACCACTGCGCGCGGGCGATGCTCCAACGTGCGGGCCGAGTTATCAACCGTCACCGTGATCGGCACAGATGCCGCAAGCAGGCCGAATCGGCCGTATGCCTCAACCGCCAATACGTGCGGGCCGTCGGCCAGCAGTGATGTGTCGAGTGGATAGTTGTAGGGCGCGCTGTTCGTGGCGTGCGGCCTCTCCGAATCCACTACGAATAGCAGGTATGCCAGGTTGTTCAGTCCCCTGGCCTCGGCGCGCACCCTCACCCTGCCGCTCAGGCGCTCGCCAGGCCGGGGCGCGGTTATGCGGACACTCCCCCCTCCGCCGCCGAGAAGCAGCGTCAGAGCGAAGGCGATTCCGATTATCTGGGCACAGAAGCGGGCAGCACGCAGATACCGTCGTGTTCTTGTCATTCATTCCCTCCTGGGGGCAGGCGGTTGACCCGCAAATGCTTGGTGGTATAATGCCACGGGTGGTTGGCGGAATGTCCGGCGGTGAATCCGACAGAAAAGTGGTAGCCGTCAACAGGCGAGCGAGGCACGACTACGACATTCTCGACACGCTCGACGCCGGGTTGGTGCTTACGGGCACCGAAATCAAGTCCGTGCGCGCCCGACGAGTAAACTTGCGCGATGGCTTCGCACGCGTCGAGAATGAAGAAGTATGGCTCCATAATGTCCATATCAGCGCCTACGAGCAGGGCAACCGCTGGAACGTTGACCCGCTGCGGCCGCGCAAACTCCTGCTGCACAGGCACGAGATCTCGCGGCTTTTGGGTAAAACGCAAGAACAGGGCATGACACTGGTCCCTCTGCGCTTGTATCTTCAGCGCGGCTATGCTAAAATCGAACTGGGCCTGGGCAAGGGGCGCCACCTGCACGACAAGCGCCGGGCCCTGGCCGAAAAGGAGGAAAGGCGGGAAATCGAGCGGCAGATGCGCGCTCGCCGCTGACCCTCCATGTGGCATATACCATAAGGGGGCCTCTGCTTGAGATAAGTGGGGGCGAAAGGATTCGACAGTGTAGGGCAAGGGCTTGCCCCTTGCCGATCGGGAGTAGGCGTGTGGCACAGCCGCCCCCGGCTGTGTCTGAATGGATCACATGAGTGGGGGCGAAAGGATTCGACGCGGAGAGAGGAATCGCCGGACGCGAGCCCAGTCGCACGAACTGGTCAAAACGTGCAAAACAACAACTGCCGAAACATACGTTCCGGCATACGCCACCGCCTAGGTGGTGTCGTCCTGCCGGCCTCGCTGGTGGGGCCGGTAAGGGCGTGAACAACGCCAGCAAGCCCTGGCGTCAAGGTTCGTAAGCGCCGGGGTCAGAAGACGAACTAGCGCGGACGCATCCGGCCCGTGGGAGACACCCGCGCGAAGATAAAACGCGGGATACGCTCGTAGAGGTCGGCGAGGACTGCTTCGCGGACGCGGGTTCGATTCCCGCCGCCTCCACCACCTGCCGGGGAGGGAGCTGTCTCTAGGCGCGATTAGGCTTGTCAGGCGCCATGCCCGCTGGCGCACGTTGCGGCCCGTGTGGCGACGTGTGGCGCTTGCGGCCTCCTGGCCCATCGGACGAGCCACCCCACAAAACCGCCACTTTCACCCCCGAAACGGGCTTCTCGGCGTCTCTGTCTCTGTTTCCATGAGACTTGTGCAAATCAGTCCGAAACAGAGAAACCTAGGAAAACACTGGCTTCGTCGGGGGTGCCCCGAAAGTTCGCGGTCAGGTCAGAGCGGAATAGGACTCACACGCTTCGAACCCGCGTCTCGCGCCGCCGCCCGCGCGGCGGGGAGCACCCATACGCTGACGGCTGGGGAGCTGTGCTCCTACGTTACTTCGTGGACGAAGCTCCAGGTGCGGATAGACCCGAGCGATCTCCTGCCCCGCGTAGGTTTGCGACCCCAGGTATGCCAGTTCAACGTGCGGGTGGCGGCTCAGCAGGCGAACCGCCTCCACGCCTCCATAGCCAGTCGCCCCGGCAATGGCAACTCGGATAGCGCTGCGCATGCGCGCATTATACCAATGGGCTATGCTGAGGGCAACTGCGCACTGCGGAGGCAGCCCGATTAGAATGCGAGGCGTGCTCCCGATTTGAGCCCCGGGCGTCTGCGGGGGCTGTCGCCGACAACCGCACATAGCCGACGCCAAGCAAGGCCCTCGCTGCAGCCTTAATGCCGGGAAGGCTGGCGAAGAATGTTGGCGTAAGGAGCACTTGCCCCCTCACCAACTTGGGGGCTGGCTTCAGCGTTACCGTCTTGCCGCTCACGATAGCCTGCGCCTCTGGCAAGTTAAGCGTTGCCTGGCGGCCAGGCGGCTAGGAACTCCGCCCTGTCATTTCGACGAACTCGCCTGCTCGTGCTTCAGCCTGAAAAGCTCAGTCATCGCTGCCATTCCAATCAGCAACACCGGCCGCGTGTCCATGGAGCTACCAGAGTATTCGCTCTCGGTCTTGTCAGACGCCAGGACCTCAAGTAACGGTATGGCCTTCTGTTTGGCCGACCGCGCGTAGCCGCGGACGGCAACGCAGCGGACGTATCTGTCTGGATCACCCAGAGCCATGTCTGCCAGATCATCTGCCACGGACTCGTCGCCAGCCATCCCGAGCGCCAGTGTCAACCACTTCCTCACTTCGCTGTTCTCAGCGGCTCGCTGCCGCCTCTGCTCCAACATCGGGACTGCTTCTTTCCCGATGTAGGAGACAGCAAGCAGGAACTGGTTGAGCGTATAGACCCTGGGTGACAGGTAGCCACTCATTAGCGAGGCGACATCGCTGGGCGACCCTATTTCCGATTCGAACCGTTCCAGGGTCGGCGCCAACTGGTCTGGGGCCGGGACCATCAGGCATTTCCCCAGCACCCTTGCCGCACCCCCAGCGACCACGATGTTAGACGTTCTGATCAGATTGGTCAGTGTGCCAAGTTCAGCCGCGGACAGCGGCCTTCTAACTGGGCGGTTCTCCAGAAGGGCAACTGCCAACCGCGCAGTCTCAGAGGCCGGACCGTCGGCGAGAAGTTGTACCAGCAAGGATGTGGATGCATCGCCTCCTATGCCGCCGAGCGCTCGCATCAGCGCTACGCTCAGCGGCTCCGCCTTTTGCGCTAAGCCGGCGGTTATGGCAGGGATGGCCGCCTCGCCGGACGCCTGGAGATTCTTTATCAAAGACTCTGTCTCTTTGTCCAGGCGGGCGCTAACGGTCACTGCGAGTCGAGCGACAGTCTGCTGTGGCGTCGGATTCGCCGGGGCTGACTCTGCAAGCGCCCAGCCTGCGAAGGCCGCGCTGCACACCAGTGCAAGCAGCCACGCCGTTGACCACTGGATTCGAGAGAAGCATCTGCCGTTGGACATTCTGATCATCTCATCTTACCTCCGCAGTGTGCGCTCAGATAATCCATGATACACGTCGGCCGTCTCCCACCTGCGGCATCAGTGTGACTGTTTACCTGGGTTGGCCCAATCTTCGTCGTTTGCGTGGCCCACAGACCATCTCTCCTGCGTCCAGCAGGTGTAGTCCTCGCCGTCCATCCACCCGTCCAAGTCGGTGTCGGGGATTCCTGGGATGAAAGGCCCTCCGTTGAGAGGAGCCTCCCAAGTCCCACCTAGGGCGGGCTCCTGCGCATCCGGCAGCTGGTCTCCCGTCCGGCCATCGGGCCATGGATCCTGATCCAGAGCGGGATCGTAGCCATTAGGATACCACTGAGTATAGCTCTCGACGTGCCTTCCTTCATGTCTGCATTCATACGCAAAAAGGTCGATGCCACGGAAGTTCAGCCCGCGGTCGGGTCCATCCGGAATCTGAGATCCTGTGTGCGCGCCCGGTCCGATAAATGCCTTCCACTGTCCGCCTTCGTACCTGGTCTGGCCCAGCGAGACTAGCGTCCCGTCATAGTTCGGAGACACGTAATTCGCTGATTTCGCTGATGTTTGTTTCCAGTAGAAGAACCAATTTGGGATGGTGCCGGCACCATCGCCGGGATGATTAGTCGCTACCTCGGTAAAGAACACCTTCAAATTGATGCCGGCCATCGCGGTGTCGGCGGTAGCTGACAGCCACACGTCGCCAAAGGAGCTGTTCTCCGACGGTAAAGCCTGAAGTGTCAGCGTAACGTTCCACCCTGTAGGGGGAGTCAGATTCCATATTTCCTGTGTGGGGTCTGGGATGTCCTCGCAATGCCATGCGATGGCCCCGTTTCTGCAACTTGGGAGCGCGTATCCCTGGCAGTTAACGGACACCTGGCCAGGACTGCCGGGGCCGAACGTAATATATTTGCCGATATCATCCGGGAATACGATCGTGACGCTGGTCGCAGGGCCACAGCAGCCGTAGAGGGGCCAGGCCCCGGCCCCACCAATGCCTACAGCCATCGCAATTACAGCGCATAATCTTCGTCTCATGGCGTCGTTCCTCCGCGCCCGCATTAGGGCTGCGCCCCCTTTAGCATCGGCCCTGTTGTGGGCCGCCAGCACCTCCTGGTGATCTCTACTGCCCGCCTGCGCGCCATTCCCTCGGTCTCAATTCGGTCCCCGTGCGGCATCTCAACACACTCTCCAATGCTCACACCCCCGATACTGCGGGTTTCACTGAAGGATGTCGGCGAAATGCTCCTTGGCCTGGATCCCCGGGTCGGTCTCCGCATAGTCGCGTATCAACTGTTCCAGCGTGGATCGGGCCTCGGGGAGTTGGCCCAGGGCCCGCTGGCACCTGGCCTTCTGAAAAAGCGCCATCGCACACTGCTTCCTGTCGCCGCGATACTCAGTGAGCAGCTTCTCGAACTCAGCCACTGCACGCGCGAAGTCCTTCTTCCCCATCCACGACAGACCAATGGCAAGTTGAGCGCCACCAGGGTCTCGACCTGGGAATAACTCGATGTACCGCCGCGCTGTCGCAATTGCCTCATCCCAGTGCCCGAACTGCCGCTGCAGCATGATGATAAGGCTCAGGCAGTCTGCCGCCCAGAGCTCGCCCTTGTGGCGGTCAACGTACGGCGCGGCGCACTCGAAAACCGTCAGGGCCTCCTCCGGCTTCGAAAGCGCGAGAAGCACTTCGCCAAGGTTGTAGCGGGCATACGCGAGTGATGCGGGGTCCGCGGTGCTCCCGGCGACGGGCTGCAGAACGGCGCCCACCTGCTCCTTTGGCTCCGGGAACGCCTTGCCCGCCTGCGCGCTGACTGCCCGTGCCCACTGCCTGCGGATGTTGCCTTCGATCGGGCTGCCGCTGAACCTATCTGCTGTCTGCTGGAACAGCGAAAGGGCGTCCGCCGGCCGATTCATCTTCTCGAGGTATAGGCCGGCAAGTTTGCCGGCTGCCGACCCGGCCACGATGTGGTTTCCTGCGAGGGCGATCGCCTGCTTGTAAAGCCCCTCTGCCTTAGCGAACCCCCCCGACTGGGCCGCGTACTCAGCGAAGTATGTAAGTGCTTGCCCTTGAGCAACAGGGCTCGGCGAGCCCGCCAGCCAGGCCTGGTAGTCGCTAAGCACCGCCTGCTGCTCCCCCTTGCACCACCGAATGGCCAGGGTTTCCACGAAGGCGAGTTCCGCCTCCAGTGTGCCAGGATAGGTGCCGCGCAGACGCTCGAATGAAGTCAGGGCCGGGTCGTAGGTTAGCGGGCTGCCGCTGACCCAGCGTTCCTGCATCGCCACCAATTCTGCCTGGGCCTTCGGATTGCTGGGTTTGTTGGTGCCATCAGCGCGACTCGGCTGACCTGCAAACGCGAAAACGAAGCAAATGAGACAACTTGATGCCGCCGCCCACCCTTTCCTGTCCATCCCCATACCCCTCCCTTCCCCCTACTCCCTCCCGAATGCCCCGCCGACCGACTGTATTCTACCTTAGCGAGAGCGCTTTGTCAATGCCCCCAAGTGCTGAGAGTTACCCCGTCTTGAGGGGGGAAGAGGGATCTGCAGCCCCGGCTAACCTACCTATCTTGTTCCATCTCCCGCCTCTGCTCCTCCCAGACGATCGGCGCCCGGTAGAGCTTGCCGAGGGAGAGGCCGTCGGGTTCGGTGCCGTTGAGAATGGACTCGATGACGTCCGGTGCGAGCAGGGTCACGCGCAGCACGCGGGCGAGGTAGGAGTTGTCCACGCCCACGTCGAGCGCCAGTTCCCGGATGCTGGCGTACCTGCCTGACTCCAGTAGCCCTTGCCAGCGGTGGGCGCGGGCGAGCATCAGTGCGAGCGGCTCGTTTGTGCGCGAGCGTGGCTTGAACCCCTCGGCGCCGTTGTCCGGTGCGATGATCTCCTTGCGACCGCTTCGGCGTCTGATGCGCAGCGGCACCTGCACCACAAGGCAATCGCCGTCCAGGGTTAGCCTCGAGTCTGCAACCTGAGTCATGCGGCAACCTCCTCCTCGCGCAATTCGGCCACCAGGGAAGTCAGTCCCTCGGCGCGGATGCGCAGTTCCGCCCGGCCCGGATAGACGTCCACCTGTTTGACCAGCAACTGTACGATGCGCTCCTGCTCGTCGGGGAAGAGGTTGTCCCAGATGGGGTCGAGGGACGAGAGCGCCTCCACCACGTCGCGCTCCGAGAAGGCATCAGACTGAATCCCCTGCTCTTCGGCCAGCGCTCTCGCCGACCGGTACGTCTGGGCCAGGAGTTCCGGTGTCCGCAGGATCGCCCGCAACTGGTTGATCACAACCCCCTCAATCTCCCTGGCAGACAGCGTGCGGGTAGGACAGGAATCATAGCCCTTCTTGGAGGCGTGAACGCAGAGGTAATAGCGGTAGAGCTTGCCGTGTTTCTTGCTGAACGTCGGCCCCATGGAGCAGTCGCAATGGGCGCAGCGGATGATGCCCCGCAGCAGCGCTGGCGTCTCGGCGCGTGTCTTTGCTGCGCGGTTGCGGTAGTTGGTGTCGAGGATGGCGTGGGCCTGATCCCACAAGTCCCGGCTCACAATCGCCTCGTGCTCGCCGGGGTAGCGGTTGCCCTTGTGGCTGACCTCGCCGATGTAGAGGGGATTGTTGAGCAGGTGGTAGATGTGGGCCTTGTTCCAGGAGGCGCCGGGACGGGTCTGGCCGGTCTTGGTCGTCCAGGACTTCGTCCTGTGTCCCTCGGCATTCAGCTCCTTTGCCAGTTCGGTAGTGGAGCCCGCCTCCACGAAGCGCTCGAAGACATGGCGGACGAGTTCGGCCTCCTTCAGGTTCACGACCAGCCGTTTCCGCTCCCTGTCCACCGAATAGCCCAGCACCGGCATCCCGCCGCAGTACTTGCCCCTGCGCTTGGTGGCCGCCACCTTGTCTCGAATCCTTTCCGCCGTCACCTCCCTCTCGAATTGAGCGAAGGAAAGGAGCATGTTCAGGGTTAGCCGTCCCATCGAGGATGTGGTGCTGAACTGCTGGGTGACGGAGACGAAAGAGACGCCATGCCTCTCGAAGGTCTCTATGATCCTGGTGAAGTCCAGAAGCGACCGGGAGAGTCGGTCAACCTTATAGACGACCACGCAGTCCACGCGCCCGGCCCGAACGTCATCCAGAAGCCGCTGCAAGGCTGGGCGCTCCATGGTGCCCCCGGAGTAGCCGCCATCGTCGTAGCGGTCGGGAAGGGCAATCCAGCCCTCCTGGCGCTGGCTGGCGATGTAGTTCTCGGCCGCTTCTCTCTGCGCGTCCAGGCTGTTGAACTCAGCGTCCAGGTTCTCCTCGGTGGACTTGCGGGTGTAGATGGCGCATCGCACCTTGCGCAGGGGAGCCGCCTGGATATCATCTGCCCGTCTCACCGGCCCCTCCTTCCGTTGTCGGGCGCGGGCAGCCCGAAGAAGCGGCGTCCGTTCCAGTGAGTGCCGGTGATCGCGGAGGCAATGGCGCTCAATGAGCGGTAGCGCCTTCCCCGGTATTCGAATCCGCCATGCACCACCGTGACCTCGTGGCGCTCGCCATCCCACTCCCTGACCAGGCGGGTCCCCGCGACCGGCAGGTCTGGACGCGCCCGGGGTTTCCCTCCTGCCCGCAGGCTGCCCACTTCGTTGTAGCCTCCCTCATCGAGGAGTTGGTTCATCTGTGCCCGGGCCTCCTCGCTCAGCCCGCCGTAGGCGAGTTCCTGGAGGCGGTGGGCAAGGCGTTTGATCAGGAAGTCCCGCTTGTAATGGGGCGGCTCGGCGCCCATCAGTTGCCGCCAGCGCTCCTGCAGGTCGGCGGTGGACGTCCGGCCCAGGGCGGCAATCTGCCTCAACACGGTGCTGCTCATAGGCTCTCTCCTTCGGACTCGGGTTTGGGACATTCATGGCTCGAAGTCCGAGAAATAGCAAGGCCTTTCTGGCACTTTTCTGCCGCCCGGAGCCGGGCCCGCAGGAAGCCCCTGGCAAGCAGGGAGGCCGCCTCTGTCAGGCGCTCCTTGGCCGACATCAGTTCGGGATCGAGCGGATTAGGGGCCGACTTTCCCGCCTTGTGGCATCCCAGGGTATCCAACCTAGGCTCAGGCATCGAACGCGGCTCCTACGGCTGTAGTGGCCTTCTGTTCACGCTTCCGAGACAGTGTTAGAGGGCTGCGCTGTCGGGCTGCCGCTATCTGTGCCAGCCGCTTATCGCTCAGGTTCCGCCTTGGAGCCTTGCCCGGCCCTGGCCAGGGCCGGAAGGGATACAGGGCGCATTCGGCTGCCTCGCAATCGGTTCGGTCTCCGGGCTGACACTGGCGGCACTGGGCGTGGATGAACCGCACACTCGGCCTGCGCTTGGAAACCAGAGGTGGCTCGCCATCGTACTCGGGAGGTCGAAGGCTCGGCGGCATGGACTTGCCCAGGAACGGACTGGCGGGCCGCAAGGGACATAGCATCGAGCCGCAGTCGAAGGCTCCCCGCCCGCTCGTGGCACCGAGGCACTCCAAGCAGAAGTGCCGCACACACGCCGCGACCGTCGGCCGCTTTGCCTCTCTGCCTAGCCCGTTCGGGCGAACGCGGGGACGTGTTCTGTGCAACCCCTGTGGGCCAGCCGAGGCGGGATGTTCCCCAGATCGTTCCCCACTGGGGAACACACGCGGCGAATGGCTTAACCATGCGGGTTCGTTGCCCATCTGCCTCCCAACAGCCAGGGGTGAGGGGTCGCGCTTCCCCTTCTCACCCCCCTCTGACTGACAGAAACCAGGCGGACCAAGGACAATACTGGCTTCGTTGGCGCTTTTCGAGTTGGGGAACATCTTGGGGAACATGGTTCAAGCCTCCCCGATCAATGCCAGCAGGCCTTGACTGTCCCGTCGAATGTCACCGGCCTTCTCAAGGTTGCTGATGGCGGCGTTCCAGATGAAGAAGCCGTAGCGTTCGTAGTGGAGGGACTTGCGCAACCCTTCCCGCCCCTTCTCTGGCACGGGCCCTCGCGCCAGAGCGCGGCGGATTCTCTCCTCCAACTCGGCGATCTTGTTCTCGGCGTCCACAGGGTCAGCGATTCGGCGCACGGCGAACTCGTAGTCCAGCATCGCTACCACCGCCTGTGCCACCTGTGCGCTCACCTCCCGTGCCCCCGCACTCACCGCCAGCAGAAGCATGAGCCGATGCCCGTAGGTGTCAAGGCGTTTGGCGAAGATTGACCGGGGCAGATTCTCGTACCACCGGCGGAAGGTCTCGTCCGCCTCTGGCGTCAGGGGCATGAAACATGGTTCGCCCTTCTCGCAGAGAGCATCCACCCAGCTGACCAAGTCCTGAAGGCGGCCGCGAAGTCGGGCTGTCTCTTCTTCTGGGATCTGCGGCGGCAGGTGAAAGCGGCGCTTGGCGGAGTCAAGCACCACGAAAAGCCGGTTGATGAACCCGACGTCTGTGAAAGCCCGGCCGAAGACGGTCGAGTAGGTGTCCTTGGTGCACGCGGCGACCAGGCTGAGATGCACATCATCGAGAGCAATGCGGTGACACTTCGTGGCCGAGTGATAGCGATTCGATTCGAAGAGGGTGTTGACGCAAGGGAGGAGTACGCTCGATTCAATCTTCGCCTTGTTGATAAAGGTCTTGAACTCATCGGAAACCAGGAGAAGCTCACGATTGAGCGCCAACTCATCGGCCAGGCCTTCCGCGCTGCCCACGCCGTGGGAGACCGCAAACCTCTCCGGGCCCAGGGCCTCCAGGAAGAACTCGACCGTGAGCCTGATCGCCGTTGACTTGCGGTCATCGCCGGACTCACCCAGGATCACGGTATAGAGCCTGGGTTGGGGTCGAAGGACTGAAGCGAGCGTGATCCGCCGGCAAACCAAGTTCCCCAGGCACGTCAGAGCTGTCATGAAATAGAAACTCTTCGGCGCTTCCGTATAACGGGAGAAGAGTTCAGCAAGATCACCGGCATAGCCCAGGAAGGCCTTTTCCGGGAACGCCATGGCCTCCGCTCTCGCTTGACCATTTGCTACCCGCGCCTCATGGGCTGATGGCTCAGTTCTCACCGGGAGGGTTTGAGCGGCAGGGTAGCGGCAGACGCTTGCGGCGATTTCGGCTACCTCCTCATCCGGTAGCGGAGGTTTACAGCGCCGCCGGTTGACCTCCGCCAGGGCAGCGCGGATCTCAGGCTGTTCCATGCCTTTCCAGCGCATGCTGCCGGCAAGGGAGGTCAGGGTGGCGTTGCGTCCGCCTTCTCGGATAACGGCCTGAACAGGCGGTGTCGCACGTGGCTGCCTGCGTTCCCTTGCCAGGCCGAGCAGCCACCCGGGAGCTTGCGCGAGCGGAGTATTGTCCAGGTCGTGCTCCACCTCCCAAAGATATCGCTGGCCCGAAGGGTGGACGCTGGGCGGCGCGATCACATAGGCGCCAGCCGCCTTCAGTTCCACCCCGGATCGCAGCCCACAGGAAGTGATCCCATTACTTGAGTCGGGAGCGGAGAAGTAGACATGTCTCCCTCCGCCGCCGGTCACTACCTCGGCGGTATGAGGAAGAGCGCCGAACTCGTCCTCCAATGCTGCGAGCTCTTCATCTCCCCCATGCCGCGGGTCAACGTCCAGGACGAGCAGTCCGTCGCCGCAGGCTACGCCCACGTTCGCTGAAGGCCACTGCTCCCACCACCGATCGATCACCTCGGTGTCCGCGGTGGCCTCGTTAACGCCGTGAGGCGGGAGCGGATGTTTTCCGGGGTGCGGGCAATCCTGACGCCGGCAGGTGCAGCGTCCGTTCCTGACGGTATGAACCGGCAAGATGCGCCAAGCGCGCGTGATGGCATAACGGCGCGCGTGCACGAGGAGTTCATTCGACATGTCGGCCTCCCAAGGCAACGGAACCCTCCGCGGAGACGACTTGGTCGGCAAGGCCCCTCCGACGTAGAGCGGCAAGATGCCCATCAATGAGTCTAGCCCGTGTCTGCGCTCCGGCCTGCATGCTCCACATCCAATCCTTCCGGGCCGCGCGCTTGCGAGTGGAGCGCTCGGCCATCGCCAACGGGCTGGGACCTGAAGGCGCCGCGTGGCTTTCCGGCCTCCATCTCTGCGCGCAGCCTCCAAACCTCGGAGGCAGCCCACAGACGCTGCCCATCGCGGCGCCGGCCGACCTCTCTGATACGGCCTGCCGACTGCCAACGACTCAAAGTTCGGGGGCTCACGCCCAAGATCGCCACGGCGTCAGAGGTTGGAAGAAGCTTGTCCGAATCGCCGGGCGGCTGTAACATGTGTCTTGCCATGACCATTCCTCCACCCTCTACGGAAAATGGAAATTGGACATTCGTCAGGGACCTGGTAGAGCAGGTGATCTGTGCCACGGACTTGCTTGAAGGGGTGTTCTGGAACCCGATATTCCGGGAGGCTCTTGCAGAGCCCAGAGAGATTATTGTCTGCCCACGGAAACTGCTGCGGGAGAGTGCTCTTGTGACAGTCAAGAATGTGAGGGGGGAGTTCCGTCCCATACTCTCGCATGGCCGGCTGCTGCCAAGTTCGCCACTTGGGATTGAAGTGTGTCAGAAGGCTGCCCCTGCACGGATTGCCACTCATGAGAAGGGACTCATGGAATCGCTGGCCGTGCCTGCCCTCAGGGTCCTGAGAGACTTCGCCTCAACCGCGGGTCACGTTCTCGGTTCTGACAACCAGGTGTTGCTCGAGTGGGCCGCACTCGCTCACTTCATGGGGGTCACTCGATACAGGATGCACACTCCCTTTTTTGAGCGCGAGTTCAGACGGCAGACACGCCGGGCTCATGCCACTGTATGCCATGACCTGCCTGGCAGCCCCGAAGTCTGGCCCGATCTCTACGACCTCTACGCGGAGCGGACTCTGCCAAGGGAACTACAAGCACAGAAAAGGCTCGCCAGGGCTTTCATCGAGTTCTTGTTCGATCGCCTTATGAGGGCTCTCAATTACTACGCCTCGGTGCCCGAAAAGGACATCGCGGATGCTGTTCGTTCCTACTATCGACCTGTCCACGCGCTCCCACGACGACTGCGCCGCTTTCGCTACAAGTGCGAACATGATCCAGATTTCCCCGATCTCGCGGAGCATTATGACCATGTGGGCCTCTTGACGGGCGTCCAGAACGCGCTCAGCGATGAGACTCTCCTTAGGATTGCCGCACCTCTGAGGCGGCCGAAGCTGCGCCGGGAAGGACGCTACGTGAGGGGCAAGATGAGGAGGGTATACGAGGAGGAATACCCCACGACCAGTGTTGCCGATCACACGTTTTCGACGGCTCCTCGGATTCGCACGCCCATTCCCGACCCGCCGCTGGCTGGGCTGACAGCTGCACAATCTGGAGCAGTGAAGACCTATGCGGAAGCATGCCGGATGGGTTACGGCAGATGGTCAAAGAGCCGCAGCTTGCGAAGATATTGGGGAGAGAAGTACTGGTCCCGGATGAAGAATGTAGAGCGCGCCAGGAAGCGCAGCCCAGCGGTTGAGCAGTGGTTCTCGCGACTGGGGTGTTAGCAATGCCCTGGATTGGGTGCTCGCCGATCGGATGTGAGAGAAGCCCATGACAGACGTCGTCGCGCCGCACTCCGTCGGCAGCGGCCCGTAGGCGTCCAGGTCCGCGCACAACGCCTTCCCCCCTGGTCCCGCGCGGGCGATTCTGTGACCGGTCAGGCGGGATAGGCCCGCCAACTGGCCCTGCACACTGAGGATTCTCCCAAGAGCGCCATTTTGAGAAGATGGTCTCCCTTCCAGAATTTGAGAAAACCCCCGCACAGGGCCTTGTGGCGTGTAGGACGCACGCAAAGCGCCCTACCCGACCTGTGACCCGGCCCGGCGCATCTGACGCAAGAAACAGGCCCTCTCTGCAGCAGATCGACTGATTGCCACCCGCTCCGAAACGTGCGTGTCGCCGGCCACCCCGGCCCCGAAATCCCTGAGCATTTCAGCGCGGGATGACACCCCAGGACCCGGGTTTTCGGACGATATGTGCGCGCGTTTAGCCCCGCTTGAGAAACACCAGGGAAATGATTAGGTGAAGGCGCGAGAACAGCGAGGGCTGGACCCCGCCCCGTGCGAGAGGGGCTGGGCCGCTTTCGCATAGCGCGCCGAATCTGACGGAGGTGTGCATATGAACGCTCACTTGCAGATCGAGAGGAAACGGGTCGGGGAGCTGCAGCCAGCTCCTTACAACCCGCGCGTCATCAGCCAGGAGGCCCTGGACTCGCTCGCAGATTCCATCTCCCGGTTCGGCCTGGTGGAGCCGGTGGTCTGGAACCGGCGCACGGGGAATGTGGTGGGCGGCCACCAGCGCCTCAAGGTTCTCAGCGCCCAGGGTGTCGAGGAGACGGACGTGGTCGTCGTCGATCTCTCAACCGAAGAAGAAAAGACCCTCAACCTGGCGCTGAACAAGATCCAGGGCGATTGGGATCTGCCCAAGCTGGCGATCGTGCTCGAGGAGCTGAAGCTGGCGGACGTGGACCTGTCCCTCACCGGGTTCGGAGAGGAGGAGATCGGGGAGATCTTCGCCGACGCCAAGCGGCTTGAGTTCGCGGAGAAGGAAGAAACCTTCGACGCAGCACAGGCCCTGGCGGAGGCGGAGCAGGCCAAGGGACCAACCCGCGTCCAGCCAGGTGAAATCTGGCAGCTCGGCGCACACCGCATGGCCTGCGGGGACGCGACAGACAGCGCGGCCTGGGAGCGGCTGATGGATGGGAAGACAGCCCAGGCCGTGATCACCGACCCGCCGTACGCGGTCGGGTACGTAGGAGGCCGAGCGGCGCAGGAAGAACGCATCGCCAAGGCCCGCAGGGGCGTAGATCAGCCCTCCGACATCTACTGGGACGCACTGACGCCGGAGGCCTACCGCAGCCTGCTGCTGTCGAGCCTGTCGCTCTCCCACGCTCACAGCGACGACCATGCTCCCCTTTACCTGTGGTTCGGCTCGATTCACATTCGAGATGTGCTGCATTGCCTGGAGCAGACAGGCTGGCAGGAGCGCAACCTGCTGGTGTGGGTCAAGAACAACGGGGCCGGAGCTCTGTTCGCCCAGTACAAGCACTGGTACGAGCCGCTGTTCTACGCCCACAAGCGGGGCGAGGCCCCTCGCTGGCACGGCCCCACCAACGAATCCACCGTCTGGCAGCATGATAAGCCAGCGAAGAACGAACTGCACCCGACCATGAAGCCGGTGGCCCTGATCGAGCGGGCGATCAGCAATGGTACCGAGCCGGGGCACCTGGTCGTAGATCCCTTCCTGGGGTCGGGCACCGCCATCATCGCGGCGCAGCGCACAGGGCGCATCTGCTACGGCATGGACCTGGATGCGCGCTACTGCGACGTGATCCTGACACGATGGGAGCAATTCACCGGGGAAGAGGCCAGGAGGTCCCTGCCATGACCGCCCAGCA